>Ga0070699_100003186_pt1 | contig 14517 bp, 12 predicted proteins | sample KBSK1503metaG_FD_65473 | JGI IMG/M metagenome (GOLD analysis project Ga0070699, IMG submission 65473) | Corn, switchgrass and miscanthus rhizosphere microbial communities from Kellogg Biological Station, Michigan, USA - KBS K1-50-3 metaG | ecosystem: Host-associated > Plants > Roots >...
GAGATATCTCAAGTTCACATCTTGCAGAGAACAGTCCGCGGTCATTGGGGCGAGGTTGAAGGCGGGCTATCCCTTTGCTGAGGAAGAAATCGGGTTCACTTAAGGGTCGTTGTCATTTTGTTGGGGTGGTTCTATAATTCTGTATAACTTCCCGAATCAGTGTTTTGTATAGAACCACTCTGTTTAAGACGTAGTTAAGCGGCTTTAGGAATGGAGTCACATATATGATGCTACCGGACTATTGGCTGACACGCCCACGCGTGAACTTTGACGAAAGTACTCAGATTGCTTTTGATGAGTTGCTAAATACAACTCTTGGCATCGGCGAGTGCCCGACCATTCAGTTTACTTTGCCCTGGCAAAAATGGCAGTTCCTATGCTATGTCGCCGACCATCACGATATCGCCTTGCACGGTTCCGGCGATCCCAATATCGCCCTTTTCGAGCCACGCCAGGCCAATGACCTCAATGAATTTGGCAATCAGAAAGCCGTCTATGCCGCATCGGATGGCATTTGGGCCATGTTCTTTGCCATCGTAGATCGCGGCCGGGTAAAGTCAGTCACCAATGCCTGTGTTCGCCTGGGTGATGAAACGGGCATACTTCACGGTCCCTACTATGTTTTCTCAGTCAGCCAATCGGCTCTTGCCAGTCAGCCCTGGCGAACTGGCACGGTCTATCTCTTGCCGCGTGGAACATTCACTACTCAGCCCTCCATCGCGTTTGGGCCCAATGAAGTCCATATTGCACAACTCGCAAGCCTCGAGCCTGTTCAGCCATTGGCGAAGCTCACGGTTACGCCGGAAGATTTTCCCTTCTTGATGCAAATCCGTGGGCATGATGACCAGCGGCTTCAGGAATATGCAACCGCGTTGCAAACAGGTGCGCCCTGGCCACAAGACTTATGAAAAGCCGATAGAATACCGCGAGAATAACGGTAGCTACTGGCTAATTTCGGCAGTAAGGTAAAATCAATCTTATGATTGTAGAGATCGAAAATCAAATCCGTGCGTGTGAAGCCCGCCTGTATGCCGCTATGTTCGCCTCCGATATAACTGAATTAGACGCACTCATTGCCGATGATCTACTATTTGTAGGGCCAACCGGTGAATTGGCAACGAAAGCGATGGATTTGGAGTTGCATCGCACCGGTGGTACACGCTTCCATGAGTTTCGACCCAAAGAATTGGAAATCCGTGTGTGGAGCGAGCAATTTGCGCTCGCCTCAGCCAGAATCTTTCTCAGTGGTACCTACCTGGGTCAGGCGTTTGCTGGTGATTATCGTTACACAAGAGTTTGGCGCAATGGTCAAGATGGCTGGCAGATTGTTGGCGGTAGTGTTACTTCTATGGGTTAAGGCTGGTCCCGTTGATGAGGCGTTTTTTCGTCACGACAACTAATGAGCGTGCTATTTCCAGTGTCTTCAGTTCCATAAAATGATGAGTAACAAAATGACAACACCTGCTTCCGCTTCTATTGCTCAAAATCCGCCAAATTCATCCCGGGTCACTGGTTGTATCATCACTGCGCTCACTAGCTTGTTTGCGATTTTTGGCGTTTACAAACTTGTTTCCGGTTTTGTCGTTGCCTACGTATTTTCTTCCGCTCGCATGCTGTCGTTGGTCAATGTTGCGATCATACTTATTATTGCCTGCGAATGCTTCATCTATTTTCTTTTGGTCTTTCGCCTCAAACGCCAGCATTGGCTTATCTCACTGGCGTCATTGGCTGTGGTTTGGTTCGTCTTGCCCCTAGCCTTGCTATTATTGCTTAATATCTCAACATCGCGAATTCGGGTCGACGGTTACGCCATGGGGACAACTCTACCAAATCAAAGTTATCTTCTCGTGGATCGATTAGCGTATAAGAACAATAACCCACAACGTGGCGATATTGTTATTTTCACCTTCCCATTAGATCCAGACCAACAGCTACTAAAACGAGTGATCGGACTTCCTGGCGAAACCCTCGCAGTTCAGGATGGAACCGTGACGATCGATGGTGTCCCACTTGAAGAATCCTATATTACTGAACCACCGTTGTATGAAGGTATATGGACTGTTCCAGAAGGTCAATTTTTTGTGCTTGGAGATAATCGTAATGATTCACGAGATTCCCATCAGTGGGGATTTCTGCCCCATGAAAATATTATAGCGAAAGCGGTTTGGATATATTATCCTTTAGAACATTTCGGAAAAATTGCTGATGTTAATTATTCACCGTAAAAATTCTCGCAAAGATAATACGCCGCTAAAAACCCAATAATTGTAAAACCACAACCGCTTATTCCACGCGGTTGGCAGTTGCTTCCTGTAGTGTGTACAACCCCTTGTACACGCCTCCACGCTTCAGCAAAGCCTCATGTGTGCCCTGCTCAACCACCTTCCCCGCTTGCATCACGTAAATCGCATCCGCGTGTTGAATGGTCGAAAGGCGGTGTGCGATGGCAATCGTAGTGCGTCCCTGCATCAACGTTTCCAGCGCCTTTTGTACCAACGCTTCTGATTCAGAGTCAAGCGTAGAAGTGGCCTCGTCCAGCAACAGGATCGGCGCATCTTTCAGCAAGGCACGCGCGATGGCGATGCGCTGACGCTGTCCGCCAGAGAGTTTGGCCCCGCGCTCGCCGACCAGGGTCTGGTAACCGTCTGGCTGTTCGATGATGAAATCGTGAGCGTGTACCGCTCGCGCGGCCACGATCACTTCCTCGGCGCTGGCGCCCGGCTTGCCATAGCGAATATTCTCCTCGATCGTCCCATCAAAAAGATAAGCGTCCTGTGGCACATACGCCATAAGGTCGCGTAAATCTTCTAGGGGATACGATGACAGCGGTTGGCCGTTGACCCTCAACATGCCATCGTTCACGGGATACAGCCCCATCAAAATCTTGACGAGAGTGCTCTTGCCGCTGCCACTCGAACCGACCAAAGCTGCAACCTGCCCTTTGGGGACCGAGAGATTGATCCGGTCGAGGAGATTTACCTTTTCACCTGTCTCAACGGATGGATCTGGCGTGGCGAAGCGGAAGGATAAGTCATGTAACTGGATCATGGGCCGGGTTAACGAAATGTCCGTTTCCGTAATTAGATGCGAACCGCGACTAGTATCTTCTGTATTCCACGAGAGCAGCTCAAAGACGCGAGTCGAACCGGCAAGCGAACGCTGAATTCCCGTAATAAAATCGCCCAGATTGGCAAACAGATAACTGGCGTTACCCTGCAAGTGGATGGCCGCGACGATGATGCCTAACCCAACCTGGCCGTTGCTCAGCAGGTAAAGACCGAGCACGAGCGTGCCAATCGAGCGCAGCCAATTGATGAAGGTGTTGATGGCATCGTAGACAGCTTGTGTGTGAGCGCGGTCAATGGTGGCGACAGTGGTTTGCTCATTGACCTGCTTATAAAGTTGATGAGTGGTCGCTTCCAGGTGGAACATTTTGGTCACAGGCAGGCTTTGCAGGATATCGCTCAAACGTTGGGTGAGCAGGCTGATGGATTCCTGAATGGCAGTACTTTTTTTGCGCAATGGGTCCGCCATTACCGTACTTACCCAGATGGTGAGGATTCCTAGGATCAGAGCGAAAACGCCTATCTGCCAGTTCAGCACAAGGATCGAAACAATTCCGACCAGCCCAAGAGTTAGACCGAATAACAAATCTGGAACAAGTCGGGTGTATATCTCTCCAATGGTGTTCAGGTCGTTGGTGGTGCGCGAGATCAGGTCACCACTGTGCCCTTTATCGAAATGGCTGATAGGCAGATCCACAATCTGTCGGAAGGTTTGCACGCGCGCGCTGGTGAGAGCCTTCTTCTCAAAAAGAGCGATCACATAGTTCGCACCGATCAACAAAGGAACACCAGTGAAATATGTGACGGCCGCCAGAATCAGTCCACGCGTCAGTAAAGCCTGTTGCCCGTTGACAGCCGCGTCCAAGACGTCCTTTTGGATGAATGCCAAAACGAGGTTGAATGAAAAACCTAAGACTGCCGCGTTAATCAGTGCGGCAACGAAATAGATCCAGCCGTTGGAACCGAGCAGAGACAGAATGGGCGCAAGGTCGCGTTTTTCGAAAGACTTAGGCATGCGCAACCTCCTTAGTTGTCTGCTTGAGATACAGGCGTTTGTAGAGTGAGTCGGCGTGCATCAGTTGTTGATGAGTGCCACGTTCGCGCAATTTCCCAGCATCGAGGACAATGATCTCGTCCACATTCTTGATGGTTGAGAGCCGGTGCGCGACTACGAGTACGGTGCGGCCGCGCATGAAGCGTTCGAGTGCCTCCTGCAGAATGGCTTCCGATTGGGCATCGAGGGCAGAGGTGGGTTCGTCGAGCAACAGGATGGGCGCATCCTTGAGAATGGCGCGTGCGAGTGCAATGCGCTGCCTCTCTCCACCAGATAGTTTGCTGCCCCACTCACCGACTTGAGTCTCATAGTCATCTGGCTGGGCTGAGATGAAATCGTGAGCATTGGCGGCGCGGGCGGCTGCGATAATTTCATCACGGGTCGCACCTTGACGTCCGTAAGCGATGTTCTCGGCGATGGTTGTGGGGAAGAGATAGGTTTCCTGTGAGACCAAAGAAACGCGCTTGCGGACTTCGTACAGGTCAGACCGGAGGATGTCGTTGCCTTCAATGTGAATATGTCCGCTTTGGGGGCGATAAAAGCCGCAGAGTAGCTTTAGCACGGTGCTCTTGCCGCCCCCACTGGGGCCGACCAGAGCAACCGCTTCGCCTTTGTTCATGCTGAGGCTGAAATCGTGGAGGATTTGCGTTTCATCGTTGTACTTGAAGTTGACTCGGTCGAAGATAAAAGCCGGGGCAGCAGGAGCAGGCTGAAAGTTGTGATGTTGCGTCTCCTCGATGGGCTGGTCGAGCAGCACGAATACGCGTTCCACAGCAGGAGCAACTTCTCGTAGTTGACGTATCCATCCCAACAGGGTTTCAACGGGGATGAAGATCATCCAGATCAGGTAGTTGCTGGCGATGAGCGCACCAACAGTGATCTCCCCACGGAAAGCAAGGTAGCCACCATAGAGCGGCGCGACCAGTTGTGGGGTGTAGCGCAACAGGAGGAAGACGGCAAATTCGATACCGGCGCGTTTATCGATGGCCAGCCCTTCACTACGGACATCTTCAGCAATCTGCTGAAATTTTTTTGTGAGTATCTTTTGCAAGTTGAAGGCTTTAATGATGTAGATACCGCGAATGGCATCCTGTGTGACAGCATTGGCACGGGCGAGATGCTCCATCTCTTTGCGAGAATGAGCCTGCATGGGCTTTACGACTTTGTCGTAGAGAATCGATGAAACGGGGATGAGGATACAGGTAGCAAGAAGTAGTTTCCAACTAAGGATATACATATAAGTGAAGCCAAGGAGAAAGACCACCGGCTGTTGCACCAGTTCGTGAACATGCCGAGGGAGTATGGCGATCTTGTCGATATCATTGTTCAGGCGCGAGACCAGGTCGCCGGAGTGAAGTGTTTCTGTGTAGGAAATTGGCAGGCGTTGGATGTGTGCGGTGACACGGTTGCGCAGATCGCGCAGGGTATAGGTTTGGTAACGGATGGAAACGATACGCGTGAAATATTTCAGGACAATGTCCAGGGTCATTGCCACCGGCGCCCATAACACAAGCTGACGGAATGTTTCGTTCTGTTGAGCCAGTGCGGTATCAGTCAGCACTTTCAGTAGATAGGGATTGATGAATTCCATGATGCCCATGAATAGGGCGGTGAGCCAGACCAGTCCCAGCCAGAATCTGTGGATTTTGAGATCAGGAACAAGGCAGCGGATGGTCTGCCAGGTGGGCGGGGGCAGTTTTTCTGTCATTAAACGTTCCTTGTATTTGAATATCTTCTAAAGGACATTGAAATTCTTTAAATGTTTATCTGATTTGCAATTTATTATACATGAATAATTAAATAAATCAATATTAATATGGAATATATTGATTTGGAGCTTGTTTTTCTTAATTTGCAGCGAACCTGGATGATATTCAAAGAAAGGGGCAAATGCATCCAGCTCTTGTTGGTAAAGGGATGTAGTCTCCGGGATGGAAAACATCATCAAAGAAACCGACGACCTAGAACACGCGTGCTATAATAATTCTATCCAAGGAGTTATATATTATGAAGAAATCTGAACTGTTGACTTGGTTGCAGGCAGAATATCAGCAATGGGAAGCATTTCTTGATCAGATCGGCCCAGCGCGCATGGATCAACCCGGCGTGAACGGTGACTGGTCCATCAAAGATCTCGTCGCTCACCTGACTGGCTGGCAGCCCAGGCTGATCACCTGCATGCAGGCTGCCAAACGCGGCGAACCGGAACCACCTCCACCCTGGCCAGCGCACATCCAAACTGAGGATGAAGTCAATGCATGGATCTATGATTCCAATCACGAGCGATCGGTGCGCGAAGTCCTGAATGAATCGCATCAAGTATTTCAACAGCTCATCGCCGTTATTGAAGGTTTACCCGATAATACCCGAATCGATGAAGAGTGGCATCTTGTGTGGCTGAACGGTCAGCGCTTTCCGGCTGGTGAATTCTTTGACCATTTCCGCGATGACCATGAGCCAGACGTCCGCGCCTGGTTGGTGCGCGTTGAGAAACAATAACTGCAGACTAATCCTCTGACCTAAATTGATATTAGAAAAAAGTGAGATTTTATGGATATCGAGTCATTGTTGAAAAGTGTCCCCACTCCAAGTGATGCTGACATGGCAGTTCGTAGAAAGTTCGCCCGACGTTACACGGTGGTGTTTCTGCGCGAGGGCCCCGCATCACGCGAGGATGAAGCCCGTAACGAGCCCCTGCATCTTGAGCATTTGCAGCACCTGACGAAACTTCAGGTGCTGGGCAAATTGGTGCTGAACGGCCCAACGCTCAACGACCATGAAATCATAGGCGTGAGTATCTATGCAGCAGAGTTGGATGAAGCGCGCGCCCTGGCAGAGGCCGACCCGAAGGTGAAAGCAGGCTACTTAACCGTGGAAGCCATACCGTGGATTGCCGTGCCCAGTGACATTGATGCTGAATAAATTCAATCCAAGTTGCGACCCTGGAAACTGCGTTTCGAGTTCATGAAAATACTGTCCACAGATTTATCAAATATCCGTGGAAATCAGTGTAATTTGTGGCTAACCAGCTTCTTAAATAAACCCCGAAACAAAGGTAGCAGCTTGAGCTAAAACGCAAAATCTGGATCAAGCCCTTGTTGCAAACGAGTGGATTTTGCCTCGTCCAACTCCAAAATGTAGGCGTGGAGTTCGTGGACAGATTCGATTAAAACATCCGCATGGGGAATCAAGTCTTTGGTGGATGAAACACCCGATAAAACACCCACGGCCAGCCCAGCACCTGCGGCACGCGCCATTTTCAAATCTGAAGCAGTATCCCCGATCACCATCACATTTTTGGGGTCAAGCTTCAATCTTTCGCAAACGGTTAGCACCATATCGGGTGCAGGCTTTGATGGGATTCCATCGTCGGCACAGACCATCGTGTTGATAAATTCTTCGATATCAAATGCTTCGATCATGGCCTGGGTTGGGGCACGGTCATCGGCAGTGGCAATGGCGATTTGAATTCCGTGCTCGCGTAGTTTGGAAAACAAGGTCCACAGATCAGTTAGAGGCTTCGACAAAATGACCGGGTCTGGAATCCACCAGGCTTGCTTAACAACGCGTTCGGCTTCCTGTGAATTAAGTCCAAAAGATCGCATAACTTCAACGGTCAATTGATATAACTGCGCCATGGGCCTCGACGCAAGTTTCTCGTTAGACAAAACTTTTTTTGTTTTGTCATCGTATCCCAGCGCGGAATAGAAAGCGGCGTGAACGTCCAAACCACTGACCACCTTTAATTGTTCCGCTACATAAACGACCCAGCCGCCCCACATGGCATCGAAATCAATCAATGTCCCATCCTTATCGAAGATAATCGCCTGGGCTCTAAAGTGTTTCAGACCATCCATTAAAAAGTGTGCTCCTTGCAAAATTAAGGTGACAGTCACTCAAGTGACTGTCACCTTGCCTGGTTCCTTGTTCTTATACTATAGTCTGGATTTATTTGTACTTCCAATTTTGTACATCCCAGGTCATGCTGCCCCACGTGCTGACAACGTACCCGGTCAGGTCCGTGCTGAATCCATAACCATCCTGCCAGAGGAACATATAGTCCTGCACAGCATCTTCCTGAATCAATTTACCCAATTCGCAATACGCCTCACGGCGTACATTCTGATCGAAGGTGCTGCCAGCTGTCTCAATAGCGGTATCGGCTTCGGGGTTGACCCAGCGGAAATAGTTATCGCCATCCGGGTTTTCTTCAGCAGGGATGCTGGTGGAAAGATAGGAGTTTTGAATCTCACCCTGTGGCTCAAGGTTATACCCGCGATCGAAAAGTAACATATCGTAATCGCCGGTCTTGCGGGGAGAACCATCCGCATAGGAGCCAAAGATGATGGAGTAATCGTAGTTGATGATATTGGCTTCCACGCCTACCGCTTTGAGATTTTCAACAATGAATTGCTCCACTCGTTCCAGCGGTTCGTAGCCGGTATAGCCCTGCAACTCCAGAGAGAGGCGAGTGCCATCTTCAGCGTATTGAGCACCCTGTGCCACACGAATTCCGTCTGCACCCTCCACCCAGCCCGCTTCGGTGAGCAATTGTTTGGCTTTTTCCACATCGTAGTTATACATGCGCGGAATTTCGCACTTGTACCAGCCATACGCAAACGGACTGGTCGAAGATTGAATTTGCCCGTTGAATACATCGTTGATCAGGGAGTCGTAGTTGATGGCATGCGAGATGGCCTGTCGCACGCGAATGTCGCCCAAAATGGGATGTGGGGCCGAGGCGGTTGGATCATCGTCACCAGGCTTGCTCTGGTTGAAGTCCAATGCCATGTTCCAGATGCCTGGCACCAATACCTGTTCGGCTTTGCCGCCCATCGCCGAGTCATAATCCACTTTGTCTTCACTGGGCCATAAGTGGACCTGGGCTTCCCCCGAGATCATCAACGCGGTTTGGGCAGCAGGTTCTGGAGCCACACGGAAGATCAGTTTCTCGAGATAGGGTTTGCCTGCTTCATAATAATTCGGGTTGCGCTCCATGGTAATGCTCTCACCGCTGCGCCATTCCGTTACCACAAACGGCCCTGCCGAGACAGGCTTCATGTTCCATTCCCAAGTCGTCATCGTTTCGGGAGTGCCCGTGGCGTGACGCGGCAACAACGAGGCCGCGAACTGCCCAATGTACCCAACATACGGTTCGCTATAGTGAAGAATGGCTGTCACGTCATCGGGCGTATCGATGCTCTCGATCAAGTCAAAGCCCGCAGTTGCGTTGAATGCCCCACTCGCCGGGTTGGAAATCACTTCCCAGGTAAAGCGAATATCATCCGAAGTGAGCGGTTCGCCATCCGACCATTTCAGGCCCGGGCGCAGTGTCCAGGTGACAGTCTTGTTATCGTCCGAAATTGTTGGCAACTCGGCCGCCAGGCGCGGTTCATATTCACCCTTGTCATTGGCCGTTGTCAAGCCGATGTTGGTCGCGTCTGCGACTTGTTGAAGGATGGCTGCATCTGCGAGGTAGCGATTGAGTCCCGCTGGTTCTTCCGAAATGACGAAGACGACAGTCCCGCCGCCTCCTTCGCTGACAGCTGGTTCAGTTGCTGCCGCGGGTTCCGTGGCTGGAAGCTCCGTCGCTGCGACTCCACCACCGCCACCACATGCGCTGAGTACCAGAGTCAACGCAACGAGCAATACAAACAGTTTGGTTTTCATTCTCTCTTCTCCTTTTGATTCATTTTGCTCGGTAGTCGAGTAGCCCAAAGCGACACCGGCACTTGCGCCAGGTGCAAGTGTAGCGGAGGGCATATCGAGGCCACCACTAAGCAAAGTAACAACTATTGCAAAAATATGCCTGGTAATTGTTGGTTTCGATATAGCAGCAGACGAGCACTGCCGCTTACTCAACCAACGGTTTGCGCTACTTCTCATGTACCACATACGGATCAAAGGCGTCTCGTAAGCCATCGCCGATAAAGTTGATGGCAATCACGGTGATAAAGATCATCAAGCCGGGAAACACCGCCAGCCATGGCGCGCGATAGACATGGATTTGCGCGCTTTCCAAAATGTTACCCCAACTTGGAGTAGGTGGTTGCACTCCAAACCCCAAATAACTCAGTCCTGATTCGGTGATGATAGCAAACGCCATTTCGAGCGTTGCACTCACCAATAGCGGACCAATACTATTGGGCAGGATACGCATAAAGATCAAGCGGAAGTCGCTCGCGCCGAGCGCTCTCGAAGCCGAGACAAATTCCCTTTCGCGCAGAACCAGAAAAAGTCCACGCGCGATGCGGGCTGGCCACATCCACGCAAATACGCTGATGGCAATAATGACCAGCCAGACGCTACTTCGAAGATCTGCCAGGGCTGGCAATTCTCGCAGGAGGGCGCTGAATAGAATCAATACAAAGACCACTGGCATGATGAGGAACGTATCGGTGATTCGCATGAGCAGGTTATCGATCCAACCGCCATAATAACCGGAAAGCGCACCCACCACGATGCCAAGCATGAGCGAGAATAGCGTGGAGAAAGTTCCTACTGCCAGCGAAACCTGACCACCATATAAGATGCGGGTGAATACATCCCGCCCCAGTTCATCGGTGCCAAACCAATGCTCCGCGGAAGGACGCTCGAATTTATTGACCGGGTCTTGTTCCGTGGCCGAATAGCGGCTCAATGGGGCCGCAAATACAAGCGCTGTCATAAGCAGAAGTACACCCGCAGAGATCAACGCCAAACGATGCCTCTTGAAGCGCTTCCAGATCAAGGCTGAAAAACTCTCAGCTTGGGGAGGCATGGATGAAAATGATTCGGATGCAGTGAGTTGCTTAATCATAGCGGATGCGGGGATCGAGCCAGCCATAGAGAATATCTGCGACCAGGTTGAAAAAGAGAATGAGTGCCGCCTCGATCATCACTGTAGCCAGCAAGATGGGGTAGTCGCGCCCACGTGCTGCATCCCAAAAGAGACGTCCCATCCCAGGCCAGGAAAAAATCGTTTCGATAAAAACCGCGCCGCCAAAAACAGAGGGGAGGTCGAGTGCCATCAAAGTGACGAGGGGCAAAAGCGCGTTGCGCAAGCCGTGCTTAAAATGGACCATGCGCATGGGCAATCCCTTGGCGCGGGCTGTGCGGATAAAATCCTCGTTCAACACATCGCGCATGGAGGAGCGCAAAAAACGCGAATACCAGGCAACCCAGCCCACACTGGTCGCGGCAATTGGCAAAACCAGATGCCAGAGCAAATCGAGAAAGTTTTCTTCCTTGCCAATTGTATACATACCTCCAGCTGGGAACATGGGTCCTTCACTGAACGGGTTTTGCAATGTGAGATAAAACACAAGAATTAATATCAAGCCAAACCAGTAGACCGGCACACTCTGGCCCGCAAAACTTAGCGTGGTTATGAGATTATCAAAAAACGAGTAAGGTTTGATGGCTGAATAGATTCCCACGGGAATGGCAATCAGAATGGTAACCAAAAAGCTGAACCCAAAAAGCAGCAGTGTGGCGGGCAGTCTTTCCCAGATCATTTCCGCGACGGGCCTTCTGAATTTGATTGAATAACCCCAATCTCCTTCCAACACAAAGGCTCGCATCCATTTCACATATTGCACTGGCAGCGGCTGGTCAAGCCCGAGCCTCACCCGCATGGCAGCTAATTGTTCTGGTGTGACGTTGGGATTGCGCTCTGCCTGTGCCAGAGGTCCGCCTGGCATAAGGCGCACAACCGCGAACAGAAATATACTCAATAACAGCATGAGGGGAATGGCTTGCAGGACTCGGCGGGTGATATAAGTACTCATCAGTATGTATTAGGGGTCGAGCAGTCCCGCATACTCTCGCGGGACTATCGTGGCCACCTGTTATTCCTCAAACACTATTCTTCCATCTATCATCGTCATGACTGGTTTGGCAGCCAGAATATCTTCTGATTTTAATTGAAATAAATCGTGTGAGAACAAGACCAAGTCAGCCAGATACCCAACTTTGACCTGTCCCTTTTGATGCTCCTGAAATTCAACATAAGCGGCATCCCGAGTATAGCCGAGAATACACTCTTCGAGAGTTAACCGTTGGTCTGTGCTGGCAGGGGATAATTTTTCACGGTTCAAGGCAACATAAAAGTGAGACATTGGGTCAAAGGAAACAACGGTCCAGTCACTGCCAAACGAGAGATGTGCAACAGCATTTTTCAAATCACGCCAGGGCTGCCAATACTGCCAGCGTTTTTCGCCTAGCCGATATTGCGCCACTCCTGATTCCTTCAACCTCAACGGCGCATGACTGAGTTGTATGGAAGCAATAACACCCAATTGCCGGAATCGTGGCATATCTTCAGGTTGACATACTTCCACATGCTCAATGCGGTGACGACTGTCCCGCTTCCCATTCGACCTTTGAACTGCTTCGTACCCATCGAGCGTTTGCCTCACCGCACCGTCTCCGCAACAATGGACAGCAATCTGCAGTCCCAGCCTGTCACAAGCCGATGCCATACGCGTGAAGTGCTCCAGCGAAAAGATGGGTTCCACTTTCACGGTTGGATCATCAGCATACGGATGAACATTGAAAGCAGTATACGATTCCCACACACCATCCATAAAAAACTTGACTGCGCCGCCGCGCACATAATCTCCCTGCATGTTCGCCATTGCGACGGCTTCCTGCAAATCTTCCTCATTTGCCTCTGGTTTGATCTCAAACGGAACGTACACTCGCAAGTTCAGTTCACCTGCATCTTCAGCAGCAGCATATATCATCAGGTCATTCAAGTCCCCATTCATGTTATGGATGCTGGTGATGCCAGCCTTATTAAATCCTTCTGCGGCATGTTTGAGCTGCGTGCGAATGAAGGTCTCACTCGGTGGTGGGATGATATCTAGCACCGCCTTCATCCCACTTTCCCGTAGTTCTCCAGTGGCTATTCCACTCTCATCGCGCAGAATGTTTTCATTCCACTCGGAATCTGCTTGAAGAATACCTGCCAACTCGAGAGCCTTTGTGTTTGCCCAAGCTGTATGTGCATCCGCCGCGCGGATGTAAACTGGATGATCCGCGATGATCGCATCCAAATCATGCCTCGTTGAAACCACATCGTATTGAATGCGCCAGCCGATGATCCAGGTTTCGATCGGGTTTTGCTCCGCGAACATGAGCAAAATTTGCCGTGCAGCCTCTTTGGTCTGAGCCTGGCTGAGTTCCGCATACCCCATCCATTTTGCGCCGGAGAGCAAATGGACGTGAGTATCTATAAATCCCGCTGTCAGAGTGTGGTTTTGCCCATCTATGACTCTCGTACCGCTGCTTGTAAATTCCTCCACGCCTACATCATCGCCCACATAAACAATGCGATTGCCTTTGATTGCAACTGCCTGCGCAAGTGGATTCGATTCATCACTGGTGAAGATATGTGAGTTTTTAATGACGATATCTGCTTTGGATGTCAACAGTTATCTCCATTATTTAATTCCTTTGAAGCACCGAGCCAATGAGAAAAAAGACTCCGTGACTCAGTGTCTCCGTGGTAAGAGACTGTTCTCATCCTTCAAACACAATTCTTCCATCAATCATGGTCATTGCAGGTATGGCAGACCGAATATCTTCTGGATTCGCTTCGAACAAGTCCTGTGAAAATAAAACCAGATCGGCTAGATAGCCTTCCTTGATCTGTCCTTTTTCATTTTCCTTGAATTCCACGTAGGCCGCGTCTCGCGTATAGCCAATAATACATTCCTCAAGTGTGAGGCGTTGATCCGGATTTTCTTCGGCTAATTTCTTGCGGTTGAGCGCCACGTAGATGTTGATAAGCGGATCAAACGGCGCGACGGTCCAATCGCTGCCCAGGGATAGGTGTGCACCTGCATTTTTCAAGTCCCGCCATGGGAAGGACAGAGGCCAGCGTTGCGGCCCTGTGCGTTTCGTCCAGACTGCATCATCTTCCAGGCTGAACGGCGCGTGACTGGTCTGCATGGAAGCGATCACCCCCAACTCCTTGAAGCGCGGCATATCCTCTGGCTGGCAAACTTCGATATGCTCAATACGGTGACGGCTATCGCGCTTGCCATTGACCTGCTGGATTCGTTCGTAGCCATCCAAAGTTTGTCGCACGGCCCCATCGCCACAACAATGGACCGCGATCTGCAGCCCCATTTTGTCACATTCAAGAGCCATCCGGAGAAAATGATCAAGGGAAAAAATGGGGGAGACGACGCCAACAGTGTCATCATCAGCATACGAATCAAGGTTGAAGGCCGTATATGATTCCCACACACCATCCATGAAGAATTTGGCTGCGCCACCGCGTACATAATCCATTTGGACTTGTGCCATTTCACCGGCTTCTTTTAACTGCTCCTCTTTCGTTTCCGGCTTGATGTGATACGGAACGTAGACTCGCATGTTCATCTCGCCTGCATCTTCCAGCGCGGCGTA
>Ga0070699_100003188_pt1 | contig 14511 bp, 16 predicted proteins | sample KBSK1503metaG_FD_65473 | JGI IMG/M metagenome (GOLD analysis project Ga0070699, IMG submission 65473) | Corn, switchgrass and miscanthus rhizosphere microbial communities from Kellogg Biological Station, Michigan, USA - KBS K1-50-3 metaG | ecosystem: Host-associated > Plants > Roots >...
GCAGATGCTCGCCTTTCGCGTTGACGTAGTCATATCCGACGACCGCCGCCGCGGCGGAGGCCTCGACGATCAGCTGCTTGAGCTCGACCCTGTTGACACCGCCCAGGAAAGGCGTGAAGGACTGCACGAAAGCGTCACGGCCGCGCGCTTGCAGCTTCCCGCTTGCGTCGGCGAAGACGACGTCCTGCGCAAGGTTCTGCTGCCAGCTGTCATCTCGTCTGGCGAGCCCGTCGTAGAAGCGTCGAACGACATCTCGAGTTTCCATTGGGCTTCAGCCTACGCGGTGCGATCTGCCCCACGTGTCTGGAGGAACGGCGGGGCGCTGGGCGGACACGCTTCGTGTCACGCCCCCGAGCCCTGAGCCGGCCCCTCAGTCCACAAGGGCCGCTTCTAGAACCAACGCCTCAGGCGTTCCCGCCAAGCCCGGCGAATTAGCTGCACTCGTCCAGATAGTGTTGCGCAGAAAGCCCAGGAACGTCTGCGCCTGGTCCACGCTCTCGAAGTCGAGGTCGATCACGACGTACCTCTCGTTATCGACCGGCCGCTGGATTCGCTGCGCTTGCACGCCGGCATTGCGCCGTGCTTCGCGGAACCGGTTGAAAGCCGTCGTCCATGTTTCGAAATCCGTGATCGGGTGCTGAATGTGCAGTGTCGCCATTTCGTTCTCCTTTGTTGTTTGTGGTGTTGATTCAAAGTAGGTGGTGGACTCATCGTTCGCCATCCCAGGTTGGTGGGATCTTCGCGATCGCGCCTTTCCGCGTTCCGATGCTTGAAAGCTAGGCTTAACCCGTGCTGGTATGACCCCACAATCGCGTGCGATCGACCGGATCAGGCGGATCTGTGCGAGCGCGGCCAGGGACGACCGGTCTCTGCGGGTGGCCATCCTGAACGAAATCAGGCCGGTAGTCGCGTTCGACGCGTTTGTATGGCTACTCACCGACCCACAGACAGAGGTCGGATGTTCCCCTCTGGCCGATGTACCCTGCCTACCCGAATTGCCGCGGCTGATCATGCTCAAATACCTCACGCCGATCAATCGCTGGACACGACTGAAGGGTCCAGTCGCACGACTGCACGAGAGCAGTGGGGCGCGGTTGGAACGCAGCCTCGTATGGAACTCGCTGCTCAGCCGGTACGGGGTGACGGACGTGGCATCCGTTGTTTTTCGCAGCCGGCAGGGTTGCTGGGGTTTCCTGGATCTCTGGCGGATCAACGCTTCGGCGCCCTTCACCGATTCCGAAGCCGGTTTCCTGGCCACGATTGCGAAGGGTGTGACCGAGGCACTGCAGCGGTCACAGGCCGACACTTTCAAGCTGACCTCACCCACCGTCCCTGGAGCCGGGCCGGCAGTACTGATCCTGTCACCGGAGTTGGAGGTGCAGGCGCAGACGGCTGAGACGGACGAGTACCTGCGGTTGTTGATCCCGCCCGACCAAGAGCGCCAGCCGATCCCGGCAGCGGCTTACAACGTGGGCGCACAGCTCCTGGCCGCGGAGGCCGGGGTCGATCAGCACCCGCCGTGGGCGCGTGTGCACCTGTCGGATGGTGTGTGGCTCACGCTGCGAGCCGCACGGCTCGGCGTCCCGGAGCGTGCGGGCAACCGGGACATAGCGGTCACCATCGAAAAGAGCTCACCAACGGAGCGATTGGATCTCTTCTCGAGAGCTTGCGCGCTCAGCGCGAGAGAAGCCGAGCTTCTCGGGCATCTGATTCTTGGCGCCGACACCCGCCTCACGGCTCAGAGGATGTTCGTGTCAGAGAACACGGTCCAGGACCACCTCAAGTCTATCTTCGCGAAGACCGCGACCACCAACCGCCGAACCCTTATGGCTCGGGCGGTCGGTCAGTAGGCGCCTCGGCCTCCAGCAGCTCGTCCTGGACGGGCTCGTAGATGAGGAGGGCGAGGTCGTCGACGGTCCTGGTGCTGATGAGGCGCATGGATTTCTTGTCGCTGGCCTGGCCGAAAAGGCGCTCGCCGGCCCCGAGCACGACCGGGTAGATCATCAGGCGCAGCTCATCGACCAGGTCGTGCTCCAGCAGCGTGTGCCAGAGCTGGAAGCTAGCCGCGACGAGGATTTCCCCGTCTATCTCCTGCTTCAGTTTGGAGACGTCGTCTATCACGTCGCCCTTTAGTACTGTCGTGTTGTTCCAGGCGGGAGCTTCGAGGGTAGAGGACACGACGTACTTGGGCAGGCTGTTCAACCGATCCGCGAACGGGCCACTTCGGGATGGCCACCGGGCGGCCAAGAACTCATAGCTCCGCCGACCCAACAGAAAGGCCTCGGCGCCCAGCGCCTCGTCGAGTGCCACTTTGGCCGCCTCCTCGCGACCCTGGCTGCCGATACGACCAAGCCAGCCGCCGAGCCTGAAACCCTCGACGCCGGCCGGGTCCTGGATGACTCCGTCGAGCGAGACGTTCTCGCTGACGACGATCCTCCCCATTTCAGCTCTCCTGGCGGTAGGCGTTGCCAGCTACTCACTATCCTCCCAAACACACCTCGACTCGACGGTGGGTGAATCGCTCGCCGGGTCTAAGTCCCATTTTCGTCAGTGCTGAGGAGCGGAAAACGGCCTCGCGTCGAAGTAGGCGCGGAGGTGCACGATCTTGCCGCCACGAACGGTGTACCACTCCGCGACTGGGGCCTTTGCAAGCGGGGTGTCCAACAGGTAGAACACGGCCACGTTGTCGCCCTCAGCGATGGTCGCCTGATGTTCAATCCCTTTGACCATCCCGTAGAGTCCTGTGATCGATCGGACGTAGTCGTCCGCCTTGTCGAAGCGGTCGATGGGCCCTTCGAAACGAAGGTCGTTCGCCAGATAGCCGCGAGCCGCGGAGAAATCTCGGGCTTCGAGGGCGCGGTTGAAGTTGGTGACGACGTTTTTAGCGCTGATCTGTGCCATGCGTCCGAAATTAACCCGCGCCTGGGCCCGTCGAACAGGTCCGCGCCGCCGGAAACCTTCGCCAATCGGCCAGTTCGGAGCCCTGGCGAAATCTGCCGGTGTATTGGCAAAGTGCGCAGCTGTCAACCGGCGCCTAAGATCAGCTCACGGTGCCTGAACACAAGCAACCGGGACCGCCAAAGGACCTCTCCGGCTATCTCGATGCGATGGCTCGCGTCATGTTTCAGACCGGGATCAGCTGGCGCGTGGTGGACGCGAAATGGCCTGGCATCCGCGAGGCATTTCGGGGTCTTGAACCCAAGCACGTGGCCCGGCTCAGCACCAAGGACATAGATCGGCTGATGGGGGACACGCGAGTCATCCGCAACCGAAAGAAGTTGGAAGCCATCTCGTCCAACGCCGGCCGGATGCTCGAGCTGGACGCTGAGCACAAAGGCTTCAAGCGATACCTCGACTCCCTGGGCGATTTCGAGGCCACCAAGAAGGAGCTACACAAACAGTTTGCATTCATGGGCGACACCGGTACCTGGTACTTCCTCTGGATGGTCGGTCGCAAGGTGCCCGAGCACGAGCACGAATGATGCGCCGCCTGGGGGCGTTTCCTGATCCGGACGGACTGAGCCAGCTTCTTCTTCGACTCACCGTGAGCAGCACGGTCTACTGCCTGTCCCATATGAGCTCGCCGTGGGGGTTCAAGGTCGCAGCCCGTTCGCGGCCGGCTTTCCACCTCCTGACGGCGGGCAGCGCATGGCTCGAGGTGGAGGGCCAGCCAGATCCGATTCGGCTTTCGGCCGGCGATCTTGTAATTCTTCCGCGCGGAGAGGCTCACGCCGTCAGGGACTCCCCCGACACTGAGGTGCAATGGCTCGACACCATCCTCACCGACACGCCGCCCGTGAACGGCAGCCTGAATCATGGGGGTGGGGGCGATCGCAGCGAGCTCCTCTGCGGGGGATTCGCGGTCGATCAGCTGACGGGACGGCCGGTCATCGAAGCTCTGCCAACCGTCGTGCACCTGCGCGGGAGCGAGGGCCGCGCTCCAGAGTGGCTCGTTGGCCTGATCCGGATGATCGCGAGCGAGATGGCCTCCAGCGGCCCAGGATCCGAGGCTGTGGTCACGCGGCTCACCGACGCGCTGCTCGCGCAGGCCCTTCGCCAGAGCCTTCTAGAAGTAGATCGGACGCTTGGCAAAGCCACTGCCGTGAGTGATCCGAGCATCGCGCGCGCGTTGCGCTTGATCCGCGAGCATCCTGATCGTGCGTGGACCGTACCCAAGATGGCGGCGGCGGTCGCCATGTCGCGCTCTGCTTTTGCAGAGCGTTTCCGAGCCACGACAGGCGAGACGCCGATGCAGCATTTGACCCGCTACCGCATGGCGAGGGCGGCCGAATACCTGCGAGCCACCAAGGCCGGCGTCCGCGAGATCGCCCGCTTGACAGGCTATGACTCCGAAGTTTCGGTGACCAAGGCTTTCCGGCGGCAGTTCGGCGTCGCTCCAGGCGCCTACCGCAAAGCCGGCGCAACCGCCCCGGAGCTTTGATCCGGCTCGCTGCCCTGTCCCCGACCAAACCTCGTCGGTGCACACATACTGATAACGATGTTGTCGACTCACGGAGGCCATGATGTCGAGCTTGCGAACGCTGCGTGAGGCGACGGTCCTGGAGCATATGGAAGCCGAAAACGCCCACGACTTCCCTCGGTGCATCGCTGCCTTCAGCCACCCTCGCTACGAGATCGTCGCTACCGGAGAGGTTTGGGATGGCAGCTCGGGGGTCAACACGCTCCTCAACGAAAACAAGAAGGGATTTCCCAACTTCCACTTCCAGCCCGAGGTCATGCACCACGCAGACGACGCAGTCATCGTCGAGGGCCGATTCACCGGAACTCACGACGGGAGCTGGCGCGGTCTTCCCGCGACTGGCCGCAAAGTCGACTTTCCGCTGATCATCGTCTTTCAATTCGAACGAGAACGAATGGTGTGCGAGAGGACCTACTTCGACATCGGAACCCCGCTCACACAGCTTGGTGTCGCGCGAGATCCAAATTCCCGAGGCGGAAAGATCGCAACCGCACTGAATCACCCGCTCGTGGTAGGCAAAGCGCTGATCAGATCGATGGTCCACCGATAGAGACACGCTTGGTTAAGATCGGCACCGAAATCGAGAGCCCGCAGACAGGCGAGCGTCTCATCTTCCGCTCGACTGCCGATTCGTCAAACGGGCAGCTCTTCCGTGCGGAGCTTGTCGTGCAGCCAGGCCCGTATGTGGTCAGGGTGCATCTCCATCCAAACCAGGAGGAGAGTTTCGTGGTCCTGGAAGGGGCGTATGGATACCAGATCGGGGGTAAATCGGGAGTCGGCAAGCCCGGAGACACGCTCGTCTGTCCTGTCGGCGTGCCTCACAGTCAGTGGAACGCGGGCGACGGCATCCTGCGTATCTACTACGAGCATCGGCCGGCGCTGACCTCTGCCGAGATCTTCTTCGAGACCCAGTTCGGACTCAGCCGCGATGGCAGACTCTCGCCGAAAGGCGACATCAACCTGCTGCAGGCGGCTGTGCTGCTGCAGGAGGTGGGCGATTTCATCAGGCCCCCGAGTCCCCCGATCGCTGTTCAGAACGTGCTGTTCCCGCTGCTGGCGGCGATTGGCCAGATGCGCGGTTACCGAGCTCGCTATCAGAAATATGCACTGCCCACGGATTGAGTGGTCATCCAATGGGTATGACCAGGTCGAGCAACCGTGAAGTTCGCTGATCTCGCCGCGAACCTGGACCAGATGGATGCTACGAGCAGCCGGAACGAGCTGGTTCGCATCCTGTCCGATGTGTACCGAGCCTGTTCGGTGGACGAGCTCGAGCCGATCACGTACCTGATCCAGGGCCGGCTCGCTCCCTTCTTCGAGCCGATCGAGATCGGCCTCGGCGAGAGGCTCCTCATCAGCGCCATCGTCGGCGCCTACTCCGTTCCCAAGGAGGAGGTAACCAAGCTGAACCGCCAGGCAGGCGACCTCGGCGTCACCGCGCAGCGCCTGGCACCGGCCACGCATCGCAAGTCGCCTTCGGTCATCGAGGTGCACGAGCGCCTGTTGAAGATCGCCGCCGCCGGCGGCGCCGGCAGCCAGCTGGAAAAGCTCGATGGCTTCACCAGCCTGCTCAGCGACCTGGATTCCACCTCGGCCAAACACCTCGTGCGAATCACCCTGGGCAAGATGCGGCTGGGAATCGGCGACCCCACCGTGCTCGACGCGCTGTCGTTCGCAAAGAAAGGAGACCGGTCGCTGCGACCGGTGCTCGAGGCCGCCTACAACCGGACCTCCGATCTCGGCCTCATCGCGCGGACGCTATGGGAGTCTGGCGAGAAAGGGCTCGCCGCGCAGAGGGTCACGGCCGGCCACCCGCTCCGGCCGCAGCTCGCCGAGCGCCTTCCGAACCCGGAAGCTGTGATCAAAAAGCTTGGGACCGTCGGCGTACAGCCGAAGTACGACGGCCTTCGCGTCCAGATCCACAAGAACGCGGACGAGGTGAGCATCTTCTCGAGAAACCTGGAGTCGATGACGGAGATGTTCCCGGAGCTTGTGGCAGCAGCCTCCGGCCTGGAGGTCGAGAGCGTGATCCTCGACGGCGAGGCGATCGCCTACAACCCCGAGTCGGAGGAGTTCGTCCCGTTCCAGGAGACCACCGCGCGCCGGCGGAAGGAAGGCATCCAGGAGTTTGCCGCCCGCGCGCCGATGCGAGCATTCGTCTTCGACGTGATGTTCCGCGACGGATCCGACCTGACGCCGCTGCCCTACGAGCGGCGCTTCGAGATCGTCCAGAAGGTGCTCCGGCAGTCGGAAACGCTGGTGCCGGCGCCGCTGACGAAGACCGATTCGGCGGAGGTGCTGACCCGTGAGCTGCTTGACAACATCAGCCGCGGCCTGGAAGGTGTCGTGGCGAAGCGCCTGGACTCGCCCTATCAGGCCGGCGCCCGCAACTTCAACTGGGTGAAGTTGAAGCGGAACACGAGCGGGCAGCTCAACGACACCATCGACGTCGTCTTGCTCGGCTACTACCGGGGCAAAGGCAAGCGGGCAGAGTTCGGCACGGGCGCTCTTCTCGCCGGCGTCTACGACAGCGACAAGGACGAGTTCGTGACCATCAGCAAGCTCGGCACCGGTCTTTCCGACCAGGGCTGGCGTGAGATCCACCAGCGGTTGGCGAGCCTCGAGGTGGAGGAGAAGCCGGCGCGCGTGAACTCGATCTTCGTCCCCGACGCATGGCTGAAGCCGGCGATCGTGGTCGAGGTGCTGGCCGACGAGATCACGCCGAGCCCGCGTCACACGGCCGGCATGACCGGGGACCGGCCCGGGTTCGCGCTGCGGTTCCCGCGGATCGTCTCACTGCGAACCGAGGACAAGAAGCCCGAGGACGCCACCAGCGTCCGCGAGATCCGTGAGATGTTCGAGCAACAGCGGCAGCCGGGCCGCGGCCGAGCCGGCTAGTCCCACCCGAACGCGTTTGGAAACTCACGTCTCGCTTCGTCCGCGGTCCGTGCCAGCCGACATGTCACAAGCCCTCGTTACCCTGGAACGGGGTGACCCGTTGACTCGACGTATGCGCCTGTCGGGCATAGCGGTCGTCGTGGCTGTGGTTGTTTTCGTGCCGGCCGCCTGCGGTCAGAACTTCGTCGAAGTTCAGGTCGGCGACTCGAGCGACGGGCAGACGGTCCACATCCACGTCGGCGACGTGTTGAAAGTCACCCTTGACTCGATGTTATGGACCTTTGCTCCCAGCTCCGACCCATCCATCCTCGAGGCGGTGGGAGAACAAACCGTGATCCCCGATCCGAAGGGCAGCTGTTATCCCGGAAGTGGATGTGGGGTCACGACCGGTTGGTACAAAGCCATGCGCGCCGGCAACGCCGACATCACGGCCACACGTACGTCCTGCGGGGAGGCCATGAGATGCACGGGGGACCGCGGCGCCTATCGAGTCAAAGTCGTCGTGGGCGGCGGCTGATCGGGAGGCTCATCCCGCGCCGGTAGAATTTCGGTGCGATGCCGAAGGTGGCGATGATCGGAGCCGGCAGCGCAGTCTTCGCGCGCCAGATCATCACCGACATCCTGGCGATCGACGGCCTCGACCAGGGAGTGTTCGCCCTCGTCGACATCGATCCCGAGCGCCTCGACCTGGCGCGCCAGATCGCCGAAAGGCTGGTGGATGGGTCCGGCAAACGGTGGACCGTGGAGACATCCGTCGACCGCCGCGACGTGCTGTCCGGCACCGATTACGTCGTCAACTCCATCGAGGTCGCGGGCCTGCAGAACGTTCGCGCCGATTACGACATCCCCCTTCGCTACGGGGTCGACCAGTGCATCGGCGACACCATCGGCCCGGGCGGAATATTCAAGGCGCTGCGCACTGGTCCGGCATGGCTCGACATCGTCGCCGACGTCACGCGGATGGCTCCTGAGGCCGTCGTCCTCAACTACACGAATCCGATGTCGATCCTGACACTGGCGGCGGCGCGGTCCACCTCGCTGCCCGTCATCGGCCTGTGCCACAGCGTCCAGGGCACCTCGAGGCTGCTGGCCGAGTACCTGCAGGTCCCATTTCAAGAGCTCGACTGGAAGTGCGCCGGCATCAACCACAACGCGTGGTTCACCAGGTTGGAGCACAGGGGCGAGGATCTCTACCCGCTCCTGCGCCGGCGCGCCGCCGACCCTGAGATCTACGAGCAGGATCCGGTGCGCTTCGAGGTCATGCTGCACCTCGGCGCCTTCGTCACCGAGTCGAGCGGCCACTTCTCGGAGTACGTCCCATATTTCCGCAAGCGTCCGGACCTGCTCGCGAAGTACACGCGCCCGGGGTACCTGGGCGAGAGCGGCTTCTACGCCAACAACTGGCCTCGCTGGCGGCGCGAGAACGACGAGCGAATTCACGCGATGTTGAGCGGCGAGGCGGAGATCCCCAAGGCGACGCGGCATGAATACGCGTCGTGGATCATCGAGGCCATCGAGTGCGGACGCCCGACGAGCATCCACGGGAACGTGCTCAACGACGGCGCCATCGAGAACCTGCCGAGCAGCGGCTGCATCGAGGTCGAATGCCGCATCGGCCCCGAGGGCTTCCAGCCGGTCCGCTTCGGCCCGCTGCCCGAACAGCTCGCGGCCTTGAACCGCGCGCACATGGCCGTCCACGAGCTGGTCGTGCAGGCGCTGCTCGAGCGCAACCGCGAGAAGGCCAAATATGCGCTGATGATCGACCCTCTCACCTCCGCGGTCTGCTCGCTCGAGGAGATCGACAAGCTCTTCGAGGAGATGTGGGACGCGGAGCGCGAGTTCCTGCTGCCCTTCGAGAGCTAGTCGCTCAGAAAATCCGCGATCGCCCGGGCGGTTTCCTCCCGCATGCCGATGGCGTAATGGTTGGTGTCGATCTCGACCAGCCTCGAGTTGGGAGCCTCACCCACGAATCGTTCGGCGTCGGCCGGATTGAGGATGTAGCCCATCCCCGGAAGAATCTCCTGGGTGGCCCGCACCAACAACGAAGGCATGGTCACCGCCGCCCACAGGGCGTACGGGTCCTGCGTCTTGCGATAAGCCTCGTCCTCCCACGGCGCGTCCTTGGACGTTCGCGCTCGAACGCCACCCTCGACGTCCTCCAGCTCGTAGTCGAACAGCCGCTGCCACGCCGGCCAGGGCGTATACATCGGGAGCTTCTGTGCCAGCTCGAAGAACGCCTCGCGAGACGGATACGTCGTGCCGAGGCGTTCGAGGCCCGCGTAGACCGGAGCAGTCGCAGCGGCGTCGGGAAGGCCGCCGCCATCGATCAGCACCAGCCTACGCACGCGGCCGGGGGCGAGCTCGCACACGACCATCGCGATCCACGTCCCCATCGACCAGCCAATCACATCGAAGGTCTCGGCACCCAGCTGGTCGGCCATCTCGATGACGTCCTGCGCATGCGAAGGCCAGCCATACGTTCCTGACGGTGTTCTCTCGCTGCGGCCCCGGCCGCGCGGGTCGTAGGCGAGGAGGCGGTGTTTCGCGCCATCAAGGGCTGCGAAGATGACATCGAAGCTGCGCAGGTTCGCCGACAGACCCGGAATCCCGACCACGAGGCGTCCGTCAGGCGAGCCCGACAGCTCTGCGGCAATCTCCCCCGATCGCAGGTGAAAGCGCCTGGCGTCCGACATCAGGCCACCGCCCGGCCGAAGGCGCGAGCGCCGATCGCGATGGAGACCAGGCAGAGGACGGCCATGAGCACGACACCCTTGACCACGCTGGGGTCGCCCAGGTTGCCAAGAAAGACCGCGCGGGCCGCATCGACGGCATAAGAGAGCGGGTTCGCCAGGGCAATGTTGCGCAGCCACTGCGGTGCAAGGCCCAAGGGAAGGAGGACGCCCGAGAGAAGCAGTATGGGCAGGGCGGAGGTGAAGATAATCGGGGCGTAGCTGTTCTCGCTGCGCACCCACAGCGCGACCGCATATGCGACCGACGCGGTCAGGAGCCCGATCAACGCGATGAGCGCGAGCACCACCACGATGCCGATGGCGTTGATGCTCAGCCCGAAGGGAATCGAGAGCAGGATCAGGATCAGCGACTGCACCAGGATCGACAGCACATCGCGCAGCGCGCGGCCCAGCAACAGCGCCACCCGGCTCACCGGGGTGACCCGCAGCCTCTCGATAACTCCCATGCGGAGCTCCGCGATGAGGCTGAAGCCCACGCCCGCAGCACCGAACATCCCGAGCTGGACGAGCAGGCCGGGTACGAATACGTTGTACGCGCCACCCCTGGGAAAGCCAGGCGCGGAGGCGATCGACTTCAACAGGGGGGCGAACAGGACCAGGTACAGCAGAGGCTGCACGACCCCGATCGCGACCCACGCGGGGTTGTGGATGAAGATCCAGAAGTAGCGGCCGAAAACGAGCCAGGTGTCGCGAAGGAGCTTCACGCCGCCACCTCGCGCAGGGACCGCCCGGTCTTGCGGAGGAACACGTCGTCGAGGCTGGGGCGGTGCAGTCCGATGGTCAGCAGCTGCAACCCGACGGCATCGAGCCGGCGCAGCATGGCGGGCATCGCCACCTCGCCGCGATCCACGTAGAGGCGGACCGTGGCGTCCTCGATCGAGGCCTCGCGCACGTATGGCTGTGTCCTGAGGGCATCGAGAGCAGCCTGCTGAGGGCCGGCCACGCTCAGGGTGACGACGTCTCCGGACACAGCCCGTTTGAGCTCTTCGGGCGTGCCCTCGGCCACGATCTTGCCGTAGTCGATGATCGCGATCCGATCGCATAGAGCGTCGGCCTCGTCCAGGTAGTGCGTGGTCAGGAACACCGTCGTGCCCCTGTCGTGCATGCGGCGCACCTCGTCCCAGACTCGGGCGCGGGACTGGGGGTCGAGCCCTGTGGTCGGTTCGTCCAGGAACAGGAGCTGCGGGTTGTGAGCCAACCCGAGCCCTATGTCGAGGCGCCGCTTCTGCCCGCCCGAATAGGTCTTGACGGGCCGGTCGGCGCATACCTCCAGCTCGAGCATCTCGATGAGCTCGGCGGCCCGCCTGCTCGCATCCTCGCGCGACATTCCATACAGGCGGCCCTGGAAAATCAGCTCGAGCCGTCCCACCACCTCGTAATCGGAACCGCCGGCCTGGCTCACGTAGCCGATACGTTCACGCACCCGGTCCGGCTGAGTTAAAAGGTCGCAACCCGCGACCGTCGCCGTGCCGCCGCTGGGCGGCAGCAGCGTGGCCAGCATGCGCAGCGTCGTCGTCTTGCCGGCGCCATTGGGGCCGAGGAATCCGAAGATCTCGCCCGGGCGCACCGTCAGGTCTACGCCGGCGACGGCCTCAACCACCTGCTTACGTGTCTTGAAGGCACGCCGAAGCCCATGCGTTTCGATCACGGGTGCCCCCACCGCCATCCCCACGACGGCTATTTTCGTGGTTCCGCCATCGCGCTATCCTTGGCCCCCAATGGCCACAGCGTTCCGTGGCTGGCCCGAGGCCTGCCAGCGCTTCTTCATCGGGCTCGAGCTCGACAACTCCAAGAGATATTTCGACGCCAACCGCGCCACTTATGAGGAAGCCGTGAAGGGCCCGATGGTCGCGCTCATCGAGTCGCTGGAGGCGGACTACGGCCCGGGGAAGGTGTTTCGCGCCAACCGCGACATCCGTTTCTCCAAGGACAAGTCGCCGTACAAGACCAACATCGCGGGCTACGCCGGCATGGGCGGGCACGGCGGGTATCTCTCACTCGACGCCCGCGGGCTGACGGTGGCCGCCGGTCGCTATGAGATGACCCCGGCGCAGGTGACGAAGTATCGAAAGAAGGTGGCGGCCGATTCCACGGGAGCGCCGCTTGGCGCCATCGTCGCCAGGCTCGAGAAGGCCGGATACTCCCTTGGCGGCGAGGCCCTCAAGCGCGTGCCGGCGGGCTGGCCGCAGGACCATCCGAGGTCACGACTGCTGCGTCACAAGGTCCTGTACATCTACAAGAACTTCGGCCTGCAGCCCTGGCTGGGCTCGGCGGCCGCGCGCAAGCAGGTGATCAAGGTGTGGGCCGACGCCGAGCCCCTCAACGACTGGCTGCAGCGAAACGTCGGCTGAGCCTCCGCCGCGGCGATGACACAACCCTGGTGGCAGGGCGCCGTCTTCTATGAGATCTACGTGCGCAGCTTCGCCGATTCCAACGACGATGGCATCGGTGACCTCCCGGGCATCACCTCACGGCTCGACTACCTGAAGCGGCTGGGCGTGGATGCGATCTGGCTCACGCCCTTTTACCCCTCCCCGCAAAAAGACCACGGCTACGACGTCGCCGACTACTCCGACGTCAACCCGGAATATGGGACGCTGGCCGACTTCGACCTGCTCACGGCGCGCGCGCACGACCTGGGGCTCAAGTTGATGGTCGACCTCGTGCCCAACCACACCTCCGACCAGCATCCCTGGTTTCAAGCTGCGCTCACGTCGCCCGACGATCCGCACAGGGCCTTCTACTGCTTCGCCGGTGCCAGGGCGGATGGGCTGCCGCCGAACAACTGGCGCTCGGCGTTCGGGGGTCCGGCGTGGGCTCGCGACGACCGCAGCGGGCAGTGGTACCTGCACCTGTTCGCCCCGGAGCAGCCCGACCTCAACTGGTGGAATCCCGACGTCCGGGCCGAGTTCGAGCGCATCGTCAGCTTCTGGCTCGACCGCGGGGCGGACGGGTACCGGATCGACGTCGCATCAGCGCTGTTCAAGCGGAAGGACCTTGCCGACGTGCCGATGGTCGACGACCTGCTGAGGGGCACCGTCCGGCCCGACCCGGCCTTCCTGGTCGTCGACCAGCCGGAGGTGCACCACGTCTACCGGAGCTGGCGGAAGATCGCCGATACATACCGACCCGACCGCGTGCTCGTGGGCGAGATCTTCGAGTCCCGGCGCCAGGCGCGCTACATCGTTCCCGATCAGCTCGACATGGCGTTCGGGCTGATCCCGGTGCGGTGGGATGCGGACCGCTGGAAGCGCTGGATCGACGCCGACCTGCAAGCGCTGCGCGGACCCGGCGTCGCCCCCACCTGGGATCTCTCCAACCACGACGTGGTTCGTCACGTCACGCGGTTTGGCGGCGGCACGATCGGAGGCCGGCGCGCGCGGGCCGCCCTGCTGCTCCTGCTCGGCCTGCCTGGCCAGGTGCTCCTGTATCAGGGCGACGAGCTGGGCCTCGAAGAGGTGGACCTTCCGCCGGAGGCGCGCCAGGACCCGGTCTACATCCATTCGCAGGGACGCCATGTCGGACGAGACGGATGCCGTGTGCCGCTGCCATGGAAAAAGGGCGAGCCGAACGCCGGCTTCTCGACCGTGTCGCCATGGCTGCCGATGCCGCCGGGGTGGGATGGGTTCGCCGCCTCCGCCGAAGAGGCGTCGGCCGGCTCCATGCTCGGGTTCTACAAGCGTGCACTCGCGCTCAGGCGCCGCCTGACGCGATGGCTGCCCTCGTCGATCACGTGGCTGGCGGCGCCCGCCGGCGTGCTCGTGTTCCAGCGGGGTCGTCTGACGGTTGCGTGCAACTTTCTGAATCGTCCGGTCAGGGTCCGAGCGAGCGGTCGTGGGGTGCTGGCGAGCGACCCCCTGGTCAGGACGAAAGACGGATGGCTGACGCTGCCCGCCGGCTCAGCCGCCTGGATCGACGCGCTCGGTTGAGCCGAGCTCAGCGCCGCCGGCGCGCAGGCGGGACTGCGGCCAGGAACCGCCGGCGAATTGCCGCCCGGCCGACCAGCTCGCGAAACTGGTCCGGTCCGGCGCTCAGGGCGCGGATCGGGTTGAGGGCGATGGTCGTCTCCGGCGAGCCCCCTCCTCGCAGTAGGCCTGCCAACCCGACGGCATCTCCGTAGCCGGCCACCCGCACCGGGCGGGCGTTGGCCGAGACGAGGGCCTCACCTTGCGTGATGAGCCAGAGGCGTGGGCTGGGCCGTCCCTGCACCGTCATGCGGGTTCCCCGTTCGACCTCGGCGTCCTCGAGCAGGTCGGCGGCAAACTCGAGGTCGGACCATCGCAGCCCGGCAAAGAGCGCCATCCCCGCCAGCCGGTCGGCGCGCAGGCTCAGTGGCTGCAGGACCTCGACCAGCCTGGCGACCCAGCTCACGCTCGACGACTC
>Ga0070699_100003190_pt1 | contig 14504 bp, 8 predicted proteins | sample KBSK1503metaG_FD_65473 | JGI IMG/M metagenome (GOLD analysis project Ga0070699, IMG submission 65473) | Corn, switchgrass and miscanthus rhizosphere microbial communities from Kellogg Biological Station, Michigan, USA - KBS K1-50-3 metaG | ecosystem: Host-associated > Plants > Roots >...
TGGTCGTGGGCCAGGTAGACCGTGGCCATGCCGCCGGCACCGAGCGCACGCTCGATCGAGTAGCGATCGGCGAGGGCCGTCTGGAGGGCGAGTAACTCAGGCGGGAGCTGGGTGTCGCTCACGAGGCAGAAGATACGCGGCTACCCGCCAGGCTGCTGTAATGGCTGGACTTGGCGTAAGGGCGGCTAGGTCAACGCGGAGGAGTCTGCGATCCACCGAAATCCACCCGCCGAACCTCCTGAATCCGCTGGTCCTTGAGCACCCCCTCCACCAGCTCATACCCCATCAGGGCGAAGACCCGCTGTCCGACAAACAGCGGCCGGGCATTGCCGTACCAGTCGACGCAGGACAACCACGACTTGCAGTGATCCGCCTTGGTCGTGTCGGCCGCCGCTTCCAGCACGCCGAGCTGGGTGAAGCGATCGTTCCGGTTCTCCACGAACACGATCCCGGCCGATCCCTTGATGAGATGGGCCCAGCCCGCCTGTCCGGCACCCCGGAACGGCAGGCCGATCACCCCGCCGTCGTTCCCGGTCGCCCGATAGAAGAATCCGTGACTCCGTTGCTCGCCCTGAGACGCGCCGCGCAGGGTGAGCCGCTGGACCAGCTCGGGCTTCTTGCCCAGTGCCACCCCGGTGAAGAGCAGGTCCTCCGCACTCTCGCCGATTACCGCGGCATCCTTGCCCATCACCTCGATCCGGTCCGCACCATGGGGGAGTTGCAACCGGGTCAACCGGCCGCCGGCAACCGGGACGACGAAGAGAGAGGCGGTGTCGGCCTCATCCGCGATCCAGCCGTTGCCGGCGCCGAAGAGGAGATGATCGCCCACGAAGCGGTTGTGCAGCACCCCGGTAACCTTCGGCAGCTCCCGATACTCGGCCTGGCGGGTCTGGCGCAGGGTTTCCCCGAAGTCCTTGAGCGAGACCCGGAGCAGCGCCAGGTTCCCGATCTGCCGTTCGGACCGCCACATGGCATCGCCCCGGCGGCGGGACTGCACCAGAACGTTGAGCCACCCGTCGTTGCCCTCGAGGAAAGAGAACTGATCGATCGGAGAGCCCTGGACGGCCATCGCGCCGGGTCGTTGGAGCCGGTCGATCCCGAAGCGCAGCAGGGTGGCGTTCGGCATGCTGTCCGTCTCGCCGCCCTGGCCGGCCCACACGTACACCGCACTGGGCGAGACGTAGAAGGAGCGGTCCGCCCCGCCGATGACCGCGCTCGCGGTGCAGGGCAGGGGATCGCCGTCGAGATCGCACACCGTGACCGTATGCACGACCACCCACTCCCGGGGGCTCGGCTGCCAGTCGGTGCGGAATACGGTCTGGGGCGTCACCAGGCGCTCGAACCTGCCCTTGTCCTTCTCGACGCCCCAGCGGCGCATCGCCGGCATGACGCCGAGCGGGTCCTTGAGGTTGAGACCGAGGTAGAACGGCGTGTAGAACACCAGGCGGGAGCCGATCAGCCGGGATGCATAGTTCCGGGCCGAGTAGTAGTCGTGGGACCGGAGCTGGTAGGTGGTCAGGTAGCGGAGACCGCCCCGAGCATCGATCTGGAAGATGCCCAGCTCGGTGGTGGTTCGCCGGTAGCTGTAGCCCACCACGACGACCTTGTCGCGGTAGATCAGCATCTCGTCGTACTCGGTCGATTGCGGGCTGAGCTCAGGGTCAAAGGCATCGACCGCGGCGACGGGACGGAGAGCGGTGTCACCGACGGCGACGGTGAAGAGCCGGCCGCGCCGCAGGATGACCAGGTGGTTGCCATGCAGCTTGACGATGCCGCCCTCGTCCACGCCGGCGTGCTGGGTGTTGGTGACCGACGAACTTGCGCTCGCCGTGACGACGGCCTCCTCCAGTCGATATGGACTCACGCACATCGGGGCGAGAACCTCCACCGAGTCGCCGGCCCTGACCTGGAAGGAGCGAGTTGAATACCCGATCGCCCGGATGGTGACCTGAGCTGGTTGCTTGGGGTCCTGGATCGGGATGGCAAGCCGGAAGCGTCCGTCGGGGGTGGTGTGCGCGGCCAGTTCCTTGCCTCCCTGAATCAGGGCACCATGCACCGGCGTCTTGCTTCTTGAATCCCGGACGAGCCCGGCAATGATCGTGGCAGGGAGCCTGGACTTCTTTCGCGTGATGCTCAGCTCATAGTTGCCGCACCGCTTCTTTTCCTGCTCGTCGATGTATCTGAGCCGATCGCGCACGATGTCGCGGAAATAGTTGTGCAGCGCGGTTTCGGATTTGAAGGCCGAGAGACGCTGGTTCTGAGCGGTGGCCGGTGGGGACAGGAGCAGGTACAGCGCACCGAGGGAAAGCAAACGTACGACGCGAGGGGCACCCATGACGTCCTCCAGGTTGCCGACCATCGCATTGCATTCCCCGGGCCAGCCCTAACCCGTGCCTTGAACGCGACTTGCAGAATGCCCTGTGTCGATTTGTCATTGGCCCGAACGGTCGAGGCGCGTCCAAGCGACACGCGGGCCTTCAGATTGAGTAGCGGGATTCCTCTGAGCGGCTAACATATCGATCCCGATCGATGACCTCACTGCGCGGGAGTAGCCGGGTGAAACGCTCCGTCACGATCCTGAGTCTGGGCGGCCTGATCCTCGGGATTCTGCTCGGTGCGGCCCTGCAGCAGCTCGACCCTGCCGCCGGCGCCCGGGCGATCAGCATCGCGGATGGGTTGATTCGCGCCTGGACCAATGCGCTCCGTCTGGTCGTTCCCTTCCTGGTCTGCTCGCAGCTCTACGTCGCACTCGCGGGCCGCCGCCCATCGGCGGCCGGGGCGGTCGGGCTCGGCTTAGTGGTGCCGGTGGTTTTTGTGGTGCTGTGGACTGTCATGGCGCTCGTCACCATTGCCGCACTGTTCGGGCTGTTCAGCCTGCCGATTTTCCAGGGCTTCTCCGTCGATCTGCCCACCCTGGGGCCGGCGCCCGTTGCCGGAGCTCCCGCCGCACCGGTCTCGTGGATCGACGAATTAATCCCGCCCAATCTCGTGGCGGCCGCGGCGGGCAACAACCTGCTGGCGCTGATGCTGTTCACCGTGGTGCTGGCATTCGCCGCACAGCGGCTCCCGCTCGAGCGGCAGCGCGTCTTCGAGCTCGGGCTTACCGCGCTCCGGGACGCCATGCTGGTCATTGTAGAATGGCTGGTTCGGCCCGCGCCGCTCATGCTGCTGGCCTTTGGTCTGAGGTTCGCGTCCCCCGCTGGCCTCCGCCTCGGCGGAGTGGTGCTCAGTTACGCGGCCCTGCGGATTGCGATGCTGCTGGCGGGTATCGCTCTGCTCTACGTCGTATCGAGTGTCGCCGGCCGTTTGTCGCTGGCACGCTTCGCCCGCGCGCTTGCTCCCGCCCAGCTCACCGCGTTCGCGAGCCGGTCCTCTCTCGCCACCGTGCCGGCGCTCCTCGCCGCTGCCGACCGGGAGTTACGGCTTCCGGCGGTGACGTCCTCGGTCGTCATCCCGCTGGCGGGGGCCACGCTCAAGGTATCGCGCGCTGTCAGCGAGCCGGTTCAGCTCCTCTTTCTGGCCCACGTCCTGGGCATCGAGCTTGGCGCGCAGCAGCTTGCCGTGTTCCTGCTCATTCTCCTCCCGATGGCCATCACGACCCCGGGTATGCCGCGCCCGGTCTCCACTCTTCGCCTGCTGCCGGTGTACGTGAGTCTGGGGATTCCGGCGCCGTACTACATGCTGACCGAGCCGGTCACCGCGATCTCGGATCCGTTCGATACCATGATCAACACGACCGGCTACATGACGACGAACGTGCTGGTGAGCCGGCTGACCGGGAGCGGCGAGCCGCCCAATGAAAACCGGGAGTGACCAATCCACTCCCGGTTCTCTATCTGGCACAAGTCCAAATCTGAGCTATGGCGCAAGTGCGGCGGTTTGGATGATCACGGCCTGCGTCTCGGTTTCCCCGGCGTCCAACGTCACATTGACCGGCAAGGAAAAGTTGGTGGTGATGACGATTCCGGTCGGGGGGTGCACGGTCAGCGAATAGGTCCCCGGCAGCAGGAACCGGAACCTGGCCTCGAACGTCCCGTCGCCGTCCGGATCCGTGAACGGCACCGTCTCGCCGTTCAGGGTTGCCTCGAACGCCGCCAGGGTCACCGCTCCGGCCGGAGGAACCGGCAAGGTCACCCCCGTGTTCAGCTTCAGGGTGACGACCACGGTCGCCGCCGTGGTGAACTGCGCACCCTTGACGACCGGATGCATGACCCACTTGCCCGAGTGCCCGGCCTGGTGCCCGAAGCTCTCACTGACGTCGAAGTCCACCAACAAGTCCTGGTCGGTGGTAATGTCGAGATCGGTCGGCGGAAAGCTCACCTTGAGCCCTGACTGCCCCAGGCTCGGCATCTGCAGGTCACCGGTCACCACCGCACCGGAAGGGAGGCCCGCATAGTTAGGCGAAGAGGCGTAGATCGAGGTGCTGCCGTCGGCATTCTCGACTTCGATGTATCCGCCCGAGATCACAAAGCGCAGCTCGGTGTACGTCCCGGCCGGGACGGGCTCCGCATCGACCAGGACAGCGGTGGTGTTGGCAAGGTCGATCAGGTCGGTGGTGACGGCAGCGTCGCTCAGCACCACTTTCCCATTTGCACCCTGGAGGTTGACTTCGGAGATCGTGACCACGGCCGCCTTGATGTCGCCGGCCGCGTCCGTGAGCCGGACCGTAACCCGGGGCTGCCCGGTCGGATTGTCCCCAGTGGGGCCGTCAGTGCAGGCACCAAGCATTGCCGCGAGCACCATGACCGGCAAGCCGAGTCGTATTCTCAAACGCATGTTGTCCCTCTGCTGTGGAGGCTCGATATCGGGGGGACGATCGGCGGGCGGTGGAGGACTACAGCCGAAAACCGGACACGGCGGCGGGTCAGCAGTACATTTATCGGTCAGTGTACCCCACACCCAACGACAGGCCATGATGCGCGCAACGATCTTGATCGCCCTGAGCTTGGCGGTCCCCTCCGTATCTGTGGCCCAGGCGCCGCCCGCGAGCCAGAGCCTCGACAGCGTGTTCAAGCCGGTGAAGTGGCGCTCCATCGGTCCCTTCCGCGGCGGCCGCTCGGTTGCCGGCACCGGCGTCGCCTCTGACCCGAAGACCTATTACATGGGCACCACCGGCGGCGGGGTGTGGAAGTCCGAGAACATGGGCATCACCTGGAGGAACGTCTCCGACGGCTGGTTCAAGACCGGGACGGTCGGGGCGATTGCGGTCGCCGAGTCCGACCCCAATGTGGTCTATGTCGGCACGGGCGAGCACGCGATTCGCGGAGTCATGACCAGCTCGGGCGACGGCGTGTACCGCTCCACCGATGCCGGGCGGACTTGGAAGAAGATCGGCCTCGGCGAGACTCGGCATATCTCCCGGATCGTGGTGGATCCGAAGAACCCTGATGTGGTACTCGTTGCCGCCCAGGGAGCCCTCTATGCCCCCTCCTCGGAGCGCGGAGTCTTCAAGTCCACCGATGGGGGAGGGTCCTGGAAGCGGGTCCTGTTCGTGGATGAAAAGACCGGCGCGGCCGAGTTGTCGATGGATGCGAACAACCCGCGCATCCTGTACGCCGCCATGTGGGAGCACGGCCGGCTCCCCTGGCAGGTGAAGAGCGGCGGACCCGGCAGCGGACTCTACAAATCGACCGACGCCGGGGAAACCTGGGAGAAGCTGACCAAGGGCCTTCCCGACAAGATGGGGAAGATGGCCATCGCGGTGAGCCGCTCGAACCCGGACAAGGTCTACGCCCTGATCGAGAGCGATTCCTACGCCGAGGCCCGCGGGCTCTACGTCTCGACCGACCGCGGCGCGAGCTGGAGCCAGGTGACCAGCGAGCCGCGTCTATTGCAGCGGGCCTGGTACTACATCGAGCTGTTCGTGGATCCCCGGAACGAGGACCGGGTCTACGTGCTGAGTGCTCCGGCCCTGCGCTCCGACGACGGGGGCAAGACCTGGGCGTCGGTAGACGGGGTCCACGGCGACTACCACGACATGTGGATCAACCCGAACAACTCCGACAACTTCATCCTGATGGACGATGGCGGTGCGGTGATCACCTTCGACCGCGGCAACAGCTGGAGCACCCAGAGCAATCAGCCGACCGGCCAGTACTACCGGCTCAACGTGGACAACCAGTTTCCTTACCGGATCTACGCCGCCCAGCAGGACAACTCTTCGATCGTCATCGCCAGCCGGGAGCCCGCGAGCGGCGGGATCACCCGCGACAGCTGGACCTGGTCGGCGGGCGGGGAAAGCGCGTTTCTCGCCTTCGACCCCGATAACCCGCGGTACGTGATGGGCGGGAGCTACCAGGGCACCATCGAGGTACTCGACACCAAGGCCCGGGCCGGCACCGGCATCATGCCGGCGCCGATTCAGTACCTGGGCCGCGACGCGAAGGACATGAAGTACCGGTACAACTGGAACGCGCCGATCATCTGGAGCCGACACGAGCCGAACACGTTCTATCACGGCGCCCAGGTACTGCTCAAGACGACCGACCTGGGGAAGACCTGGACCGCGGCGTCGCCCGACCTGACCCGGAACGAGAAGGACAAGCAGGGCCCCCCCGGCGTTCCCTACACCAACGAGGCGGTGGGCGCCGAGAACTACGGCACCCTGGCATACGTAGCAGAGTCGCCCCACGAGCGCGGCGTGATCTGGACCGGGAGCGATGACGGACTGGTGCAGCTGACCCGCGATGGGGGAGCGACCTGGAAGAACGTAACCCCGAAAGGACTGGCCGAATGCCTGATCAATGCCATCGAGATCTCGCCTTTCGACAAGGGGACGGCGTACATCGCCACGACGCGCTACAAGTTCAACGACCACTCTCCCGGGTTATACAAGACCACCGACTACGGTGAGACCTGGACCAAGATCGACCGGGGCATTCCCGCGAACGCGTTCACCCGGGTCGTCCGGGAAGACCAGGTTCGAAAGGATCTGCTGTTCGCGGGGACCGAGCTGGGCCTGTTCCTCTCCTGGAACGGGGGGCGGGATTGGGTGCCGTTCCAGCTCAATCTGCCGATCGCCCCGATTACCGATCTCAGAGTGCATCGCGGCAACCTGATCGCGGCGACGTCAGGCCGGGCGCTCTGGGTGTTGGACGATCTGACGCTGCTGCGGCAGCACCGGACCGATGGGCCCGAGGTGGCGCTTTACACGCCGGCGGATGCATACCTGGTCAATGGCGGCAGCGAGCTGAACGAATCGGACGCAAGCTTCACCGGTGCCAATCCGAGCCGGGGCGTGAACCCGGCAACCGGCCTGGTGCTCTACTACCGGCTCCCCAAGGTGGAGCCGAAAGACAGCCTGACGCTCGAGGTGCGGGATGCCGCGGGGGCCCTGGTGCGCCGGTTCTCCTCGAAGAAGGACACCACCTTCTCCAAGTGGGACGGCGGTCCTCCCGCCGAGCCGCTGCTCCCCGCGACGCTGGGGCTCAACCGGTTCGTCTGGGACCTGAGGCATGCCACCATGCCGGGCGCGACCGGCGTGTACGTCGAGGCAAGCTACCGGGGGCACAAAGCCTCACCAGGACGGTACCGCTTCACCCTGAAGCTGGGTGACCGGACCGTGACGGCCGAAGGCGTAATCCTGGCAAACCCGAGCTATTCCACGGACGCCGCAACATACTCTGAGTACAACGACTTCATGTCAGGCATGGAGCGGGAGCTCACCCTGATGCATGAGACGACCAATCGCCTGCATCGGATCGAGGGCCGCCTGGTGGCGGTCCTGGGGGGTCTTCCCGCCGGGGAGAAGTACGCCGGGTTGAAGCGGGAGGGGGATTCCCTGGTCGCGAAGCTGAAGGCCTGGGATGCCGACATGGTATCGCGGAAGACCCGGGCGTACGACGACACCGAGAACTATCCTCAGAAGTTCACCGCCAATTACCTCTTTCTCATCAACCAGACGGAAAGCGACCTGCCGAGGGTCAACCAGCCTTCCCGGGATCGCCGGGTCGAGCTGGAGCGCGAATGGGCGGCGCTCAAGGCGCGGTCCGATGCCCTGCTCAACCAGGAGATCGCCGCGCTCAACCGCAAGCTCTGGGACGCCGGCGTGGGGCCGATCTCCCAATGGACAAGAGAACTGATACCGTAGGCCCTCTCGGCTGGTGAGGACTATGATCGAGTTCCCAGGCCGAGTCCTGTTCGTCGGTTACGGCGCCGTGGCCGGGTGCACGCTGCCGATCCTGTTCCGTCACATCAAGGTGCCCGCCGCGCGCGTCACCGTGATGGACTTCGAAGCCCGCGATGAGAGGCTCGCCGAGTGGACGGCAATGGGTGTGCGCTTTGCGCGGGCCCGGATCACCGAAGCGAATCTCGACAGGATCCTTGCGCAGCACGTCGGTCCCGGCGACCTGCTGATCGATCTCGCGTGGAACATCGACGCCTGCGCGATCCTGCAGTGGTGCCACGACCACGGGGTGCTCTACGTCAACACCTCGACCGAGCTGTGGGACCCCTACGCCGCCTCAAGGAATCAGCACCCGACCCAGAGAACGCTCTACGCGCGGCACCTCAACCTGCGCCGGATGCAGGGCTCGTGGCCGGCCAAAGGCCCCACGGCCGTCATCGAGCACGGCGCCAACCCCGGCCTGATCTCGCACTTCGTCAAACAGGGGCTCATCGACATCGGCGAGTGCCTCATCACCGAGAAGCGGGTAAAGCCCCGCACGGGGGAGAGGCTCTCCGAGCTGATCCGGACTCAGCAGTTCAACCACCTCGCCCGTGCGGTCGGCGTGAAGGTGATCCATTGCAGCGAGCGCGACACCCAGGTTACCAACCAGCCGAAGCGGGTCGATGAGTTCGTGAACACCTGGAGCATCGAGGGATTCCGTGAGGAAGGCACCACGACCGCGGAGCTGGGCTGGGGCACCCATGAGAAGAAACTCCCCAAGCATGCCTTCCGCCATCGGGAAGGGCCGAAGAATCAGATCTGTCTGGCGCGGATGGGGATCAATACGTGGGTGCGCTCGTGGGTGCCGGACTACAACATCCTTGGCATGGTGGTCCGGCACGGCGAAGCATTCACCATCTCCGATATGCTCACCGTCCGTGATGGAAAGAGGGTCGTGTATCGTCCGACCATGCATTACGCCTACTGTCCCTGCGACGAAGCCATTGCCTCGCTCAACGAGCTGCGCGGCTCCAACTACCGGCTCAGCGACAACCAGCGTATCATGACCGACGAGATCACCGCCGGAGCCGACATCCTCGGCGCGTTGATCATGGGACATGCCTGCACGTCATGGTGGATCGGCTCCGCCCTCACCATCGAGGAGTCTCGGCGGCTGGTCCCGCACCAGAACGCCACGACGATGCAGGTGGCCATTGCCGTCGTGGCCGCGGCGATGTGGATGCTGAAGAATCCTGCCGAAGGCCTCCGAGTGCCCGACGAGCTGCCCCATGAATTCATCCTGGGCGTGGCGAAACCCTATCTCGGACGCTGGATATCGAAGGCCTCCGACTGGACGCCGCTCAAGGGCCGGGACCGGACCTTCGACGCCTACAACAAGCCGGATCTCGATCGGAAGGATCCCTGGCAGTTTCAGAATTTCCTGGTAACCGATGCAGGCTGAGCGAAGAGGTCACGCGGAGGTCACGCAACCGGAATAGCCTTGCGGAGTCTTCTTCGAAAGCATTCGTGAGACTTCCTCTGCTCCTGATGTTCCTGGCGGTTTCGTGGTCCACCGCAGGCCTGGCGCAACGTTCCACCGGCGGGTTTGCCGGCGCCGAAGCCGGCGTCGCGCAGTTCGGCACTGCGAAGCTCAATTCCATTTCCGGCACGGTTCGAATCGGACACACCCTGGACCGGCGGGGGATGCTTCGTATTGCCGCCGTAGCGAGCGCTGCAGGGATCGAGGTAGCGGTTCTGGGCCTTGGGGTGGGCCTCGAGCTGAGGCCCCTGAGCCCGCGCCGGATCACGCCGCTGATCGGCGTCGGGGCGGGGATGTTTCGGGATATCGACTATCCAGCCAGCAATCACGGCTACTATGCGGTAAACGCCGGAGTCGCGGTGCGGATCGCGGGTCCCGTGAAATCGACTCTGCGGGCGCAATATGCCGATAGCTGGAAGAGCTCCGGATTCTATACGGTACACCTGGGGCTCGAAGTGGGGCGCTGAGAAGCCTTCGCTCTACCGTCGGAGCGCGGCGTCCACCCGCTCGCCGAGCACCGGAGCCAGCGTGCGCGAGAAGGTGCGGGTGATGTGATTGTCGTCAGTATACAGGATGACCCCATCGCGCTCGGTCGCGCAGCGCGCGGTGACGCAGAGCTGGTCGTTCATGTCGATGAAACGCACTCGTAACCCGCGCGCGGCGTTGTCCTGGGCTCGCTGCGCCCGGGCCATGAACCCGCGGTCCGGCGTGAACCGGCAGTCCGTACTCATCGGCAACCCCGCCGCGCGCCGAGACAGGCAGCTCGGCACGTCGAACGGAACCCAGGGCAGGCCGCGCATCACGATGACCTCGATGCCCATGCGGTTAATCCGATCGTAAGTCCGCCTGAGCCCCTCGGTCCACACCGACTCCGCGAGCCGCGGGATCCGCTCCGTGTCGCCGTTCGCCTCCATGTAGTTGTCGGCGTTGGAGAGGATCACCGCGCGGGGCCGCTCGGCCTCCAGGCGCCGCATGGTTTTCTCCTGGTACCCGGCGCACCCACGATAGTGCCGCCCCGCCGCACCGGAGATCAACCCGCGCAGGTCCGCGACCGGACACGCGCCCATCACGTAGGGCTCGATCCGCCAGCCATGTTCCTTTCCGGCCCGTTCCAGGCCGCCGAGCCAGTGCGAGGCGTGCGAGTCCCCCAACAGGGCGATGGTCGTCCCAGCGCCTCCGAAGGCGCAGTCCTCCCGCTCGTCCGAGCCCGGCGAGCGGCCCCAACAATCGTGGGGTAGATGGTCGTTGCGCGCGGCCACGTACCGGCTGTGCACGCTCCGCTCCACGTAGCGGGCGCTGCTCCATGCGGCCCCGAACCCCAGCAGCGCGAGCGCGGCGCATACCCCGGCGGCGGCGAGCAGGGGGCGGCCGGTCGCCGCGCGGGTCAGCAAGCCTGACGGCCCCGGCCGCTCGAGCACGCGGTGGGTCAGGATCGCCGCAAGGAGGCCGGCCGATCCCCACGCCAGCCGGCCGCCGGTCCCGATCCCCGGCACCAGGACGCCGCCCAGCACCATCAGCGGCAGATGCCAGAGATACCAGGCGTAGGAGACCCGCCCGAGCCCCGCGAGCGGCCGGGAGGCGAGCAGCGATCCGGGCAGAGACGCCGTGGCCAGGCCGCCGCCCGCAAGCAGGCAGAGCGTGCCGCCGACCGGCGCCAGGGCCATCACGCCGGGATACTCCAGCGTCTTGTCGTAGAGCAGCGAGGGCACCAGCAGGAGTCCGAGCCCGGCGAGCTGAACCAGCCCGATGCGCCGCGACGAGCCGCCCACCGCGCTCTGTCCGCCGCCGGTGAGGAACGCCATCAGCGCGCCGGCGCAGAACGACCAGAGGCGGGTGTGCGGACCGAAGTAGGCCCACATAGGGGCTCGGTCATTGATAACCACCGACATCGCGAAGGAGACCGCGCCCGTCGCCGCCACGCCGAGCAGCACGGTGCGCAGGACGATCCAGCGGCGCTCGGCGCCGGTCTCGGTACCGGCGCGCCGCTCGCCCCACGCCGCGAACAGCGTGACCAGGAGTGGAAAGAGCAGGGCGAGCTGGAGCTCGACGCCGAGCGTCCAGGTGTGGAGCAGCGGGTTCAGGCCGGCGCCGAAGTAGTTCACCCCGTCCGCGGCAAAGGCCAGGTTGCCGGCGAAGGCCGACACGGGGACCATGTGCTTCGCGACCAGACTCCGATCGATCGGCGCGTAGAGCAGCGTCGAGGCAAGAGTGCCGAGCAGGACCAGCACCAGGGCCGGCAGCAATCGCCAGACCCGGCGGGCCAGGAAGTCGATGGGGCGGAGGTCTTCGCCGGTCGCGAGCCTTCGGGTCAGCGTCGTGGCGAGGAAGAACCCCGAGAGGACGAAGAAGACGTCCACCGCCACGAATGCCCCGCGCAGCGCCGGGACCCCCGCGTGGAAGCCGACCACGAGGAGCACCGCGAGGCCGCGGAGGCCGTCGAGGTCGAGTCGCCTGCTGCCGTTCACTGGGGCCAGAGCGCGTAAGGGTTGATGTTTGCTCTGCTTACGCGACACCGGCCCGCCGGGTTTCGCCGAGGGGCCTGGGAGCGATACCTTCTGCCGCCGGCGAAGCCTGTCGAATCTCTTCTGTGAGGTCTCTCGTGCAAATTCTCCAGTCCTGGTCCCGTGCCACGCGCGCAGCGGTTCTCGCCTGCCTCGGCGTCTCTCTCGCCATTCCGCGGCTTCCCGCCCAGGATGCCTCCCCCAAAGCCGGCCTCGGCCAGCACCCGGATGTCGAAGGCGCCAAGCGGCTTTTCTCGGCCTGGCTCGAAGGTCAGATCGCCTACCGGGGACTGCCCGGGATCGTCGTGGGTGTCGTGGCCGATCAGGAGCTGGTCTGGTCGGCCGGGTTCGGCTATGCCGACGTCGCCGCGAAGCGACCGATGACGCCCGCGACCAAGTTCCGCATGGCGTCACACAGCAAGCTCTTCACCGCAACGGCGATCATGCAGCTGCGGGATGAGGGCAAGGTGCGGCTCGACGATCCGGTGGCGAAATACCTGCCCTGGTTCGCGGTGAAACCGGCCGGGCCCGATGACGCACCGGTGACGATCGAGGAGCTGCTCACCCACAGCTCGGGTCTGCCTCGCGAGGCCGGGGCCCACTGGACCACGTACGAGTTCCCCACCCAGGCCCAGCTCCGAGCCTTGATGGCCGAGCGACAGGCGGCGTTTGCCCCCGAGGTCCGCTGGAAATACTCGAATCTCGCGTACTCGCTCGCCGGCATGGTGGTCGAAGCCGCCAGCGGAGAAACGTGGGCCGCGTACATCCGGCGGAACATTTTCCAGCCACTGGGCATGGACGCTTCGAGTGTTGACGAAAAGGTGAGCGGGCTCGCTACGGGATATGGCCGCCGGATGCCCGATGGGTCGCGGGACATCATGCCCTTCATCGACGCCCGCGGGATGGGCTCGGCCACCGGCATCACCTCCACGGTGGAGGACATGGCGAGGTTCGTCTCGGCGCAGTTTCGCCAGGGACCGAGAGGCGACAACCGGGTGCTCAGCACCGCTTCGCTCCGCGAGATGCACCGGGTGAGGATGCTGGAGAACAACTGGACCCAGGGCAACGCCATCGGCTTCGCCGTGTCGCGGGAAGACGGCAAAGTCTACATCGGTCATGGCGGCGGGTACCCCGGCTACACGACCAACACCAGGATCCAGCTCGGGCCCAAGGTGGGCGTCATCGTGCTCACCAACACCAACGACTCCAACCCGCTGGACATCGCCCAGAAGCTGATGGCTACGGTGGGCGAGGCGGTGGTCAAGGCGACCACGGTGGAGCCGAAGGTGGTCGCCTGGGATCCGGCCTGGAGCCGCTTTGCCGGGCTCTACCGCAGCGCGGGCGGCGATTCTCACGTGGTCCTGTTGAACCGGCGGCTGGTGCTCATTACGCCGAATGCCGCCAACCTGACTCAGGTCGGGCTCGAGCCGATCGGCAACGGCCTGTTTCGCTTTGTCGCCGACGGCGGCGGCGGTCCGGTCGGCGAGGTCGTACGCTTCGTGGAAGAGGGCGGCAAGGTGGTGCGCATGATCACCGGCGATTCCTACGCCGATCGCGTGGACAAATAGCGCCCAGCCCCGTCGGGGCCGCCCGGGGTAACTTCAGGAATGACGGTCGAGCAACTTACCGGCGCCCTGGGCGACCGCTACCGGATCCAGCGCGAGCTGGGGCAGGGTGGCATGGCCGTGGTGTACCAGGCCCAGGACCTCAAGCACGAGCGCTCCGTCGCCATCAAGGTGCTCCGGCCCGAGATTGCCAGGGCCCTGGGTGCCGCGCGGTTCCTGAACGAGATCCGCACCACAGCGGGGCTGCACCACCCCCACATCCTCCCGCTGCATGATTCCGGCGACGCCGGCGGGCTCCTCTACTATGTGATGCCCTTCGTGTCGGGCGAATCGCTCCGGCAGCGGCTCGATCGCGACGGCCCGCTTCCTCTTCCCGATACGCTCCGGATCACCCGCGAAGTCGCCGATGCGCTCGGGTATGCCCACCAGCGCCAGATCATCCACCGCGACATCAAGCCCGAGAACATCCTCCTCGCCGATGGCCACGCCTTCGTCGCGGATTTCGGGATCGCGCGCGCTCTCCGTGGAACCAAGGACGCCAGGCTCACCCGCACCGGCACCAGCATCGGGACCCCCGCCTACATGAGTCCCGAGCAGGCCTTTGGGGAGAGCTCAGTGGACGCCCGGAGCGATCTCTACAGCCTTGCCTGCGTGGTGTACGAGATGGTGACCGGGCACGCCCCCTGGACCGGCCAGACCGCCGAGGCCGTCCTGGTCAAGCGATTTACCACCTCGGCGCCGCGCCTACCGGACTCGCGTCCCGATCTGCCCGCGGCACTCGACGACGCGCT
>Ga0070699_100003191_pt1 | contig 14504 bp, 16 predicted proteins | sample KBSK1503metaG_FD_65473 | JGI IMG/M metagenome (GOLD analysis project Ga0070699, IMG submission 65473) | Corn, switchgrass and miscanthus rhizosphere microbial communities from Kellogg Biological Station, Michigan, USA - KBS K1-50-3 metaG | ecosystem: Host-associated > Plants > Roots >...
TTCGCCGTGTGGATGACGCCGGGGGTCGACTGGCGCCGGGAGTACGACGGCTGGCCGGAGGCGCTGGGGAAACTGAGCTACTGCGATCGCACCCTGGCGCGGATCCTCGATCACGAGCCGCTGGTGACCGACGACGAGCGGGACGAGGACGTCGCGGAGCTGGACTACTCGGTCGGGGAGTACTACGACGACGAGGAAGCCGACGCCCTCGAGCCGCCCGCGTTTCCGCCCGGACTGGACGGCGCGTTGCGGGCCATCTTCGAGCGACTGGGAGACTCCGCGGCGGCCGGGGACGGCCGCCGGGCGGGCTCACTCATCCGGTCGCACGAGCGCGGGTTGATGGAGAACGTGTTCCGCTGGACCGGGCACTTCCCCGAGCGCACCCGGATACTCCTCCGGCATCTCGCGGAGCGCGCGGAGCAGCTCGAGCTGGGATACGCGCCGGCTCAGGAGGGCGACGCCGTCGTGGCGCTCACGACCCTCGTCACCGCGCTCGCGATGAACCACGTGCACCGCGGGACCTACCTGCCCTAGAGGTGGCTCGCCTGGCGGTGGTCGTGCCCCATGTCGTCGTGGGCCATGCCCCACACCGCGGCAGGATCGTCCTCCAGCACGTTCGCGTGGACCATCCACCCGAAGATCTTCGGCAGGAAGCGTCCGCCCACCGCGTCACACGCCTCGCGGGTCGCGATCGGACTCAGCGGGCCGAAGACCGGCCGCCCGTCCCGCGTCTCGGTCCACCGGTCGCGCCGGCCGAGGCGCGGGAGGCACACGTTGGTGTGGAGATGCCAGCGGGCGATCGAGAGCGGCACCCGGCGATCCAGGTCGTCGAGCGAAGCGCGCTGTGGCGCGGTGTACATCGCCCCAATCAGCTTGAGCGTGCCGTCGGGCTCGCGGCGATACAGGAGCGACGTGGGCTTCGCCGGGTCGAAGCCGAATATCGCTCGCGCGGCCCACGCATAGCGGGTGTAGTGAAAAACCCTCTGCCGCTTCACGTTGGGCGCGAACGGGCGGAATCCGTCGGCCTCGGCCACGCGCACGTCGGCATACCTGGCGATGGCGCGCCGCAGCGTATCGGCGACGGCGCCGGCCCGCAGCGAGTCCGCGTGGGTGGGCGCGCGCACCGGCGTCAGCGTCATGTGGGGGCTCTCGGTGAGCGCCCCGCTCATCTGATCATCGGCCTGGACGTCGGCGTGGGACCCGCCGGCAGAGGTCTGGCAGCCGACGGCGCCGAGGGGGGACAGCGCGAAGAGCGCAGCGACGCGCGCGGCGCGAACGGAGATCGGAAGTGGCATGCGGGTACCGACGGCGGGCCGGCGCCGGCGTTAAGGAATGCTACCCCCGCTTCCCGTTGTAGCGCTCCACCGCGAGGTTCACGATCCGCTCGATGAGCCGCGGGTAGTCGAGCCCGCCGGCCGCCGCGGCCATGGCGAACTCGCTCCCCTTCTCCAGGTAGCAGCTCGCGTTCACCTCGAGCACGTAGATCTCGCCGGTGTCGGTGAACCGGAGGTCTACCCGCCCGTAGTCCCGCACCCGCACCGCCCGATAGGCGTCCACCGCCACCTTCTGGAGCCGGGCACGCTGCTCGTCCGGCAGGGAGGCGATGACGGTCTTCGTCCCCTTGTACTCGACGCTCTGCTCCTCCCACTTGGCCTTGCTGTCGAGCACCTTGGGGGCGCCTTCCGGCAGCCCGCTGAAATCCACCTCGATCGGCGGGAGGGCCTTGGCGACCGAGTTGCCGATCACGCCCACGAGGAACTCGCGGCCGTCGATGAACTCCTCGGCGATGGCCGAGTCGTGCAGCTCCTCCTGGATCGCGGCCACCCGCCGCATCAGCTGCACCGCGTCCGTGACGAGGGACTTCTTGCTCACGCCCAGGGATGCGTCCGATCGGAGCGGCTTCACGAAGAGCGGCATCCGCAGGTTGCCGCCGGTCTCGAGCTCTGAGTCGCGGTTGAAGACCGCGAAGCGCGGATAGAGGATGTCCTCGTAGGCGAGGAGCCGCTTGCTGAGCGCTTTGTCCTGGCTCAGATAGAGCTCCCCCGGTCCGCTGCCCGTGTAGCGCGCGCCGAGCAGGTCGAGGAGACCCGTGACGGGAATGTCGCCGAAGATATTGTCGGCGAACATCTCCATCAGATTGAACACGAGATCGGGCCGGCGGCGGGCGAGACCGGCGACGAGGCGTTTCACGTCGCCGTGAACTCCGAGGATGCTTACGCGGTGGCCGAGGCGCCTCAACGTCCGCGCGACCTGCGGCACGACCTGATCGTAGTCCTTGGAGTTCTCGTCAGGACTGTCGAGATACGTGAGGACCGTGATCTTCACATCTGAAGAATGACGGAATCGCCGACGCGGCGCTAGGTCATCGCTCGATTCCCATCCCCCAGCCGGCGAGCCCCGGCGGCAACGCACCGAATCCGAGAAGCGCGCGATGAAAGCGCGCGAGGCCCGCCGTGTCGTCCGCTTTCGCGCCCGCCGCCGCGCGCAGCGCGAGAATCTCGCGCCGCCCGACCGCGGCCGCCACGGAGTCGGTGGGATGCGCGACGATGTGTCGCACCTGCGCTTCCGCGGCAGCTCGGCCGAGCGCCGCCCGGTCCACGAGGAGCGCGACCGCGTCCGCCGGTGTCACGTCGCGGGTGTGCACCCCCACGTCGGCGGCGAGCGCCGCGGCTGCGCGCAGCAGCCACGCGAGCCGGACGAGCCGCGTCTCGGGCGCAGCGGCGAATCGCAGCTCCTCCATGAGCTCCTCCGCGTAGAGCGCCCATCCCTCCACAGCGATCGTCGCCCGAAGCCGCCGCCGCACCTCGCTCCCCGTCGCCCGCGCCGCCATCTCCTGAAGATGGCGACCCGGGAGTGCCGCACCGACAACCAGCGTCGGGAGCGAGAAGCGGGTCTGATGTCCCGGTGCCACCAGCAGGCGTGCGACGCCGGGGAGATACGTGAGCGGTGGCAGAAGCGCGGAGAGCGCGGCCGGCGGCGCGACCACGTCCGGTCCGCCGGCCGGCACGTCGCCGAAGCCGCGCTCGCGCAGGAAGGCGCGTGCCCGCTCGATCTCACCCCGCACCGCCGCCACCGCCTCGCGGCTTCCCTGCTCGAGCCCGGCCACCACTTCGCGCCAGTCGCGCGCCGGGTCGAGGTGCGCCGTCTCCGCGGCCAGCCGCGCCTCCGTCTCCGCCATCAGCTGGGCCGCGTAGCGCCACAGTTTGACAGGGCTCGAGCGGACCGCAAACCGGTGGTTGAGCCGGCGCTCGAACCGCGCCGCGCCCAGCACCGCCGTCGCAATGCTCGGCTCCGGTTCCACCTCGGCGCGGAGCCAGTGGCCGAACCGCGTCAGCGCCTGGAGCGCGGCGGCCACGGAGCGATTCAGCGCCTCCGGGCCCCCGGGCGCCCGGTCACCGAACACGGTGGCCGCGTGCACGAGCAGCTCGCCCAAAGGGCCCAGCAGCGTGAGAGCGCCGTCCACCAGGAGTACCGGCGGCCGATGCAGAACGCCCCGCGCCGAGTCGAGGAAGGGCGGGATCGCGGCAATGCGCTCGGCCGCAGCCTGCGCCCGCTGGTCCGGGACCGCGTCGTCTGCCGGTCTGACCATCAGCGCGGCCAGCGCATCGACGAGATGGGTCAGCCAGAAGCCGGGATCCCGGATGTGGGGCCGATCCTCGTCCAGGCGGGCGATGGTCGCGCGCACATCCTCCAGCAGTGCCGTGCGATCGATTTCGTCCGCCAGCTCCTCGATCTCCAGCTCCTCGATCGCCGCGGTCGTGGCCCGGAACGCGGCCAGGTGGGTCCGCATCGCCTCAGCGTCGAACTGGCCGAGGCGCCCGTCGGTGGAAACGAAACCGGCGGCGCTCGCGGCCGCCGGATCGAAGTGCCAGAGCAGGTCGAGATACGACCCCGCCAAGCGGTCGAGGTCGCGCATCACACCGGCGGCCTGGCCGCCACTTCGGAGTGGTCGCCCAGCGTGACGCTGCCGGACAGCCCCTCGACCAGCACCTCGTTGCCGATGAGCGCACCGTCGAGGTTCACCCGCCGGAGCGTGGTGTCCCGGCCCACGATGGCGTTCGCGATGGTGCTGTCGGCGATCCTCGTCCCCTTCTCGATGGAGACGTTGGGCCCGATGGTGCTCCGCTCGATGGCCACGCCGTCCTCGATGTAGACGGGGTCCCGGATGATGACGCCGGGGATGTCGCGCCGGCGCGCCGCACCCTTGTTCAGGAGGATCGCGTTGGTCTCGAGCAGCGTGTCCAGCTTGCCGCAGTCGTACCACCCGCCCACTTCGGCGGTGTAGATGCGCTTCCCGTGCTCGATCATCCACTGAAAGGCGTCGGTCAGATAGTACTCGCCCTTGTTGGGCGCCGCCGCGAGCGTGTGGTCGATCCCCTCCCAAAGGCTGTCCACCGCGCGGATGTAGTAGAGCCCGATGTTGGCGAGCTTCGAGATCGGCTCCTTCGGCTTCTCCACGATCCGGGTCATGAAGCCCCGGGGGTCGGTGACGACGACGCCGAACCGCTGGTAGTCCTCGACCTCCTTGGCCCAGATGATCCCGTCGACGTCGAGCCGGTTGATCAGCGTGAGGTCCGCCTCGAACACCGTGTCCACGAAGATGATCAGCACCGGCCCGCGCACGAACGGCCGCGCGAGGTTGACCGCGCCCGCTGTGCCATCCTGCACTTTCTGCTCGATGAAGCGAGACGGATACCTGTACCTGGCACGCGTGTACGCCTCGACCTGTTCCTTCAGGTGGCCGGTGATGAAGATCAGCTCCTCGATTGCGAGACCTTCGAGACGGTCCATCACCCAGTCCATCACGGGCCGCCCCGCCACCTTGAGGAGCGGCTTCGGTACCAGATGGGTGTGCGGACGCAGCCGCGTGCCCTTCCCGGCGAGCGGAATGATCACTTGCATCGTCAGCCTCGGCCGTAACGGTCCTGGAGCCGGACGAGATCGTCCAGCTCGGGGGTCGAGGCCTCCAGCACGTCGCTGTCCACGACCGCCTCGATCTGGTGGACGAGCTTGGGCGGGATGTGCGCCGTCTCGCCGGCGCGGAACGGCCTGGCGATGAGCGCCTCGCCCTCCTGCGTCCGCAGGACCAGCTCGCCCCGGAGGACGTGCATCGTCTCGTCCTTGCGGTTGTGGTATTGCAGGCTGAGGATGTGGCCCGCCTTCACGTGCAAGAGCTTCCCCACGTACCGGTCGGTCCGGGCCCAGATCAGCTCGTACCCCCACGGCTTGTCCACCCGGTATGGCACCTCGGGCATCAGCCCTCCGCGTAATGGAGCGTGAATGCCGACGGGTGGGCGACGCATGCCCGAACGCAAACGCCGCAGCCCACGCACCCTTCCCACCGGACTGCGGGGTGGCCTGTGTCGTCGATGACGAGCGCGGCAGTCCCCACGGGGCACGCGTCGGCACAGACGCGGCATTCGGTGCCACGGTAGGTGATGCACCGCTCCGGTAGAAACTCGAGCTCCGCGAGCCGGTAGCCTGTCCACCCGCCGGCCGGCACGGTGAGGGCATCGGTCGGGCAGGCTCGCGCGCAGGGCATGTCGACGCACACGACGCACGGCTGCTGATCGGGCTCGAGGTATGGCGTCCCCGCGGCGAGCCCCCCGCCGGGCGGCACGGTGAGGATGGCGTGCGGGGGGCACGCGGGTGCGCAGGCGCCGCAGCGCGTGCACGCCGTCAGGAACGCGAGCTCGGGCAGCGCCCCCGGCGGACGCACGTAGCGCCGCTGGACGAACTTCCGCTCGGTTTCCTCGACCAGCCGCTCGAGCCACTCACCGAAGACCGATCGGAGCAGCCCACGACGGTCGGTTTCACCCGGGATCATCGCACGAGTCTAAGCTGAAGGCGTGCGGAAAGGTAAGCGGGACGGCGCGCCCGATGACGCGGCGGGGTTGGGGGCCGGAGCCGCGCGATACCGACACCGGGCGCGTCCGGCGGGTGGCGATTCCGGACACCGCGCGGGTCAGGTTCCCCCGCATGGCCGGCGTCTACGCCAAGTTACGCGTCCACGTGCTTTGGGGCACCCGCGGCCGGCGGCCCTGGCTCGATCGTGATTGGCGCGGCCGGCTGTTCGCCCGGATCGACGTGCTCGCCGGGGCGGCCGGCGCCCGGTTGGTCTCGGCCGGCGCGGCCCGCGACCATCTGCACGTATACCTCGAGCTGCCGGTCTCGCTGGCCCTGGGCCCGCTCGTGGACGGGCTGAAGGCAGGAACCGCGCGCTGGATCCAGCGCACCTTCCCGCACCGCGCCGGATTCGCCTGGCAGCAGGGGTACGCGGCGTTCAGCGTCAGCCCGCACGAAGACGCACGCTTGCTCGATGATCTCCGGCACCAGGACACCCGCCATCGGGAACACGACTTTGCGCGGGAGTATTTACGGCTCCTCGAGGTGAACAAGGTGCCCTACGAGCTGGGGGAAGCGTTGGACTGCGGGAACAGCTAAGACCCGTCACCCTGCCAGGAGTTGCCGCCTCAGCCGCGTGAGCCGCCGCCGGATCGACCCGTCGTACACCCGCTCCCCAACCCGCACCACCGCCCCACCGAGGATCTGGGGGTCGGTCCCGAAGCTGGCGATCACCTCCTTGCCCAGCGCGCGGCTCAGGCCCGCCTGGATGCTCCGGCGCAGCCCTTCGTCCGGAGCTTTGGCGAGCGTCACGCCGGCGCGCAGACGGTTGAACTTCACGTCGAGCAGCGCCGCGTACCCGGTCGCGATCTCGCCGAGGAGCGGGCCCCGTCCCCGCTTCACCACAGCCTGAAGGAACAGGACGAACTCACGCGGCGCGTCCTTGAGCCCGGCGCCGATCAGCCGGCTCTTCTCGCTCTTGGGCACTCGCGGCGACATCAGCATGTCCGCGATCGCCGGCGTGGTCTCGAGCGCGCCGGCGACGGCATCCAGCAATGCGCCGTACAGCTCAGCACGGCCGCTCCGCTCACCCAGCTCGAAGAGCGTCTCCGCGTAGTTCCGTGCGATGGTGACCGGTCTCACTTTCCGGGCTCCAGCGTCGCCAGGTAGCTCTCGACCAGCTTCCGGTCGGTCTCGCTGGTCAGGCGCTCCCCGATCAACTTGGAAGCGGCGGCGAGCGAGAGGTCCACCGCCTCACGCCGGAGCTCGACCACCGCCCGCTCGCGCTCCGCGGCGATCTCGCGCCGAGCCCGCTCCAGCAACTCGTCCTGCTCCTGCTTCGTCTTCTCGATCGCGAGGGCGCGCTCCTTCTCCGCCGCGATCCGGGCGTCCGCCAGCATCGCGCTCGCCTGGGCCCTCGTGTCCGCGAGGAGCTTCTTGTGCTCCTCCAGCAGCCTGGCCGACTCGGCCCGGTTCCGCTCCGCCTCCGCGATCTGCGCCTCGAGCCGCTGCTCGCGCGCCTCGACGGCCCCCAGGAGCGCGGGCCACGCGAAGCGGCGGAGCACGAGGAACAGAAGCGCGAAGACGACGAGCGTCCAGATCATCAGCCCGCCGTTCACCACGAGCGGGCCGCTCGCCTGGCCTTCCTCCGCCAACACGGGACTCGCCGCGACGACCGACGCCGCGAGCGCGAGCCACAGCGATTGCTTCATACCTTCCCCTGCCTGGCAGACGGTGGAGGGGGCGCCGGACGCCCGGCGCCCCGGTTCCCGCTCAGAACGTGACCTTGCCCTGCATCAAGAGCGCGATGACCGCGACGAACAGCGCAACGCCTTCGATCAGCGCCGCGAAAATCAGTCCGGCGGTCTGGATCCGCGCGCTGTTCTCGGGCTGACGGGCCATCCCCTCCGCCGCCGATCCACCAATACGCCCGATTCCGACGCCTGCGCCCAGCACGGCCAGGCCGGCGCCCAGGCCGGCACCGATGAGGCCGTAGCCCTTGCCGGCGCCCGCCGCAGCGGCATCCTGCAGGAGGGCAAGCATGTGCAGCATGTGTTGCTCCGGTCTTAGACGGGAGATCCGTGTCGGTTGCGCCCGCCGCGCGTGAGCCGGTTCTCCCGGACCGGCCCCGCCTCGGTGACCCGCCGGCGTCCCGGGCCGTAACCAGGGACAGCGGGCTTCGTCCGCCGGTCGGCGGACTACCAGAAGGGATGGCGCGAGCGCGCGCCACCCTCCCCCCTCTTTTCAGTGCTCCGCCCGTATCAGGCCGATGAACACCGCCGTGAGCAGGGTGAACACGAACGCCTGCAGGAATGCGACGAACAGCTCGAGCATCATAACCAGTGTCGCCATCACCGACGCCACGCCGCCGACCACATAACTCTGGAAGGTGAACGTGAGCCCGATCAGTGCCAGCACCAGGGCGTGGCCCGCCGTCATGTTGGCGAAGAGCCGGACCGCGAGCGCGAACGGCTTGGCCAGCTTCCCGATCAGCTCGATCGGGGTCATCACCAGGAGCATGACCGGTTTGAGGAACGTCGGGAGCCCCGGTGGCAGGTAGAAGATCGTGTGCATGTAGCCCTTGAACCCCAGGGTCCGCATGCCCGACACCTCGATCACCACGAACGCCAGCACGGCCAGCGCGCCGGTCACGGCGATGTTGCCGGTGGGCGTCGCTCCCCACGGCAGCAGGCCGAAGAGGTTGCTGGCGAGAATGAAGAAGAAGGTCGTAAGGAGGTAGGGCGCGTAGCCTTCGCCGTGGGGGCCTACGTTCGGGAGAATTACTTCCTGCCGGATCCAGAGCGCGGTGGCTTCCATCGCGCCGGCGAACCCCTTCGCCGGCCGGCCCTGGGCCTCCGCCCGGGCCACCGAGCGCGCGCTGAGGATAAAGACGAGGGCCACGATCACGGCCGCGAGCAGCGCGAAGACCGCGTGCTTGGTCGGCGAGAGGTCGATGACGAGCGAGCCGATGCGGACCGGCGGGAACGGGGGCAGCTGCCACTGGACGTAGTACGGCGGCTTCCAGTACGGCAGCTCGATCTCGCGCGAGTTCGCGAGGTGCCCGAGGATGTCGATCTCTTGCGGATTCCCGCCGTGACCCGCCGCCGCGTGGGTCGTGTCGCCAGACGACTGTGCCTCCTGGCCCAGCGCCGGCCCGGCTCCGAGCATCACCAGTAGCGCAGCGAGTCCCGTCAATCGCATGAAGCCGTTCATCGCACCGGAGCCCGCGAAGGTTGGAGAGCGGAGACGATCCCCTCGATTGCCAGCGACACCACGAGAAAGCCGACCAGGGCGAGCAGGATCGGCGCGGCCGGCCAGCCCAATGCCGGGATCACCACCAGGCCGACCAGCGCCACGAGGGCCAGCCGCACCAGAATCCCCAGCACCCAGACGCCGAGGAAGCGCCCGGTGCCGATCGAGATCACGAGCCACCAGCCCAACGGCCCCTGAATCGCCAGCGTGGTGCCGAGTGCGAGCCACCAGCCCGGCTGCCACGCCCCGGGCAGCACACTGCCGGTCGCCATACCCACCAGGGCGACAACCACCATCGCCGCGAGGTATCGCGCACCCGGGCTCACCGATGGTCCCGGTCGTCCTTGTTCAGCGTCCGAAGTAGCGAATACAGCGTGCCGCCGAAGGCCACGAAGGTTCCGAGAATCGTGAACAGCCCGCCGGTACCGGCCTTCCGGTCGGCCCACTGCCCTAGCAGGACGAACACGAGGATCGTGACCGCAAACTGGATCCCCAAACCGGCGTACCGCGCCGGCCCTGGCCCCCCGCCGCTGGACCGATTCGGGTCTGGCACGGCGAGAACGTACATCCTTGTGAAAAGTTTCGCAAGCGATAAATCGGCCGCCGGAGAGCGCCTGATGCTGGCGCCCCCGGCCCGTGCGCGGGTAATGTGGAGGTTACCTCGGACCCCGGACCGGCATGACTGCAACTGAAACCGTGGCACAGGACGACGTCCGCCAACTGGAGCGTCTGGTGAGCGCCGTCACCCGGCTGCGCGGCCAGGTCGCCCAGCGGATCGTTGGCCAGGACGAGATCGTGGAGGGGATCCTCACCGCGGTCCTCGCCGGCGGTCACGCCCTCCTCATCGGCGTGCCCGGGCTCGCCAAGACGTTGATGGTTCAGACCATGGCGGAAGCGCTCAACCTCTCGTTCAACCGGGTCCAGTTCACGCCCGATCTCATGCCCAGCGACATCACCGGCACCGAGATCATCGAGGAGGACCTCACCACCGGCAAACGGGCCTTTCGATTCGTGCATGGGCCGATCTTCGCCAACGTGGTGCTCGCCGACGAGATCAACCGCACGCCGCCCAAGACCCAGGCGGCGTTGCTCCAGGCGATGCAGGAGCACCAGGTGACCGCGGGCGGCACGACCTACCATCTGCCGGACCCGTTCTTCGTGCTGGCCACTCAGAACCCGATCGAGCAGGAGGGCACCTATCCGCTGCCCGAGGCGCAGCTCGACCGCTTCATGCTCGAGCTGCGCATCGGCTATCCGAGCCGGAGCGAGGAGGAGGCGATCGTCGAACAGACCACCGGCGCGATTCGGGCCCGGCTCGAGCCCGTGCTCGACGCCGAGTCCGTGCTCAGGATGCAGGCGCTGGTGCGCCGGATCCCGGTGAGCCGGGGGTTGATCAAGGCGGCCGTCTCCCTCGCGCGTCTCACCCGCCCGGCGAACGCCGAAGCGCCTGCTTTCATCAAGGAATACGTCGACTGGGGCGCGGGCCCGCGCGCATCCCAGTATCTCGTCCTCGGCGCAAAGGCCCGGGCGGCGATCTCGGGGCGGCCGATCGCCGATCTCGACGACGTCAAGGCGGTGGCTCCCTCGGTGCTGCGCCACCGCGTCGTGACGAATTTCGCCGCGGAGGCCGCCGAGCAGAGCAGCGCGGACCTGGTCAAGGAGCTCCTCGAGGGGAAGGCCTGGGGCGCTGGCCTCTGACTTGCCGCTGCTCGCCGGCGCCCGGGGTACCGTCACCCGGCTAAGGCAACCTCCTACAACTACTTAGCGGAACGCGGGAGCTCCCCAATGCAGCAGCTCCGCAAGAGCGCCATGGTCCTGGCCGTTGCGGTTTGCACGGCGGCCTTGATCGGCTGTGGTGACTCGACCGGCTCGACCAATGCCGCGCTCTCCGACCCGCCGGGCTTGAGCGGTGACGTGCAATCGCTCGGGACCCCGTTTCAGGCGGGCGCTTTCCACAGTCTCGGCGCGATCTCCGCGGGCTCGACCCCGCTGGCTCGTACGACGAGCCTCCTCGCCGCTCTCTCGCCGATCCGTCCGTCGTCCGCACCGGGCGCGGGGGCCGGAAAGCAGGCCCTCGCCCTGCGCGCCGTCAGTCCGTCGTTCCTCACGGCACCGGCGGGGCCGGGCTCGCTCATTCCGTCGTCGTATTGGGGACACGTCTTCGTGTGGGACGCGGGGAGCGGGCAATATGTGGATGGCAGTGCCACGGGGGGCCCCGCGGCAGGGGTCCGCTTCACGCTGTACGCGCTTGACCCCCTCACTGGACAGCCGGCCAGTCCGCTGAATCCGGTCGGCTACGCGGATCTCACGGACGAGAGCACCAACGCCCAATACAGGCTGCACGTGCTCGTCGCCGACGCGACGACGACGTACGCCGACTATGTGGTCTCGGTCACCACCACCTCGACCTCGTTCCTCGCCCAGGCGACCGGCTTCGTGACGGACGGCACTCACCGGCTCGACTTTTCCAACGCCGCCTCGGTGACCGCGAGCCAGGTGGGGCTCGACTATAACCTGGCCCTGAACCAGCCGGCGGTGTCGGCGCACCTCGTCGCCACGCTCGCGATCGGCAGCTCCACCTCGGTGCTCACGACCACGTTCAGCGTGACCCGTGGCAGCGAGACCGTCGCGCTCAGCGGCAGGCTGACGGCCACGCAGACACAGTCGGGGTTCACCGCCTCCGCGAATTTCGTGATCACCGTAAACGGCGGCCAGTTCGCCACGATCACGGGCACCGCGCAGTCGGAGGCGAGCTCGAGCTTCACCTACGTGGGCCCAGGTCGCGCGCTGACCCAGGCGGAGCGCGACGCGCTCGATCGGCTGTTCGAGGCGCCTGGCGTGCTCAGCGCCACGGTCGACGCCCTTCTGGCGCCGGCGGAGCACCTCCTCGGCACCAGTACCTCATTCGCGATGTCGGGCTGACGCCCAGGCGGTGGTCGGTACCGGGGGCGCGCCATGGTCGGCGCGCCCTCGACGTTCTTGGGGCAAACGGATGTTACGTGTTCGTCACCGAGCCGGGGGCCGGCGCCAAAACTTTCGATGCAACCTTCCCGTAGGGTGCGAGCGTCTATAGGGAACCAGGCCCCGGACGGGGCGGACGGCATCCATACCGAAGGAGAATTGCGCGATGAGAACCCGGATCGCAGCGGTCGGGCTCGCCGTGGGGGCCCTGGTGGCCCTGGGCGGTGCGTTCTCGACAGCGTCGGCGCAGGACGCCGACCAGAACAAGGCACTCTTTACGGTGGTCGTGAACCAGGTGTACAACGCGGGCGATCTCGCGCTGGCGGATGATCTGGTCGCTAAGAACGTCACCAACAACGGGACTCTGCTGGGCCGTGAGGCTTTCAAGACGATGGTGAAGGAACAGCGGGCGCAGGCGCCCGGCCGGCAGCTTCGGGTGGACGACCTGGTCGCGGATGGGGACCGGGTCATCGGCCGGGTGACGGAGATCGGCGTGGCGGGGGGGCCGATGAGCGAGATCCTGGTATTTCGGATCCAGGACGGACAGATCGTGGAACAGTGGACCATGGCCGACGCGCCGGCGCTGCGGCAGCAATTCGGGCTACAGGGCGGGCCCGCGGCTCCGGCGTCGGCGAACTAGGCCGTTGCCGTTTGCCTCACGCCATCCGTCCGGTCTTCTGACCGGACGGGTGGCGTTGTCGTTTCCGGCCCGCTTCTCCCCTGCTGCCGCCAGCCCCTGGCCGATATGACGGTTTCGCCACACGTTTGACGGACCGTTGACAGTCGGTGCGTACTCTCGCAGCACCCTGTAGCATTGCCGGATGGATACTCCCCTTTTTCTCCGCACTTTGGGCCTCCCGGCCCTCTTTGCGGCGAACGGCGACCCGATCCGTTTTCGGGTGAAGAAGCACGTCGCGCTCCTCGTCTATCTGGGCGTGGAGCAACGCCGCCCGCTCCGGCGCGACCACCTCGCAGACTTCCTCTGGCCCAAGGCCTCGGCCGCCGAAGGCCGGCATTCCCTTGCCACGGCGATCTCGGTGCTCCGGGCCAAGTTGGGGCGCAAGGCGCTGGAGACTACCCGGGACACCATCCGGATCGCGGACGGCGCGGTGGCCGTGGATCTGACGCGGCTCGAGGCGGGGGCGGTCCTGGCCGACGACACGCGTCCCGAGCTCGAGGTCGCGGCGTTTCTCGACGGCCTCGATGTCCCCGATGCGGACGAGTTCCTCCGTTGGAAGGAGCGGAAGCAGGCCCATCTGCTGCCGGCGATTCTCAAGGCCATGATCGTCCTGATCGACCGTTGCCGGCGTACGGCGGACTCGCGCACGATGGAGCGGCTGGCGGACCGGATGATGGTGCTCGACCCGCTGAGCGAGGATGCGGTGCGGGCGAAGATGGAATCGCGCGCGTTCGACGGCGACCGGCTGACGGCGCTGCGCGTGTTCGAGGAGTGGAAGGAGTCGCTCGCGCGCGAGCTTGGCGCGGCCCCGTCCGATCTCGTCGAAGGGATTGCGATCCGGCTGCGCCGTCGCGGCTGGGAGCGGCCGGTGCACGACACGATCCCGAGCGTGCGCACGGATCAGTGGCGGGGCCGGCCGTTCATCGGGCGTCAGGCGGAGTACCGCGTTCTGTACGAGGGGTGGGAGCGCACGCAGCGGGGGGAGGCGGGACACGCCCTGGTCCGGGGCGATTCCGGCATTGGGAAGACCACACTGGTGGAGCGCTTGTCGACGGCGGCGGGGCTGGAGGGGGCGAGCGTCAGCCGGGTCCAGTGCTACGAGCTCGAGCGGGAGATCCCCTATTCCGTGGTGACCGGGCTCGTGGTGGGCTTGCTCGACCGGCCCGGGGTGACGGCGACCGCGCCGGAGGCGCTGGCGGAGCTGGGCCGGACGGTGCCGCAGGTGCGCCAGCGGTTCCCGGGGTTGCCGCCCTCGATCGACAGTCAGGGGGAGACGGCACGCGTCCGGTTGGCGGAGGCGATGTATGCGCTCGTGCTGGCGATCGCGGAGGAGCATCCGGTGATTCTGGTGGTCGACGACCTTCACCTCGCCGATGACGCGAGCCTGGCGGTGCTGCACCTGGTGATCCGGCAGAGCAAGGGACAGCCGATCATGTTGGGGCTGACGGTGCGGCCGGGCGAGCTGGGCCAGTCGCCGCAGGCAGCGCGGCTCCTCGAGAGTGCGGGGCGGCTGGGGTTCCAGACGATTTCTGTGCCGCCGATGACGGAGGAGGAGGGTCTCGCGCTACTGAACTCGCTGCTTCAGCCGGGGGAGGCCCCGCCGTCGGGCGCGGCGCGGCGGGCGCTCCTCAACGCGGCGGCCGGCTTTCCAATGGTGCTGGAGCTCCTGGTTCAGGACTGGCAGGCGCATGGGGAGCAGTCTCTGGGGCTGTCGCTCGGGGCGATGACGGCGGACCTGGCGGAACGGACGGAGGAGGGGGCGTATGAC
>Ga0070699_100003192_pt1 | contig 14500 bp, 17 predicted proteins | sample KBSK1503metaG_FD_65473 | JGI IMG/M metagenome (GOLD analysis project Ga0070699, IMG submission 65473) | Corn, switchgrass and miscanthus rhizosphere microbial communities from Kellogg Biological Station, Michigan, USA - KBS K1-50-3 metaG | ecosystem: Host-associated > Plants > Roots >...
GACCTCCTCCCGCCCCGGGGCCGGCGGACGATCCGAGGTTGCGCCGGGGGCGGCTACCGCTCGACAGGACGGCGTTGGCCGTCGCTACTCATACTCGACTGGTGCCTACCGGAAGTTCGCCGACTTTTCCAGCGCAGCCCGGGTCGGCGGTCAGCGGAGGAGTCCCGGCGCCCAGAGGTACATGAAGCGCGGTCCGTCGCCGGCGACGGCGGCGAGGTCGACGGCGAGCATGTTCACCTGCGCAGGGCCGCCGGCGCTGGAGTAGAGGTTCTCGCGACGCTCGTCGCTGCGGCGGTACATGATGACACGTGCCTTCTCGAGCCCAGCTGCTTTCTGGGCGAGAGCCACGGCGTCGCGCAGGCTGCCGATAGCGTCGACGAGTCCGGCGGCGAGCGCCTGCGAGGCGTCGAAGATGCGGCCGTCGGTCAGCTCGGTGATCCGGCCGGCGTCGAGCTTCGGGCGGGACTCGCGCACGACGGACACGAACCGCGCGTGGAGGCTGTCCAGGATCGACTGCACGATCCGCCGCTCCTCGGGCGTGGCACCGCGCAACGGCGAGAGCAGGTCCTTGTGCTCGCCGGCCTTGAAGGTCTCGTTGCGGACGCCGATCTTCCCGAGCAGCCCCTCGAGGTTCAGGTTGACGAGGATCACGCCGATCGACCCGGTCACCGTAGTCGGATGCGCCACCACCGCGTCCGCCGCGCAGGCCACGTAGTACCCGCCCGAGGCGGCCAGGTCGCCGAGCGCGGCGACCACGGGGATCTTCTGCTCCCGCTTGAAGCGGACGATCTCCGTGTACACGTCGTCGCTCGCGGTCACGCCGCCTCCCGGGCTGTTGATGCGCAGCACGAGCGCGCGCACGCGATTGTCCTTGGCGGCCCGCTTGAGCTCTGACTGCACCCGCGCGACGGTCGACTCCTCCTCGATCAGCCCGAAGGCGTGCTTGACCGGCGCGTCAGTGATCGCGCCGGAGACGTCGACGAGAAGGACCTTGTCGCCGCCCTCGCCTTCGACGGTCGTCTCCTCGAGCGGGCGCTCACGCTCGAGGATGCCGAGCGGATTCCCGAGGACGATGAAGCAGCCGGTGGTCGCGAGCGCGAGGGCAACGAGCAGGCAGAGCCGCCTCATCGCCGCGGCGCTCCCGCGCGCCCGCCGTGGGCGAGCGCGTGCAGGTCGAGGATCCGGTCGATCTCCTCTCGTGGCAGCACCCGCTCCTCCTCGAGGACCTGTCGGATCGGGACGTCGCGCGCCATCGCCTTCTTGAACAGCTCGGCCGCCCGGTCGTAGCCGACGACGGGCGCGATCGCGGTAACGAGCTGCCCGGTCAGCTCCGCATATTGCCGGCAGCGCTCCACGTTGGCGGTGATGCCGCGCACGCACTTGCGGGCGAAGACGCGGGCGGCCGCGGCCGTGACCGCGATCTGCTCGAGGAGCGCGTGCGCGATGACCGGCATCATGACGTTCAGGTCGAGGTTGCCGTTCATCCCGGCGATGGCGATCGTCGCGTCGTGGCCGATCACCAGCGCGGCCACCTGGTTGACGGCCTCCGGGATCACCGGGTTCACCTTCCCGGGCATGATGCTCGAGCCCGGCTGGGTGGCCGGCAGCTCGATCTCGTTGAGCCCGGTCCGGCTGCCCGACGCGAGCAGGCGGAGGTCGTTGGCGACCTTCATGAGGCCGACCGAGAGCGTGCGCAGCGCTCCGGAGGTCTCGACCGCGGCATCGCGGTTCTGCATCGCCTCGAAGCGGTCGGGCGCCGGCACGAAGGGAAGCCCGGTGACCCGAGCGAGCTCCGCGGTGACACGCTCGCCGAGGCCTTCGGGAGCGTTGAGACCCGTGCCGAGCGCCGTGCCGCCGATCGGCAGCTCGGCGAGATGGCCGAGTGTGGCCCGGACGCGCGCGATGCCGTGCCGGACGACGCTCGCGTAGCCCCCAAACTCCTGGCCGAGCGTCATGGGCACCGCGTCCTGGAGGTGCGTGCGGCCCGCCTTGACGACGTCCTTGAATGCCGCGGCCCGCTCCGCGAAGGCGTCGGCCAGCTCGCTGAGGGCGGGCAGGAGCTCGCGCGCGATCTCGCCGTAGGCCGCGACGTGGATTGCGGTCGGGAAGACGTCGTTGGTGCTCTGGCTCATGTTCACGTGGTCGTTCGGGTGGACGAGGGCCTTGTCGCCGCGCCGGCCGCCGAGCAGCTCGACGGCACGGTTGGCGATCACCTCGTTCGCGTTCATGTTGGTGGACGTGCCGGAGCCGGTCTGGAAGACGTCGACCACGAACTCGCCGTCGAACCGGCCCTCGGCCACCTCGGTCGCCGCCCGCTCGATCGCCTCGGCGAGGCGCGCGTCGAGCAGCCCGAGTCCCGCGTTGACGCGCGCGCACGCGGCCTTGATCGTGCCGAGCGCCCGGATGAAGCTCCGCGGAAAGCGGAGGCCCGAGATCGGGAAGTTCTCGACCGCGCGCGCGGTCTGCGCGCCGTAGTACGCGCTGGCGGGCACGACCATCTCGCCCATGCTGTCGCGCTCGATGCGGGTGTCGGCCATGGGTCCTCCCCCTATCAGCGTGCACCCGAAAGGCAAGGGGCGACGAACAGGGGCCGCAGAATCAGCCGAGGGCGCGCTCGACGGCCTCGGTCGTGATGAGCTCGACCCCCGCCGCCTGCCAGCGCCGCTGGCACTCCCGCCCGCGTGCCTCGTCGAGCGGCGCGATCGCGTCGCGCACGACGTGAAGCCGTGGGCCCCGCCCGAGCAGCAAGCGGACGGCCCGGTCGATGCAGATCTCGGTGACGACACCGTAGATCACGACGTCGTCCACCCGGGCGAGCAGCCGCGGCAGCACCGCCGCCGTGTTCCGGTTGCCGACCAGCGGGTCGACGTCCTGCTTCTCGATGAACACCTCGTCGCCCCCGAGAATCTCGTCCAGCTCGTCCCGTGCGTAGGCGCGGTTCTCGATCCACCGCGGCGCCACGGGCGCCGTGGCGTCGATCTTTCGCTGGCCGGGCGTGCCGTCCAGGCAGTGGGGCGGATAGCGGCCGCCGTTGGCGGCGAGCTCCGCGTCGCCGGCGAAGTGGCGGCACACGGTGCCGAGCACGCGGATGCGGGGCGTGCCGGTCCTCGCCAGGCGAGTGAGCCGGGCGAGGTTCGGGACGATGGGCGCCGCCGCCGGCACGTACAGCGCGCCGGCCGGGTGGAAGAAGTCCCGCTGCGTGTCGCCGTCCCAGAAGACCGTCGCCGCACGGTCCATCGCGCGCCGCTCCTGACTCGCGCATACGGCGCGCGCCCGAAGCCGTCAATCAGATGGCGGGGGGCGCCCCCGGCACGCTCAGCTCCACCAGCACGCCATGCGCGTCCGCGGGGCGGAGATACCAGTACTCCCCCTCCCCGCTTCCGCCCGTCGGACCTGCGGCCGCGACTCCCGCGCGGCGGAGCTGCGCGAGCGTCTCCTCCACGTCGGCGGCCCGCACGCCGAGGGCGAACACGCCCTCTCCCCGTGCGCGCAGGAAGGCGCCCGGCGGTTTTGTCTCGTCGTGTGGCTCGAGGAGCTCGAGGAGGCTGTTCTCGCTGCGCAGGAATATGCGCCGCGCGCCGATCGCCGGCACGTCGGTCACGTCCTCGATGCGCGCGAAGCCGAGGCCGCGCTCGTAGAGACCGAGCGCACGCTCGAGGTCGCGCACCACCAGGACCAGGTACTCGAGGTTCGCCATCGCCGCTCCTCCCTCAATGCGCCGGTTCCGCGGCGCGGCGGCTCTCGTGCTCGATCTGGATGGTGACGTGGTCGATCCTGAAGTCGCGCGCGCAGAGCTCGGCCATGTGCGCGAGCATGACGTCGTGGGCGACGTCGCCGGTGGCGACCGCGTGCGCCGAGAGGGCGTACCGTCCGGTCGTGAGCGTCCACACGTGGAGGTCGTGCACCTCGCCCGTCCCCGGCACCCCCTCGAGGGCTTGCTGCAGCACCTCGACGTCGACGTGCGCGGGGCAGGCCTCCATGAGCACGTCGACGGCTTCGCGGACGAGGTTCCACGAGCTGACCAGGATGAGCACCGAGATCAGGACGCTCGCGACCGCGTCGGCGGCGTACCAGCCGGTCAGGAGGATGACGAGCGCGGCGCCGAGCGCCCCGACCGAGCCGAGCAGGTCGGAGATCACGTGCAGGTACGCGCCCCGCAGGTTGAGGCTGTGCTCCTGATGCTCGCGCAAGCGAAGCGCGACGAAGGCGTTGACGACGAGGGCCACGGCCGCGAGCGCGAGCATGCCTCCGCCCGCGACCAGGGGAGGATCCTGGAGGCGCCGCCACGCCTCGGCGACGATGAACGCGATGAGCAGCCAGAGGACTACTCCGTTCACCAGCGCCGCCAGGATCTCGGCCCGGTAGTAGCCGAAGGTCTTCGTCTCGCTCGCCGGCCGGCTGCTGATCCAGAGCGCGAACAGCGTCAGCACGAGCGCGGCGACGTCGGTGAACACGTGCGCCGCGTCGGTCACGAGCGCGAGGCTGTTCGTCAGGTACCCGCCCACCAGCTCCGCCACGCACAGCACGGAGCTCGTGACCAGCGCGGTGCGGACGGCACCGAGCTCGCGGGCGGCGTTCCGGTCCTGCATCGCCGCGCCGGCGTCAGGGACGGTCGTAGCGGATGAGCGAGAAGACCTCGTGGCCCTCGAGGCGGCGGCGGCCGTTCAGGAAGGCGAGCTCGATCACGAAGGCACAACCGACCACCTCGCCGTCGCACCGCTTGACGAGCTCCACCGCGGCCGAGGCCGTCCCGCCGGTCGCGAGCAGGTCGTCGATGACGAGCACGCGATGGCGATCGCCGATGGCGTCGTGGTGGATCTCGAGCGTGTCGCTGCCGTACTCGAGCTCGTAGCGGGCGGCGTAGGTCTGGTGCGGGAGCTTGCCGGGCTTACGCACCAGCGCCAGCCCAGTGCCGAGACCGTAGGCCACGGCGGCGCCGATGATGAAGCCGCGCGACTCGATCCCGAGCACCACGTCGACCCGCGCCCGGTAGTGATCGACGAAGCGGTCCACGGTGGCCCGGAAGGCGCCGCTGTCGGCGAGCAGCGGCGTGATGTCCTTGAAGACGATGCCGGGCTTCGGGAAGTCCCGGATGTCGCGGATGTAACGCTCGAGGTCCATCATCACACTCATGGGGCCTTCTCTACCACATCGAGTCGGCGGGCCGGCAGCGGCGGCAGGAAGAAGACGGGATTGCGGGCGATGTTGTCCTTGCGCACCTCGAAATGGAGGTTGGCACCGGACGTCTTACCGGTCTCCCCCACCGAGGCGATCACATCGCCCTGGTGCACCACCTCGCCGGTGTGCGCGCGGTTCGCCTGGTTGTGGGCATACACTGTCGCGTAGCCGTCGCCGTGCTCCATGATGATCAGGTTGCCGTAGCCCCGCAGGCTGTCGCTGTACAGGACCCGGCCGGCGCGCGCCGCGCGCACCGGTGTGCCGACCGGGCAGCTGATGTCGATCCCGTCGTGATGCGTTGCGCCGCGGGGGCCGAAGTCCGAGGTCACGACGCCACCCTGGACGGGCCAGACGAAGGCCTCGGGGCCGGCGGGGAGCTCGCGCGGCGCGGGTTGATCGGCACGCGCGCGCTCCGGGGTGATCACCTGGACGGGCAACCGGCGTGTCGCATGCGGGATCACGATCACCTGACCGACCTCGATGCGCGCAGGGTCGCGGATGCCGTTCAGTCGGGCGAGCTCGCCATCCGACACGCCGTACGCCTTGCCGATGCGATACAAGGTCTCGCCCCGCTCGACGCGGTGGCGCAGTCCGGCGGGTCCCCCCCCGCACCCGGCTGCCATCGTCACCACCGCCACCACGGCGAAGCCGCCGGCGCGCACCGCGCTAGGGCTCCTCCCAGCCGTAGCTGCCGCGCAGCTTCACGAACCGACAGTCGCCGAGATACTCCTCGGCGATCCCGTCCGGTTGGCGCCGGATGCGGACCAGTCCCTGGAGCTCCTCCTCGCCCATCGGGAGGACGAGCCGCCCGCCGGGGCCCAGCTGGTCGATCAGCGGGCGCGGGATCTGGGGCGCCGCGGCGGTCACGATGATCGCATCGTACGGTGCCTCGGCGGGCCACCCGAGCGTGCCGTCGCCGATCTCGACCGTCACGCGGTCGCGGTAGCCGAGCGCGTCGAGCAGGTCACGGGCACGGAGCGCCAGCTCCGGAATGCGCTCGAGCGAGAACACGCGCGCGCCGAGCTCGGCCAGGACCGCGGTCTGGTACCCCGAGCCGGTGCCCACCTCGAGCACCCGTTCGTCGCCGTCCGCGAGCTCCAGCGCCTCGCTCATGAGCGCCACCATGTACGGCTGCGAGATCGTCTGGCGCGCGCCGATGGGAAGCGGTGTGTCCTCGTACGCCTGCGGACGCAGTCCCGGCTCGACGAACAGGTGGCGTGGGACCCGGCGCATCGCCTCTAGGACGCGCCCGTCCGCGATCCCCCGCGCCGCGAGCTGCGCGGCGACCATGCGATGGCGGTCGTCCTCGAACGCGTCGCTCATCTCACGGCCACGAGAAGTCGAGGGCCTTGAGAGCGTCGAACGACTTGTAGTTCGTGAGGTCGAGGTGGATGGGCGTCACGGAGATGAACCCCTGGCTCACGGCGTGGAAGTCGGTGCCCTCGTCCTGGATGAACTCGAGCTCCTCGCCTCCGATCCAGTAGTACTTCTTGCCTCGCGGATCGACCTTCTCGACGATCGCGTCGCCGTAGCGCCGCCGCCCCATCCGCGTGAGGGCGAAGCCGTGGATCGGCTGGCCGTCCTTCGGCGCCGGCACGTTCACGTTGAGCAGGGTGTCGGGCGGAAGCCCGCGCTCGAGCACCCAGGCCGCGAGCCGCGCGGAGAAGGCGGCGGCGGCTTCGAACCGAAAGCTGCCGCGGCCGACGGCAGAGATGGCCACCGACGGCACGCCGAGCAGCGTTCCCTCCATCGCGGCCGAGACCGTGCCGGAATACGTCACGTCGTCACCCAGGTTCGCTCCCTTGTTGATCCCCGAGAGGACGAGCTCGGGGCGCCGGCCGAGAATGCCGTTGACGGCGAGGTTCACGCAGTCGGTAGGTGTGCCGTTGACCGCATGGCGGCCGGGGCCCACCTGCTCGACCCGCAGAGGCCGGTGCAGGGTGAGCGAATGACTCACCGCGCTGCGTTCGCGATCGGGCGCCACCACGATCACCTCACCGAGCCCTCGCACCGCTCCGGCGAGCGCCTCGATCCCTTCGGAGTGCACGCCGTCATCGTTGCAAACCAGGATGAGCGCCGACGACGCCATGCAGGTGCGGGCAGGGTGCCACCAAGGTGTCGACGCTGCAAGCCGCGAACGGGGCGGGAACCCCGCCCCGCCGCGTCGTCTACGAGAAGAGTCGGGGCGAGCCGATTTGAACGGCCGACCACTCGCACCCCAAGCGAGTGCGCTACCTGGCTGCGCCACGCCCCGGCGGCAAGAACACGACGCCCGGGCCCAATCCGCCCGCGGCGCGCCCCCTCTTTAGGAGCGGTCCCGCAGCGAGTCAAGGCGGGCGCGTCAAAGCGCTGACGCGTCCCGCCGAGCCGCGCCCGTCCCACGCAGGCCGGAGCGGCCGTCGAGCCTAGCTTGCCAGCTTCTTGACACGCTCGGCCCGGCCACGGCGGGTGTCAAATTGGCCCGGTCGACGGCCGCGGCCGACACGCTCGCGCGCCGAAAGGCCTGCGTGGGCCTGCACTGCACGCTGGCGCAACGGTTGCATCGCCTTCCACGCCTGAGGCGGGTCGGAGGCCGCCGTGCATGGCGAACACCTACTCGAGCGACACAGCGATCGAGCTGAAGCGGACGAACCCCCAGCTGGAGCCGTCAGCGGAGGGCTACCGGCCGAGCCGCGACCCGGACAGCCTGGCCGAGCTCTTCACGCCGGACATCATCCTGCCCGAGCAGTTCTTCGAAGGGGCCCGGCGCGACAGCTACATCTCGGGCGAGAAGGCGCTCATGCTCGCGGTGCTCGAGGACGGCATCCGCTGCTTCCAGGAGCACCTGCGGAACCCGCGCTCCAACCCACGCCTGCTCTCCCAGCAGGCCGAGCAATGGATCCGCGCCGTGGACTACGAGTGGCCGTTCTCCTTCCAGAACGTCTGCGAAACCCTCGGCATCAACCCCGAGTCGCTGCGCGGGGCGCTCCTCAACTGGAAGGCGAAGCGCCTGGCCGCGCTCGAGGCGGGAACGGAGACGCAGACCAAGAAGGTGTATCGGCTGCACCTCCGCACCAAGCGTACGAGCGGGGTCCGATAGAGCACGGTCCCGGCTGGGTGGCGGGAAGGGGCGCCGCCGCGGCTCCCGGTCCTCGCTCCACGCGCGACGCGTAATTTGAAACGTCCCCCCGAGGCTGCACGCTCGCGCGGGAGCTGCGGAGGTCGCCGCGGCGGCGCCCCTTCCCGCCTTGCACGTCGCGCTCTGATCGCGCCGCCACTGCGCTTGGTGCGGCGGCGTTGCCTCTTTGGGGTCGGATTCTCGCGCGTGGGCGACGGCCGTCAGTCCTCTAGCATGCGGTAGAGGGCGACGAGCTCGTCGCGTACTGCGGCGTCGGTGAAGCTGCCGTCGGCGGGCGCGGGGGATGTGGTGCTGAGCTCGCGGAGGCGACGCTTGGCGCCCTCGATCGTGTAGCGCTCGGTGTAGAGGAGCCGGCGGATCTCGAGCAGGACCTCGACGTCCTTGCGGCGGTAGAGGCGGTGGCTGGCGCGGGTCTTGCCGGGGCGGAGCACGCTGAACTCCGTTTCCCAGTAGCGCAGGACGTAGGGCTTCACCCCGACCAGCTTCGCGACCTCGCCGATCTTGAAGTAGAGCTTGTCGGGGAGCGGAGCGCTCACGGGGTGCCGCTCGCGGCCGGCGGCGGACCGCCGCCGTTCATCGTCTTCTTGAGCACCTGACTCGCCTTGAAGGTCAGCACGCGGCGGCCCGAGATGACGATCTCCTCCCCCGTTTGCGGGTTCCGGCCCTTGCGGGGGCGCTTCTCGTTCACCACGAAGTTGCCGAAGCCGGAGACCTTGACCTTCTCCCCCTGCTCGAGGCGCTCCTTGACCAGCTCGAAGATCGACTCCACGACCTCGGTCGCTTCCTTCTTGGAAAAGCCCACCTTCTCGTAGATTCGCTCGACGATGTCGGCCTTCGTCATGGTCATGGAGGCCGCCTCAGGCTCTCAGCTCGAGCGGGAACCGCTCCTGCAGCCGCTGGAGCACGCCCGCGTGCACACCGCTCACTTCCTCATCGGTCAGCGTTCGGTCAGGGGCGCGATAGGCGATCGAGTACGCGAGGCTCTTCTTTCCCGCGGGGATTGGGACGCCGCGGTAGCAATCGAAGAGTCGGACGCCCTCGATGCGCTCATCAGCCAACGACCGGACCTCCTCGAGGATCGCAGCGGCCGGAAACGCTTCGTCCACGATAACCGCAATGTCGCGCGTGACGGCAGGGAATCGAGGTAAGGGCCTCAGCTCGACGCGGCGCGAACCATAGTCGGCGAGAATTTCGAAGTCAAGCTCCGACAGCCACACTTCCTCTGCAAGATCGCAGGCCTGCGCGATTTTGGGGTGCAGGGCTCCGGCCACGCCGATGGCCGTGCCTTCGACCTCGACGATCGCCGCCTTGCCCGGATGCAGGAGCGGCTCCTCACCGATCGGCAGCCAGCGCACGCGTTGCTCGTCGACGCCGAGGTCCGCCAGGACGTTCTCGACCACGCCCTTCAGGTCGGCGAACTCGACGGGCGGCCCGGCGCGCTCCACCCCGCGCGGCGGCCAGGTGCCGGACAGCACGATGGCAAGCGCGCGGGGCTCCTGGCGGCGGCCCTCCGCGTCCATGCCGTAGCCCTTGCCGATCTCGAATGCTCCGACGAAGCTCGTACCGAGGCCGAGGTTGGCGCGCAGCGCGCGCACCAGGCCCGAGACCGGCGAGCGGCGCAGCTCGCCCGTCTCCGACGAGAGCGGGTTCTGGATCGCGAGCGGGACGAGCGTGCGACCGACGAAGCCCGGGAGGAGCCGGTTCGTCTCGGCGTCGGTGAAGGCGAGGGTCACCATCTCGGTCAGGCCCTCGGCCGTGAGGAGCCGGCGGAGGCGGCGCGCCGCAAGGCGGGCGCGGCTGTCCTCGCCGCTCGTGGTCGGCGCCTCGGGCAAGCTCACGGGGATCGCGTCGTAGCCGCCGAGGCGCGCCACCTCCTCCACCAGATCCTCCTCGCGCTGGAGGTCGCCGCGATGCGAGGGTGGCGTGACCAGCAGTGCGTCGCCGTCGGGTCGACATTTCGCGCCGAGGGCCCCGAGGCGCCGGCCGATCTGGGCGCGCGGCACGGCGACGCCGAGCAGCGCGGCCACCCGGCGCGGACGGAGGCGGATCGCCGGCAGCTCGGGCATCCACCCGCCGGGCGGGTCCTCGACGACGCCGGGCGCCGTACGGCCGCCGGCCAGGCGGGTGATCAGCGCGGCGGCGCAGTCGAGCGCCTCCACGACCATCGCCGGGTCGACTCGCCGCTCGAAGCGATAGGCCGCCTCGGAGGCGACGGCGGTCCGGCGCGCCGTCCGCCGCACCGCGGACGGCGTGAAGAACGCGCTCTCGAGGAGCAGCGTGCGCGTCGCGGCCGTGACCTCGGATGCCTGCCCTCCCATGACGCCGGCGAGCGCGACGGGGCCGCGCGCGTCGGCGATCACCAGATCCGCGGGATCGAGCGCGCGCTCGACGCCGTCGAGGGTCACCAGCCGCTCGCCGGCCGCGGCGCGGCGCACGACGATCCGGTGCTCGGCGAGCCGCTCCCAGTCGAAGGCGTGAAGCGGCTGGCCGCGCTCGAGCATCACGTGGTTCGTGGCGTCGACGACGACGTTCACCGGCCGCATGCCGGCACGTCGCAAGCGGAGGCGGAGCCAGAGCGGTGAGGGCGCGACGGTGACGGCGCGCACGAGCCGGGCGCAGTAGCGGGGGCACAGGTCGGCGGATTCGACCCGCACGCCGACGTCGCTCGCGGCGGGCGTCCCGGTTTCGCGCGGCCGCGGCCTCGGATGACGGAGCCGGACGCCGCTGACCGCCGCGACCTCGCGCGCGACGCCGAGGATCGACAGGCAGTCGCCGCGGTTGGACGTCACCTCGAGCTCGAGCACCGTATCCGCGATCCCGCCGAGCTCGACGAGCGGCGTGCCGGGGCTCGCGTCGGACGGCAGGAGCAGCACCTGGCTCGCGTCGTCGCCGAGGTCAAGCTCCGCCTCGGAGCAGAGAACACCCGCTGACTCGACCCCCGCGAAGGTCGCGACGCGCGTGTCCCGCCCGCCCGGCAAGCGGGATCCGGGGAGTGCCACCGGCACGCACTGCCCGGCGGCGAGGCCGGGCGCACCCGAGACGACAACGACCGGCGCCGTTTCTCCCACGTCCACCCGACAGACCCAGAGCTTGTCGGTCCCCGGATGCGGCTCGACCGAGACGAGGCATCCGGCCCGGATGCGGCGGTCGAGCCGGCCCACCTCCTCGAGACTCTCCACGGGGAAGCCCGCGAGCGCGAGCCGCTCCGCCAGCGCCTCGGCCGATCCGCTCCAGGTGACGAAGTCCGAAAGCCAGGACAGTAAGATGCGCACGGCCGCCTACGACGGGAACTGTGCGAGGAAGCGCAGGTCGTTCTCGTAGAACAGCCGGAGGTCCTCGACGCCGTAGCGGAGGATCGCGATGCGGTCGGTCCCAAGACCGAAGGCGAAGCCCTGCAGCTTCTCGGGATCGTAGCCGACGGCACGCAGCACGTTCGGATGGATCATGCCGGCCCCCAGCACCTCGAGCCACCCCCGCCCCCGGCAGATGCGGCAGGCGGGGTCGGCCGCGCCCGTCGGCGCGCACCGGAAGCAGGCGATGTCGGCTTCGGCGGACGGCTCGGTGAAGGGGAAGAAGCTCGGGCGGAAGCGGACGCCGGTCGCGGGGCCGAACAGCCGGCGGAGGAAGTGGACGAGCACGCCCTTCAGATCGGCGAAGCTCACGCGCTCGTCCACCATGAACCCTTCCACCTGCTGGAACATGGGCGAGTGCGTCGGGTCGAGGTCGTCGCGCCGGTAGACCGTCCCCGGCACGACGACGCGGAGGGGTGGCTTCGCGGCGCGCATGACGCGGATCTGGACCGGCGAGGTGTGGGTGCGGAGGAGGAGGTCGGAGCCGGCGGCCACGAAGAGCGTGTCCTGCGCGTCGCGCGCGGGATGGTCGGGCTCGAAGTTGAGGGCCGCGAAGTTGTGGTAGTCGTCCTCGATCTCCGGCCCCTCGGCGACGCGAAAGCCCATGCCGACGAAGATGTCGACGATCTCGGCCTCGATCAGGCGGAGCGGATGGGCGTGGCCGCGGGGGCGGCGGCGGCCTGGAAGGGTGACGTCGATGCGCTCGTGCGCGAGCCGATGGGCGAGCCGCTCGGCCGCGAGCCGCTCGCCGGCCGCGGCGACCGCCATCTCCACCGCGTCCTTCGCCTGGTTGACCAGCGCCCCGAGAGCCGGTCGCTCGGCAGGCGCGACGGCCGCGAGCCCGCGCACGGCCTGCGTGAGCAGGCCCTTGCGGCCGAGGTAGCGGACGCGGACCGCCTCGAGCTCCGCCTCGGCGCCGCAGGAGGCGATCTCCGCGAGCGCGGCCTCGCGGAGCCGTGCGAGCTCCTCCTGCAACTAGGGCGTCGCCGGTACCCCGGCCTGGGCGCGGGCGAGGCCGGCGATCTCCGCGAACGCCCGCGGATCGTCGAGGGCCAGGGCGGCGAGCATCTTGCGGTCCACCTCCACCCCCGCGGCGCGCAGGCCCGTCATGAGCCGGCTGTACGACATGCCGTTGGCGCGCGCCGCGGCGTTGATGCGCACGATCCACAGCGACCGGAGGTCGCGCTTGCGCTGCTTGCGGTCACGGTAGGCGTAGGTGAGCCCTCGTTCCACCGTTTCGCGGGCCTGGCGATAGGTCTTGCGGCGGCCGCCGACGTAGCCCTTCGCCAGCTTCATCGTCTTCTTGTGGCGGCGGCGCGTCTTCGGACCGCCCTTGGCGCGTGGCATCGGGCCGCTCCTCTCTACAGGTAGGGCAGAAGGCGCTTGATCGCCTTCGCGTTGGCAGGGTCGACGAGCGCCGAGCGGCGGAGCCGTCGCTTCTGCTTGCGCGTCTTGGTCGACAGGATGTGGCGCAGGTACGCATGCCGGCGCTTCACCTTGCCGGTGCCCGTCACCTTGAAGCGTTTGGCCGCACCGCGGTTGGTCTTGATCTTCGGCATGGTATTAGTCCCTCACTTCGCCACCAGCATCATCGACATGCTGCGGCCTTCCATCCGCGCCGGCTGGTCGATGACCGCGACGTCGGACACCTTCTCGGCGATCTTGTCGAGCATCGCCTTGCCGAGCTCGGGGTGCGTGATCGACCGGCCACGGAAGAAGACGGTCACTTTGACACGATGTCCGTCGCCGAGGAAGTTGCGGATGTGGCCGACCTTGAAGTTGACGTCGTGCCCGCTGGTCTGTGAGCCGACCTTCACCTCCTTCAGGAGAGTGGCGGCCGACTTCTTGCGCGACTCCTGCGCCTTCTTCTTCTGCGCATACCGGTACTTGCCGTAGTCCATGATGCGGCAGACCGGCGGGTTGGCGGTGGGCGCGACTTCGACCAGGTCGAGCTCCTTCTGTTGCGCGATGCGGAGCGCGTCCGAGGTGGCCATGACGCCGAGCTGCCCGCCGTCGGCGTCGATCACGCGCACCTCGCGCGCGCGGACGTTGTGGTTGACCCGGGTTTTTTCCTCGACCTTGGCTATGCGACACCTCCCGGCACACGGGCATCCGCCGCCGTCGCGGCGACGAAGGCGTCGAGCGGCACGGGGGCCTGCGCCGCGCCTTCGGTGCGCGGCGCCACCGTGCCGGCGGCCGCTTCGCGCTCTCCCACGACCGCCACCACCGGCACCTTCTCGAGCTGTGCCTCGCGCACCTTGTAGCCCAGCTTCTCGTTGCGGAGGTCCGCCTCCGCCCGCAAACCCGCCGCGCGGCTCGCGTCGGCCACGCGCGTCGCGTACGCCGCCGCCTTCTCGCTCACCGGCAGCACGCGCACCTGCACCGGCGCCAGCCAGAGCGGCAGCTTGCCCGCCGTGTGCTCGAGGAGGATGGCGATGAAGCGCTCGAGCGAGCCGAGCACCGCCCGATGGAGCATGACGGGCGTCGCCTCGGTCCCCTCCGCGGTCACGTACCGGAGCCCGAATCGCTCGGGCATGGCGCAGTCGATCTGCACGGTCGCGAGCGTCCAGGACCGCTCGAGCACGTCGCGGAAGTCGAAGCCGATCTTGGGCCCGTAGAAGGCCCCCTGCCCCTCCAGGACGGTGACGGCGTAACCGGCGTGCTCGAGGGCACGGCGCAACGCCGCCTCGGCCGCCTCCCACAGCTCGAGCCGGCCGAGGAACTTCTCGGGCCGCGTCTGGAGCGTGACCTCGACGCGGTCGAAGCCGAACGCCGCGTAGACCTCGCGCGTCATGGCGACGAAGCGCTCGAGCTCGCCGTCGAGCTGCTCCGGGGTGCAGTAGATGTGCGCGTC
>Ga0070699_100003193_pt1 | contig 14497 bp, 9 predicted proteins | sample KBSK1503metaG_FD_65473 | JGI IMG/M metagenome (GOLD analysis project Ga0070699, IMG submission 65473) | Corn, switchgrass and miscanthus rhizosphere microbial communities from Kellogg Biological Station, Michigan, USA - KBS K1-50-3 metaG | ecosystem: Host-associated > Plants > Roots >...
CCGGAAGTAGTTGAGCATCACGGAAACGACCCGGTCGCTACCGCTCCCGGTTCTGACTTTGTGTATCCACACAGCGGCCATATCGTTGCCATCCGAGTTTTGACACAGTCTCTGTGCCCCGCCGGTTAGTTGTAAGGACCACTTGGGCTGCGCCCCTGGTTTCGGGCTTTGCCCCTGCCCAAGATGATGTGGCTTGGTTGAAGATCGCGCTGTATGGATTTGCAAACGTCTGCTCAATTGAATTGCACAAAATAACTCGAGGGGCTAAGCCCGAAACCGGGGGCACTGCCCAAATGGTTCTTGCAACTTACCGGCTCGGCACAGCCACCGCCTCACATCGGGCGGCAAAGCCGTGGCCTACCATATGAGTTCCACTAAAAAGAACATGTTTCTTACCTGTACATGTACAGTACGCTCTTCAAACCCGCAGCCGCTTCACATAGTTGCGATACTGCGCGATCTCGCGTTCGGCCCGTTCCTCACTCCATCCTAGAAATCTTTTGCCGATATTCGAAGCTAACTCGTCGTCTCCCGCTGCAAGGTCACCATTGAGACCAATCATGGTGCGTCGCAGTAAACAATCGGCGAGCGTCTGGGCCATCTCCTGTTCAAAAGAGAAAACTATTTCGCCTGCCAGCGCGTCGGCTGCTTTGTTGAAAGGCTCGGCAAGGGTGTGGTCTCGCATGCAAAGTTGGGCAACTTCGCTTGCCCGAGTTCCATAGATTCGTAGCAGACGCGCGTTCACCGCGACGGAAAACGGACTTTGCTTGCTGAACGCATCGGCAAAACTGACAAATTCAATTGCGCCTGGCAAAGGCACTTGTGCGGTCATGCACTTTGGATATGGCCTTCCAAGTTTGCGAAACACAAGGTTCACACATTGCTCAGCAAGACTGCGATAGCTTGTAAGTTTCCCGCCAATTATGGAGAGCAGGTTCTGAAGTTGCGGATGCTCGCGAATGAAGTGCCTCCGTGTAATGCTTTGCGCGTCCTTACCGGAGACAAAAGGCAGCGGTCGCACACCTGAGTAGGTGTAGAGAATCTCGTTCCGGGTTAGCTGCGCCTGCGGAAACACGCGGTTCGTTTCACCGAGGAGATATTCGACTTCCCAAGGTTCGCAGTGGATCTTATCAACGGCGTCGTCAAAGCGAATCTCAGTAGTACCGATCAGATAGTTGTCGTTCCACGGAATAATGAAAAACGGGCGCCCATCACTTCTTGCTTCAGCATAGATAGCACCTGAAGGTGCTCCGGAAAATGGCGCCACGATGATATGGCTGCCCTTGGTGCCTCCGATGAGCGATTGCGAGCTGCCAATGGCTTGCTCCAGAAACTGATCGACCCAGGGTCCGGCTGCATTGACGATGATTTTTCCGCGCACCGTGTGACGCATGCCTTCACTCGGCGTTTTAGATCCGGAATCCTCCGTTACAAACTCCAACCGACGTGCTCGTCCAGTCTCAACCAACAGTCGCGTTACTCGAGCGTAAGTTACTACCATGGCTCCCTGGTTCTGTGCCGCAAGCACATTTTCAAGGACCAGCCGTTCGGCAAATTCCACTTGAGCGTCGTAGTAAACCGCAGCCCCCAACAATCCTTCGTTATTTACACCTGGCGCTTCCCGGAGCGTTTCCGCCCGCGACAGCATTCGGTGGGGCGGCAACTGTTTGTCATGAGCAAGCAGGTCGTAAGCAAAGAGGCCTGCGCGGATCATGAATGCGCCGCGGCGACCGCCTTTATAGATGGGAATCAGAATTGGCAACTGCTTGACCAAATGCGGCGCGATCCTTAGCAAGGCCGCTCGTTCGCGGAGCGATTCCCGCACCAGACCAAACTCTCCATGTTCGAGATACCGCAACCCGCCATGAATCAGACGAGTTGATGCGCTGGATGTGCCACTACCGATGTCGCTCTTGTCTAGCAGGAGAACCTTCAGTCCGCGCATCGACGCATCGCGGGCAATCCCCGCGCCGTTGATGCCGGCGCCGATTACTATGACGTCGAATTCAATGCTGGCAGGATCAGTCATTGTGCGTTCGCTCATTTGCAATTTCGCAATCGGGGCACGATATGGTGCTAATCGCGCACGTTCTAAGGCAACGATTCCGTTGGCCTCAAGCCTGATCAAGAGCAGAAGGTCTCTAACCCCAAATTTGAGATGGCTCAAGCACGGACTTTCGCACCACGGACGTCATAAACATAAAGTCGCTCTTGTTCGACCAGGCCCGAAGCCAATACTCCAGTCGTAACCTCATTGAATCTCCCACCAGGGCTTGCTACCAAAACCCGTGCTCGTCGAACTGAGGCTTGGAAACCTGAGAAGCGGCTCAAGGGGGTCTTTGAGAAATCTCAATTCGCTTCAACTCGCACGGCTTACAGCAGCCACAGGCATAAGCTTTGCTCTTGAGCGAGACAAAGAACTCAAGCCCCAGAAATCCCGAGCAAGAAATTCTGCGGCCTAGTTCTCCAGCCGGGCGCGCGGGTCACTGATTCTCTCCGTGCGTATGCGGCAGAACCTTCAAACGGTGCAAACCGAAGCGAATTGAAAAGGAGCGTAGTCATGCGTTCTACCCGACTAGTCTCAGCCAATATTCTTTTTCTCTTCCTGTCAATCTTTACAGCGACAACAATCGTTCGGGCAGCAGACGATGAAGCGGACGACTATGACGTGAAGGCCCGCGTTGCACGCATCAGCTTGATTGCCGGCGACGTCAACCTAAAGCGCAACGGCAATACAGATTGGGAACGAGCGCGGCTAAATTTTCCACTCGTCGAAGGCGACACGGTCTCCACTGATCGCGAGTCGCGCCTCGAGATTCAGATCGATGGGCGAAACTTCGTGCGTCTCGGAGCCGAGACGGTACTCCGCATAGTTACCTTGCGCGACGAAGGGGTCGCGCTCAGCGTTGTGGAAGGCTCCGTAGTGGTCCGTCTGGCAAAGTTTGATCACGACCATGAGTACTTCGAAATCGATGCGCCAAAGACGACCTTAGCAGCGGAAAAACGAGGTCTCTACCGAATTGATGTTGCTCGCGAAGGTCGAGTGCATTTGACGGCACGTGACGGCGGACGCGCTCGGATCTATTCAGATACTTCCGGCTTCGCTTTGCGCGACGGTCGGGCCGCTGAGTTGATTTACGAAGGCGCCGATGCAGGCGATTGGGAGTTACTCGTGGCCACGGCTGCGGATTCATTGGACAGTTGGGTCAACGATCGCGAGCGCTACCTGGCTCAGCGGATGCATTATGACGTTCAATATTATGACCAATACGTTTGGGGTGCTGAAGATCTCGACTCCTACGGCGACTGGATGTATGCATCAGACTATGGCTGGGTCTGGCGTCCACACTCTACAGTAATAAACATCTACAACGATTGGGCTCCATATCGCTATGGCAATTGGACCTGGTGTCCACCCTATGGCTGGACGTGGGTCGGATATGAACCATGGGGCTGGGCTCCATACCACTACGGTCGCTGGGTTTACTACAACAACTACTGGGCATGGTGTCCGCGCAGTCATTACTACCGGCACCGCAGTTGGTGGCGCCCGGCTTTGGTGGCGTTTGTCTCAATTCATTTTTCATTCGGAGACGACTTCTGTTGGTATCCCCTTTCTTATCACCAGCGTGATCCGCATTCGCGCTACTACCACAACGTCGATCGTTTGACAGCGCTGCGACCGGACGAACTCAGATATCTTCGCCGTACTAATCCGGCATATCTTCGTGCGGTCACCACCTTACCGGCGAAAGAACTGGGCGGCGACAACGTACGACTGCGACCGGCCAACGAGGAATTGGCCAGACGAGTGATGGGTTCCGAGCCTCTGCGTGGCGACCTGCCTTTGCGTCCGGCAGTTGGATCAAGCAGTGCCACCGCTGGAGGAACCGGGGGAAATCGTGTGGATCGCAGCCAAGTGGCGCGACCCGCGCGTGTTAATCCGGGCATTCAAATACCGGATCGGGCCACTGGGGCAGCGGCGCGCACGCCCGGCGTGCCATTGGATGACGAGCTACGACGTACACGTATCTTCAATGGGCGAAATCCCTCGCCTTCTATGCCTGCGGAAAGTACTACGACCGGCGCACCGGAATCGCGCCCGACTGGAGCCGTCGCGCGGCCGGTCCGACCTGTTCGCGAGCCAGGCCTTAGAGGAAACAATAGCGATGACAGCAACCGCAACGTCGATCGCAACGTGAGTCCAGATGAAGGTGCCTCTCGTCCGAGTCGAACATTGCCAGGACAGGAATTGCCTGTGAATCCTGCTAACAACGAACGAGGCGAACAGCCGCGCGAACGAAGACCTGCGAGTGTTCCTGCGCGACCGTCTGCTGGTGAAGACGGTACCACGGTGGTTCGACCGACCCGGCCAAGTCAGGAAGCTCCACCGGAACGAATAGTGCGGCCTACCGCACCTCCGAGTCAGAGCGAGAAACGTCAGCGCGATCAGCCAGAAAGAATCGAAGCTCCTTCCCGGCCGGAACCGCAGCAGCGAACAGAAACACCAGCGCCGCGTTATGAGCCGCCACCCCAACGCAATGAACCGCGTACAGAAGCTCCTGCACGATCCGAGCGCCCGGAGCGTTACGAGTCTCAACCCCGTTCTGAACCACGTTCCGAACCGCGCTCCGAGCCACGTTCTGAACCACGTTCTGAACCCCGTTCCGAACCGCGCTCGGAGTCGCCACGTTCGGAGTCGCCACGTTCGGAGTCGCCACGTTCGGAGTCGCCACGTTCGGAGTCGCCACGTTCGGAGTCGCCACGCTCCGAGTCGCCACGTTCAGAACCGCGGTCGGAGCCAGCGAAACCTGATCGTCCGTCAAGTCCGAACAATCCGGTTCGCTAACGGCAAAAAGTTGCGAGGGCCGCGTTCTAAATCATTGACTCCAGAGTCAAGAAGCAGCGGAAGCGGCCCATAGCAAACAGCAAGGGAAGAGATTCATGCGACTGGTACGATTGAGCATTTATTTTATTGCGCTAATTACAGCCCCTACGATTGGCGCCTATCTTCTCGCCGTGGGCGGTAGTGCGCAGACCATCGATCCTGATCTTAGACCTGACACTAGACGCGTGCTTGCATCGAGACAACCGTCTGGATCGGCTGCCACCAGAAAAGGTGCGTATGAGCCGGCGCTAACGGAACAAGTGCGCGAACGGAGGCCTCGTCTGACAGGTTCCGGATCTTTGCCGAACCATGTAGCACGCGTTAGCACCGATTTGAACATCCCCGCGACGACGTCGATTGGCCCCGGCACGCGCTTGAGTTGCGTGTTGCACACCTCCCAACTGAGCTTAACCTCATCCGCCGGCACTGACGAACAATTCGTCGATCGCACAGGCGATCTTGTAGCCGACGAAAGAACGACCTTCGATTCGACTGGTGGCTCTTTCGACATCGCGGTTGGCAAATCCGGCGCCAGGTACGAGGTTTATTCTGCCACACTCAACAATACGCTCGTTGGCGTTCTCGTCGTGGCGCTTGACACTAATGGCGACTACGTAGTCAACACCTCTTCCACTTTCAATCTTCAGCGGGATTTTGGTTTACCTTCAGCAGCGGGGGTGGTGTCCGGGACATCAAAGGCAGGTCAAGAGTTTGTCGTCGTTTCTTCCAGTGGTTATTTCAACTCCGCCGATCCGAACGATCCTAACAATGAGCCCTCACCAGGAATCGTCTTGTTAGTACGTGACCCCAACACCGGAGGCTTTGACAACTCGAGGTCGCGCGAGCTTGTTCATGTTGGCAATAACCAGCTCTTCAATGCCAACGCACTGGCCCTGATGCCCAACAACGATCTTCTGATCGCAGACTTTCATTCCGACGAACTGCGCATCATTCGCGATACCGACGGGGATGGCATGCCCGATACGCTCGATAACGTTGCCTACTACTCGTATCAATTTTCGGACGATGCACCGCTCGACATTGCCGTGAATTCACGCGGCGTGGTTTTTTCACACTCCGCGGGAAACGACACGGTCATGCTCGCTATCTACGACGATAATGGCGACGGCCGTGGCGATCGTGATGAAGTGGTTGTCGTCGGGCTTTCCCTCGACAACAACCTCTTCCTTCACGGATTGACGGTGGATCGTAACGGAAGTGTTTACGTCATCGAAGATGCTTCAGCTTCGTTCGACGGTTCGAGTGGAAACGGTGGCACCGCACGGATCGATGCGTTTCCCGACGTCGGCCAGAATGGTTCTTTGGAGAATGGCTCAATCTTCGCTGAAGCTGACTCCGGCAGTCTGGCGTTATCGGGACTTGGATTCGCGCCCAGTCTGATCAATGACTCGCAGTTTTTTGTTACGCAACAGTATCTCGACTTTCTTAATCGTCAGCCCGATGGCCCCGGTCTATCCTTCTGGCGAGGCAATATTGACTCTTGCGGTCCGAATGCCCAGTGTCGTGAAGTAAAGCGGATCGACACTTCTGCAGCTTTTTTTCTTTCAATTGAATTTCAGCGCACCGGTTTCCTGGTCTATCGTCTCTACAAGGTGTCGTTCCCGGCGCGGCCAGAGCGGCCACGCGGACTACCTCGTTATCAGGAGTTCATTCGCGATACCCAGGATATCGGCCGGGACGTTGTGGTCGGTAATATTGGATGGGAGCAGAAGTTGGAAGTAAATACAGTCGCCTTTCTCAACGATTTCATCGCGCGTGCCGAGTTTCAAGCGAACTTTCCTGCCCAACTCACTGAGGCGCAATACGTCGACAAGCTGAACACGATGACTGGCGGCGCACTCTCACAAGCGGAGCGCAACGCGTTGGTCAACGGAATGATCGTGGGACTGGAGACGCGTGCGACAGTGCTGCGGAAGGTTGCCGAAGATGCTGACTTTAGCGCCGCGGAGTTTAACCGGGCTTTCGTGCTGATGCAGTATTTTGGGTATCTGCGCAGGAACCCGGACCAGGCGCCTGACTCGGATTTTTCAGGATATGATTTCTGGCTTGGGAAACTTAACCAGTTTGGCGGCGACTTTAGAAGAGCGGAGATGGTCAAGGCTTTTATTAACTCGACCGAATACCGAGATCGGTTTGACTAGCGGCATATGTCCGATATGCTTTATTAGCTTGTCGTTTGCGGTCTAAGTAGCTTCTTCTGTTGACTTACGACAAGCTAAAGCATATCGGACATTCAGAATCGGCAATTCTAGGAAGGTTCAATTCTCATCCGAGGCAATTTTCGTAGCTGGCCATCAATCTCGGAGTCGACCTCTCCAATTTTCCTGGCGCCCATTCTTTCGTAGAAACCCTCAGCGTTGGGATCCGAGGCGATCTCAATCTCGCGTACATTTAGAGTCGCAGCCTTTTCCATTGCATCGAGAAAAAGTTCTTTACCGATGCCCGTGCCGATATGTGCCGGCGCCACCCACATATGCTCGAGTTCAGCTTTTGCGTGGTTGATACATAAGGCGTAGAAGCCTTGAATATCTCCGGCTTGTTCAGCCACGTAGACCTGATTATTAGCAATGAATTCTGGAGAGATGGTGAGGTCCGATTCCCAATGGTTGATCCAGTGCTCGGGATAACCCCAATGCCGCTTAGCATCCAACGCGATACGAGTCAAGGTCGTCGCTTCTTCGGGTTGTGCTTTTCGTATTTTCAAGTTTACTCCGACTGAATCAAACTAAATCCTCGAGGGTTCCTGAGAAGCTGTGACGGATAGTACTACCGTAGGTCAGCGGAAAGAAAGTTCCCTATATCCGATATGCTTTAGCTTGTCGTTTTTTACCGATGGAGTCTCCTTCGATAAGCATCGACAAGCTAAATGCATATCGGACATGAGGTTGAACTAATTTCTTGTTCAACTTCCTGGATTCATCCATTCTGTTGTACAGAACGATCGGGAAATTGTTACCAAATATCATGTCAACCAACCGAAGAATCGAATCGATAGTTTTTCTGGAGCGCAATACGTTCACGATAGATTTCCGCCGACCTGCCTTCGATCACGAGTGGGTCGAGTACGGTGAAACGGCGCCTGAGGAAATTGTCCCACGCCTACGTGACGCGACCATCGCTATCTGTAACAAATTGCCTATGCGCGAGGACGTCGTGGCGCAACTGCCAAAGCTTAAACTCATTGCGGTTGCCGCAACGGGAGTCGACAATATTGACCTCGCTTTTTGTCGCTCGCGTGGAATTGGGGTCTGCAATGTGCGCGGCTATGCGGCCAGTTCGCTCCCCGAACATGTCCTGATGCTAATGCTGTGCTTGCGTCGAAACTTGATTGCTTATCGCGGAGATGTGGAGTCGGGGCGTTGGCAATCAGCGAAGCAGTACTGCTTGATTGATCATCCGATTAGCGATTTGCAGGGGACCACGCTGGGTGTTGTGGGTTATGGCACGCTGGGTCAGTCAATGGCGCAGCTCGCGCAATCTATCGGAATGAACGTGCTGGTAGCCGAACACAAAGATGCGGCTGAGGTCCGTGAAGGTCGCCGCTCATTTCCGGATGTGCTTCGATTGAGCGACGTACTTTCTCTGCATTGTCCGTTGACAGATGAGACCAGAAACCTAATCGGCGCTGCGGAGATTCAGCAAATGAAACCGGACGCAATCCTTATCAACACTGCGCGTGGTGGGTTGGTCGACGCGGCAGCACTGCTAAGGGCTTTGACTCGAGGACTGTTGGGCGGCGCGGGAATCGATGTCTTAAGCACAGAACCGCCGCGAGACGGAAACATTCTGTTGGAAGCGAGTCTGCCGAATCTTATTGTGACGCCACATATCGCCTGGGCCAGTCGTCAGGCAATGCAGATATTGGGCGATCAGCTAGTTGATAGTTTGGAAGCCTTCGTCAGGGGTGAGGCGCGGAATTTGGTTACGTAAGAGGGTCTTAGGTTTTTGGTCTTGCAGAATAGTGACTTTGAATTCACATTATCAAGGCCAAAGACCTAAGTCCCAAGGCCGAAACCGGGTGCTCAGGAAGCCGTGGCCTCACCAGCAATTTCGTCGTGATGTTCGGTGGTGTAGAGGCGAAGAATGTCCTGCCCCTGACGTGAGCGAGGATCGATCGTGCGCAGGTGCTTACGTCCCTGCATTTCCCAGATAGCCGTAACTACCCCGTCCTTCTCCACAGCGTGATAAGTAATTTCTTCTGCGCTTGCTTCAGCGGCCGGCTCGGTCGACGGTTCGGATACAGGAGTCTCATTACCGTCCGCGGCGATTTCATTTTCAGACATAGGAACTCAAAAACTCTCCTCTCAAATCCTTCGGGTTTCGTGTTGGATTAAGCCTGATTGTTGCATATGCCTGTTGGGACTGTCCAGCCAGTTCAGTCGCCAGAGAGGTCAGTGTTTGGTAGCAAGCGCGTCCGAATCATTTTTCATTTATCATTTGACATTTTTCATTTTGTCATTCGTGGCTAGCGCGGCCTTTCGGAATCCTCAGAATTCTTCCCAACGCTCGATGCAAAGACAGGACTGGTGTTTCACTAAGTTGCTGGCTTCAGAAAATGACCAAATGAAAAATGTCAAATCATAAATGAAAAATGATTGCAAAACGACTTGGAGCTGCGCAGTCCCTCAATTCTTCAACCCCAACGCCAGCGAAACAGCTCGTCTCGGCACCACAACCCCCCAACCCTGTCGCTCGACCTCCACGCCCTCGACGCGTTCCGCGCTGTCAATCAAAATTCGCTTCACTTGTTGCGGCGTCAGGTTCGAGTTTGCTTCGAGCATACACGCAACGATTGAAGCCACGATCGGTGAAGCGAAGGAAGTGCCATCGACAAACTTGTAGTACTGGTTGATGACATTGCCTTCTTGCAACTTAATCGTAATCAACTGTCGCAACAGCGGAACGGGTAAGTCGCGAGCCTCATCGAGATCCTTATCTATGCCAGTGTGCGCGGTAATGATGTTGCCCAGCTCTTCATTTGGGGCGGAGTCAAGCTCTGCATACAGGTGAGCTTCATCGGCGGTAGGTGTGTGGGGCAGAATTGGCGCCGCCACCCAGATACCGGGCGCAATCACGTCCGGTTTCTGTAGGCCATCAATGGTTGGTCCATATGATGAACGATACATGCCGCGGCGCGCACGATCGAGCGAATTCTGATCGTCAAGGCCCCCGACGGCAATCGCTGCAGGAGCACTGGCGGGCGGCAATACGGGATGTCCCGGAGCAAGACCGGCATTGCCTACTGCGCAGACTACAATCAGGCCTTTGCTTACGGCCTCTTCAACCAGCTGAGAAAGCGAATTCTGCAAATAGGATTGCTCGAAGTCTCCGCCCGCCGAAATGTTGACGATGCGAATCTGAAACCTGTCTTTGTTTGCCAAAACCCACCGCAGACCACTCTCGATATCTGCCTCCGGAATACGCCCACTTTTGCCGATCTTTACCAGCACAAGTTTTGCTTCCGGGGCAATACCTCGATAGAGGCCATCAGAAAGGTGTCCATTTCCGGCTGCGACAACGGAAGTCATCATTCCGTGCCAGCTCGCTACGTCTGGATTTTGCAGAAACGTCGGGTCGTCTGTATCGGGAAAAATGCTGTGATAGGCGACGATGCGATTGACTGGCTCAGTTAGGTCCGCGTGCGCATAGAACCCTGAGTCGAGGAAGGCGATGGTTACACCACGACCGGCGAAACGTTCATCCGCATCCATTCTGAGAGGCGTGGGTAATGCGTGCTCAGTTTTTATCAGCGTTGCCAAATGGGGATCGAGCTTCTCACCTGCGCGAGTTAGAAGTTCTATGCAATGAGGACAAACTCGAGCGAGCGACTCGATAGTCGTAACTTTGGCAGGCGCGATTCTTTTTTCGCCTGGTTGAAGGTCACCTAACGGAACGATTGCTTCGTGAGCGCGACCACAAACGTGGCAAAGTTGCGGTTCACGTTCTTGCGTATCAATCGAAGTGCTCTGATCCGCTGTTGAGCCGGGATTGGCCATAGAAGACAAAGATGGTGGATGTTGCCACAAGCTGTCAATTACACGGAAGGGTGTTGACTCAATCTCGCCCAAGTTGCCGCAACCCGGATTCGAGTTTCTTCAACTCTGAAAGAGGTTCCCGAGTGAACGGCCTTTTCCTGGGGTACGCAGATGCCATGGCCTTGCGCCGTGGAGGTTCACGTTTGTCGCTACGAAGAGAGTTGGAACAGAATCATGATGCCATGGCCTTGCGCCATGGCATCTAGGAAGATTCTATGCTTCCTGATAGCAACCAGCCTGAGAGTCCACGACACAAGTCCGTGGTATCTGTCTGCGTTTTCACAGAGTCTCTTAAACGCGGGTGTGAATGAGACTAGAAAGCAAACCTGATCTACTGTCCTCTAAGTCTCCACTCGCTTGCCACGTCTCCGCAGGGACTGCTAATCTTTGCCTTCCACTTCCTACATGTTCTGAAAAGGAGATTTAGTTATGAAAAAGCAAAATATCGGGGCGATTTTGCTGGCCGCTGTATTCATCATTGCCGGTTCTGTGATTGCTGGAAGCGGACGAGCCACGAACGGTGAGATACCTGCTCCTCCAGCCATTGGCACGGCCATCGAGGATTTCATGCTGCCCGACGTAGATGGAAAAGACCACGCGCTCAACTCGCTAAAGGGAAAGAATGGCACCGTGCTGATTTTTATCGCCGTCCAGTGTCCTGTCTCCAATGCTTATAACGAACGCATGGAAAAACTTGCGCAGGATTTTAAACCTCGTGGCATCAACGTAATTGGTATTAACGCGAATAGCACCGAGGATGCTGCCGTCGTTAAGGCGCATGCAACCCAGAAGCATTTGACGTTTCCAATCCTGAAAGATCCAGGCAATAAGATTGCGGATCGATTAGGCGCAACCAGGACTCCCGAAGCTTATTTCCTGGATGCAAATAACAAACTCCTTTATCACGGTCGCATCGACAACAGCAAAGATCCGGCAGGAGTCAATGCCAGTGAATTGCGCGAAGCCTTGGATGCAGCGTTGGCTTCGAAGCCGATAGGGAAGACCACTGCAACCGCTTTCGGGTGCAGCATCAAACGCGCTTAAGTGATGCGTTTGCTTCGAGCACTGTTTCTGGTCCCAATTGCCTTGGGCCTCTTGCTTACGAGCTTCGCGGCGCCGGCTCAAACACAAAAGCGCCGCGCCGCGAAGCCTTCGTCTGCTGTGAGAGCGTCCTTGCCCGCTGTTACCCAGATCGATACAGACGCGCTCAAGGCGTTGCTCAAACGAGAATCACAGCGACCACTCCTGGTGAACTTCTGGGCCACCTGGTGTGATCCCTGTCGCGATGAATTTCCTGATCTTGTAAAAATTGACCAGCAATACGGGCACGCACGTTTAGACTTCGCCGCCATCTCGCTCGACGATCTAAAAGATATTAAGACTGAAGTACCTAAGTTTCTTCAGCAGATGAATGCGACGATGCCCGCATACCTGCTGAACGTTCCAGATCCGGAACCAGCTATTACTGCAGTTGATCCCAAGTGGCAGGGCGACTTGCCGGCGACTTTTCTTTATAACGGCAAGGGCGAAGTTGTCTACAAACATTTCGGACGTCTAAACGCGAACGAGTTGCGCGCAGCGATTGAAAAATTAGTAGGCAGCACACAGTAGACATCAGCGCGACCGGCTTAGGCTACTTTCTGCATTGCGGCTTACTGCCTACTTTTATGGAACAGATCACTCCCGAAGTAGTTTCCGCTCATAACCTCACGCAGGAAGAATTTCAACGAATAAAAGAGCTATTAGGCCGCGAACCGAGCTTTGTTGAACTCGGGATCTTTTCGGTCATGTGGTCGGAGCACTGCTCATACAAATCTTCGCGTGTCCATTTGAAGCGTTTGCCCACGACTGGTGAACGAGTCATTGTGCCGCCCGGGGAAAATGCCGGCGTCATTGATCTCGGAGACGGCTGGTGCGCTGCTTTCAAAATTGAATCGCACAACCATCCGTCGTTCATCGAACCCTTTCAGGGTGCAGCGACCGGCGTTGGCGGCATCTTGCGCGATATCTTCACGATGGGAGCGCGCCCGGTTGCCTCAATGAATAGCTTGCGATTCGGCTCACTCGACCATCCGCAACACGGCCGGCGTAATCGATCCTTGCTGGCAGGAGTGGTCGCCGGCATAGCCCACTACGGCAACGCATTCGGCGTGGCCACCGTTGGTGGCGAGGTCGCATTCGACGACGCCTATGCGTTCAATCCGCTGGTTAACGCGTTTGCCCTTGGTTTGGTGCGACACGACCAAATCTTTTTCGGCAAAGCCGCGGGCATCGGCAATCCGGTTTTGTACGTTGGCGCAAAGACGGGTCGAGACGGCATTCACGGCGCGACGATGGCCTCTGCGGAATTCGACGAAGAGGCCCTCGGAAAACGACCCACTGTTCAGGTTGGCGATCCATTTCTCGAGAAACTGTTGCTGGAAGCGTGCCTCGAAGCAATGCGCAGCGGCGCTGTCGCCGGAATCCAGGACATGGGTGCCGCTGGTTTGACCTCCTCGTCCTGTGAAATGGCTGCGCGCGCGGCGACCGGCATCGAGCTGGATCTGTCTCTGGTTCCGCAAAGAGAAGAAGGAATGACGGCCTACGAGATGCTGCTTTCGGAATCACAGGAGCGGATGTTGCTCGTGGCCCACGCTGGTCGCGAGCGCGAGGTAATGGATATTTTTCGCAAGTGGGACCTCGATGCAGTAGTCATCGGTCGTGTTCGTGACAGCGGTCGAATGCAGGTCATTCACAATGGCGAGACCGTTGCCGACATTCCCGTTTCGGCATTGACCGATGAAGCACCAGTCTATCGGCGCCCGATGAAGAGCAAGGATGAAGGCGGAGAGATGAAGGACGAAGCAACTCCTCTCCAATCCTCCGGGGGCGATAACTTAGAGAACAAAGAACAAAGCACAAAGGACCAGGGTCTAAACCATTGTGATTCGCTAAAAAAACTCCTTGCTTCTCCCAATCTCGCTTCCAAGCAATGGGTCTATCGCCAGTACGATCACATGGTCCGCACCAACACCGCCATACTTCCCGGGGCTGATGCGGCTGTTGTGAGGATAAAAGAAACTCGGCGGGCGTTAGCGATGACGCTCGATGGAAATGGACGCTACTGCGCAGCCAATCCCCGCGAGGGTGCGAAGCTCATTGTGGCTGAGGCTGCACGGAATGTTGTGTGTGTGGGAGCGCGACCTATCGCCATTACAAACTGTCTAAACTTCGCTTCGCCCGAACGCCCGGAAGTGATGTGGTCGTTCTCGGAAGTCATTGATGGAATGGCGGAGGCCTGCAAAGTCTTCAACACACCTGTGGTATCGGGAAATGTCTCCTTCTATAACGAAACCGAAGGCCGTGGCATTCTGCCTACGCCGGTTATCGGAATGATCGGACTCCTCGAAGACGTGCGACGTTCCGTTCAGCAGGGTTTCAAAAAGGAAGGGGACTTGGTCGCTTTACTCGGCACCACGGAAGACGATCTGTCGCTGAGCGAATACGCAGTAACGATCCGGGGCACTTCCACCTCGCAGATTACGGCCCAGGGAAAAGTGCCGCGTCTCGACCT
>Ga0070699_100003194_pt1 | contig 14496 bp, 11 predicted proteins | sample KBSK1503metaG_FD_65473 | JGI IMG/M metagenome (GOLD analysis project Ga0070699, IMG submission 65473) | Corn, switchgrass and miscanthus rhizosphere microbial communities from Kellogg Biological Station, Michigan, USA - KBS K1-50-3 metaG | ecosystem: Host-associated > Plants > Roots >...
GGACGTTTCTCCAGCGCCTCTTCGTCAAACTCCGCCGACGCCATGGTCGCGCCGTGAATGCCGTCGCGCCCGGTTTTAGCGCCTACGTAGAGCACGGGATTGCCGATGCCGGTCGCCTTGCCGAAAAAGATCTGATCGTGACGGACAAGCCCAAGTGCGAAAGCGTTAACGAGCGGGTTGAACGCGTACGCATCGTCAAATGCGACTTCACCGCCAACAGTCGCGACACCAAACGCGTTGCCGTAATGAGCAATACCGGCGACGACGCCGGCCAGCAACGATCGATTGCGACGGCCATACTGCGGATGATCGAGCGATCCGAAACGCAGACTGTTCATCGACGCGACGGGCCGCGCGCCCATCGTGAAGATGTCGCGCAGAATTCCACCGACGCCGGTCGCTGCACCCTGAAACGGTTCGATGAACGAGGGGTGATTGTGCGACTCGATTTTGAAAGCAGCGCACCAGCCGTCGCCGAGGTCGACGACGCCAGCGTTCTCGCCGGGCGGCACGATCACTCGTGGTCCAGTCGTGGGCAGACGTTTCAAGTGAATGCGAGACGATTTGTACGAACAGTGCTCGGACCACATGACCGAGAAGATTCCGAGTTCGGCAAAACTCGGTTCTCGGCCAAGCAGTTCCTTTATTCGCTCGAATTCTGGTTGCGTGAGGTTATGGGCGGCGATAACTTCGGGAGTAATCACCTCTACTGTCCAGTACCTTTCTTGACTACTTTGTCGATCGCTTCACGCAACTCGGCGACGTTGACGCGTCCAATGTGTTTGTAAACAACCTCGCCTTTTTCGTTGTACAGGTAAGTTGCCGGCAAATCGCCGCGCCATGCTCGATCCACGGTGTTGATGGCAGGCTCAGGATCGGAAGCGTTGAGCAGGTACGCCGGCATCGTGGCTTTCATCGAGTCGAGAAACTTGGGCACTTCGGTTTTGATGTCGGTCATGTCGTCGAGCGACACCGTGACAAACTCCAGCGACTGGGAGCGGTAATCCTGATCGATCTTCACGAGATCGGGAAACTCGTCGCGGCAGGGATCGCAATAGGTGGCCCAGAAGTTGACCAGTAAAGGCTTTTGCCTTTGTTGACTGAGCAAACCTTTCAGCTCGTCGGTATTAATCGGCGTTACGACGGCCGCAGGTTTTTGTGGGTGGGCGGCGCGGCCTTTTTGTTTTTGGGCCGGCGCCGCGAAACTCACTAACAGAACACACAACGTCAGCGGAATGATGGTTTTGGTAAAACGCATTGCTTACTTACGCTCTCTTGATAGTGCAACCAAATGCTTTCGCTTCAGTCTTTTCGACAGGCTTGTCGGCCAACGCCGCATCAAGCGCATTGCGCAGGTCGCTGGTTTCGATTTGCGCGGCGTTACGCGCGTTGTCGATGCGGCCGTGATAGAGCAGCTTGCCGTTCGCATCGAGGAAGTAAGCCTCGGGTGTTACGGCAGCGCCGAGTTTGTCGGCAATCTTGTTGCCCGAATCCTTGAGGATGGCAAAGGTGAATTTGTGTTCGGCGGCGTGCGCCTTAACTGCAGCTGCGTCTTCCGCGACGTTCGAATTGATACCGATAACGTTAATGCCCTTGGCTTTGTAGTCCTGGGCCAGTTGCTCCATCCGTTCGTTGTACGCGTTCGACACCGGACACTGCACGGCGATGAAGATCAGCACGGCGCCGTTCTTTCCCAGCAGCGACTTGAGCGAGTGGTCCTTGTTGTCAACGTCGGGGAGCGTGAAGTCTTCAATCGTAGCGCCAATCGCGGGCGGCGCAGGGACTTCTCCCGCAGCGCGTGCACCAGCAACAGAAATGGCGCCCGCAATCACAAACAGCGACGCCAAAAGGATCGATAGCGTTTTCGTCTTCATTTACAAAAATCTCCTTATAAACGCGACTAAATTGAGTAGCAACAGCTTACACAGATAAGACAGTTTGAGCAAATCTGTATAATCTGTCGCCGATGTCCGAAACTATTGAGCAGGCGCTGCCGGTCCCGGTCAGGATGGACGCTGATGAACTGTACACCGGCCGCGGCGTCACCATCGCCTTTCTCGACTCCGGTTTTTACGCGCACAAGGATCTGACCGAGCCCGTCAACCGCATCCTCGCTTACCACAATATTTTTCAAACGGCGGAAGATCTCGCTGCCCTGGAAACGCACGACGTTGCCAGTTGGCACGGCATGATGACGTCGGTGGTTGCAGCCGGAAACGGGTACCTGTCCGACGGTTTTTATCGCAGCATCGCGCCGGAAGCGAATGTGGTGCTGGTGAAGATCGGAAAGAGCGGACGCATTCCCGAGAGCAATATCGAAATTGGCCTGCGTTGGGTGTTTGCCAATAAAGAGAAGTACGACATTCGCGTCGTCAACATTTCCGCCGGCGGCGACTTCGAACAGCCGTACCTCGATAATCGTCTTTGCCAGCTCGTCGAACAGGTGGTGAAGTCGGGAGTGACGTTGGTGTGTGCGGTCGGCAATGCGGGACTGCTGCCGGGACATCCGGTTTTACCGCCGGCGAGCGCCCCGTCGTCGATTGCGGTTGGTGGTTTGGACGATCAAAACTCGCTCGATCGCGCGAAACGTGGGATGTACCGATCGTCGTATGGTCCAACGATTGACGGCTTGCAGAAACCGGAAGTGATCGCGCCGGGAATCTGGGTTGCTGGCCCAATACTGCCCAACACGCCTACCGCTGCCCAGGCTCATCTATACGCCGAGCTCGATAACGCCACTGACGAAGAGTTGCGCGAGATCATCGTGCTGCATCACGGAGTCGATAAAGAAATCGATGAAGCGAAGGAGTTGCCGGTTTCGCTGTTGCGGCAGTTGATCACGATCAAGTTGCGCGAGGGCAACGTGATCAATCAGTACTACAAGTTTGTTGATGGCACCTCGTTCGCGGCGCCAATCGTTTCCTCGATCGTGGCGTGCATGTTGGAAGCAAATCCAAAACTCACGCCGCAGCAAGTGAAACGCATTTTGATCGACACTGCCGAGCGAGTCGCGAGCGTTGAGGTTGAGCGACAAGGCTGGGGCGTGGTCGTGCCGCGCAAGGCGGTTGAGCTGGCGTTGCGCTTGCGCACCTAGTGCGCGTGTGCAACAATTCGCGGCACCTTAAAACCCATCGCGAAAAGAATGGAGAGTTTTTGAGTTCGTATGTCTGAGAATGAATCCGCAATAGCCGAGGGCGCGGCGCAAGCAAGCGAGACCGCGCCGGAAGCGAGCACTGAAGAGATTACGTATCATGCAGTGGAGAAAGATGGAGTAGTCACAGCCATTTGGGAGATGCAGGGACGCAAGCACCTGCGCACGATCGATCCACGCTCACGTCAGGGACAGGACATCCTTCGTCTTTACACCACCGAGCATCACGACGAAACGGGCGAAGCCGCCGCGTCGTAATTCAGTCGCCAAAGGCACAACCAGGCACAAAGGACATTCAGTGTCTTTGGGTGCCTCTTTGTGCCTGTCGCTCACTACCGGCAATCCAAGAATTTGTAGAATAACGAAATTATTGGTGAAACGACGCTCGCCTGCACCTCATCCAGCCTTGACCTGAACTGGGCTAAGTTCCTTCATCGCAACCCTTAGCTCTAAAGACCCTTCCTTGCCTGAGGCCGGAATACTCATTGCATGTCCCGGATTGTTCATTCCGCCCTTAAACGCGTTTTAGTCCTAACCTAATAAACGAGCTTTTAGCGACCTACAAAGGAGGATTGTCTCATGAGAAGCGTACTACGCTTGGCAAGCGCGGCGATCTTGAGCCTCTTGTGTGCGATTAGCGTGTTTGCACAAGCGAGCCAAACAGGTGGTATCACCGGAGTAGTTAGTGACGCGAGCGGCGCCCTCGTTAGCGGGGCGAGTGTTGACGTCATTAGCGACAGCACGGGCAAGTCAGTTCGAACAGCAACTACTGCCGGAGACGGCGGGTTCTCGATCACGTTGCTGGCACCCGGGCCTTACCATCTGGAGATTACAGCCCCCAACTTTAAGAAAGCCGTCGTGTCGGCGGTTCAGGTAAGAATCGGTGAGATTACGCGGCAAGACGTCACCCTCGAAGCCGGCCGCATTGAAGAAACGGTGAACGTCGAGGCAGGCACCTCTTTAATCAACCCCTCGAGTGCAGTGACCGGCCAACCGTTGGGCTCTGAAACCCTCCGGCAGTTGCCGCTTGCTTCACCGAACTTCCTGTTTCTGTTGTCGCTCTCTTCCGGTACTGCCAGCGAGCCCACTGACGTTCGCAGCGCCGGCCGTGGCACTGCCGACATCAATGTTAACGGGCAGCGCACGAGCAACAACAGCATCTCGCTCGAAGGTATCAACGTGAACGATTTCAACCTCGCCCACTTCGATACCGTTCCTCTCCCGAACCCGAGCACGCTCGAAGAGATGAAAGTTTCGACGTCACTTTACGACGCTTCTCAGGGCAGCAAGGGTGGTGGCGCACTGGGTCTCGTCATCAAGTCGGGCTCCAAAGACTTCCATTGGGAAACCTACTGGCAGCATCGCAACGACGCGTTGAATGCGAACGAGTGGTTCCGCAATGCGAACGGCGTGAGCAAACGCGCCCGCCTCTTGCAGAACGTATTCGGCGGCAGCGTCAGTGGTCCAATTCCGAAGCTGGGCGGATTCTGGTTCTTCAATTACCAGGGAGTTCGCGCCCGCAATGGTTTGGATCCACTGGGTTCGAGTTTGACGCCGACGATTCAGAGATTTCCGACCAATGCGGACGGCACCACTTCGGCGGCGCTGCTCGCATCGTCTTTCGGACTCACGGCCGCGCAGATCGATCCGGTTGCGGTCAACATTCTGAATCTTCAGAACAACGCGTTCAGTACCGGTTTCCTCGTTCCGAGATCCGGCAGCGCAGGCTGCAAGACGGCTGGTTCGGTAACGGGAACTTTCACGTGCAGCTTCTCGGGCGTCGCTCCGATCGAAGACAACCAGTACACGATCAGCTATGACCGGATCATGCGCGACGGCAAAGATAAGATTTCCGGTCGCTGGTTCTGGGACAATGGCGCGGTCGCAAAACCATTCGGCACCGCCAGCTCACTCGCATTTCCACGCACTGACACACAACAGAACCGGTTCCTTTCGGTAACCGAAACTCACGTGTTCAGTGCCAGCAAGATCAACGAGCTGCGCCTCGGCTACAGTCGCTTCATCTTCGCGAATATTCCGACCGACGTGGTCAATCTTTCCGACGTCGGAGCGATTCGCGGCAACAGCGACATCTTTCCGGGTCTCTACCAGTTCACCATCACCGGTCTTTTCTCGGTGGGAACCGGCGTTAATGACGATCGCGGCACGGTGTCTAACCAGTACAACATCGTAGACACCTTCTCGATGACTCAAGGCAAACACAGTCTGCGAATGGGTGGTGAGGCGATTCAGTATCAATTGAATCGTTTCAACAACTTCGCCGTACGCGGTGCGTTGACCACCGGCAGCACTCCAGCCGGCGGTGGCACTCCCGCTTTCTCGGCGTTCCAGAATTTCCTGCAGGGTCGCGTCACCGCGATTCAATCCGCGTTCGGCGACCCCGCACGAAACTTCATCGCAACTGACTACGCAGCCTTCGTCCAGGACGACTATCGCTGGTCACCACGACTCACCTTCAACCTCGGTCTTCGTTGGGAAGGTATGAGTTTTGGTAAGGACAAGTTGTATCGCGCCGGCGTCTTCGATCCGACTCTGGCGGCGCAGGGATTGAATCCTTTCTTGTTCCCCGAAAAGGTTAATCTCGCCGGCTTCACAGGCACTCCGGGTGTAAAGGATTGTGCGTTGAAGAGTTGTTTCGACGGCAATAACTTCGCGCCTCGCGTAGGCTTTGCCTGGGACATCAACGGTGATCAAAAAACCGTGTTGAGAGGCGGCTACGGTATTTACTACCAACGATTGTCGAATCAAAACATTCTACAGAACTCGTTGGCAGCTCCGTTTACCGTGCAGCCGTTATCCTCGACGACTACTCCGACGTCGTTCCAACTGGCGAATCCGTTCTCCAGCATCCCGCCGCCTTCGATTATCGCGTCGGCGTTCATTCCTTCGGCGACGTTCTTCGCGGGCCTGAGAAACGTGAACACGAACGCGGCAGCTACCGACCCGAACGATCCAAACGTTGGGCCGATATTCGTTAACGCGGCCGGACAAAGGTGTCTTAATTACGGCGGCACAGCCACCAACTGCTCGATCAACCTGGCTTCCTTTACCAGCGCACCACTGGATGCCTACACGCCTTACACGCAACAGTACAACATCACGCTGCAACGCGAGATTGCTCGTGGTTGGGCGGTTGAGCTTGGTTACGTGGGCACGCGTTACACCGGTGGCATCGGCATCTGGGATCCATTCCTGGCGCCGCTTTACAGTCCATCGAGCCCACGCACGGTCCGTGATATCAGTGGGAACACCTACACGATCAACACCAACACGGTGAACAACGAAGAATTGCGACACGACATCATTGGTTTGTCGCGCAAACGTGGTTCACGTTACTCCGGCAACATCGGTTTCGCCGACTACGATTCGTTCCAGGCGACCGTATCGCGCCGGATGAGCCGTGGCCTCTACTTCCAGGCTGCGTACACCTTCTCAAAGGTCACTGATAACGTTAGTGGCTCTCTGAGCACCGACGAATTGAATGCTACTCGTGCCGGTCAGGGCGGTGGCAATTTACTAAACACGCAGAAGGATCCTTTCCAGAACAAGGCGCGCGGCGATTTCGACCGGCCGCAACGTCTGGTAGTGAGCTACTCCTACGATCTGCCGGTGCCGGACGGTAACTTCTGGAACAATCAGTTCTTCAAAGGCTGGGCCGTCAGCGGCATCGTCACTTACCAGAGTGGTCTGCTGTTCTCGGTTACTGATAGCACCAGTGGTGGCGCGTTTGGTCAGACCGGCGGTGGTACAGCATCGTTTAGTGGCACTTGCGGTACGGATGTGTCCACGATGTACACCACGGGCTCGACTGCGGATCGCCTGGCTCACTACCTGAATCCAGCCTGTTTCCGCACCGCCAGCCTCGTTTCAAACGGCGCTGCCGGAGCAACCGGTTTTGGTGATTCGCCGCGAAATTCGTTCCGTGGTCCATACCAGCAGAACTGGGACTTCTCATTAATGAAGACCACCACGATCAAGGAAAGCCACGAACTTCGTTTCCGCATGGATATCTTCAACGTGTGGAACCACCCGGTTTTTGGTTTCCCGACTGCGGTGAATATCGGAACAGCTTCAACCTTCGGTCAGATCACGACCACGGTCGTGCCGGCGAGGTTGATTCAGTTCGGTCTGAACTATCGTCACTGACGATTTTACCTGCCACGGATTACACATCTGTGTAATCCGTGGCATTATTCATTTCATGCGTCGTCTCCTCCCCATCGTGGTTTTGTTGTTGATGGCGTCCGCCCTCCACGCTCAGCGCGAGCGCGATACTTACACCGGCAACTCACAAACATTCGAAGTAAGCGGTGAAGTGCGCCTGGCTGATACCGGAGTTTCAGCGACGAATGTCCAGGTACGCCTCGAGCGTTTTAGCGGTGGACTAATGGATCAGATCGTTACGGACAACCGCGGCCGCTTTCGTTTTCCCAACCTGCAAAGAGGCTATTACAAAGTCGTCGTCAATGCTCCTGGTTATAAGGCCGCACAACAGGATGCCGACCTGCAAGTGCTCTTCCGTATTTATCTCGTCTTCGAGCTCCTCGCCGATTCCTCTAAGAGCTCGAGTGGCCTGCCGTTACTGATGGATGTAGTGGATGCGCGCATTCCGCCCGCGGCGCGTGAAGACTTCAGTAATGGCCGCTCAGCGTTAGCGAAAAAGAACTACAAGGAAGGAATCGCGCTGCTCGAAAAGGCGACCCTTGGATATTCAAACTTCCTTGAAGCTCAACTCCTCCTCGGCATCGCTCACATGGATCTCAAGGAGTGGGACAAGGCTGAACAAGCGTTGCAGCGTGCGATCGAAATCAAACCCCAATATGCGCCGGCGAAGATTTATCTCGGCGAGGTCTACTGGCGGCAGAAACGTTTTCCAGATGCCGAACAAACCCTGCGCGACGGACTAAAGCTCGACGAGAAATCGTGGCACGGGCAATTCACGCTCGGACGTTTGTACTGGGACATGGGCGAAGTGGTGAAGGCCGGTGGTCCAATCGGCATGACCCTGCAACTCAAGCCCGATCTCGCCGAAGCACATTTGCTCGCCGGTAATATTCTGTTGCGCGTGAACCAGCGCGAGCGTGCGTTACTCGAGTACCGCGAATACCTGAGGCTAGCCCCGAAAGGTGAGTTTGTTCCGCAGGTACAGGAACTGGTTCGCAAAGTGGAAAAGACACTGGAGAAGAACTAAGACTTACGATGATCAGGCCTGCCGCAGCGAATGAAGCTTCCGTTTTGACGAACATCGCCTTCGATGCCAAGCGCTACTGGGGCTATCCCGAACACTGGATCAAGCACTGGGAATCGGATCTCACTATCTCCTCCGATTTCATTCTCGACAACCATGTTTACGTGGCTGAAGATAACGGCCAGATCCAGGGTTTTTACGCGCTGATTGTTACCGGCGATAAAGCGGAGCTCGATCATATGTGGGTGAAGCCCACTCTTATCGGTACAGGCATTGGTAAAGAGTTGTTCCTGGATGCGATGGAACGAGCCGCGGAGCTGAAGGTTAATGCGGTTGAGATCTCAGCGGATCCGAATGTGGCGGGGTTCTATCGACGGATGGGTGCGACGCAAGTTGGTGAAACTGATGCGAGCTTCGATGGTGTGACGCGTAAGTTGCCCCGTCTCAAAATCGAGCCGTAGTTTGTCATGCAAAGAGCGGGGGCAAGCCCCTCTTCCTGACTTGTTCTTATTTACGATCCACACTTGGATTGAACAAGTCAGGAAGAGGGGCTTGCCCCCGCTTTGTGAGTTTCCCTAGAACATCGGCTTGTCTGGTTTCGGTCGCGACGATTCCGGGTCTGAGCGTGGCGACTCTCGTGCTGGTTCGGAACGCGGAGGCTCCGACCGTGGCGCTTCTGATCTCGGCGGTTCAGATCGTGGTGATTCAGATCGTGGTGACTCTGAACGCGGCGATTCAGAACGCGGTGACTCGTGACGTGGCTCCGAACGTGGTGACTCTGTCCGAGGCGATTCCGACCGTGGCGACTCGGAACGCGGCGTTTCACGGCGTGGCTCCGACCGTGGCGATTCAGATCGTGGCTCAGGTCGTGACTCACGTGGCTCCGATCTCGGCTCCGATCTCGGTTCCGCACGCGGCTCGACACGTGGTCGCGATTCATTCCCCGTTTCCGGTCTCACTGCCGGCGTCTCTCGTTCACGACGCTCCACGCGCGGGTTTTCGGGTGGCGGCTCGGTGACTGTCGCCGGTTGTTCATTGCGTGGCTCAGTTGTCTGTTGACCTGAACCACCACTATTCTCCGATCCCTCGCGATTCCTGGGCCGATCTGATCGACCGCCCGAACGACGTTCTTCAGGATTACCACTCGGTGGGTCCGGACGCGGCTCACCGCGGCGTATGCGCGGTTCAGGCCGCGCGACGGCTCCAGTCGGCTGCGTTTCGGTGTTTGCTACCGGCGTGTTTGTGTTCCCCGCAGGCGCACTCGCGGCAGGTTGTGAGGGCTGGTTCGGCCTCGGTTCGCGGCCACGAAACACCCGGTTACGGCGCAGATCTTCATCCAGCGCGACACCGGGCGTACGCTCAGCAGCGCCGGTTGGTCGATCCGGAATGTGGACTGTTGGTACTCGGCCCCAACCGCCACGACGCGCTACATCATTGCGCTCAGGATCGCGGTCAACTACCCGGCGTGCAACCGGTTCTTCAACTCTATGCCCACGCCGGTCGGGATTGCCAAAGTCACGGCGCGGCATGCGCGTTACGCCACGCCAATTCTCGTAACCATCGTGACGCCGTCGACCATCATGTCGATCCCGATCACGATCACGATCGCGATCGTCATGACGATACTTCCGCGAATGCGGATCGCGCTGATAATAGTTCAACGGATACCAGCAAACGTTATCGCCGAACGAGAGGTCGAATACGAACGCGACCAACGACGGACGCCACCAACTGCGGTTGCGATTAAACTGGCCGCGCGGGCACCACGCCCAGTAACCGTTGTAATAAACCCAACGGCCGTAGTGATAAGGCGCCCAGCCCCACGGCTCGTAACCAATCCACGTCCAACCATATGGCGGACACCACTCCCACTGTCCGTAACGGTACGGCGCCCAATCGCTGTAGACGCTGATCGAATTCGGAAACGGACGCCAGATCCAACCGTAGTCGTCGGTCTTGAACCAATCGCCATACGCGTCGAGATCCTCGCCGCCCCAAACGTACTCGTCGTAATACTTGACGTCGTATTTGGATCGCTGCGCCAGGTAGCGCTCGCGCTCGGCGACCCAACTATCAATCGCATCGGTTGGCGCGGCTGCCATTAGATCCCAGTCGCCGGCGTTTTCGCCCTCGACGATGAGCTCCGCTGCACGCCCGTCGCGGAGTGAGAAACCGGAAGTGTCTGAATAAATCCGGGCACTGCCGCCGCCGCGCACAGTCAAACGGACGCGACCGTTTTTCGGAACGTCGATCCGGTAGAGTCCATTTTTCTCGGGCGCGAGAGTGGTTTTGGGTCCGTCGATTTCGAAGTACCCGCGTTTGCGGTCAAAGTTTGCCAGACGCAACATCACAGTGCCTTCGACGGCGCTAACAGCGATACCCTCGTCGCGCAAAGTGACAATGCGCAGGACGGAGTTACCGCTCAGACGAATGAAGTTGCGGGCATCAACCTGTATCTCGAGATTACTGTTGACGGCAGTCGCGATCGTATCGCCTTCCACGAGCGGGTAGTTCAACTTAACTGCTTCCCAGTCGTTGCTGTCACCGCGTTTCAGGCTTACGTCGCCTTCGAGCAGGCTGATGCGTACGACGCGAGCTTTTACGTCGTAGTCGTCGTCATCATCGTTGTCGTCGGCGCGGACTGCAATGGGAATTGAAAAGAGAGTGAGCAGAAAAGAAGAAAGGAAAAGAATCGTTTTTAGCCGGGAGACTCTCATTGTTATGCTCCTTATCGATCTGAACTGAGGCGGCTGTAAATCGAGCAAAGCGTATGCCCGCAAGTGCGGTTTTGCTGGGGAATAAAGGCGAATTGAGGGATCTCAAGGACGGGTCGCGAGAACGAGCAGCGACTAATCTCGGCTTGAGATTTCTCAAATTTTAGTTGGGCCAAAGGTGCGTGAGTTATTCCGAACCGAAGCGGGATTGTTTTACCTGAGGCAGTGTATGCTCAATACGATATGGTGCGACCAACCGGCAGAGCGAGTGATTCCGATCGATTCGATGTGATCGTTATCGGCGCCGGCATCAACGGCGCCGGAATCGCCCGCGACGCAGCGATGCGCGGGTTGAAGTTGTTGCTGATAGACAAGGGCGATATCGGTTGCGGCGCCAGCAGCGCCTCGACGCGTCTCATTCACGGCGGCTTGCGCTATCTCGAACATTTCGATTTTGGACTTGTGCGCGAGTCGTTGCGTGAACGCGAGATTTTGTTGCGGATTGCTCCACATCTGGTTCATCCCCTCGCGATCACGATCCCGATTTACAAACAGAGCAAACGCGGGCGCCTGATGATTCGCGCGGGCATGATCCTCTACGATCTGCTTTCGTGGGGTAAGTCGCTGCCATCACATAAAGTGCTGTCACGTGCCGAGACTCTCAAGCGATGGCCCGGACTGAATTCCGAAGGTTTGGTCGGCTCGGCGCTGTACTACGACGCGCAATGCGAATTTCCCGAGCGTTTGGTGATGGAGAATGTGCGGTCAGCGCGCGAGTTTGGCGCAGAGGTTCTCACCTACACACGCGTGACAAATTTGGCAGTAGAGAATAGCGAGGTTTCCGGGGTCGAGTTTGCCAATGACGATGGCAGCGAAGCTGGGCAGAAGCAATTTGCTCGTGCGGCGGTGGTTATCAATGCTGCCGGACCCTGGATCGATCAGGTTTTGGAACGGACTCCGGTCAGGAGTCCGAAACTAATTGGCGGAACCAAGGGTAGTCACCTCGTCGTGCCTCCGTTTCCCAGCGCGCCTGAGAACGCGATCTACCTGGAGGCCCGCAGCGACGGGCGGCCCATCTTTATCATTCCGTGGAACAAACTCTATTTGATTGGCACCACCGACGTTCGCTTTGAAGGCGATCCGGATGAGGTCCGGTGCGAATCGTGGGAAATCGACTACCTGCTTTCTGAGTCGAACCTTGCTCTGCCCGGCGCGCACCTAACGCGCGACAGCATTCTCTACACTTATTCGGGCGTGCGGCCGCTTCCGGTCACGGGTGAGAAAGACGAGCAAAGCATCACGCGCAGGCATTTTATTCGCCAACATCCACAGCTTCCGAATTTGTTATCCATCGTCGGCGGAAAACTCACGACGTATCGAAGCCTCGCGGAAGAGTGTGTGGACCTGATCTTTCAAAAACTTGGGAAACACTCACCGCCGTGCAGGACGGCAACGGAAGTTTTAGCCGCGGATTAAACGGATTTCATACGGATGAGAGACTCGCGAGCGAAACGTTTTTGAAGTCGACGGGCTAGCGGAGTGGTGAGTTTCACGAGTGGGTGATGCGGGCGTGAGAAAGCGAGGATGTCGTACCAGACTGTGTTATCAGGAAGCCACTCAATCAGGAAACGTTCTTCGCCACGCTCGACATGATCGGGTAGCGTTCCGTACGCGAAACCGAGTCGCCTTTGTTCGTCGATGACGTAAACCACGCGACACGCATTTAGCGACCACGTTCCAAACGCACGCGCTTGAACCGCGACCGTGGCGCCGGTTTCGATTACGACGCCGCGCGGTACGATCGTCACCCAACCGAGATCAAACTGCCGCCAGTTTTTCAGCGCTGTAACCGCGCGCTGGTAAGTCGCCTCTCCTGCACCGAGTTGTATGCGATTGTGATCGACATTGTAATCTGCGGGCGGTGTCTTGTTCGTTGCGCCGACTTCGGAATAAGTGAAGGGCAGATTTCGCTGACCGGCGATGAACACTTCAACGTCGCGTTCGGTGGGTGCGCTAATCCTGAGCATTAGATTTGATGCGCGCCCTTGGATGATGCCGGTCATACGCAGATCTCAAATGCAGGTCGGTGATGTGTGTGTAGATCTGCGTCGTTGAGATATCGGCGTGTCCCAACAGTGCCTGGACCGAACGCGAGTCAGCGCCATGTTGTATGAGGTGCGTTGCAAAGCTGTGCCGCAGCGTGTGTGGCGAAACATTCTTGATGCTGGCTGTCTCTGCGTGCCGTTTGATCATGGCCCACGCCATCTGCCGCGTGAACGGCCGGCCGCGATACAGAAAAACAAACGGCGAAGTTGATTTGCCGTATCCGGCTTTCACTGCTGCATACTGCTGCAACCAATGAATCGCACTGCGTCCCAGCGGTACCCGACGCTCCTTGTTTCCCTTGCCGTAACAGACGACGAGGCCCGCCATCAGATCGACGTCGGCCTGTTTCAAATTAATGAGCTCTGAAACCCGCAAGCCACACGCATACATCACTTCCAACACCGTCCGATCGCGTATACCTGCTTCAGTCGCAACGTCCGGCGCCGCGAATAAACGATTGATTTCGTCCTCGGTCAGAAACTTCGGCAGGTAACTGAAGCGCTGTGGCGTGTCGAGATCTTCTGCCGGATGCGACTTGATGTGCCCGTCGAGCATGAGAAACTTAAAGAACCCGCGGGTGGCGCTGACGGTGCGTGCGATCGATGTGGGCGCGAGCCCTTCACGCGATAGGCTCGCAATCCACTTGCGGAGATCGGCGCGAGTTAGCTCGGTTGGTTGTTTTTTATTTGCATTGGCCCAGGCGTGGAGTCGATCGAGATCGCGTTTGTAGCTCTCGAGTGTCTGACGTGCGAGACCCTTCTCGACCTGGATGTAGCTGAGGAATTCTCTGATGAAGTCGCGTTCCACAAAGGGAGATTACATCAATTTGGCCACAAAAAGGCACATAAGGCACAAAAAAGATTCCCAATCAGAAAGAAGCCATTTTGTGCTTTATGTGCCTTTTTGTGGCTAGAGATTTATTCGTAGCGCAGACACTCGATCGGATCGAGTCGCGAGGCTTTGCGTGCGGGCCAGACGCCGAAGATCAAACCAACGCCGATCGACACCGTGAGTCCCGTGATAACTGCCCACGAGGGAATCGACGCCGGCAGATCCGGAATCAGCAACATGATCAACCTGCTAATACCCACAGCAAGCAACACACCCAACACACCGCCGAGAAACGTAAGCATCATTGCCTCGAACAGAAACTGCCGCACGATGTCTCTGCGTCGCGCGCCGATCGCTTTGCGCACACCGATCTCCTTCGTTCGCTCCGTCACGCTCACCAGCATGATGTTCATCACGCCGATGCCGCCGACGAGTAGACCCAAACTCGAGATCGCAATCGCGATCAATCCGACCATCGCCGTGAT
>Ga0070699_100003195_pt1 | contig 14491 bp, 13 predicted proteins | sample KBSK1503metaG_FD_65473 | JGI IMG/M metagenome (GOLD analysis project Ga0070699, IMG submission 65473) | Corn, switchgrass and miscanthus rhizosphere microbial communities from Kellogg Biological Station, Michigan, USA - KBS K1-50-3 metaG | ecosystem: Host-associated > Plants > Roots >...
ACGGTGGTGGACGGCAGCGGCGCCCCCGCCCGCGCCGCCGACGTGGCGGTCGAGGGCGATCGCATCGCCGCGGTGGGCCCGGCCCTGGCCGGCGAGGCGGCGCGGGTGATCGACGCGCGGGGCCTGATGGTGACCCCCGGCTTCATCGACGCGCACTCGCACTCGGACCTGGTCTACGACAAGTGCCCGTCGGCCGAGTCGAAGGTGCGGCAGGGCGTGACCACCGAGGTGGTGGGCATGTGCAGCTTCTCGCCCGCGCCGGTCGCGCCGGGCCGGGCGGAGCTGGTGCAGGAGTGGGCCGGCGGCATCGGGGGCAAGATCCCCATCACCTGGAGCACCTTCGGCGAGTACCTCGATCACCTGCGCGGCCTCGGCCCCACCGTCAACATCGCGCAGTTCGTGGGACACGGCGCGCTGCGCCTGGCCGCAGCCGGACCGGCCGCGAGGCCGGTCACTGCGGAAGAACAGGCGCAGATGGAGCGGCTGCTCGCGGAGGCGCTGGACGCGGGCGCCTTCGGCTTCTCCACCGGCCTCGTCTACGCGCCCAGCGTCTACGGCAACACCGACGAGCTGGTGTCGCTCGCGCGCAGCATGGCCGGCCGGCGCGGCCTCTACTTCTCCCACATCCGCGGGGAGGCGGCCACCCTCGAGCAGGCCGCGGAGGAGGCGATCAAGATCGGCGAGCAGGGCGGCGTGCCGGTGCAGATCGCCCACGTGAAGGCCTCCGGGCGCGAGAACTGGGGCAAGATGGACCGCGTCCTGCGCATGATCGACGCGGCGCGGGCGCGCGGCGTGGATGTGACCGGCGACGTCTATCCGTACCCGGCGGGAAGCACCAAGATGGACAACCTGCTGCCCGCGTGGATGCACGACGGCGGCATCTCGAAGCTGCTCGAGCGCCTCACCGATCCGAAGGCGCGGCAGCGCGCGATCGCCGACTGCCTGGTGGACGGGGAGCGCTGGCGCACCGGCTCGGGCGGTATGGGCTGGGACGAGATCATGATCGCCACCTGCTCGAAGCCCGAGCTGGCCGGCATCCACATCGCGGAGCTGGCCCGTCGCACCGGCAAGGAGCCGGCCCAGGCCATGATGGACCTGGTGATGGAGGAGCGCGCCGGGGTCTCGATGGTGGTGTTCTCGCAGAGCGAGGACAACGTGGGCACCGCCCTCTCCTACGCTCACACCATGGTCGGCTCCGACTCGCTCTCGCTCCACGCCGGCCCGGGCCCGCATCCGGGCAAGCCCCACCCGCGCAGCTACGGGACGTTCCCCCGGGTGCTCGGCGTCTACTGCCGCGAGAAGCGCCTCTTCTCGTGGGAGACCGCGGTGCACAAGATGACCGGGATGGCCGCGACCAAGATCGGGCTCAAGGACCGGGGAATCCTGCAGGCCGGCCGCGCGGCGGACGTGACGGTCTTCGATCCGGCCACCGTCAGCGACGCGGCCACCTTCCCGGATCCGCACCGTTACCCGGTGGGCATCCCGTACGTCATCGTCAACGGCCGGGTCGTGGTGGACGGCGCGCAGTACCATGCGCTGCCGGCCGGCCGGGTGCTCACCCCCGCCTGAGGATCTCCGCGGCGCGCCGGATCGCCTAGTAGCTCACGCAGGGGCTGCCGTCGGAGAGGAACTCCACGAGCTTGGCCCCGCCCGTGATGGCCGCGCCCGCGACCAGGGCATTCTCGTCGAGCTTGCGCTTCTTGAAGCAGGGGGAGCAGACGTACATAGTGCCGCCCGCCTTGGCGAAGTTCTCCATCAGCTCCTTCAGGGGCGCGAACCCCTCCTCTCTGATGTCGTCGGCATATCCCCTCTGGGCGAGGCGCACCGCCTCCACGCTCAGGAACACCAGGGTCTCCTTGCCGGAGCCCACCGCGGCGTTGGCGATCACGAAGGCGACGGTGGCCTTGTCGGGGTTGTCCTTGGCGCAGGAGAGACTCACGCAGAACTTGTTGGCCATGGCTCAGCGCTCCTTTCGGCGAATAAGGTAGATCGGATGCTGCGCCGACACCAGCGCGTGGCCGGTCATCCGGCACCACGCCGGGATGTCCGCGCGCGCGCCGGGGTCACGCGCGGTGAGCCTCAGCACGCGGCCGGCGACGAGCGCCTCGACGCGGGCGCGTAGCTCGAGCACCAGGTCGCCGCAGCCCATGTCCCCCGCGTCCCACTCCGCGTCGCTCACGCCGCGTGGCGGTGGCAACCCTGGGCCGTGGCCTGGCTAGGCCCAGGCGCCGTCGCGCAGGTACTGGATCGCGGCGAGGGCCGCGGTGGCCCCGTCGCCCGCCGAGGTCACGAGCTGGCGCGCCGACTCCGAACGCACGTCTCCGGCGGCGAGGATGCCGGGGACGCGGGTCCGCATGCGCAGATCGGTCACGATCTGCCCGCGTGCGTCGAGCGGCACGAGGCCGCCGAGGAACTCGGTGTTGGGGGTGAGGCCCGCGTAGATGAACACCCCGCTCGCCGGCACGGCGGCGGTCTTGCCGGAAACGACGTCCTCGACCAGCACCCGCTCGACCCCGTCGGCGCCCTCGATCGCGCGCACCACCGTGTTCCAGCGGAACGAGATCTTGCGCTCGCTGCGGCCGCGCTCCTGGGGGCTCGCGCACGCCCGCAGGGCGTCGCGCCGATGGAGCACCGTGACCGAGGAGGCGTACTGGGTGAGGTGGAGCGCCTCGTCCACCGCCGCGTCGCCGCCGCCCACCACGATCACCGGCTTCTGCATGAAGAACGAGCCGTCGCACGCGGCGCAGTGGGAGATGCCGCGCCCCACGAACTCCTCCTCGCCCGGGACGCCGAGGGTGGTGAAGCGGGAGCCGCTCGCGACGATCAGGGTACGCGTCGCGTGGACGCCGCCGTCGGTCTCGACCAGCAGGACATCACCGTCGCGGCGGACCGCGGTGACCTCGGTCATCGCGACCTCCAGGCCGGCCGCGGTCGCCTGCTCCTGGAGCAGCGGGCCCAGGGTATAGCCGGCCACGCCTTGCGGGAAGCCGGGGAAGTTCGTGATGTGCTCACAGTTGAGCACCTGGCCGCCCGCGGAGAACTTCTCGAGCAGCAGCGCCCGGCGGCGATCGCGGGCGGCAAAGAGGCCGGCGGTATAGCCGGCGGCTCCGCCGCCCACGATCAGGACATCCTGGACGTCCGCCACGTCGCGGGGTCCGGCTAGACCTGCTTCAGCATCGTGTCGGCGTCGCTCACCTCGAACTTGCCGGGGGCCTCGACGTTCAGCGCCTTCACCACCCCGTTGTCCACCAGCATCGAGTAGCGCTGCGAGCGCACGCCCATGCCGCGGGCGGTGAGGTCCATCTCGAGTCCGAGCGCCTTGGTGAGCGCGGCGCTGCCGTCGGCCATCATGCGCACCTTGCCGCTGCTCTTCTGATCCTTGGCCCACGCCCCCATGACGAAGGCGTCGTTGACCGAGACACACCACACCTCGTCGACGCCCTTGCTCTTGAGCTTGTCGATGTTGGCCACGTAGCTCGGCACGTGCTTGGCCGAGCAGGTGGGGGTGAACGCACCCGGCAGGCCGAACACCACGATCTTCTTGCCCTTGGTCAGGTCCGACACCTGGAACGCGTTGGGGCCGACAGTGCAGCCCGGGGTCTCCTGCTCGATGAACTCCGTTAGCGTGCCGTCTGGCAGACGGTCACCGACCTTGATCGGCATGGATCTCCTCCTCGAAGAATGGTTGTGGAACGTGCCCTGGCCCGCCCGCGAATCGGCGAGCGGCGGCTAGGGTACCACAGCGGGCCGGGCGCCGCCCGGCCAGGAGCTTGGCTCGTGCAAATACTTGTTTCAGCCGGCGAAGCGGCGCTTCCGCCCCCGTCGCTCCGGCCGGGGTTGGCCCGGCTGGCCGCGCGAAGCAAGAGCTGGATGTTCTCGCTTGCCGCAGCGCGGCAATCCGAGTGTGCCCGGTCTATTCGTTGACTATGCCGGTCGGCCTCTATATATATGTCAATCACAGCATAGGTTCCGGATCGGCGTCAGCGTCGACGAATCGATCCTCGTGGTCGGAAAGGTCCCATGGAACCAGAGTCGGCCTCTGAGACGTCCCGCCAGGCCGCCGCGATCCCACATCCGGTGCTGAAAGTTCGGGGCGCCGATGCGATCGAGACGCTGGATCACCTCGCGGTGGAGGAGCCCCTCGAGATCCGCCTGGGCGGGCTCGCCTTCACGGTCACGATGCGCACTCCCGGGGACGACGAGGACCTCGTGGCCGGGCTCCTCCATGCCGAGGGTCTCATCCACGACGCCGACAACCTCGACGTGATCGCGCGCTACCGCGGCCCGGACCGCGACACCGATCCCGGCAACGTGATCAACGTGCTGCTGAAGGGCGACGTGCAGGCCGCGCGCGAGCGGCTCCGTCGCAGCGTGGTGGCGTCGTCCGCGTGCGGCGTCTGCGGCAAGGTCACGATCGACTCGATCCGGACCGAATGCGCGCCGGTGACCTCCGAGATGACGGTGGCCGCCGAGCTGTTCCCGCGCCTCGCCGCCGCGATGTCGACGGCGCAGGCGACGTTCGAGCGCACCGGCGGCCTGCACGCGGCCGGGCTCTTCGACGCGGACGGGCGGCTGGTGGTGCTGCGCGAGGACGTCGGGCGCCACAATGCGGTCGACAAGGTCGTCGGCCACATGCTGCGGACGCGCCGGCTCCCGCTCGATCGCCACATCCTGATGGTGAGCGGCCGGGCCAGCTTCGAGATCATGCAGAAGGCGTGGATGGCCCGCGTGCCGATCGTGGCCGCGGTGTCCGCGCCGTCCAGCCTCGCCGTGGAGATGGCGCTCGCGGCCAACATCACCCTGGTGGGCTTCCTGCGTTACCGCGGCTTCAACGTCTACGCGGGAGCCCAGCGGGTGACGACGGTGCCGGAGCTCGTGTGATGGATATCCAGGATCAACCGCGCAAGGAGGCGTGACTCATGCAACAGGTCACCCGCCGCGATTTCCTCAAGGTCGGGGTCACCGGAGCCGGCGCCGCCGGCGTCACCGCGCTGGGCTTCGACGTGGCCGCCGCGATCGAGGTCAAGCAGAAGTTCCGCATCGGGGGGGCGAAGGAAGCCCACTCGCTCTGCCCGTACTGCGCGGTGGGCTGCTCGCTCGTGGCCTACACCAAGCAGGACGCCAAGGGGCATACCCAGCTCCTGCAAATCGAGGGGGATCCCGACAGCCCGGTGAACGAAGGGCGGCTCTGCCCGAAGGGCGCGACCGCGATGCAGCTCGCCATCTCCAACCGGCGCGTCCATCGACCGCTCTACCGGGCGCCGGGCGGCGACCGCTGGCAGGAGCTCTCCTGGGACCAGATGCTCGACCGCATCGCGCAGCGGGTGAAGGAGTCGCGCGATGCGACGTTCGTGGCCCAGGACGGCAAGGGGCAGGTGGTGAACCGCTGTGAAGGCATCGCCTTCGCGGGCGGCGCCGCCTTCAGCAGCGAGGAGGGCTATCTGGCCGCCAAGCTCATGCGCGGGCTCGGGGTGGTGCACTTAGAGCAGCAGGCCCGAGTCTGACACGGCCCCACGGTCGTCAGTCTGGCGGCCACATTCGGGCGGGGCGCGATGACGAATCACTGGCGGGACATCAAGAACGCCGACGTCATCCTGATCAACGGGGCCAATCCGGCCGAGGCGCATCCGGTCGGCTTCCAGTGGTTCATGAAGGCCAGGCTCGACCCCAAGCGCGGCATCGGCGCCGGCGGGGGGGCCAAGATGATCCACGTCGACCCACGGTTCACGCGGACCTCGGCCGTCTCCGACGTCTACGCGCGCATCCGCACCGGCACCGACGTGGCGTTCTTCGGCGGGCTCATCAACTACGTGCTGGACCGCAATCTCATCCACCACGACTATGTGCGCAACTACACCAACGCGTCCTTCCTGGTGAAGGAGGGCTACGACTTCCACGACGGGCTCTTCAGCGGCTACGACCCGGCCAAGCGAGCCTACGACACCTCCAGCTGGGTGTACGAGGGCGATGCCGCGGGCCAGAGCGCCTACGACCGGACCCAGCAGGAGATCCTCGCCCAAGGCCAGGGCCCGAAGACCGCCGGCGCCGGGGTCGCCATCGCCAAGCGGGACATGCACCTCGAGCATCCCCGCTCGGTGTTCCAGCTCATGCGCAGGCACTACGCCCGCTACACCCCGGACGCGGTCGAGAACATCACCGGCATCCCGCAGGCGCAGTTCCTCGAGATCGCCAAGATCGTGGGCGAGACCGGGCGGCCCGACAAGGTCATGACCATCGTGTACGCGGTCGGGCTCACCCACCACACCACCGGCGGGCAGCTCATCCGCAGCGCGGCCCTCCTCCAGCTCCTTCTCGGCAACATGGGCCGCCCGGGCGGGGGCATGAACGCCGAGCGCGGGCACGCCAACATCCAGGGCAACACCGACAACGCGATCTCATGGGAGATCCTGCCCGGCTACCTGCGCATCCCGGCCCCCGGCCAGAAGAACCTCGACGACTACGTGACCCAGAGCGCACCCAAGAAGTTCGACGCGAACTCCTGGAACTTCTTCGGCACCAACTATCGCAAGTTCATGGTGAGCCTGCTCAAGAGCTGGTACGGCGACGCGGCCAAGCCGGAGAACGATTTCGCGTTCGACTTTGTCCCGAAGCCCGCGACCAACTCCTCGTGGATCTCGATCTACGACCAGGCGCTCAAGAACAAGATGCAGGGGTTGATGCTCTCGGGCATGACCGCCACCAGCATCGGTCCCGACGCGAACCTCGTGATGCAGGCTCTTGCGAATCTGAAGTGGCTGGTGGTCATGGACGCGCTGCCCACCACCAGCTCGGAGTTCTGGCGGCGGCCCGGCGCGGACCCGAAGACCATCCAGACCGAGGTCTTCATGCTCCCGGCCACCCACTGGATCGAGAAGGACGGCTCGTTCACCAACAGCGGCCGCTGGTCGCAGTGGAAGGACCAGGTGCTGCCTCCGGAGGGCGACGCCCGCCACGACCACTGGATCCTCGCCGAGATCTTCCAGCGCGTGAAGAAGCTCTACCAGCAGCAGGGAGGCAAGTTCCCCGATCCGGTGCTCGCGGTGACGCTGCCCTACAAGGACCCGCTCAAGCCGGAACTGGACGAGCTGACCCAGGAGATGAACGGCTTCGATCTCGCCACCGGCAAGCGGCTCGATTCCTTCGCGAAGCTGAAGGACGACGGCACCACGAACTCGGGCAACTGGATCTACACCGGCGCCTACCCGGAGGCCGGCAACCTCATGAAGCGCCGGGCCGGAGTGCAGGATCCGGCCAAGAACGATCCCACCGGGATGGGCTACTACCACGGCTGGGCGTGGAGCTGGCCGCTCAACCGACGCGTGCTCTACAATCGGGCCTCCGCCGACCTCGACGGCAAGCCGTGGGACGCGACCCGGCCCGGCATCGTCTGGGACGCGGAGCAGAAGAAGTGGGTCGGTGACGTACCGGACTACCCGCCCACCATGGAGCCGCGCAGCCCGAAGGCCTGGGGGCCCTTCATCATGAACGGCGAGGGCGTCGGCCGGCTCTTCTCGTCCTCGATGCTCGACGGCCCGTTCCCCGAGCACTACGAGCCGATGGAGTCGCCGATCCCGAATCCGCTCCATCCCGATCATTCGGAGTCGCCGGTGGTGTTCCTGTACGACAAGGCGGCCGGCCGGGAGAACCGCTTCGGCACCGTCAAGGACTATCCGTACATCGCCACGAGCTACCGGCTGACCGAGCACGAGCACTACGTCACCCAGCACGTGCCGCACCTGGACGCGCTCCAGCCGTTCCCCTTCGTGGAGGTCCCCGAGGAGATCGCGCGCGAGAAGGGCATCAAGAGCGGCGACAAGGTCCGCGTCTCGTCCAAGCGCGGGAAGCTTGAGGTCGCGGCCATCGTCACCAAGCGCCTCGCGGGCCTGCGGGTGGGCGGAAAAACCGTCTACCACATCGGGATCCCGATCCACTGGGGCTTCGTCGGCATCGCGGCGGACCGCGATCCGACCAAGGGCGCGAACTGGCTTGCCAACGCGCTCACCCCGTTCGTCGGTGACGCCAACTCCCGGACGCCCGAGTTCAAGGCGTTCCTGGTCAATATCGAGAAGATCTGAGGGAGCGAAGATCTTGATGGATCGGCTCGAGACCGCGCCGACCGCGGCGGCCGCCTGGGCGGGGCGGCGGCGGCGCGCGAACGACCTCACCCAGCGCTGGCCGCACGCGGCCGAGATCCTGCGTCTCTACACCGCGCTGGTGGACGTGCAGGAGCCGGCGAACCGGGCCGCGATCGAGGACCGGCCGGCCCCCGACGAGCTGGCCGCCTATGTGGCCGAGCGGGTCGTGCCCGCGGTGATGGCGGCCACCATCGCGGCGGGCCCGACGGCCCTCGCCGCCACGCTGCGGGGGCCGCTCGGCTCCCCGGAGGCGATGGTTCGCGCGTGGCTCACCGGTGAGCCGCAGCCGCCGATCGACGAGTACCTGGCCCGCGCCGCGAGCGCCCCGGTGCTCGAAGGCCTCGGCGAGCGGGCGGGTCTGCCGCGGCCGCCGGCGGACGGGGGCTGCCCGCGCTGCGGGGGCCGGCCCCAGCTCTCCTACGTCACCGAATCGAGCGAGTCTCTGGTGACGCCGCCCCGCCGGCTGCTCTGCTGCCGCTGCGGCGACTCCTGGGTCCACGAGCGGATGACCTGTCCCGGCTGCGGGGAGCGGTCGTCCGACAAGCTGCCCATCTTCTCCGACGACGAGCGCTTCCCGGCCCTGCGGGCGGACGCCTGCGAGACGTGCCGCGGATACCTGATCTCGGTGGACGGGCGGAAGGATCCGGCCGCGGTGCCGGTGGTCGACGAGCTGGTGGCCCTCCCGCTGGACCTCCACATGCGCGAGCTGGGCTTCGCCAAGATCGTGCCGAACCTCATGGGGATATAGGAGAGCGGACCATGGCACGCACGGTTGGCTTCTTCACCGACACCACCCTCTGCATCGGCTGCAAGGCGTGCGAGGTGGCCTGCAAGGAGTGGAACGAGCTCCCCGGCCATGCTCCCAAGTTTCTGGACGGGTTCGACAACACCGGCCGGCTCGACGACCAGAACTGGCGCCACGTCCAGTTCCTCGAGCGCACCACCCCGACCGGCTCGGTGGCCTGGAGCATGATGAGCGACGTGTGCAAGCACTGCTCGCTCGCGAGCTGCATGGAGGTCTGCCCGACCAACGCGATCATCCGGACCGAGTTCGACACCGTCTACATCCAGCCCGACGTCTGCAACGGCTGCCGCGACTGCATCGCGGCCTGCCCCTACGACGTCATCGGCTTCAACGAGAAGACCGGCCTCGCCCAGAAGTGCACGTTCTGCTACGGGCGGCTCCAGAACAACCTGATGCCCGCGTGCGCCAAGGCCTGCCCGACCGAGTCCATCAAGTTCGGCGACCTGAGCGAGATGCGCACGGTGGCCACCACCCGCCTGAAGCAGCTGCAGGCCCAGGGGGTGGCCACCGCCCAGCTCTACGGCGAGAAGGAGTACGGCGGCCTGCACGCGCTCTTCCTCCTGACCGACAAGCCGGAGGCCTACAAGCTGCCCAGCACCGACAACGCGGTGCTGCCGAGCCGCAACAACATGCGCAGCTACCTCGGCTCACTGGCGACCGCGGTGCTGGGCCTGGTCGGCGCGGTGATCGCATTCCGCCAGCGCGGCGGGGAGGGCTAGCCATGCCCCAGCACTTCGTCGCCCCGCCGCAGTGGGAGTGGTACATCGTCTGGTACTTCTTCCTGGGCGGTCTCGCCGGGGGCGCCTACCTGATCGGCACCCTCCTCCGGCTGCTCGGCGATCCGCGCGACGAGGGGGCGGCGCGGCTCGCGTTCCTGGTCGCGTTCCCCGCGATGGCGATCTGCCCGCTCCTGCTCACCCTCGATCTGGGCCATCCCCTCCGCTTCTGGCACATGATGGTGAACAGCCGGACGTGGGCGCTCAACTTCAAGTACTGGTCGCCGATGTCGGTGGGGGCGTGGGCCCTCCTTGGGTTCGGTCTCTTCGCGACCCTGTCGTTCATCGAGGCCCTGGTGCGGGACGGCCGGCTCGGCCACCCGATCGCGCGCGGCATCGCCGCGGTGATGGGGGGCGCGCTCGGCCGGGTGTTCATGGTGGTGGGCGCGCTGCTCGGCCTGTTCGTGGCCGGCTACACCGGCGTGCTGCTGAGCGTGAGCAACCAGCCGATCTGGAGTGACACGTGGGCGCTGGGCGGGCTCTTCCTCGCCTCCGGACTCAGCGTGGGCGCGGCCACCCTCGCGATCCTGGCCCGGACCCGCGCGGACGCCTTCGCCACCGAGGGCAAGCTCACCCGCGCGGACCGGATCTTCATTGTGCTCGAGCTGCTCCTGCTGGTCGCCTTCTTCGCGACCCTCGGGGCCCTGGCCGGCCGCCTGTTCGCTCCCCGCTGGATCGTGCTGTGGCTGCTGGTGGCGATCGGCACGCTGGTGCCGCTCGCGATGTCCCGCGCGCCCGGCGCCGGCCGTCGCGGCTCGCCGGTGCTCGCGGGATGGCTCGTGCTCCTGGGTGGGCTCGCGCTCCGGATCGTGGTGATCTTCGGCGCCCAGATGTAGCGTGCTGAAGATCGGCGTGCTGCTCCCCGCCCGCTTCTCCGAGGCGGGGGACTACCTGGCCGACGCCCGCGCTCTTGACGCCGCCGGCGTCGACTCCCTCTGGCTCCGCGACGACGACTTCGACCCCTGGCTCGTGCTGGCCGGCATCGCGGCGGTGACTGGCCGGGCGCGCCTGGCGGTGTCGGTGTCGGGTCGCGACGCGGCTCCCGCCGACGCGCTGGCGCGGCGCCTCGCCACGCTCGATCGCCTGTCGCGCGGGCGCGTGCTCATGACGGTGGTGCCCGCGGACGGGCCGGGCGAGACCGAGGCGCTGATCGGTCGCGCTCGGGAGATCTGCCCGAGGTCCCTGCTGCTCCACGCGAACGGGGGGAGCCACACGGCGGTCGGCGCGCGCCTCGCGGACGGGCTGGTCGCGGCGTCCGAGCCCGCGGCGTGCCACGCCACGTTCGACCAGGCACGGGACCGGCGCGCCCGTGATCGGCTGAAGACCCCGTTCGAGCTATGGACGCGGATGGCCCCGCCGACCGGTCGCGAGCAGTGGCGCGGCGCGCTCGCCGCCGCCGGGGCGGTCGGTGCCACCGGGATCCTGGTGCCGGCCGATCCCCGTCTCCTCGATCTCCTCCGGAACGGCGACGAGGAAGACGACCGTTCCGACCTGACGCTCGCCCAGGGCTAGCCGCCGCGCCCGGCGATCCGAGACCGGCGGATGAAGCCAAAGCTGCGGGTGTGGGTCACGTTCGGGGACGACTTCAAGTTCGGCGACGGCCGTGCGCGCCTGCTCGAGCTGATCGGCCAGCGCGGCTCGCTCCAGAAGGCGGCCCGGGAGCTCGAGATGTCCTATCGCAACGCGTGGGGCTACCTGCGCGACCTGGAGGCCGCGGCCGGCTTCAAGTTCGTGGAGCGGGTGCCGGGAGGCGGGCCCGCGCGCGGCATGCGCCTCACCCGGGCCGGGAAGCGCTTCCTCGAGCGCTACCGGAAGTTCCGCGAGGGCCTCGACGACGCGGCCCGCCGGCAGTTCGACCGCGCCTTCGGCGGGTGAAGTACCTCTATCTGACCACCACCGGCCGCCACAGCGGGCGGCCGCGCCGAATCGAGATCTGGTTCACGCGCCACGCGAGCCGCTACTACCTGATCGCCGAGCACGGGCTCCGGGCCCGGTGGGTCCAGAACCTCCTCGCGGATCCGGCCGTTCGCGCGCGCGTCGGGACCCGGAGCTTCCGGGCCCGGGCCCGGGTGGTCGACCGGGCAGAGCGGGAGCTGGTCGCGACGGAGCGCGCGCTCTCGGAGGCGAAGTACGGTTGGGGCGACGGGCTGGTGGTCGAGATCAGCCCGTCGCGGCGCGCCGCGCCGCGGCCGCCGGCGCGGTCGCCACGACCTCGATCAGCGCGCCGTCACCGCGGGGCGGGCCGACCACCCCGATGACGGCGGCGGCCGGGTCGCCGGCCGCGCGCACCGCCGCGAGGAGCGCGGCGCCTCGCTCGGCGGGAATGCCGAGCAGCAGGCCGCCCGAGGTCTGCGGATCGAAGAGCAGGTCGAGCGCCGGGTGGCGCGCCGCTGCCGGCTCCACCCACATCGCGTGCCGGGCCTTGGCGTTCTCGGGATGCGCAGTGCTCCGCACGCCGCGGCCGAGCAGCGAGAGCGCGCCCGGCAGGGCCGGGAGGGCGTCGAGGTCGAGCCGCGCGGCGGCCTTGCTCGCGCGCAGCATCGAGCCTAGATGCCCGGCGAGGCCGAAGCCGGTCACGTCGGTGCAGGCCGAGGGGCGCAGGGGGCCCGCCGCTCTCGCGGTGTGACGGTTCGAGCGGAGCATGGAGGCGTCGCACGCCTCGATCCACGCGCCGCGCGCGAGACCGCGCATGTCGGCCTGCAGCAGCACGCCGGTGCCGAGCGGCTTGGTCAGCACGAGCTGATCGCCCGCGGAGAGACCGCCGATGCGGATCAGCGCATCCCGCGAGTCGGCCAGGCCCCAGACCGCGAAGCCCACCACCAGCTCCGGCCCGGTGGTGGTGTGGCCGCCCACCAGGGTGACCCCGTCGGCGTCGAGGGCGGCGCGGGCGCCCGCCATCACCTGGTAGAGGGTCTCCTCGGCGCGCGCGGGCTCGTCGTCCGTTACCGTGACCTGGGCCAGCGCGAAGCGCGGCGCCACCCCCTTGGCCCAGAGATCGCTGACCGCGTTGACCGCGGCCACCCGCCCGACCAGGTAGGGGTCGTCCGCGAAGGCGCGGAAGCCGTCGATGGTGGCGGTGACGACCTCGCCGCGCTCGGTCTCGACCGCGGCCGCGTCGTCGGGCTCGGCCAGGCCCAGGATCACTGCCGGGTGGCTCGCCGGTCCCAGGCGCTCGAGTGCGCGATGCAGCGCGGACTCGCCCACCTTGGCCGCGCAGCCGCCGCAGAGCATGTCGCCGCCGGGCATCGGTCGGGCCGCGAAGTCGGCCGTCACCGCGTCATCCGGCCCGAGCACCTGGAAGCGGCGGACGAAGCGGCGATCGATCCGATCCTTGAGGGCGAATACCGCGCGGCCTTCGGCGGACACGCCCCACTTGGTGCCGATCGCGTGGCCGTCGCCCAGGTTCAGCAATGAGAGGAAGTCGCGCTGGGGCCGGTAGACCCGGAGCCGTCCGCGCCCGGCGCGGGCCATGAGGTTATGCGCGAGGATCGGGCCCTGGCGGACCGCGTACACGCCGGCCTTGGCCAGGGGCGGCCCCGCCGTCCACGCCGCGCAGTCGCCCACCGCGAAGACGTCGTCCGTACCCAGGCACTGGAGCGTCGGGCGAATGCGGACGAAGCCGAGCGTGTCCGTCTCGAGGCCCGATCCCGCGAAGATCGGCAGCGCGGCGGCGCCCGCCACCCACACGACCGCGTCGGCCGCGATGCGCTCGCCGCTCGCGAGAGAGAGCGCGTCGGCCTCGACGCGCGCCACGGTAGCGTCGCAACGGATGACGATGCGGCGGGCGGCGGCCGCGGTCTCGACCCGGCGGGCCGCGCTCGGCGCGTAGCCCGGCAGGACGCGCGGCCCCGCCTCGAGCAGGGTCACCGCCACGCCCCGGCCGCTCGGCCCGCCGAGCCGAGCCGCCAGCGCGAAGGCGACTTCGACACCGCCCGCGCCCGCCCCGACCACAATGACGCGGAAGCTCTCGCGGCCCCGCGGGGCGGCCAGCACCTCTTCCACCCGATGCACGAACGCGCCGATCGGGCGGGTAGGGATCGCGTGCTCGCGCGCGCCGGGGATCTCGAGCCCTGCGATCGTCGAGCCGACGTCGAAGGACACGGTGTCGTAGGCGATCGGGGGGCGGCCGTCGAGGAGCACGCGGCGCGCGCCCACGTCCACGCCGGTGGCCGCCGCGACCACGCAGCGCGCCCCTGCGCGGAGGGCCAGCGGCCGCACGTCGGTCTCGAGGTCGTCTCGGGCGTACTGGCCAGCCACGAAGCCCGGGACCATGCCGGAGTAGACCGCGATCGGCCAGTCCACCACGAGGGTGAGGCGTGCGCCGGGAGCGGGCGCCATGGCCCAGCGCCGGAGCACCTGGATGTGGGCGTGGCCGCCGCCCACCAGGACCACGTCGTGCCGGACGCTAGCGGTGGCCGGCGCTCGCATGCCCGTCCGGACGTTCGGCGACTACGAGAGGTCGACCCAGACGGTCTTGACCTCGGTGTAGTTGTCGAGCCCCACCGACCCCATCTCGCGCCCGAAGCCCGACTCCTTGAAGCCGCCGAAGGGCAGGGCCGCGTCAAAGAGGTTGTAGGCGTTGACCCACACCGTGCCCGCCCGGATCGCCTTGGCCGCCTTCAGGGCCTTGGAGACGTCGCGCGTCCACACCGCGGCGGCCAGGCCATACGAGGTATGGTTGCCCTGGGCGATGCCGTCCTCGACCGAGCGGAACGGGATCACCGAGAGCACCGGGCCGAAGATCTCCTCGCGGGCGATCTTCATCTCGTTGGTGA
>Ga0070699_100003196_pt1 | contig 14491 bp, 15 predicted proteins | sample KBSK1503metaG_FD_65473 | JGI IMG/M metagenome (GOLD analysis project Ga0070699, IMG submission 65473) | Corn, switchgrass and miscanthus rhizosphere microbial communities from Kellogg Biological Station, Michigan, USA - KBS K1-50-3 metaG | ecosystem: Host-associated > Plants > Roots >...
GGCGGCTGCCTGCTGAACGAGAACCTCGTCTGGGGCTCCGCGCTGCTCGGCCTCGCCGCCCTGCCGCCGGACCCGGCGCTCGTCGGCGAGCGATGGCGCGAGGTCTGGCTCACCCGTTTGGACCGGGCCGTGCTCTTCCCCGAGGTCTGGCTCCGCCATCCGCGCCGCGACGCCTACTGGCGGCACGGCTCGGTCTGCGAGACCCTCGACCGGATCGGGTGCCCCGTCTACGCCGTCGGCGGGTGGGCCGACTCGTACACGAATGCGATCCCCCGGCTCCTCGCGGGACTCACGGTGCCGCGGAAGGGCCTGATCGGGCCCTGGGCGCACGTCTACCCGCACACCGGCACCCCGGGGCCCGCGATCGGCTTCCTCCAGGAAGCGCTGCGCTGGTGGGACCGATGGCTCAAGGGGATCGACACGGGGGTGCTGGACGAGCCGCTGCTCCGGGTCTGGATGCAGGAGAGCGGCGACGGCGAGGGCCGCTGGGTCGCGGAAGCGGACTGGCCGTCGCCGCGCATCACGCCGAAGCACTACCTGCTCGACCCGGGCCGGCTCGCGGAGATCGCCGGTCCGGAAACGCGGCTCGAGTGGCGCTCCCCCCAATCGGTCGGGCTCGCCGCCGGCGACTGGTGTGCCTTCGACGCCGACGAGGGTCCCACCGATCAGCAGGACGACGACGCCGGCTCCCTCACGTTCGACTCGGCGCCTCTGGGAGAGCGCCTGGAGATCCTCGGCGCCCCCGTCGCCGTGCTCGAGCTGGCCGTGGACCGGCCGAAGGCGTTCGTCGCCGTGCGCCTGAACGAGGTGCTCCCCGACGGCGCTTCGGCCCGCGTGACCTACGGCGTCCTGAATCTCAGGCACCGGACGAGCCACGAGCATCCCGAGCCGCTCGAGCCGGGACGGCGATACCGCGTGCGGGTGGCGCTCAACCACGTCGCGCACGCCTTCGCCGCCGGGAGTCGGGTCCGCCTGGCCGTCTCGACCGCGTACTGGCCGGTCGTGTGGCCGTCACCCGAGCCAGTGACGCTGACCCTGTTCACCGGCGCGAGCGCCCTCGAGCTGCCGCTGCGACCGCCCGCGCCCGAGGACGAACGGCTGCGGCCCTTCGCGGAGCCCGAAGCCGCGCCGCCGGCGCCCTACGCCGAGCTGCGCGAGAAGCGGGCCGGGCGGAGCGTCGAGCGGGAGGCGGGCACCGGGGACATCGTCTGCTCGGTCATCGGCGAGGGCGTCGAGCTGGCGGACGCGGGAGCCGGCCGGATGGAGGAGGTCGGGCTCGAGCTCGACCAGTCGAGCCTCCGGTGCTACCGCATCCGGCCGGACGACCCGCTGACGGCTCGGGCGGAGCTGAAGCAGCGAACCGAGCTGCGGCGAGGGGCGTGGGCGGTCCGGGTGGACACTCGCATGTGGTTCTCGGCGACGCGCGACGCGTTCGTACTGCGCGCCACGCTCGAGGCATTCGAGGGCGACGCGCTCGTTCGGTCGCGAACCTGGGACGTCAGCGTCGGGCGCGACTGAGCTGCTCGATCGGGATCGCGCCTCACCCGCGCGAGCGCGTGACCTCGGCGAGACGCCGCTCGAGAAATCGCCGCTCGGCGTCGTTGGTGACGAGCCCCAGGGCCTCCCGATAGGCTGCGGCCGCTTCAGCGCGCCGGTCCAGGCGGCGCAACAGGTCGGCGCGAGCGGCCGGCAGCAGGTGGTAGCCGGGCAGATGGATCGTGTCGAGCAGCGCCAGGCCCTGCTCCAATCCATCCGCCATCGCGATCGCCACCGCGCGGTTGAGCTCGACGACGGGAGACGGGTGGATGCCCGCGAGCACGCCGTAGAGCGCGGCGATCTGCGGCCAGTCGGTCTCCCGCGCCGACGCGGCCCGGGCATGCAGGGCCGCGATCGCCGCCTGCAGGGCATAGGCTCCCGGCGGGCCGCCCTGCAGGGCCTGCTCGACCAGCGCCGATCCCTCGGCGATCTTCGCCCGATCCCAGCGCGAGCGGTCCTGGTCTTCCAACAGGACGATCGCCCCCTCGTCGTCGGTCCGGGTGGCGCGGCGGGCGTCGTGGAGCAGCATCAGCGCCAATAGACCTCGCGGCTCCCGCTCGGCGGGAAGGAGCTCGACCAGCAGCCGGCCGAGCCGAATGGCTTCCGCGCAGAGATCGGCGCGCACCAGGTCGGCCCCGAAGCTCGCCGAGTAGCCCTCGTTGAATACCAGGTAGACGACCGCCAGCACCGCGTCGACCCGATCGGCGAGCACGCTGTCCCCGGGCACCTCGTACGGGATGCGGGCGTTCTTGATCTTGGCCTTGGCGCGAACCAACCGCTGTGCGAGCGTCGGCACGGGCACGAGGAAGGCGCGCGCGATCTCCTCGGTATCGAGGCCGCAGATGGTGCGCAGCGTGAGTGCCACCTGGGCCTCCGGCGCCAGCGCCGGGTGGCAGCACGTGAAGATCAGCCGCAGCGAATCGAGTGGCACGGGCGCGTCCTCCTCCTCCGCGAGCAGGGCCGCGATCTCCTCGCGCTTGCCCTCGGCGAGCGTCCGCCGGCGCAGCCGGTCGATGGCCTTGTGCCGCGCGGTCGCGATGAGCCACGCCACCGGGTTCTCGGGCGGCCCCTGCTCCGGCCACTGGGCAAGGGCCGCCTCGAAGGCGTCCTGGAGCGAGTCCTCGGCCAGGTCGAAGTCGCCGACGGCGCGGATGAGGGTCGCGAGGATGCGCCCGTACTCGCGCCGGTGCAGGTCGCCGAGATTCACCGCTGCGGCGTCGACATCACGGGCCGCACCTCGATCGAGCCGCCTGCGCGGACGGACGGGATGCGCGCCGCGATCGAGATCGCCTCGTCGAGGTCGCGACACTCCACGAGGTAGTAACCCCCGAGCTGCTCCTTGGTCTCCGCGAACGGCCCATCCGTCGTGACCCGCTTCCCGTTCGTCTCCCGCACGGTGGTGCTCGTGGAGGTGGGCTGCAGCCGTGCGCCTGCCCGGAAGTGGCCGCTCTTCACGATGCCTTGCGTGAATTCCTGGTACTCCTGGACGAGCTTGTCGCGCTGCGGCTCCGGCATCTTCGCCCTCGTCTTCTCGTCGTCGTAGATCATCAACAGGTACTGCATGGCGTTCTCCTTTCGATCTGTAGTCGAACGAACCGCGGGACGATCGACACCGGTTCGCCGCCCGCGGTGCTCTCAAGCCGGCGTGAACCGCACCGGCAGGCGCTTGATGCCCGCGATGTGATTGCCGCGCATCCGCACCGCGGGGCCGGCCGGTGCGACGTCGGGCAAGCGTCGAAGGAGTTCCTCGAGCAGGATCTGGACCTCCAGCCGCGCGAGCGCGGCGCCGAGGCAGAAGTGCGCGCCGAAGCCGAAGCTCAGATGCTCGTTCGGCGTGCGCCCGACGTCGAACCGGTCGGCTGACGGAAACGCCACCTCGTCGCGATTCGCCGACACGTACCAGAGGACCACCTTGTCTCCCGCGCGGATGGCCTGGCCCCCCAGCTCGACGTCTCGCTCGGCGGTGCGGCGGAAGTACATCACCGGCGTGACCCAGCGCAGAATCTCGTCGGCAGCGGTGGGCAGGCCAGGCCGGAGAAGAACATGAAGCCGAGCAGCCAGACGAGGTGGACGCGCGCGTGCCCGACCCATGTCGGGTTGAACGCATGGCTCGGGCTGTAGTCGCGCAGGATCGGACCGAAGAACTCGAGCGACGTGACGGTGAGCAGAATCTGCACGACGCGAACCGCGCGTCGTGACTCGCGCAACCGATCTTCGCGATGCCCTGGGGCGGATGTCGTCGTCGCGTGCATCGTCACGCGGTCGCGGGAGCGACGTACCGCTCCTCCGCCACGAGGTCAAACGTCCACAGTCCCCGGCTGCCGCGCGGGGAGGCTTGCCGAACGGGAAAAGTCGGATATCGTCGGGAGCTTCCATGGCAGAACGTGCGCGCCCGGTCATCGAAACCCGTTACGACCAGATGTTCCCCACGCTCGAGCCGGCGGAGGTCGACCGCCTGCGACGCTTCGGCGAGCGCCGCAGCTATCCCGCGGGCGAGCGGCTCGTCGTGAGCGGCGAGATCAGCCCGGGCATGTTCGTCGTTCTGAACGGCGAAGTCGCGATCACGCAGCACAATCCGCTCGGGCACGACGAGGCGATCGTCACACACCGTCCGGGGTCGTTCCTGGGCGAGCTCACCCAGCTGTCGGGCCGGCCGTCGCTGGTCGACGCGCAGGCCGTGAAGCCGGTCGAGGCCCTCGTCATCTCGCCGCGCAGGCTGCGTGACGTCCTGGTCGCGGAAGCCGAGCTCGGCGAGCTCATCATGCGCGCGCTCATCCTGCGCCGCGTGGGTCTCATCGAGAGCGGCGTCGCGGGCCCGCTGATCGTCGGCCATGCCGGCGACGGCGACGTGCTGCGGCTGGTGGGATTTCTCCAGCGCAACGGGCATCCGCACCACGCGCTCGACCCGGACAGTGATTCCTGCGCGAAGACCCTGATCGAGCGCTTCAGCGTCCAGCCGTCGGAGTTGCCGATCGTGCTCTGCGCCAACGGGCGGATGCTTCGCAATCCCACGGAGGTGGAGCTCGCGCGCTGCCTCGGCCTCGTGCGCCCGATCGACCCGAGCAAGATCCACGACGTGGCGATCATCGGCGCCGGCCCGGCCGGCCTCGCAGCGGCGGTCTACGCGGCGTCCGAAGGGCTCGCGGTGATCGTGCTCGACTGCCGCGCGTTTGGCGGCCAGGCGGGCGCATCAGCGCGCGTCGAGAACTACCTGGGCTTTCCCACCGGGATCGCCGGCATGCGACTCATGGCGCGCGCCTACACCCAGGCGGAGAAGTTCGGTGCCGAGATCGCAATACCCGAAGAAGTCGTGCGTTTGCGATGCCGTCCGGCCGGGGAGGACGCTCGGTTCGAGCTGGGACTCGCCAACGACGAGCGCGTCAACGCCCGCGCCGTCGTGATCGCGAGCGGCGCCCAATACCGCCGCCTCGACGTTCCGCATCTGGCCGACTTCGAAGGCTCGTGCGTCCACTACTGGGCCTCGCCGGTCGAGGCGAAGCTCTGCGCCGGGCAGGAAGTCGCGCTGGTCGGCGCCGGCAACTCCGCCGGCCAAGCAGTCGTGTATCTCGCGAGTCGGGTGGCCAGGGTCTGGCTTCTCGTGCGCGGAAGGGATCTGAACGCGAGCATGGCGCGCTATCTCGTCGACCGCATCGCCGCGCTGCCGAACGTCGCGGTCGCGATGGAGAGCGAGGTCATCGCCCTCGAAGGACAGGGCGGCGTGCTCCAGGGCGTCCGATGGCGCCATCTGGCGTCGGGCGAGGAGACGCGGCGCCCGATCCCCCACCTCTTCCTCTTCATCGGCGCCGACCCGAACACCGCATGGCTGTCCCGGTCCGACGTGGCGCTCGACGACAAGGGCTTCGTGCGCACGGGTGCGGACCTCGGGAGCGGGCACCGGCCGCTCGAGACGAGCCGACCTGGCGTCTTCGCGATCGGCGACGTCCGCGCCGGCTCGGTGAAGCGCGTCGCTGCCGCCGTCGGCGAAGGCGCGCAGGTGGTCCCGACGCTGCACGCATTTCTCGCCGAGGCCCGCGGTGACGCGGCCGGCATCGGCAACATCGGGAGGACCAATGGCTGACGAATGCCCCCACGCGGCCGGTATCCGCAAAGTCGTGCCCAGCGCGCTCGGATGCGAGGAATGTCTCGAGATCGACTCGATCTGGGTGCAACTACGGCTCTGCCGGACGTGCGGCCACGTCGGCTGCTGCGATAGCTCGCCGAACCGTCACGCCACGAAGCACTTCCGTGCGACCGGCCACCCGATCATCGAAGGCTACGACCCGCCCGAAGGCTGGGGATGGTGCTACGTCGACGAGGTGACGCTCGACCTCTCGGGTCGCACGACCCCCCAGAAGGGTCCGATCCCGCGGTACGTCTGAGGACTGGTTTCGTGGCGCTCCACCCGCTCGCAGGTAAACCCGCGCCGTCCGACATGCTGATCGACGTCGCGCGGCTCGAGCGCGAGTACTACGACCGCAAGCCCGATCCGAACGACCCCCGCCAGCTCGTCCGCTTCGGCACCAGCGGCCACCGCGGCACGTCGTTCGACGGGACCCTGACCGAGGGCCACATCCTGGCCATCACGCAGGCGATCTGTGACTACCGTCGCAGCCAGGGCGTCGACGGCCCGCTCTACATGGGCAAGGACACGCACGCGCTGTCGGCGCTGGCCCAGCGCACGGCGCTCGAGGTGCTGGCCGCCAACGGCGTCGAGACGGTCGTTCAGCGGGACGACGGCGTGACGCCGACGCCGGTGGTCTCCCACGCGATCCTGGTCCACAACCGCGGGCGCCGGGACCATCGCGCGGACGGCATTCTCGTCACCCCGTCACACAACCCCCCGGAAGACGGCGGCTTCAAGTACAACCCGCCGAACGGCGGTCCAGCCGACACCGACGTCACCCGCTGGGTCGAGGACCGAGCCAACGCCCTCCTCCGCGTCGGTAATGCCGGCGTCAAACGGGTGTCCTTCGCCGCGGCAATGAAGGCCGCGACGACCCGTCAAGAGGACTTCGTGCTGCCATACGTCCGGGACCTTCCCAGCGTCATCGACATGGATTCGATCCGGGCGGCAGGCTTGAAGCTGGCGGCGGACCCGCTGGGCGGCGCCGCCGTGCACTACTGGGGATCGATCGCGACGCTCCATCGGCTGGACATCACGGTCGTGAATCCGACCATCGACCCGACGTTCGGCTTCATGACGCTGGACCACGACGGCAAGATCCGGATGGACTGCTCGAGCCCGTACGCCATGGCCCGCCTGGTCAAGCTGAGGGATCGGTATCGGGTGGCATTCGGCAACGACCCGGACGCCGACCGCCATGGCATCGTCACGCCGTCGGCGGGGCTGATGAACCCGAACCACTTTCTGGCGGTCGCGATCCACTACCTCCTCGCGAGCCGCCCCGACTGGCCGGCGCGAGCCGCCGTCGGCAAGACGCTCGTCAGCAGCAGCATGATCGACCGGGTGGTCCGCCATGCCGGCCGCCGGCTGGCCGAGATGCCGGTGGGTTTCAAGTGGTTCGCGCCGGGCCTGTTCGACGGCTCGATCTGCTTTGGCGGGGAAGAGAGCGCGGGGGCGAGCTTCCTTCGCCGGGATGGCACGGTCTGGACGACCGACAAGGACGGAATCGTCCTCGCCCTGCTGGCCGCGGAGATCACCGCGCGAACCGGCAAGGACCCGGGCGTCCACTACCGGGAGCTCACCGCCGAGTTCGGGACTCCTTACTACGCCCGCATCGACGCGCCGGCCACGCCCGCGCAGAAGGCCGTGCTCCAGAAGCTCTCGCCCGAGGCCGTCAGGGTGAGCCAGCTGGCCGGCGATCCGATCGTGGCCACGCTGACTCGCGCCCCGGCGAACGACGCACCGATCGGCGGCTTGAAGGTGGTGACGGCCAACGGCTGGTTCGCCGCCCGGCCGTCCGGGACCGAGGACGTCTACAAGGTATACGCGGAAAGCTTCAAGAGTCAGTCTCATCTGGAAGCGATCGTCGCCGAAGCCCAGCACGTCGTGGCCGATGCGCTGAGAGGCCCAGGATGAGGAGCCCTATCCTTGCCTTTGCAAAGAGCATACTGAGACCTTGGAGGTGACGATGTACCGAACGAGGAACGATCTCCCGGAATCGGCACGGACGAAGCTCGTCGAGCTGCTCAACGCGCGACTCGCCGATGCCATCGACCTGCAGACGCAGTGCAAGCAGGCGCACTGGAACGTCAAGGGGCCGGAGTTCATCGCCTTGCACAAGCTGTTCGACGAAGTGAACGAAGCCGTCGAGGAATACGTCGACCTGATCGCCGAGCGCGCCGTCCAGCTCGGCGGCGTCGCCGACGGCACGGCCCGCGTGGCGGCCGAGCGCTCGTCGCTCCCCGAGTACCCGGTGAAGGGTGGCGACGGCCGCGAGCACGTCGGGGCGCTCTCGGCCGTCCTTGCCGCGTTCGGCAAGCTCGTGCGCGCCGAGATCGACCGCGCCAACGAGCTCTCGGACGCCGACACGGCCGATCTCTTCACCGAAGTTTCCCGCGGCGTCGACAAGTGGCTCTGGTTCGTTGAGGCGCACCTCCAGGCGGAGCGATGAAGTAAGGCGGCGGCCAACCCGTGGCCGCTCACGCGGCCACGGACGCCTCTATCGTGCCTCGAGCTTCGCGAGGTACGGATCGACGTCGGGTGCGAACGCCGGGTGCCTGCGCAGCCTCGCGAGATGGCCCATGGCTCGCGGGAACTCGACGCCGACGTTCGCATGCAGAATCGGCTCGAGGCCATGCCGTGTGAGCGCCTCGCCTCTCGCCTTCTCGTTGAAGAAGAGACACAGCTCGGCCACGAAGCAGATGTCCGCGAGCGTGACGTCGCTTCCCACCAGGAACTCCCGGTCGGGAGACAACGCCTGGTCGATTCCGGCAGCGTAGACCGCGAACCCGTCGCGTGCTCGCGAGTGGATCTCGGGAGTGACTCTCTCGCCCATCAAGGCCAGGAGATAGAGCTGCGCGTCGCGCGCGAACACGAGGCTCGCGTCGAGGAAGCCGTCGACGCGCGACGCCTCGTACGCGCCGCGCCCATAGAGCGAAAATCGGCTCTCACCCAGGCGGGCGACGGCCCGCATGATGCTGTTCGACTCGAAGATGCCGACCGTGCCGTCCGGGCTGAACGCGGCCGGCACGGTCCCGAACGGATGCGCCCGCATGAAGGCCTCGGTCTTGCGGAGGCCGGCCCCCTGAAAACCGACCGTGCCGACGCGCACCTCGGCGGGCGGGGCGAGCTCGGCGCTCGAGAGCGGGCGGGCGTCGAAGTCCCACAGCCACGACTGGAGCTCCTTCGGCGAGCTACCTCGCACCTCGACCTCGACGCCGCACAGGCGCGCTGCGATGGTCGCCTTCCAGATTCGCGGGTTCGGTAGGTAGGAGAAGATTCGCAGCTGGCTCATGCCGAGTCCGTTCACCAGCTCTCGCGGAACGGCCTCAGCTCGACGTTGAACGACCAGGCGGACCGGTCCTGGTGCGCGACGTGCCAGACCTCCTCGGCGATCGCCGCGGGCTTGATGAAGAACTCGTCGGGGGCGTCCGGAAACATCTGGCGCGTCCACACGAGGTCGATGACCGCGTCGATCATCACGTAGGCGACGTGCACGCCCTTGGGCCCGACCTCGCGGGCGATCGACTCCGCGAGGATCCGCTGCGCCGCTTTGGTGGGGGCAAAGCCCGCGAAGCTGGCCTTGCCGCGGAGCGCCGAGGTGTTGCCGGTGGTGATGATGGCGCCCTCCCCGGCCGCGACCATCGCCGGAGCGAGCCGCCGGGCGAGATGGAGGAGCGCCATCGTGTTGACCTGGAAATTTCGGTTCAGCACCTGGGGATCGATGTCGAGGAAGTTCCCGAACGCGCCGCCCACGGCGTTGTGGACGAGCACTTTCGGCGTCCCGAGGTCGGCGCGGACCGCCTCGATGGTCCGATCGAGCTCGGCCTCGTCGGTGACGTCGCACGGGAACGCCCGCGAGCGCTCGATCTCCCGCTCGAGCCCGGCGAGCCGGTCGCGACTTCGCGCGAGCATCGCGACGGCGTATCCGCCGCGCGAAAAACGCCGGGCGATGGCTGCTCCCGTACCGGGTCCCACCCCGCTGACGACCGCGACTGGGTTCGGCATGCCCACCTCTACCGCCGCGCGGTCTTGTCGCCGCTCGGGCTATGGATTACGATCGTCATGAATAGCTCATGGCGGCCGTCCTCCGCCAAGTCAAGGGGAGTTGGCGACGCGGGTCTCGAAGGAAAAGGCGGCGCAGAATCGGAAGCAGATGCTGACCGCGGCCGGGCGCCTGTTCCGCGAGAACGGCATCCGCGCCACCGGCGTCGACGCGATCAGCCGCGGTGCGGGTCTGACCCACGGCGCCTTCTACAGCCAGTTCGAGTCCAAGGAGGCGCTCGCCGCCGAGGCGATCCGCCTTGCCCTTTCCCGGTCGAGGCGCGTCTGGCAGCGCGCGGCCGAGGGCAAGCGGGGAAGCGAGGCATTCCGCCGCATCGTCGCGGGCTACCGCTCGCCGGCGCATCGCGACGCGCCCGGCCGAGGATGCGTGGTAGCGGCGCTCGGCCCGAGCATCGCCCGTCAGCCTCGAATGGTCCGTCGAGCCTTCACCCGGGAGTTGAAGGACGCCGTGGGCTTCCTGGCCGGGCTGGTGCCGGGCGACGACCCGGCGCGCCGTCACGAGGGCGCGATCGCCGCATTCGCGTGCATGACCGGCGCCCTGATCCTGGCGCGGGCGGTCGACGACGAGCGGTTCTCGAGCCAGATCCTCGAGACCGCGGCCAGTCGGATCGTCCGAGGAGGACGTCGTGGAAGATAGGAACGCGACCGCCGCGGTGATCGGAGCCGGCGACTACATCGGCGCCGCAATCGCCAGGAAATTCGCGGCCGAGGGTTTCACGATCTTCGCCGGGCGCCGGAGCGGCGACAAGCTCGCGCCGTTGGTCGCCGAGGTCGAGGCGCGGGGCGGGCAGATCGTCGCGCGATCACTCGACGCACGGAAGGAAGACGAGCTGACCGCGTTCCTCCGGGAAGCCGACCGGCGCGCGCCGCTCGAGGTCTGCATCTTCAACGTCGGGGCGAACGTCAATTTCCCCCTGCTCGAGACGACGGAGCGCGTCTTCCGTAAGGTCTGGGAGATGGCGTGCTACGCGGGCTTCCTCGCCGGTCGAGAAGCCGCCCGCCTGATGCTGCCGCGCGGGCGGGGATGCATCTTCTTCACCGGCGCCACCGCGAGCCTTCGCGGCAGCGTCGGGTATGCGGCCTTCGCGAGCGCGAAGTTCGGCCTGCGGGCGCTCGCACAGAGCGCCGCCCGAGAGCTCGGACCGAAGAACATCCACGTCGCGCACCTGGTCATCGACGCCGGAGTGGACACCGCCTGGGTCCGCGAGCGGATCCGGCAAAGCGCGGGGCAAGAGGCGCTCGACCATCTCCCTCCCGGCCGGCTGATGCGGCCCGACGCCGTGGCGGAGGCCTACTGGCACCTCTACCAGCAGCCCCCCGACGCCTGGACGTTCGAGCTCGAGATCCGCCCCGCCGGCGAGAAATGGTGAGCCATGGTCCGGGTGGAATTTCATTTCGACTTCGGCAGCCCCAACGCCTACCTGAGCCACCTGGTGATTCCCGAGATCGAGCGCCGCACCGGCGTCGAGTTCGAGTACGTGCCGATCCTGCTGGGCGGCGTCTTCAAGCTCACCAACAATCGCTCGCCCGCGGAAAGCCTGGCAGGCATCAAGAACAAGCCGGAGTACGAGCGGCTCGAGATGATGCGCTTCATACGGCGGCACCGGATCACCCGCTTTCAACCGAACCCGTTCTTTCCCGTGAACACCTTGACGCTGATGCGTGGTGCGATCGCCGCTCGAACGCTCGGCGTGTTCGCGCGGTACGTCGACGAGATGTTCCGGCACATGTGGGCCGATCCCAAGAAGATGGACGATCCGAGCGTGCTCCGCGCGGCGTTCGCAGAGTCGGGGCTCGACGGCGATCGAATCCTCGAGCTGGTCCAGACCCGTGCGATCAAGGACGAGCTTCTCGCGAACACGGAGCGTTCGGTCGAGCGCGGCACGTTCGGGGCACCCACGTTCTTCGTCGGGGACGAGATCTACTTCGGCAAGGATCGGCTGCGAGACGTCGAGGAGAGAATGCTCGAGCTCCGCTGAAAAATCACTTGACCGTCACTTGACGGCTGACGTATCAGCGAGGCGCGGACCGTTCGAGACGCAACCATGCGCACCATTACCGCCCTCGTCCTGCTGCTCTGCCTCGCCGATTCCGCGCGCTCGGCCGACATCACGCAGTGCACCCAGAAGGTCCTGGCCGGTGAGAAGGCCATCCTCCAGGCCGACCTCGTCTGTGGTGACGCCGGGTTCTGCCAGGAAGGCCTCGACGTCGGCGACCAACCGTGTACCGGCAGCGGGCCGCCGTGCCCCCCCGGCAACGCCTGCGTCCGGTTCGGCGTCCGGGTCGGAAACGGCGGTCGCCTCGACTTGAACGGTCACTCGATCAGCGGACCGTCTGCCGGCGCTGCAGTCGACTGCGCTGGCAGATGCACTATCGCCGGCCCGGGCGCGCTTGCGGACGCGGAGTTCGGCATCCACATGAACCGCGGGGGGCGCATCATCGTCAAGGACCTCGCGCTGCACGGGAACATCGCCGGCATCGAAGGGGACGATCCCGGCAAGCTGCGCCTGTCGAACTTGACGGTGAGCGCGAATGGCTACGGGATGTTGGTGGCCGACGTCTCCGCCAAGACCATCGACGTCAGTGGCAACACTCACATCGGCCTCCAGTCGAGTATCCTGCGGGCGAAAGGCGTCACGGCCAACGGCAACGGCGAGGAAGGCATCGTGTCCTTCGGGCCCCGCTGCAGCCTTCGGGACGTCAGCGCGAACGGCAACGGCGCCGCGGGCCTCGTCGCATTCGGGCGCGGGACGATCGTGGATTCGATGCTGCTCGGCAACAACGGTGCAGGCGCGGGATTCGACATCCTCACGATGCAGCTACCGAGGCTCCGCAACAGCACCTGCGGCCACAGCGCCATGCTGGTCATCCCGCCTGGCGGGGGCTTCGACGCGGGCGCCACGTGGGGCGTCTGCGCCAGCGACTGACCCGGGTTCCAAGCCTAGCCTCCGTCGGATAACCGGGTCGGACGCTTTCAATGTCCCGGCGCAGGCGTGCCTCAGGGTTTTGGGCAGGCTAGGCTGCCGATCACGCCATCCAGGTCAGCCGAAGCGCAGGCGCAGAGGACGGAGGCGGCGGCGCAGGGGATCGAGAACCATCCCGAGCTCCTCGAGCGTCACCACGCCGAGCAGGCAGGCGTCGCCCCGCTTGCCGAAGACGACCATGGAGGCGCCTCGACGCCCTGCAACCCCGAACTCGGCGCTGCCAACGGCGCGCTCGACCTCGGTCCCGTCGGCCAGGTCGAATGTCTCGACGCGAAGAGGGCGGATCCCGAGGCGCCTGAGCATGGTCGCCGGCACGACCGACCAGGAAGCACCCGAGTCGACGAGCATCTTGACGGCCTCGGAACGCCTCGGGTCACGCGGGTTGGACACGTCGACCATCAGCTCGGTGGCTCCCATGGGTCGGCACTTCTTCCCGCGCCGCCATCCCACGGGGATCATCATGCCGCCATCCCTAATTCCGGAACATTGGGGATGCAATTGGTTTTCTTCGGATGGCGCGGGTCGGACGCCTTCGACGCCTTCAACGTCCGGGCGCATACGGCTCGGCGACCGCCACCTTAACGGGCTGCCCCGACGCGAGACGCGCCGCGGCGTCGAGGCCGTTCGCCACCGCGGCCATTTCGAGCCTCCAGGTGCTGCGCGTGCGCGCGAGCAGGTCGGCCAGCCCCTCGCCTGCCCGGGCGGCGACGACGCGCAGCCGGGTCTCGCGGATGCCTGTCCGCTCGCCCGCGGTCAGGGGCCGGAAGCTCTCGACTGTGGCGCGGAAAAGGGGCTTTGCGGCCTCCGCTCCGTCGGGCGGCGTCGCCCCGGTCACCTGGTAGATCCGCTCCGCGTGCGCGATCCACGTGAGATCGAGCGCGACTCGCCCGTTGCGTGTGCGGGCGGTCGTCGTCACGTGGATCGCCGGAAGCCCGCCGACCATCAGGCGCTCGGCGCCCGACGCGAGCTCGATCTTCGCTTCCCGTTCGAACGCACGGAGGGCAGCGTCGGGATCGCTGCCCTTGCCGACCAGCTCGAGCCCCACGACGGCGTGCCCGTCGGGCGCGCTGGCGCCGACGACCGTCCGCTCGTTGGCGGTCTTCCACCCGGCCGGGAAGCGCAGGCGGAAGTCGAGGTCGGGATGAAGGAACGTCTCGCCGTCGAAGACGCCGTTGGACGCCCGCGGGCCGACCGGCAGCCCCTCGAGCCGGCGCAGAATGCCCCCGGAACCCGCCACCGCCGCAGCCGCCGCGCGCGCCAGGGTCGCGGCGCGCGCTTCGGTATCGGCGACACGATCCGGAAGCGGCGGATGGGTCGCGAAGAACGAGTTCCAGCGCTTCTCGCCACCGTGCAGCGAATCCTCCCGCTCGAGGGTGCGGAGCGCTTTGGACAGGCCCGCCGGATCCCAGCCCGCCGCGGCAGCGAGCTCCTGTCCGATGCGATCGGCCTCGCGCTCCTGCTCCCGGCTGTACGGCGCGAGGACGAGGGCACCCGCGACGCCGCCGATGCCTCCGACGAGGTGGCCGAGCATGGGGCTCACGATGCCCGTCACCGCCGCCCCGAGGCCGGTCGCCACGGCGAGGGGCGCGGCACGGGTCACGCGCCGCACCGCATGCCGTCCGGCGACATGACCGATCTCGTGGCCGAGGACGCCGGCGAGCTCGTCCTCGGAGTTCATGAGCACGAGCAGCCCGCGCGAGATGTACACGGGCCCTCCCGGAAGCGAGAAGGCGTTCGGCTCCTCGGTGTCGACGATCTGGAAGGTGTACGGGACGTCGGTCCG
>Ga0070699_100003197_pt1 | contig 14487 bp, 14 predicted proteins | sample KBSK1503metaG_FD_65473 | JGI IMG/M metagenome (GOLD analysis project Ga0070699, IMG submission 65473) | Corn, switchgrass and miscanthus rhizosphere microbial communities from Kellogg Biological Station, Michigan, USA - KBS K1-50-3 metaG | ecosystem: Host-associated > Plants > Roots >...
GCGGCGACAACGATCCCGATCAGCTGCTCGATCAGGAATTGACGGCGACCGCGTTCAAGGCGCATCCGTACCGGCATCCGACGATCGGATGGCTGCCCGATCTGCAGACGATGACCCGCGACGACCTGTACGGTTACTACCGCCGCTACTACGTGCCGAACAACGCGACGCTGGTCATCGTCGGCGACGTGGACAGCGACGCCACGCTGCGGCGCGCTGAACATTACTTCGCCGCGATACAGCCGGGAGTCGACGTGCCGCGCATCCGGACCGTGGAGCCCGAGCAAACCGGCGAGCGGCGCGTCACGATTCGGAAGCCAGGCACGACGGCGTACTTGAAGGTGGGCTATCACGCGCCGTCGGCCACCGGCGGCCATTTCTTCCCGCTGCTGATCCTCGACGCCGTGCTGACCGGAGCGAAGGGATTGAACCTCTGGTCCAGTTTTCGCGGCGCGGCGCCACAGCGCAGCACGAGGCTGTACCGCGCGCTCGTCGAGCGCGGTATCGCGTCGTGGGTCGGCGGCTCGTTGCTGCCGACCGAGCAGCCGTTCCTCTACACGATCTCGGCGACCGTCACCGATGGGACGCCGCTCGCCGCGGCGGAATCGACGCTGCTCGAGGAGCTCGATCGCGTCGAGCGCGGCGGCATCACCGAGGCCGAGCTGACGAAGGCCAAAGCGCAGCTGCGCACGCGGCTCGTCTTCGACAGCGACAGCGTGACGAACATCGCGCATCAGCTCGGATACTTCGAGACGATTGGCAGCGTCGAGCTGTTCACGACGCTCGCCCCCCGCATCGCCGCCGTGACCGTCGAAGAGGTCAACGCCGCGGCGCGCGCAGTCCTGCCTTCTTCGAACCGCACGATTGGGTGGTTCGAACCCTCGCCGGTCGGCGAGGAGCGTTCAAAGTCCGAAGTAGGAAGTACGAAGTACGAAGTTGATAGTCCGAAGGCTGGAGATTGACTCGGGGAAGGGCGAGCATGTCGCTTCGAACTTCAGACTTCAGGCTTTGTACATGGCACTTCAGACTTCGTACTTCTGACTTCGTACTTCCTGGTTCGTGGACAGGCCTCGCGCCTGCCAGAACGGTGCTCGATAACGGCACGGTCGTCCTCGCCAAGCGAGCCTCGATGACCCCGGCGGTCGCAATCCATCTCGCGATGCGCGCCGGATCGAGCTGCGATCCCGACGACGCACCCGGATCGACCTGGCTGCTGTCGCGCGTGATCGATCGCGGCACCGCGCGTCGCTCGGCGGCCGAGATCGCCGAGGAGCTCGACGGCCGCGGAATCACGATCACCATCACGGTCACGCGGCATCTCTTCTCGCTGCTGTGCACCTGCCTGGCCGACGACTTCGAGCCGGTGCTCGAGCTGCTCGGCGAGATCCTGATGTCGCCGACGATTCCGGATGATGAGCTCGCGACGCGGAAGGGCGAGGTCATCACGGCGATTCGGCAGGACGACGACAACCCCGGCGTCCGCGCGTCGGAAACCTTGATGGCGCTGCTCTACCCCAACGGCCATCCCTACGGACGGCCGACGAAGGGCTCGATCGCCGTCGTCGAATCGCTCACGCGCGACCGGCTGCTGCGCCTGCACGACGAGCGCTTCGGGCCGGCGGCGTTGACGGCTGCGATCATCGGCGACGTCGAGGTTCCCCGGACGCTCGACGTTGCGGCGCGCGTCCTCGGGCGCTGGCGCAAGCCGCACGCGTCTCGGATGACGCTTCCGCCGGTCCACCGCGCGGCGGCGCGGAGCCGGACCGTCATCCCGATGATGAACAAGGCGCAGGCCGACATCGCCTACGGGTTCACCACAATCGCCCGGCGCGATCCGGCGTACTACGCGTATTGGCTCATGAACAACGTGTTCGGTCAGTACTCGCTCGGCGGGCGCCTCGGCGACAGCATCCGCGAACGTCAGGGGATGGCGTATTACGCCTCGAGCTCTCTGGACGCGAACGTCGTGGAAGGACCGCTCGTCGTCCGGGCCGGCGTCAGTCCGGCGAACGTCGACCGGGCGGTCGCGTCGATCGACGAGGAGGTCGCCCGTCTCGCCGGCGAAGGAGTGACCGAGAAAGAGCTCGACGAGTCGCGCCGCTTCCTCATCGGATCCATCCCGCGCGCGCTCGAAACGAACGCGGCGATCGCCAACTTCCTGCAGAACGCCGAGTTCTTCGAGCTGGGCCTCGATTACGACGTGCGGCTGCCGGAGCTGTTACGCGCCGTGACCTTCGACGAGGTCAACGCCGCCGCGCGCAACGCCGTCGCGGTCGACCGCGCCACCATCGTCATCGCCGGACCATACCGTGGCAGCTGACATCCGCGCCGTCTTCTTCGACGTCGACTTCACGCTCATCCATCCGGGCCCGATGTTCGGCGGCGAAGGCTATCGCGCGTTTTGCGCGCGATACGGCATGGACGTCGATGCCGCCGGGTTTGCGGCCGCCGTTGCCGGCGCCGCGCCGCTGCTCGATGGCCCGGAGGACGCGGCGTACGACGCCGAAATCTTCGTTGCCTATACGCGCCGCATCATCGAGCAGATGGGTGGATCCGGTGAGCGGCTCGATGCCTGCGCGCGCGAGATCTACGACGAGTGGGCGGCGTGTCAGCACTTCGAGCTGTACGACGACGTTCCCACCGTCCTGCGCGAGCTCGCGGACGCCGGCATTCGCATCGGCCTCATCTCGAACACGCAGCGGTGCCTCGCGTCGTTCCAGTCGCACTTCGAGCTGCACGGGCTGATTGCCGCAACCGTGTCGTCGTTCGAGCACGGACGCATGAAACCGCATCCGAGCATCTTCGAGACCGCGCTCGCGCGCGTCGACGTCGAGGCTCCGAACGCGGTGATGGTGGGCGACAGCATCCGGCAGGACGTCGAGGGAGCGCTCCGCGCGGGGATGCGCGCCGTGCTGCTGCATCGCGGTGATCGTCCTCCCGCGCGCGCCCTCGAGCTCGGCGTACCCATCATCAAGTCGCTTCGCGAGCTGCCGAATCTGGTCATTGGATAATCGGATAATCGGGTAATCGGGTAATCGGGTAATCGGGTAATTTGGTAATTTATGCGTCGAGCATTGCCGATTACCCGATTACCCAATTCCTTTGCCTGTCAGCTACCGTGATTTGACGACGCGCGACGAGTTCGCAGCGGTCGTCGAGCTCGAGCGCCAAATCTGGGGGCCGCGGTACGACGAAGTCGTTCCCGTCCCGATTCTCACCGTCACCGTCAAGCGCGGCGGCATCCTGATCGGCGCGTTCGACGACGAGCGGATGATCGGCTTCGTCTACTCGCTGCCCGGCATCCGGAAAGGACGGCCGACGCAGTGGTCGCACATGCTTGGTGTTCTTCAGGACTACAGAGCCGACGGCATCGGCCACCGTCTGAAGCTGATGCAGCGCGATCGCACGCTGGCGATGGGTCTCGATCTCGTCGAGTGGACGTTCGATCCGATGCAGGCGCTTAACGCCCATCTCAATTTCGCCAAGCTGGGCGTCGTCGTCGAGGAGTACGAGGAGAACGTGTACGGCGAGTCGACGAGCCCGCTGCACAAAGGCAATCCGACCGACCGGTTCATCGCGGAGTGGTGGATTCGCGAGCCGAGGCCGCAGCACGACTGGTCGGATGCGCGGACGGTGAATCACGGCACGAAGGTGGCGCTCGACCGCCGCGACGCTCGCGTCGTCGTCGAGATTCCGACAGGATTCACCGAGATGCTTCTCGCTGCGCCCGATCTCGCGCTGGAGTGGCGCATGGCGACACGCGAGCTGTTCACCGTCTACTTTTCCCGCGGCTACCGCGCTGTCGATTTCCGGCTCGATCGCGCAGCGCGGAAAGGGACCTATCTCCTCGTGAGGGAGTAGTCTCGGTCCGCTATTCCGCTCGTAGGGCGATGATTGGATCGATCCGCATCGCCCGAATCGCCGGCACGAGGCTGGCCCCGACGGCCAGCGCGATCGCGCCCACGATGACGGCAGCGTGCGTGAGCGGATCGGTCGGACGCGTATCGAACAGCAGGCCGCGAACGAGAGGTCCGCCAGCAAGAGCGCCCGCCGAACCGAGGACTGCGCCTGTGCCTGCGAGCGCAACCGCGCTGCCGACAACGCGCCGGAACACCGCGCCGCGCGACGCGCCGAGGGCGACGCGAATTCCGATTTCAGGCGTGCGCTGGACGACGGCGTACCAAATCGCCCCGTAGATCGCGACTCCGGCCAGCGCGGCGGCCAGCGCCGCCATTGCGACGAGCAGCAGCATGGTCGCGCGAGTCTGTGCAAATGACGCCGCAACGCGATCCTGCATGCTCCGCACGTCGTAGATGGGCAGATCGGGATCCGCGGCGCGAACCGCGGCGCGCGCGGTTGGAGTCGCCGTCGCGGGATCACCGACGGTGCGCACGACGACGGTGAAGGTCGGAACGGCGGTCTGGGCGATCGGGTGATACATCTCTGGCACCGCGTCGCGGCTCAACGCGATGTGGCGCAGGTCCTCGACGATGCCGACGATGCGGAACCATATCCCGGAGTCGAACCCGGCCGTCGTCCGGACGCGGCGATTGAGCGGGTGCTCGTTTGGAAAATACCGAGCCGCCATCGTGCGATTGATCACGGTGACGCGCTCCGATCGCGTGTCGTCACGGTCTGACAGCAACCGGCCGCTCACGAGCGGGATTTTCATCGCCTGAAAGTAGCCGGGCGACACGTGACGCTGATCGATGATGATTGACGGCTCGCCCGCGGCGCGCACGCGTCCTTCGATTTCGACGGCATTCGCACCGCGCATCCCGCCGAACGGCACCAGCGATGTCACTCCTGCCGCGTGAACGCCCGCCGTGGCGGTGAGCCGTTCGAGAAGCGCCGACACGAACCCGACACGCGCCGGCGCCGCGTCGTAGCGTGCGCCGGTCAACGCTACTTTGAAGGTCAGCACGTGCTCGGCGTCGAAGCCGGGGCTCACCCGCGACAGTCGGACAACGCTGTTCAGCATCAGTCCCGCGCCCGACAACAGGACGACGGCCAGCGCAATCTGCATGACGACGAGCGCATGTCGCATCCGGCCTCCGGATGGCGTCAACCGCCTCGACCCCGCCAGCGCGCCGGCGAGATGGTCGCCCGGTCGATAGGCTGCGATGACGCCGAACGCGACGCCGATGAGGATGGAAAACGCCATCGTCAACAGCGCCGCGCGGCCGCCCACGTCGACCGCCAGCGACGACGGCAGCGACGACACGAACAGCGTGGTGATCGCGGCCAGCGTCCAGCGCCCGAGCACCAGGCCGGCCAGGCCGCCGAGCGAAGCGAGCAAGACGCCTTCGGCGATCGCGAGCGACAACAATTGAGCTCGCGTCGCGCCGAGCGCGGCGCGGACCGCGAGCTCGTGGCGGCGGTTCGACGTCCTCGCGATGATGAGCGTCGATGCGTTCGCGGCGGCGACGAGCAGCAGCAGGCAGACGCTGGCGGCAGCGACGGCCAGCGTGGGTCGAATCGTCCGCAAACTGTACTCGGAAACCGGCACGAGCCGCGCGCCGACGCCGCGATGCGACGGCCGTTCCGCTGCTGTCCGCGCGGCGTGCGCCTCGAGCTCCGCCGAAGCGTGCTCGAACGCGACGCCGTCGGCGAGCCGCCCGAGGATCGTATAGCTGTGCCCGATCTCGGTCGTGCGCTCGCTCGGCGCCATGCGCATCGGCAGCCAGAGCTCGTTCTCTTCCAGAACGCCCGGCAGCGACGCGCGGCGCGGCATGATGCCGACGACCGTCGACGGTGTGCCGTCGACCTGAATCGTGCGGCCGAGGATCGATCGATCGCCGCCGTACCGACGTCGCCAGACGCCTTCGCTCAGGATCACGACGGCCGTGGCGTCGTCAGCGTCCTCGACGGTCGTGAACCCGCGGCCGAGCATTGGAGTGAGACCAAGCAGCGGCATCAACGACGCCGTCACGCGCGTGCCGCGGACGCGCTCCGGATCGGTCGCATCACCCGTCACCGTGAACGATCCGTAGGCCACCATTGCGAGCTCCGACAAGCTGCGAATCGAATGCCAGTCGTCGTAGTCGAACGGTGTGGCTTCCAGCTCGAACACGTTGTGCTGCGGCAGCGTTTGCCAGACGAACACCAGCCGACCCGGATCGCGGTACGGCAACGGCCGCAGCAGCACGGCGTCGATGAGCGCGAAGACGGCGCTGGTCACGCCGAAGCCGAGTGCGAGCGTCAACGCGACGAGAAACGTGAAGCCGGGACGCCTGGTGGCGGAGCGACACGCGTAGCCGAAATTGGTCACGCCACGTTTGACGCGGGACAGGAGAGATGGTTAGTCAGGCGGCCCAATTGTGAACTGCTTGATTACCCTGGCGGCCAGTGCATGGTACGGCCGCCAATGAGATGCAGGTGGACGTGGAAGACCGTCTGGCCGGCCTCGCGGTTCGTGTTGAACACGGTACGGAATCCGCCGGCCGAGATCCCGCGCTGCTTCGCAATCGCCGCCCCCCGCCTCACGATCTCACCCACGATCTGATCGTCGTCGGGTGTCAGATCGTTCAGCGACGCGATGTGTCGCTTCGGCACGACCAGCACGTGCGTCGGCCCCTGCGGATTGATGTCGTTGAACGCCATCACGTTCTCGTCCTCGTAGACGATCGAGGCATGAATCTCACGGTTGACGATTTTGCAGAAAAGACAATCGGACATGGCTTCAGATTGTCGCAACGTCCTCTGAAAAACGCGAGATCTCTTCCGCGATCGCCGCGAGCTCGGCGACCGTACGCCAGTAGACCTCGAAAAAGCGCCCCGTATGCGTGTTCGTGTTGTCGATGACCGCATCGAAGTGCTCCGTCGTGACGTCCGGGACGCGGAGGTAATCCAACAGCGTGACGTCGCCGAGCCCCGCTGAATGGATACGCCAGGCTCGTGACGCCGGTCCGGATACGCGCCGCGAGCTTGCCGATTACTGCCATGAGATCGGTGGCATAGCGAGTCAACTGTTCGAAATTCCCGCTGTCGCCACGTGCCGACTTTCCTCAATCGCCTCGCGCGTGCCCGTCAGGCGCACGCCGGATGTCGTTCACGAGGTGCCACCAGACGCCGACGATCGTCAACGCGATCAGGCCGACGTACGCGATCGGCAGGAGGACCATCGCGGCGGCGACCAGGGCCAGCGCGATGCAATAGCGCATCGAGATCGGAGTCGGTTCGACGCGGCCGCGGAACGCCGCTAACAGCGTCTCGACGCGTACGGTCGTCGCCGACGGGCGCTTGTCGCTCGACATGAATCTCTCCCGTGCGTGTTGACGGTCTTACGCCGAGCGCCGGATGACGGCGACTCGTGGGATGTCCTGCAGGTCGCGGCGCAGGGCGACCATTCTGAGCCCCGCCGTCCGGGAGATCAGCTGCATGACCGCGTCGGCTTGGCCGAACCCGAATTCGAACAGCAGCAGGCCGCCGGGGCGAAGACGCGTTTCCGCCTGCGGCAGCAGGCGTCGAATCACGTCGAGGCCGTCGTCGCCGGCGAAGAGCGCAAGGGCGGGCTCGTGATCCACGACTTCCGGCTGCAGCGTCGGTCGATCGCGTTCGGCGACGTAAGGCGGGTTGGCCACGATCAGATCGAACGGGCCGTCGAGGCCCTCGAGCAGATCGGTGCGTCGGAACCCGATGCGGTCGGCGACCATGTGCCGCGTGGCGTTGCGGCGCGCGACCTCGAGCGCGGGCTCCGACGCGTCGGCGGCCACGATCGCGACCGCGGCTCGCCCGTGCGCGATCGACACCGCCACGCAGCCGCTGCCGGTGCAGACATCGGCTATCTTCAGCGACGCCTCGCGCGGAATTTCGGCGAGCGCCAGTTCGACGAGCAGCTCCGTCTCCGGACGCGGGATCAGCACCGCGGGCGTCACCTCGAACTGCAGTCCCCAGAACTCCTCGTGCCCGACGATGTACGCGAACGGTTCGTGCGCCGCGCGGCGATCGACGAGCACGCCGAACTTCGCTCGGAACGCCGGCGGCTCGTCCTGATTCGCATCTGTGAAGAAGCGCTCCGTCGTCCAGCCGAGCACGTGTTCGGCCAGAAGACGCGCGTCGAGATCGGCTTCGTCGGCAGGAATGCCCGCATTCCGCAGCCGCTGTCTGGCACCGGCAACCCGTGCGTGGATGGATTGAGGGGCCATACTGGCGACGTGTTCACATGTGGTGACGTTCTGTTCTGGATACGCGCGCGCGCTGCGGCGCGCGCGCGTCTGCGCGTGGGGGTGGGGTCCCACGCGGATTAAACAACGCTCGCGTCTTTCAGCTTTTCCGATTGGTAGTACGTGATGACGTTGTCGAGCAGATCGGTCAGGTCGCCGTTGAGCACTTCCGTGAGGCGGTGCGTCGTGTAGTTGATCCGGTGATCGGTAATACGGCTCTGCGGGAAATTGTAGGTCCTGATCTTCTCCGAGCGTTCGCCCGTGCCCACCTGGCTGCGGCGGTCCTTCGCAATCGCTTCCTGCTGCTTGCGCAGCTCCATCTCGTAGAGGCGGGAGCGCAGCACCTTCATCGCCTTCGCGCGGTTCTTGATCTGCGATTTCTCGTCCTGCTGCGAGACGACGAGGCCGGTCGGGATGTGCGTGATGCGGACCGCCGAATAGGTCGTGTTGACGCTCTGTCCGCCAGGACCGCTGGAGCAGAACGTGTCGACACGCAGATCCTTCTCGTTGATTTGCACGTCGACTTCTTCGGCCTCGGGCAGGACGGCGACCGTTGCGGTCGACGTGTGGATACGGCCGCTCGCCTCGGTCGCCGGCACGCGTTGCACACGGTGGGCGCCGCTCTCGTACTTCAGCTTGCTGTAGACGCCGCGCCCTTCGATCGTCGCGATGACTTCCTTCAGGCCGCCGACGCCCGTGTCGCTGCTCGACATCACCTCGAGGCGCCACCGGTTGCGCTCGGCGAACTTGCTGTACATCCGGAACAGCTCGGCGGCGAAGAGCGCCGCCTCATCGCCGCCGGTGCCGGCGCGGATTTCGAGAACGACGTTCTTTTCGTCGTTCGGATCCTTGGGGACGAGCATCACCTTGAGATCCGCGACAATCGCGTCGCGTTTCGCGGCCAGCGATCTGGCTTCTTCCTTCGCGAGCTCGCGCATGTCGGCGTCGCCGGCGGCGGCGAGCTCCTCGGCGTCGGCGAGGCTCTGCACGGTCGCCTTGTACTCGCGGAACCGTTCGATGAGCGGCTCGAGGTCGGCGAGCGCCTTGGCGTGCTTGCGGTATTCGGCCTGGTCGCTCTGCACTTCGGTCGTGCCGAGCAGCCGCATCAGCGCTTCGTAGCGTTGTTCTTCCGCCGCCAGTTTATCCAACATTTTCTTAATCGGATGGGGCCGCACCCCCACCCGCCGACGCGCTCGCGCGGTAGCGCTCGCGCGTATCTAGAATAGAACGTCGCCGACTGAGAGACCCACACCCGCTCAACCCGCTCGCCTCACTCGCGCTTTCGCGTTCGCTCGAGCCGCGGGCGCTGCGCTCGCGCGTATCCAGAACAGAACGCCGCAGACTCCAAGCCATGCGTTACGAACGACCAGCTGATCCTCTGCGATCGCTGCGTTTTCAGCCTCCCGACACCGGCGGCAGGAACGCCACTTCATCGCCGTCGCTCAGCGCCCGGTCCATCTTCGCGTAATCGGCGTTCACGGCGCTCGAGATCGACCGCTCGTAGTTCGCGAACTCCGGAAACTCACGCGTGAGACCGCGCCACAGGTCGCCGATCGTCGCACCGGAGTTGACCACGCGCACCAGCTCGGGCGATCCGGCGATATCACGCAGCCGCGCGAACAGCTTCACCGTCACGCGCACGCCACCCGCTCCGCTTCCGCCCGGGCACGGTTGTCGTCGGGATCCGCCGTCGCGCCTTCGATCCAGACGTCGCCGCCTTCGAAGAACTCGCGCTTCCAGATCGGCGCGATCTGTTTCACGCGCTCGATCGCGTAGCGGCATGCGGCGTAGGCGTCGCGGCGATGCGGCGACCGCGCCGCAATAGCCACGCTCGCTTCGCCGACGTCGAGGCGGCCGATGCGATGGTGCAGCGCCAGCCGCGCGCTCGGCCATCGTTCCCGAATCTCGCTCGCGATTCGCTCGAACGTTTTCAGCGCGAGCGGCTCGTACGCCTCGTACTCCAGATATTGGACGCGGCGGCCGGCGTTGTGATTCCGGACGAGGCCGAGAAACGTCACGACCGCGCCATCGGCGCCCGGCGCGGCGCCAGACAGCGCCCGCAGCACCAAGTCGAGGTTCAGATCGTCGCGACCGATCGCCAGAAGCGCAGGCGTCACGATCTCAGTATACGGGGTCTTGCGTCCAGGGCGAGCGTCGCCGCCCGCGGCGCGCTACCGGCGCCGATTCCACCAGTGATCCAACACCAGGTGCCCGTGGCCGATTCCGAGACCGTTGCGGATCGCGCCGGCAACATACTCCTGAGCGTCGCGCGTGGCGTCGGTGAGCGCGAACCCCAACGCAAGACCGGCGGCGACGGCCGACGCAAACGTGCAACCCGTGCCGTGAGTGTGCCGTGACTCGATCCGCGCGGTGCGGAACTCGCGGATCGTCCGTTCCTCGACGAGGAGATCGATCACGTCGGTGGATGGCGCGTACTCGGCCGTCCCGGGCGCGTGACCGCCGGTAATGACGACCGCGCGCGCGCCCATGTCCTGAAGCCGCCGCGCCGCGTCCCGCGCATCACCGAGCGATCGAATGCGCCTGCCGCTGAGCGCCTCGGCCTCCGGAATATTCGGCGTCACGACGCGCGCGAGCGGCAGCAGCTCATGGCAGAGCGCCTGCACGCCGTCCGCGTCGAGCAGCCGCTCGCCGCTCGACGAAATCAGCACCGGATCGAGAACGACCATCGGCAGCCCGAGCTCCTCGATGGCCGCCGCAACCGCCTCGACGATGGCGGCCGTGGCGAGCATTCCGATCTTCGTCGCGTGAATCTGGATGTCGCCGGCGATCGTCTCGATCTGCGCCGTGACGAGATCCGCCGAGAGCGGCGCCACCGTCGCGATGCCGACGGTGTTCTGCGCGGTGACGGCGGTAATCGCGCTCGTGCCGTACACGCCGAAGGCGGCGAACGTCTTGAGGTCGGCTTGAATGCCGGCGCCGCCGCCCGAGTCGCTGCCCGCGATTGTCAGTGCGATTTTCATACGCTACTATGCGCTGCTATGCAGCCTACCCTGCTTGCGACGATCACCACGCGCGCCGATTCACGCGCGCTTCGAATCGGCGAACGCGCCGGCGCCGTGGCCTTCGCGACGGTCCTTACGGCCATGGCCGCACAGATGAGCATTCCACTGCCATTCACGCCGGTGCCGTTCACCTTCCAGCCGATGGTCGTGCTCATCGGCGCGGCCGCGCTCGGCGCGCGGCTCGGCATGGCGAGTCAGCTGCTATATCTCGTTCTCGGCATCGCCGGGCTGCCGGTCTTCGCCGCTTCGCCATTGCTGCCGCAGGGTGCCGCGCGCCTCGTCGGGCCGACGGGCGGATACCTCATGGCGTATCCGCTGGCGGCGTACGCCGCCGGATGGCTGGCGGAGCGCGGATTCGATCGCCGCTACATGACGGCGCTCTTCGCGATGGCGTGCGGGCTGGCGATTGTGTTCGCGGGCGGCGTTCTGTGGCTCGCGTGGCTCGGCCAGCCGTCGCGCGGAGTGAGTGCGGCGCTCGCGGCCGGCTTCTATCCGTTCATCGTCGCCGATCTGCTCAAGCTCCTGGCCGCCGCGGCGGTGATGCCGGCGGTGTGGCGACTGGCTCGCTCGCGCGCGCGTTAGCGCGTCCGAACACCAACAGAAACTGAAACGGCGGCACCTCCTCGCGGCGGATGAACTCGAGTCCCGCTGCCGCGCATGCGCGGATGACCGAGTTGGGATCGATCCGCTGATCGGCCGGCGGTCCCGGCCCGCCTCCGCCCGGCGTGAAGTCGACCACGCCGAGACGCCCCTGCGGCCTGAGCGACTTCGCGATGTTCTTCAGCAGCGTTACCGGATCGCGCGGCTTGCCCGAGTCGTCGAGCTCCATCTCGTGATACGAGCCGACGATCAGCGCCGCATCGACCATGGCCGGCAGCCGCGGATCGTCGGCGACGCCGAGGACCGGCACCACGTTCGTGAGGTTCTCGTGCTGCATGCGCCGCTTGATCGCGTCGATCATCGGCGGCTGGATGTCCTCCGCGAACACGCGCCCGACCGGTCCGACGCGGCGCGCGAGGCGGATCGTGAACCAGCCGCCTCCCGCTCCAAGATCCGCGACGAACGATCCGTCGGCGATTCGCAGCGCGTCCATGATCTGATCCGGCTTGTTCCACTGATCGCGATCCGGCGCTTCGAGCAGAACCAGATCAACGGGAGCGAAGAGCTGCGGTTTTTCCGTTTGCGCAGGTGCGGCGGTGCGGAGTTGTTCGGCAGAAAGAGCGGGAGGGACGGGAGCGGCGGGAAGGGCAGGAAGGGCAGGAAGGGCAGGAAGGGCGGGAGCGGCAGGAATTGCAGGAACGAAAAACACAACGGCGGTGAGCGTCAGCAGCGTGCGCTTCACGACCGTTTCGCCTTTCCCGCCGCTCCTGCTGTTCCCGTTGTTCCAGTCTCTCCAGCCCCTCCCGCCTTTCCAGCCCCTCCCGCCCCTCCTGCCTCTCCCGCCCCCACGATCCCGCCGCGCGTCATCGCATCAGCGGAGAGAATCGCGTCGAGGCGATCCTTGTCGAGCAGACCGCGCTCGAGCACGAGCTCGCGAATCGGTCGGCCCGTCTTCACCGACTCCTTCGCGATCTCCGCAGTCGCCGCGTAGCCGATATACGGACTGAGCGCAGTTGCCATCGCCGTACTGCGCTCGAGCAGTTCGCGCGCGCGCACCTCGTTCGCGGCGATGCCGTCGACCGAGCGCAGCCGGAAAACCTTCATCGCCTCGCGCAGGATCGTCGACGAGTGGATCGCGTTCCATGCGATCACCGGCATCATCACGTTGAGCTCGAGCTGACCCGCTTCGGCCGCCATCGCGATCGTCGTGTCGCAGCCCATCACCTGAAAGCAGACCTGGTTCACCATCTCCGGAACCGACGGGTTCACCTTGCCTGGCATGATCGACGATCCAGGCTGGACGGCGGGCAGCGAGATCTCAGCAAGGCCCGCCCGCGGTCCCATGCTGAGCAGGCGGAGATCGCTCGCCACTTTTCCGAGCTCCACCGACAACCTGCGCATCGCGCCGGAGTACGCGACCACGTCGCCCATGCTTTGCGTCACGCGAAACAGATTGACCGCCGGTTTGAGCCGAAGCCGCGTGTCGCGTGCGAGGTTGTCGACGGCGAGACGCCGGTACTCGTCGCCGGCGTTGAGGCCGGTGCCGACGGCCGTTGCGCCGATGTTCAATTCGTGGAGCTGCTCGGAGGCGACCGCCACATCGTCCAGTCCCGCGCGAACGCACGCGGCGTAGCCGCTGAACTCCTGTCCAAGCGTGATCGGCACCGCGTCCTGCAGGTGCGTGCGTCCCGTTTTCAGCACGTGAGCGAACTCGTCGGCCTTGCGCGCAAGGCTCTCGACGAGGGCACGCCCCTCCTCGACGAGCGGCGCCGAGCCGATCAGCAACGCGAGCCGCGTCGCCGTCGGAAAGACGTCGTTCGTCGACTGTCCCATGTTCACGTGATCGTTCGGGTGTACGCGCGCGTAGGAGCCGCGCGGTTCGCCGAGGATCTCGGCGGCGCGGTTGGCGAGCACCTCGTTCGCGTTCATGTTGTGCGACGTGCCGGCGCCGGCCTGGTAGACGTCGACGACGAACTGATCGCGCAGCGCGCCGCCGATGATCTCGTCGGCGGCTCGGACGATCGCATTCGCGACGTCGCGATCCAGACGTCCGAGCGCCGCATTGGCTTGGGCCGCCGCCTTCTTGATCAAGATCGTCGCGACGACCAGGTCGGCCGGCGCGCGCAAACCGCTGATGGGGAAATTCTCGACCGCGCGCGCCGTCTGAATGCCGTAGTACGCATCGGCGGGCACGTTCAGCTCGCCGAGCGGATCACGTTCGACGCGATAGGCCATGGATCAGGGCTATTATGGCCTCATATGCTGCCCGCATTCTTCGACAGCGTCCTCGGCCTCATCGTCAAGACTTCGACCGAGCTGCCGCCCGATGTTCGCGCCGCGATGCGGACATCGCTCGCCGCCGAGCCGGAGGGCACGCGGTCCTCTCAGGCGCTGACGATCATCGCGCAGAACATCGATCTCGCCGTGGACAACGAAGGGGCGATCTGTCAGGACACGGGTATGCCGACCTTCGAGGTCAAGGCGCCGGTTGGCGCCAATCAGATCTGGATGCGGCAGCAGATTCGCGAAGCGGTCGCGGCGGCGACGGGGCGCGGGAAGCTGCGCCCGAACTCCGTTGACTCGATCACCGGCAAGAACTCCGGCGACAACCTTGGCCCGGGGACTCCCATCGTGCATTTCGATCAGTGGGAGCGCGACGACATCGAGATCAAGCTGATTCTCAAGGGCGGCGGCTGCGA
>Ga0070699_100003199_pt1 | contig 14485 bp, 15 predicted proteins | sample KBSK1503metaG_FD_65473 | JGI IMG/M metagenome (GOLD analysis project Ga0070699, IMG submission 65473) | Corn, switchgrass and miscanthus rhizosphere microbial communities from Kellogg Biological Station, Michigan, USA - KBS K1-50-3 metaG | ecosystem: Host-associated > Plants > Roots >...
CTGCCCTGAGCGGGTTACGGCGCGGCCGTCGGACCGCGGTGCAGCCAGCGGCCGCGGCCGGGCTTGGCCATGACCTGACCGTCGCGCAGGACGACGTCTCCGCGGCTCACGGTGAACCGCGGCCACCCGACGACCTCCCGGCCGTCGTAGACCGAGTAGTCGGCGTTGGACTGCATCGACCGGCCGTCGACCGTGCGGCGCAGCCGCGGGTCCAGGACCACGAGGTCCGCGTCGCTGCCGACGGCGATCGTCCCCTTGCGCGGGTAGAGCCCGAACAGGCGCGCCGCGTTGGCCGACGTCAGCGCCACGAAGCGGGACAGGGAGATGCGCCCGGTCCGTACGCCCTCCGAGAACAGCATGGGCATGACCGTCTCCAGGTCGGCCACGCCCTGCCGGGCCGTGGTTACGTCCAGCGAGTCGTCGATCTTGTCGCGCAGCAGCCAGGGCGCGTGGTCGCTGCCGAGGGTGTGGATGGACCCGTCGACGAGGCCCGCCCACATCGCGTCCACGTCGGCCGGCTCCCGCAGCGGGGGAGCCCCGAGGTACCTGGCGCCCTGCGGCTCGCCGAGTGCTGCGCGCGTCAGGTAGAGGTAGAGCGGCCGGGTCTCGACGAAGACCGGCAGGCGGCGCGCCCGTGCCCGGCGGGCCGACCGCAGGGCCGACGCCGACGACAGGTGCACGATGTAGATCGGCGACCCTGTCGCCTCGCAGATCGCGATGGCCCGCTCGACCGCGGCGCGCTCGGCCAGCTCGGGTCGGCTGGCGGCCCAGTCGGCCAGGCCGCCGCGGCCCGACGCCAGCAGCTGCTCGCTGGCGAAGCTGACCAGGGCCCGGTCCTCGCAGTGGATCAGCGTCAGCATCCCGTGCTGTCCTGCCAGCCTGACCGCCGCGATCATCTCGGGGGTGCGCGTCTCGAACTCGGGGGAGGTCATGAACAGCTTGAGGCTCATGTGGCCCTCGAACGCCAGGGCCGGCAGGTCGGCCAGGGCCTCGGGGGACGGGTCGTACAGCACGGGATGCAGCACGTAGTCGACGTCGGCGGCACCGCGGGCGGCGCTCAGGTCCCGCTCGAGCGCCTGCCGGAGGGACTGGCCCGCGGCGGGGAACGTCATGTTGCCGATCGTGGTCACGCCGCCCGCGATGGCCGCCGCGGAGCCGCTGGAGAAGTCGTCAACCCAGGCCGGCCGGCCTGGCTCCGGGGACCGCGGGGAGCTGAGGTGGACGTGCATGTCCAGGCCGCCGGGAAGGACCAGCGCGCCGGACGCGTCGACCTCCGCCCTTCCGCGCGGGAAGCCGCCGATCTGGCTGATCGTGCCGCCGGTGATCCCCACATCGCACTCGCCCGAGCCGCCCGCGGTCACCACCGTGCCCCCCCGGACGACAAGATCGCACTGGGCGTCGGGCATCGCTCTCACCCGCGCCGCGGCGTCGTCGGCACCTAGTGACCAGCTGGCGGAGCGGGGGCTGCCTCGGCCCCATCCGGGGCGGGGATCAGTCGCCGCCCCTTGGTCGTGGGCTGGATCAGGGGCGTGACCTGGCTCCTGACGAACATCCCGAGCAGGGCAGCGGCGATCCCGACCACGGCGCCGGTCTGGGCGTCGGTCCACTGCCACCACCCGAACGCGATGCCGAGCGCGATGAAGGCCAGGATCAGCGCTTGCGCCGCCGCCGGCTCCCTTCTGACCCAGGTCATGAGGCTGGTCCACGCGTTCGTCAGCCACGCGTTCCTACGGTGTCCGGGGCGGGCAGGGATCGCCTCGCCGTGCGGTGTTCCAGTCGCCACTATCTACCTCCACATGAGGCGGCGGGACGCCGGTCTCCGGGTGGGGGGCAGCGGAGACCGGCATCCCGCCTGCTTGTTGCCGGCGGCGGTGGGCTTGAGTGGGCCGCAGGACTCGGGACAGCGTGATGGTCGGCGGGTACGCCGAACGGTGCGGGTGTCATCTTGTGGTGCGGGGCGGGCGCCACGCTGACGTAGACCGCGGTTCCGCCGACCGCCACCACGCAGGCCGCGACCACCAGGACCCGCCGGGCGGTCCTGTGCGGCCTGGCCTGGCTGATGACCTGGACGAACGTCGCCGCGGCCGCGACCTCACCGGCCAGTTCCCGCGGGCTGGCCGGCCCTGCGGCGATCTCCAGCAGCTGGGCCAGCGCCTGCTGGTCGGCCGGGGCACCGGGCGCGACGCCCCGGCCGGCCAGCAGCGCCTCGGCGCTCGCGGCATCGAGGGTGCGGCGAGCCCGGAGGCGGGAGAGAAACCACATGGCAGAAGGAGAACCGACCGTTCTCCTTATTGCGTTACACGCTGCCGCGCTGCCCAGCCATCGCCTTCAGCGCGTTACACGCTGCCGCGCTGCCCAGCCATCGCCTCAGCGCGTTACACGCTGACCAAGCCGGGTCGCCAGCGTGCGCAGCCCGCGATGCGCCGCGACCCGCACCGCGCCCGGGCGCTTGCCGACGATCCGCGCGACCTGCCCGACATCAAGGCCTGCGATCACCCGCAGCACGATCACCTCGGCCTGGTCCCGCGGCAGGCTGGCGATCAGGGCGACCGCGGCCTCGGTGGACAGGTTGTCCAGCGCGGCCATCGCGGTATCGTCATCCCCCGGCCGGTCAAGCTCCTCGGCATCGTCGGTCAGCCGGACCGGGCGGCGCGCATCGCGCCTGCGCATATCGGTCGCCCTCCGGCGCGCCAGGGTGAACAGCCAGCCGCGGAACTCCTGCTCACCGCCCCGGAACCGCGAAAGGCCGCGGGCGACGTCCAGCCATACCTCGCCCGCCACGTCCTCCGCCGCGCCCCCCGCCAGCACGCGCAGGTAGCGCAGCAGCGGCGGGTGAGCATCGCGCCACAGCCGTGCGAACGCCGTCTCGTCTCCGGTAGCGGCTGCCCGCAGCACGTCGGGGAACTCCCGCTCCAGCACACCGCGACACTACGGGCATTCGGCCCAGCCCGGCAGGCAAAACCAACAGGTAGACATCATGGCTTGCCTGCGACACCGCTCCACGCGGCCAGCGGGTGAGCACTCTCGCCGCCAGGTATTCGATGCCTAACGGCCCATTCGTCACCGAACCATTCCCACCGACCCCGTGACACGGGAGACTGGTTTGTCCGCAACTGATAGAGGTGGCGCATGGGGGCAGCAGCAAGCGAGGTCTATGAGGCGGCGCCGGCGAAACCGGCCGCCCGGGCCGTGGATCTCGTCAAGGTCTACGGGCGGGGCAACGCGATGGTCCGCGCGCTCGACGGGGTGAGCGTCGACTTCGAGCGGGGACGCTTCACCGCGATCATGGGACCATCCGGCTCGGGCAAGTCGACGCTGATGCACTGCCTGGCCGGCCTGGACGCCGTGACCTCCGGCCAGGTCTTCGTCGGCGAGCGGGCCATCGGCGGGCTAGACGACGCGGGCCTCACGCGGCTGCGGCGGGACCGGATCGGCTTCGTGTTCCAGTCGTTCAATCTCGTGCCGGTGCTCACCGCCGGCGAGAACATCACGCTGTCGGCCGATCTCGCGGGCCGGAACGTCGACCCGCGGTGGTTCGATTTCCTCATCGACCAGCTGGACCTCCGCGATCGCCTCACGCACCGGCCCGCAGAGCTGTCCGGAGGCCAGCAGCAGCGGGTGGCCTGCGCCCGGGCGCTCATCTCCCGGCCTGATCTCATCTTCGCGGACGAGCCGACGGGCAACCTCGACTCGGCGGCGTCCGGGGAGTTGCTCTCGTTCATGCGCCGGTCGGTGACCGAGTTCGGGCAGACCGTCATCATGGTCACGCACGACCCGCGCGGTGCCGCCTTCGCCGACCGCGTCGTCTTCCTCGGTGACGGCAAGATCACCGGGGAGCCCAGTTCGTGGCCATAGACAGCCAGCCGGTCGCCACCACGAGCATGTTCCTGGCGCTGACCCCGCTTCTTGTCGGGTTCGCCTCGGGCCGGATGCTGAGCGAGCGGCCGGGCCGGGCCCAGGCGGCGGGCGCGGTACTGGTCCCCGCGGGCGCGGCCGCCTACTTCACCGGCACGCTGGGAGCGACGCCCGCCGGGCTGGCCGCCTGCGCCGTGGCGCTGGCCGCGAACGCCGGCGCATCACTGCTCGGGCGGGGCATCAACCGCTCCTGCGCGACCGGACCGCTGGTGACCACGACGGTCTCGATGACCATCGGGGCGGTCGTGCTGCTCGCCGCGGGGGCGGCGGCCGAGGCCGTGCCTGCCCTGTCACCGGAGGCCATCGCGATGATCGCCTGGCTGGCGGTCATCAACACGGCCGTGGCGTTCACGCTATGGAATTTCTCGCTGCGTCAGCTGACCGCGGGCACGTCCTCGGTCGTCAACAACGCGATGCTGCCCCAGATCGGCCTGCTCGGCTGGCTGGTACTCAGCGAGGCGCCGGGACCGTGGCAGTGGGCCGGGATGATCCTCGTGTCGGCCGGTGTGGCGGTCGCGGTCAGCGGGCGCGGACCCGGTCCTCGAGCCGCCCGATCGGGCGCAGGGCGAGCGTACGGGCGGGCGGGCGGAGCAGCGGGTCGATCAGCCGCAGCCCGGGGAGGCGGAGGCCGCCGAGGAAGGCGAACCGGGTGCCGTCCCCCTCGGGGGCGGCGGCCATCCCGCCGATGAGGAACCGGCTCTGCATCACGCACCAGCCCGGGCGCAGGACCACGTCGAACCTGGCCCGCTGGCCGAGCCAGCCGCGGGCGCGGGCGGTCATCCGCTCCCCCCTGGCGCTGGTGATCTCGAACGAGCGAACGTCGGTGAGCAGCCCGGGGAACTCGCGTTCCAGGTCGCTGGCCGTGTCCCACACGGCGTCGAACGGCGCGGGGATGAGTTTCTCCGCGTAGCCAACCCCGGGGGTCGAGGCGGCGATGACCCGCATCCGGCGGACCGGGTCGAGTTCGGCCACGGGCCAGTCCTGACTCACGGCGACCACGCCTTCCTGAAGCTGCGGCGGGCGCGGAACAGCCGCGACCGGACGGTCGCGGCGGGCACGTTCAGCAGCGCGCCGGCCGCCTGCTCGTCCATTCCCTCCAGGTCGCGCAGGACCAGGACGGCGCGGTGCTCGGGGGTGAGCCGCGCCAGCACGTCGCGCACGTCGGCGGCCAGCTGCGGATCCCCAGGGGCGGGGACGTCCGCGAGCTCCGCCGGGACGGCCCGGGCGGCCTGGCGGGCCACCCGGACCGCCTCCCGCACGGCGATGGCGCGGGCCCAGCCGTAGATCGCGCCGGGCTCGCGCAGGCCGCCCAGGTTCTGCAGGATCGCGATCAGCGCCTCCTGGGCGGCGTCCGGTCCGTCTTGCAGCGCGATCGGGCCGCAGACCCGTCCCACGTACGGGGTCAGCGCGTCCATCAGGTCCGCCATGGCGATCCGGTCACCGCGCTGGGCCGCGCGGACCAGCGCCGGGTCGATCCTGGGTGGGCCTGTCATCGGCGCTATTGTCCCGCGGGCGGCCGTGCTCAGGCCGTGCTCAGGGCCGGCGGAACAGCTCGCGGGCCACCTGGGCCACTACCGCGGGGCGCTCGGCGGGCAGGAAGTGCCCGGCCCCGGGCACGACTCGCAGTTCCAGGTCGTCGGCGTGGCGTTCGGCCCCGGCCAGCAGCCGCGGCGGCAGCATCCAGTCCTCCGCGCCGGCCAGGAGCACGGTCGGCACGGTGAGCCGGGCGCTCCGGTACCGGCGCAGGAGGATCGCCGGGATGTCGTGCCGCACGAACTGCCAGTGCAGCGCCTCGCCGGCCCGGGCGCTGCCGGGCTCGCGGCTCGCCGCGACGAACTCCTCGACGTCGCCCGGCGGCCACGCGGCCGGCTCGGCCGCCCCGCTACGCAGCAGGAACCGGGTCAGGCCGGGCCAGTGGCGCAGCACCAGCCGGCCGATCCGCGGGTACTCCCAGAACGCGGTGAACCAGAACCGCCACAGCTGCGGGAGCAGCCGCCGCTGTCGCAGCCACGGGTGCGCCGCGTTGACCGCCAGCAGGTGGCTGACCCGCTCGGGCGCCTCGAGGGCCGCGCCCAGGGCGGCGTTCGCGCCCCAGTCATGTCCGAGCAGGCGTACCCGGCGCAGCCCGAGGGCGTCCATCAGGGCGAACAGGTCCGCGACCCTGGCCTGGGTGTCGTAGCCATCCCGGGACGCCTCCGACCAGCCGAAGCCGCGCCAGTCGGGGCAGATGAGCCGGTACTGGCCGGCCAGCAGCGGGACCACGTGCCGCCAGGCGTACCAGTGCTGCGGGAAGCTGTGCAACAGCAGGACCGGGTCGCCGCGGCCCGCCTCGGCGACGTGCAGGCGCACGCCCCGCACCGTGATGAAGCGGTGCGTCATCCCGGGGACGCGCGGCAGCGCGCGGGAGTCGCCGACGGTCGGGCTCTGTGCGGGCCGCCGGGTAGTGGTGATCATGGTAGGTTCCTCCGTCGGTCGGGACTTCTCGCAGGGAAGAGGGAGCCCTGGCGGCTGCCGTTCCCGTGATCTGCGTCACATGGGTGATAAGCACCGCCGGCGCCGGGCTACGGCCAGTGGCGGCTTTCTCGGCGGCTGACGCCGGCCGTGCCATTGTGGTCGATTGGAACGTTCCCTTTACCTCCGGTTCTGGGCCATCACGTCGCTGATGGCGCCGATGTCATCCTCCTGAGCGGTGTCCCGGGCGAGGCGATTGGCCCGGACGACACCGCACCGCAGACAGCTATGAATGATCACCAGTCCCTTTCCTGACCGATGGTCCATCCGCTCGGGTCGCATCATGCCCAGGCAATCAGATGCACGATCGCCTGGCATGACATCGACATGCTTTGACCACAGGCACAAAGGGCAGTGGTTCCGGTAACTGCCGTTGGTCACCGGCGCCACCACGGCGCCGCAGTTCTCGCAGGTAAAGCCCTGATTCTGGGCGGACCTGTTGACGGCTCTGCCTCCCGATCGAAGAAGTGATCTTCAATCGGAGTGCAGGGTTCCGTTTCGCTCTCACAGCCACGGCCAGGACCGTCCTGGCTGCGCTGCTCCCAGGCTTGGCGCGGGAGATGGACCGATTCACCGCCCGTTCCCCCTCATCAGGGGTCGGCGATTACTTCCGCTTCCTGCTTCACTGGAGCGTGTCTCATCCCGCAGATCCGAACCACGACCGGGTTTGCATGATTGCGGCGGTCACTGTCAGCCGAGCCTCCTCAGCCGCCAGCGGTAGGTGTCATCCCGCCCTCACTGGCGAGGGCGCCGTCCCCTGATCTTAGAGCCGGGCAATCGCTGCCATATGCCTCCTCAGCGCGCACACCTCCTAGCTGCTGACTCCGACCCAGATGACACCACCGGGACGAGCCGGGAGCAAATGATTTCGTTCATCTCGCCGACCTCAGTAGCGACATGTAGTCGCCGACCGGGCCGAGGTGGGACAGCTTGTCGGGGTTGACGATCGCGCTGATGTTCGTGATCTGAGCTTCGGTGATATCGAGCGCCATCACGGCGATCAGCCGCTGCTGCGCGTCGAGATACAGCGCTCCGGGGCCGCCGTTGACCTCGACGGGGCGCAACGACAGACCCGGAACGCGGGCGGCCAGGCGAGCCCAGTTGATCAGCATGCGCGCGACACGGTTGCGCCCGCGCAGCACCCGCGCGATCGCCGGAGCCTTGCCGCCACCGTCGCCGGTCAGCTCCACGTCATGAGCGAGTAGTGTCTCGAGCCCAGCGAGATCGCCTCGCTCCGCGGCCGCGAAGAACCGTCGTGCCAGTTCGTCGCGCTGCTCGCGCGTGGTCTGGAAGCGGGGCCGGCGCTGCTGGACGTGGCGTCTGGCGCGAGCGGCGAGCTGGCGCACGTTGTCCTCGTTCTTGCCGACGATCGCCGCGACCTCCGGATACCCGTAGTCGAACACGTCGTGAAGCAGCAGCACGGCTCGCTGCTCAGGCGAGAGGCTCTCCAGCAGCACCAGCAGGGCCAGCGACAGCGAGTCGGCTGTCTCAGCGTGCCGGGCCGGATCATCGTGGCCGCCGGTGATGATCGGCTCTGGCAGCCACTCGCCGACATAGCGTTCGCGGCGGACGCGCGCGGAGCGCAGCTCGTTGATCGCCAGCCGGGTGGTCACGGTGGTGGCGAACGCGCGGGGCGATGCGATCTGCTCGCCGGCATCAAGCGCCTGATGCACCCGCAGCAGCGCTTCCTGGACCACGTCCTCGGCCTCGGACACGCTGCCGAGCATCCGGTAGGCGATCGCGAACGCGGCCGGGCGCAGCTCCTGAAGCAGTCGCTCGTGATCGGTCATGGCGCTGCGAACCCCTGCCGCCAGCTCGGGTGCGCTGGGCGCCACCCGAGCTCGCGCCTGGCCTTGGCATTCGAGGCACCGCGAAGCCCGGTCATCAGCACCACGCCCGCCTCCCCGGCGAACAGGCGGCCGATGAACCGCGGCACCCGCATCGGCCTCCTGGCGCCCAGCGTCTGCGCCAGCGCCGGCAACCATTCGGCGACCGGGGCGGGGTCATCGTCGACCACGTTGTAGACACCGCGGCTGCCGCGGCTGACCGCCGCAACAGTCGCGTCAGCCGCGTCGGCGATGTGGATGAAAGACCACACCCCGCCGCCGTCGCCGACCAGCGGGAACTTGCGCCTGCGGATCAGCTCGAACTGCTCCGCGCCCGGCGCCATCGAGGTGCCCGGCCCGTAGAACCCGCCGTAGCGCAGCACGATCCCCTCAGTCCACCCGGCCCCGAGCACCGCCTGCTCGAGATGGCGAATCGCGGCCAGCAACGTGCGCATCTCGCGCGCCGGCGAGGGATCGAGCGGGTCCTCCTCGCCTTTCACCGGCCCACCGGTCCGCGCGTACACGAACGCGCCATTGCTCTGCGCCACGAACCGCCGCACGCCCACCGCCTGCCCGGCCGACAGCAGATAATCGGTGCCCTCGGTCCGCAGGCGGTTGGTCAGCGCGAAATCGCGATCGAAGTGACGCAGGTCCAGACTCACCGGAATCGCGGTCAGCTGATGGACGATCACATCCGGCCTCGCCCTGCCCACGGCCTCCGCGACCTGGTCGGGATCAAGGGCGTCCGCGACCGCCGGCACCGCGCCCAGCTCGTAGAGCATGGCCTGCTTCGAGTCGCTGCGCGTCATGCCGTGTACCTCATGACCCGCGGCAACCAGACGCGGCACCAGCTGCTTTCCAATTGCTCCCGTCGCACCCGCCACAAGCACTCTCATGGTCAGCTCCCTGGTCGAGGATTACCTGCAACCCCACTTGACAGGACAGCTGCCCAGGCTGTGACACCTCTTCCGCGCCGTGCCCGTGCTCCGGTCATGCTGAGTCAGCGCGGGTGGTGTACCGGGCCGCGCGTAGTTCGAGGTAGCGCTGTTCTGGGAGGCTCGCGGTCATCTTCGCCGCCCGGAGGAAGGAGTCTCGGGCGGCGGCAGTGTCGCCGGCTTGTTCGAGCAGGTGGGCGCGTACCGCTTCGAGACGGTGGGTATGGGCCATCCGCTCGTCTGCGTCGAGGGTGCCGAGCAGCGCGAGTCCGGCCCGGGGTCCGTAGACGTGGGCGAGGGCGACGGCGCGGCTGAGCGTGGCCACCGGTCCGGGGGCGACGGTGGTCAGGACGTCGTAGAGCGCGAGGATCTGCGGCCAGTCGGTGGCCCCGGCGGTTGGGGCCTCGTCGTGCAGCGCCGCGATCGCGGCCTGGAGCTGGTAGGGGCCGACGGGGCCGCTGCCGAGCGTCTGGGTGAGGATGGCCCGCCCTTCGGCGATGGCCTCGGTGTCCCACAGGTGGCGTTGCTGGTCGGCGAGGGGCACGATCCGCCCGTCGGTGTCGGTGCGGGCTGCCCGGCGGGCGTCGGTAAGCAGCATCAGCGCGAGCAGTCCCGCCACCTCGGCCTCTTCGGGCAGCAGGCGGTGCAGCAGCCGGGTGAGCCGGATCGCCTCGGCGATCAGGTCCGTGCGTTGCAGCGCCGGGCCCGAGCTAGTCGTGTACCCCTCGTTGAAGACGAGGTAGAGCACCTGCATGACTATGCCGAGCCGCTCGGCGGCTTGCGGCGGGGCCGGCCGCTCGAACTGGGCCCCGGCGTCGCGGATGCGCTGCTTGGCCCGCACGATGCGCTTGGCCACGGTCGCCTCGGGCACGAGGAACGCGGCCGCGATCTGCGCGGTGGTCAGGCCGCCGACCGCGCGCAAGGTGAGCGCCAGCTGCGAGGCCGCCGGGAGCGCGGGATGACAGCACAAGAACAGCAGCGCGAGCGTGTCGTCCCGGTCGGCGTCGGCTAGGTCGGCTGCGAGGTGGATCGCGGAGTTGGCGGCTGGTGCGCGGCCGGTCGGGTCCAGCGCAGCGGCGGCTTCGCGGCGGCGCCGGGCGCTGTCTGCGCGCCAGGCGTCGACCAGCGCGCGATAGGCCACGGTCAGCAGCCAGGACCGCGGCCGCTCCGGTATCCCCTCATCCGGCCACTGCACGGTCGCCGCGAGCAACGCCTCCTGCACCGCGTCCTCGCAGGCATCGAACCGGCCGTACCGGCGGACCAGCGCGGCGAGGACCTGCGGCGCGAACTCGCGCAGCACGTCCTCGATCCGCCGCTGGCCGGTCACGGCCACGGGCTCTGCGCGCCGGTTAGGGCTGCCCCGAGTGGTCCATGATCCGCCGGACCTCCATCGGGTACTCGGTGTAGGCGACCACCTGGGAGACGATCTGCAGCGCCCGCTGCTCGTCCGCCTCGACGATCCAGTACCCGGCGAGGGACTCCTTGACCTCCGCGAACGGGCCGTCGGTCGGCACCGGGGCGCCGCCGGTGAAGCGGACGGTCTTGGCCTGGGTGGGATCTGCGAGCGCTTCGCTCGCCACGCACTCGCCCGATTCCTTCAGCTCGGTGTCCAGCTTCATCAGGAGCTCGTGCATGCCGGCGATCCACTCCGGCGAGCGGTCCTGCGTCGCGGCGCCAAGACCGCCGAACATCATGATCATGTACTTCACGGCGTGGTCCTTCCGTACCGGCGCCCCCCTGCGGGCGCTCGGCCCCTGGTCGGAGCCGCCACCCGGTTCTGGACATCTCAGCCAAGATATTCGCTCCCCTCGGGTCAGCCGGCCGGGCCTGGGCGGATGGCGCCGTTCTGGCACTGACCAGCATGCACTGCACGGCAACCCGCGGCCGGCAGGGTGAAGTCAGATGCTCCAGAGCGCCTCGGTGGGGGACAGGCGGGCGGCGCGGATGGCGGGCAGCAGCCCGGCCAGGGCGCCGATGATGACTGCCGCGGCCAGGCCACCGGCCCAGGCCTGGGGCGGGATGACGACGGGTTCGCCGTGGCCGCGGGCGTAGACGGCGGTGGCGGCCGCGCCGATTACCACGCCGGCGGCGCCGCCGGCCAGGGACAGCAGGATCGCCTCGGCCAGGAACTGCGCGCGGATCTGGCCTCTGGTGGCGCCCAGGGCGCGGCGCAGCCCGATCTCGGAGCGGCGTTCCAGCACCGAGATGACCATGATGTTGGCCACCCCGATCGCGCCGACCAGCAGCGCGACCGCGCCCAGGCCGAGGAACAGGGTGTCGAGCGCGCCCTTGGCGTCGGCCTGGGCGGTGAGCGCGGCCGAGGGCCGGGACACGTTGACCTGGTTCGGGCTTTCCGGCCAGGCCTGGGCGCCGAGAAGGCTGTCGACCGCGGTGGTCGCTGCCGGGCTGCTGGTGGTGCGGACGTAGATTTCCGAGGGGTGGCCGTCGAGGCCGAGGTAGTGCTCGGCGGCCGGGAAGCCGATCAGGACCGCCGAGTCGATCTCGGGGGCATAGGTGTCTTTGTTGAGGATGCCGGTCACGTAGAACCACATCCCGCCGACCGGGCATGGGTCGCTCTGATCGCAGACCCAGATCCGCTCCCCTGGCCGGATCCGGTCGATGCCCAGCCGCTGCGCCGTGGCGGCCCCAAGCACCGCGACCGGCTCGCGGGCGGTGGCGGCGTTGAGGAACCGGCCCTGCGTGAGGCTGGTGCCCGCGACGGCGGGCAGGCTCAGGCTGGCGGCGGCCACGGTCAGAGCGTTGGTTTCGTCCGGGGGGACGTAGGGGGACTTGTAGGCGTTCACGCCGTTGATCGTGCCGGTGTACTGGACCGCGGTGACGCCGGGCAGCCGGGCGATCATGCCCGGCGCCGCCACTGGCAGCTCGACGGCGTCGCCGGTGAGGGCCTGTCCGTTGGTGACGGTCAGCAGGTTGGTGCCCAGCGCCCGGATCTCGGCCAGCAGCGCAGCGGAGGAAGAGGCGGCCAGGCCCAGGACGGCCACGATCGCCGCGACGCCGATCGCGATGCCCAGCGCCGACAGCCCGGCACGCATCTTGCGGGTCCGCAACCCGATGCTGGCCAGGGCGGTCAGGTCGGCAGGGCGTAGCCGGGTCGTGGCCGGGGCGGTCGGGGCGGCCGGCCCCGGCGACGTGGTGGTCATGAGGGTCCTTCCCGAGCCGGGTGGCTGGTGACGGGGACGGGGGCAGTGTCGGCGACGATGTGCCCGTCGAGCATCTCGATGCGCCGCCGCGTCCGGGTGGCGACCGCGTGGTCATGGGTGACGATGATGATCGTGGTACCGGCGGCGTTCAGCTCCTCCAGCAGGCCCAGCAGCGTGGCGCCGGTGCCCGAGTCGAGGTTGCCGGTGGGCTCGTCGGCCAGCACCACCGGCGGGCGGCCTGCGATCGCCCGGGCGATGGCGACCCGCTGCCGTTCCCCGCCCGACAGCTGGGTAGGCCGTGCGCGGGCCCGGTGCCCGAGCCCGACCCGGTCCAGCGCGTCCGCCGCCAGTAGCCGCCGGCCGGCGCGGCGGGCGCCGGCGTACAGCAGCCCGTCGGCGACGTTGCCGAGCACGGTCTGGTGCTCGGCGAGGAAGAACTGCTGGAACACGAACCCGATCCGGGCCGCCCGCAGCGCCGACAGCTGGCGGTCGGTCATAGCCGCCATGTCCAGGCCGGTGACGCGCACCGTGCCGGTGGTGGGCTTGTCCAGGGTGCCCATCAGGTGCAGCAGCGTGGACTTGCCCGACCCCGACGGGCCCACGATGGCGGTCAGCTCCCCGGCGGCCACCGCCAGGCTCACCTGATCCAGCGCCTGCACCGGCGGCGACCCCGGATATTCCTTCGACACGTTCTCCAGTTCCAGCACCGGAACCGCCAGAACCTGGGCTGCGGCCGTCCCGGCCGCGACGGCTGCCTGCGCGCCGCCGGTCATGACGCCGCCACCACGACGCGCTGCCCGGGAGTCAGCGTCCCGGTCACCTGCACCAGGCCGTCGGCGTCGTCGAAGATCCCGGGCGTCACCGGCACATACCGCCGCGCGTTCCCCGGGCCAGTGACCTCGACGTCGTACCCGCCCGACGACCGGGCCAGCAGCGCCGTCACCGGCACCGCCAGCACGTCGTGCGCGGTGGCGGTGGTGATGTTCACCGTCACCGGCGCCTGGTCCAGGGTCCCCGCCGCACCTGGGTCGGTCAGCCGCACCTGTACCGGGATGGTCGTGGCCGGGTTCTGCCCCTGCTGCGACGTCTGCGACGCGGGCGTGGTGGTCGCCACCGTGCCGACCCAGGACACCACGCCCGGCGTGGTCGTCCCGTCCGGCAGCGTGATGCTCACCGCGTCGCCGGCGCTGACCTCCGACTCCTGGGAGACATCCAGCGCGATCATCACCACGTGCCGGTCCGAGGTCGCGGCCAGCACCGGCCCGGACGCCGGGCCGCCCAGGCTGCCAGTCACCTGGCTGACCCGCAGCGCCTCCGGCGCGAACACCACCTCCCCCTGCGACAGCGACCCCGGCGGGAAGGGTACGCCCAGGTGCTGTTCCATCCGCTGCACCGCAGACGCCGACGCCCACGAGTAGGAATCCCAGCCCAGCGCGGCGATGTCGGCGCGGCCGGCGTAGCCGAGGCGCACCAGGTCGTGGTTGAGCTGGGTCACGTCCGCGCCGGTCACGCCTTCGCCCAGGGTGCGCCAGTCCGGGACCCTGCCGTACAGCAGCACCACCGGGCTGCCGTTGTCGGTCTGGTACAGCATCTGCCCCTGACGGATCACCTGCCCCGCCGGCGGCAGCCAGGTCAGCGTCCCGTCGCCCTGCCCGGTCACCGTGTACGACCCGGCGTACCCCAGCGTCGCGGCCACCGGCGTTGCCGCCGACAGATCCTCCCGGACCACCTGCTGGGTCGCCGACGCGGGCGCCCCCTGCCCGGCGCCGGGCGACGCGGCCGCAGAAAACACCCCCGCACGCCACCCGGCCACTACCCCCGCCGCCAGCACCACCACCAGGCCCGCAGCCACCCCGCCTGCCACCCGTCGGCGCGGCCCCGCATGCTGCGCGGCCAGCCTGGCCACCTCCTGCTTGCCCGCCTCCCCGCGACGGGAAACCGTCCCGCTCACGACCCCTCACTTGACGCGCTGTAGGGGAGTCCTGCGGGGATGAGTCTCTGGCAGGTATGCCGGGCCTGGTAGAACCGCGGTGAGCTGGGATCGATGCCAGAGGGGATGGGGAAGTGGACGCCCCCGCCGGAGAAGCTCGGGTCGGGGAAGCCGGCGATGCCGTGTGAGCGCATGCAGGCGGCGGCC
>Ga0070699_100003201_pt1 | contig 14481 bp, 10 predicted proteins | sample KBSK1503metaG_FD_65473 | JGI IMG/M metagenome (GOLD analysis project Ga0070699, IMG submission 65473) | Corn, switchgrass and miscanthus rhizosphere microbial communities from Kellogg Biological Station, Michigan, USA - KBS K1-50-3 metaG | ecosystem: Host-associated > Plants > Roots >...
CGCAGTACAAGAAGCCGGCGCTCGAGCTGATCCTGACGACGCTCCACGCGGGCGGGAAGTTCGAGGCGAAGAACTACTACCACTCGGGCGGGCTGCACGGCGTCGGCGCCTCGGTGGTGACCGCGCTCGCCGAGAAGCTCACCGCGCGGGTCAAGCGCGACGGCTTCGAGTGGGAGCAGAGCTTCTCCCGGGGCAAGCCGACCGGCCCGCTCAAGAAGGTCGGCGCGGCGCGCGGCAGCGGCACTACGATCTCCTTTCGGCCCGACCCCAAGATCTTTCCCGACGTTCGCTTCGACACGAAGGTCATTGCCGAGCGTCTGGAGGCCAAGGCCTACCTGCACGGCGGCCTGACCGTCGTCTTCCGCGACGAGGCGGCCGGCGCGGAGGCCGTGTATCACTACGACGAGGGGCTGAAGGCGTTCCTCGCCACGATCGTCGGGGACGGCGCGCTCGGGGGCGAGCTGTTCACGATCGCCAAGGAGCAGGACGGCCTCCACCTCGAGTGCGCGCTCGCGTGGACGGAGGAGACGACGGAGCGAGTCCAGTCCTACGTCAACAGCATCCCGACCACCGCCGGCGGCGCGCACGAGAACGGCCTCAAGAGCGGGATCGTGAAGGCGGTGCGCAACTACGCCACCGTCCACAACCTCGTGCCGCGCGGCGTGGCGCTGACCGCCGACGACGTGCGCGAGGGCCTGGTGGTGCTGCTCGCGATCAAGATCCCGCAGCCGCAGTTCCAGGGGCAGACCAAGGAGCGTCTGAACAACGCCGAGGTGACACCGGTCATCGACGCGATCGTGCGGAGCGCGCTCGAGAACGCGCTCAACGCCAACCGCACCGCGGGCGACGCGATCGCCGCGCGCGTGGTGCTCGCCTCACGGGCGCGGAGCGCGTCGCGTGCCGCCGCCCAGCAGGTGCAGCGCAAGGGAGCCGTCTCCCATCGCCTCAACCTCCCCGGCAAGCTCGCCGACTGCAGCTCGACGGACCCGAGCGAATGCGAGCTCTTCATCGTCGAGGGCGATTCCGCCGGGGGCTCCGCCAAGCAGGGCCGGGACCGCACCTTCCAGGCGATCCTCCCGCTCCGCGGCAAGGTGCTGAACACCGAGCAGGCCTCGACCGCGAAGGTGCTCACCAACAAGGAGCTCTCGGATCTGGTCTCCGCCCTCGGCTGCGGCACCGGCAAGAGCTTCGATCCGGGCAAGCTCCGCTACCACAAGGTCTGCCTGCTGACGGACGCCGATTCCGACGGCAACCACATCTGCACGCTGCTCCTCACCTTCTTCTATCGCCACCTCCCGGAGCTGATCCGCCAGGGCTACGTCTACATCGCGCAGCCGCCGCTCTATCGGGTCGACATCGGCAAGGAGGTCCACTGGTTGCGCGACGACGCCGAGAAGGAGCGGCTGCTCGGGCGGCTCAACGGCAAGCGCGAACGCGTGCAGGTGACCCGCTTCAAGGGGCTCGGCGAGATGAACCCCGGGACGCTCAAGGAGACGACCCTCGACCCGGCGCGGCGCGCGCTCCTGCGCGTGGCGATCGCCGACGAGGCGGGGACGGATCAGGCGATCCAGACGCTCATGGGCCGCGACGTGGCGCCGCGCTTCGCGTTCATCATGGAGCGCGCGGCGAAGGTGGAAGAAGTGGACGTCTGAGGAGGTGTCGATGGCACTCGCTCGTGCTCTCGCGCTCGCGCTGCTGGCATGGTGCCTGAGCTCTTGCATCCTGACCAAGTTCGCGACGACGCCGATGCGACTCGGCGGTGCCGCGCTGGTCCTTGGCGGCGCCGTGGTGAGCCTGGCACCGGTGGCCGGCAATCCGGCCAATGCCGCCCTCCTGAAGGCCGACTCGGCCATCAACACCACCGCCGACGAGATCGACGAGGCGCCGCTCTGAACGTCCTCGCTCTGCCCCGCTCAGGGCGCGGGGCTGCGCGCCGACTCGACCAGCACGTGGGGGAAGTCGTGATTCTCGTTCGTGTCGCCGACGTGCGCCTCTTGCACCGTCCCGGTGATCGAGAACCGCGCGCCGGGGGCCGGGGGGCTCGCGTGGCTCATCACCGTCAGCTTGGCCCGCCCGTCGCGCAGGTCGAACATGCTCTCCGGACCGATCGGTAACGGATTCTCCACCGTGCCGACCACCGTGACGGTCTGGCCCACGTACGCCTCGGGCGTCGCGACGATGTCCGCGATCCCGACCGCCGAGACGCCGCCGGGGCGCGCGAGCGTGAGGCCGAGCATGCCGATTGCCAGGAATCGAGCGCGCATCGCGGTTCTCCTTCTCGTCATCGAACCTGCGTGATCGTGTAGTGCAGCTTGTAGGAGCCGCCGGTCACGACGCACGACTCACCCGGACAGTCGGCGTCGGACAGACACAGTCGGTCCGTGCGCACGGAGCAATGGCCGCCGTCGCCACCGACGCTCGAGGTGACGAAGCTCGCGGTGCTGCCGCCGCTCCCGTAGTCCGGCCCCGGGAGGGCGATGTCGAACGTTCCGAGGTTGTGACTCTCGCTGTTGAGGCAGGTGGCGCCGGGGAAGAACCCGTAGAGAGCGAGGGCGCGCTTGAACGACAGGCCGTAGAGCTGTCCCTCGCGACAGTCGAGGCTGTGGCCGGTGGCGTGCAGGTGCAGGGTATCGCCGGCCAGCACCCCGAGGTCATAGGTCAGATTCTGCGGCACCGTGACGGGGTCCAGGACCGCGTAGAGGTTCGTGAGGCGCTGCCAGTCGCCATTCACCTCCAGGAAGACCTCCCAGCCCCGGACCGTTCCACCCAGTGAGAGACACCCCTGGGGCAGCGGGCACGGGGTGGTGGCGCAATCCGCCGCCGAGACCTCACACCGCTTGAGCGGCGCGATCGCCGGCGTGACGGGCTTCAGGGGATTCACGATCTCGATCGCGGTCACCTGCACCTGGAGGTGGGTGACGGGGGTGGGATCCGGCCGCCAGGCGGCGAGGATCGTCTTCCCGACCTTGCTCGGGAAGCGCCCGCGCGCGTCGGCCTTCGCCATCTTGACGACGACGTGGACCCGCGGCGGCGGCCCGTCGACGAAGGTCGCGAGTGCCCGCGGGCGCCGGAAGCTCGGGGGCGTGCGGTCGAGGACGCGGATACGCGGCGCGTGCTTGGCGCCGCGGGGGCGTGGCGGCAGAGGGATGTCGAAGGCGAAGTCGGCGGCGTTCACGTCGGCGAGCGGCTGGTGCAGCGGGAAGCACTCGGTGTTGAGCAGGTTCACCGGGTTCGAGATGTGCGAGACGAGGCAGGCGTCACCCGCCCCGCCGCCGTCGGGGCTGATCCACACGTCGGTGCGGGTGGAGCGTCGGCCGAAGCGCACCGCGCCGTGGACCACCTTGTACCCACCCGTGCGGGTGACGGCGATCGCCTGGGGCGGATGCAGCTCGCTGTGATAGTTCCACGTGACGCCGACGCAGGTCTCTGTGCCGGCGGGGTCGCAGCCAGCGCAGGTCGGAGGTTTGCAGTCGCCGTCGATCGCACACGGCTGCGACAAGGTGACCGAGCACGAGCCCGGCGGGTCCGGGTCTGGATGTCCGCAGTCCCAGATCCAGCGACCGACGGCGGTCAGACGGTCGCCGCGGCCGCCCCAGGCGAAGAGCGGGTACTTCGGATACTCCCACTCGACCTCGAGCTGGCCGCCCTCCTCGCCGTGCCGGCCGACGTTGCCCGTGGCGACGAAGCCGAGGTCGGCGGGGTCGACGGTGATGAACGTGTTCTGGTCGTCGCCTTCATGGTCGGCGGGCAGGTCGCCGCCCTCGTTGATCTTCGCGAGCACCACCGTGCCGTGCAAGGTGATCGGATCGGCGACGGGTGGAGTGTGCGCGCGGGTGTCCACCGCCGCCCACTCGGGGTTGACGAGGATCAGCATGTCGAGCAGGCCCGGCACGAGCGGCGTCCCGTAGCAGCCGCCGCCGTTCGCCTGGGTGGCGGGCGAAACGGCGAGGTTGCTGTCGATGAGAGCCGGCGCCGCCGTGGGGAGTAAGGCGACCGCGCAGGCGAGGACGAGCGGACCGCGGACGTTCGCGCGCATATACCTCCTCCGCATGACCGGCGGACGATCGGGCCGCGTCACGCGGGCGGCACCCTAGCCCCGCGGTGGTCGCGCTGACAAGGGAACTTGCGGGCTCAGGCGCCGGCAGCGAGCCGCCGCTCGAAGGCTTCGAGGTCGTTCGGCGGGATCACGAAGTAGCGGGCCTCGGGGTGGTGGAAGACGAGCGCCGAGACCGACGCCTCCGGGTCCATCATGTACCCTTCGGTCAGCCGGAGACCGATCGCGCCCTCCACGTCGAGCACGCGGAAGAGCTTCTCCTGGTCCTCGAGCCGCGGGCAGGCCGGGTAGCCGAAGCTCACCCGCACCCCGCGGTACCGGGCCTTGAATCGCTCGCTCATCGTCATCTCGGGCGGGTCCGGAAAGCCCCACATCTCGCGCAGGCGGCGATGGAGCAGCTCGGAGAAGGCCTCGGCGCCCTCGATCGCGAGGGCTTGCAGGATGTGCGAGTCGAGAAAGCGGCCGTCGGCCTTCCAGCGCTCGGCGAGCTCGCGCACGCCGTCGCCGCAGCTGACGGCGAAGAGCGCCACGTAGTCGGTGAGCCCCGTGGCGCGCGGCGCCACGAAATCGGCGAGGCAGAGCCCCTCGCCCGTGGACTGGCGCGGGAAGGTGAACGACTCGACGACGCCGCGATCCCGGCCGTGGAGGAAGATGGTCTCGCCGTCGGACTGCGCGGGGAAGAACTTGTACACCGCGCGCGCCGGCATCGCCCCCGTGGCGAGCAGCTCGTTCTCGACCGCCGCCACGCGCTCGCGGAGACGCCGGGCCTTCTCGTCGCCGGCCGCCAGCAGCGTCTCGAGGTTGCCGCGGAGCCCGAGGTGCTTGCCGTAGAGCATGGCGGGGTTGAGGTAGGGAAAGATCTCCTCGAGCGCGAAGCGGTCGACGACGTGGCGCTTCAAGTCGGGCGGCGTCGGGATCGGCTGATCGTGACGGATGAGCGGCGCCGCGGCCGGTGCCGCGCTCCTCGTCGCGAGCGACGGCGCCTCGCGCAGGCGGGCCTGCTCGGCCTGCACCTCGGCGGCCGCCGCCTCGCGCGTGCGTCCGTCGACGAGCTTGTTCGCGAGGTCGAGGCCCCGCATGGCGTCGTTCGCGTAGCAGACGAGCTCGCCGTAGGCCGGCGCGATCTTGGCCGCCGTGAACTTGGCCGACAGCGCGGCGCCGCCCACCAGCACCGGACACCGGACGCCGGCCGCGCGAAGGTCCTCCGCCGTCACCACCATCTGCTGCGCCGATTTGACGAGCAATCCGGAGAGCCCGATCAGGTCCGGCCGGTGCGAGCGGTACGCGGCGATCAGGTCCTCGGGCGGCACCTTGATGCCGAGATTCACCACCCGGAAGCCGTTGTTGGCGAGGATGATCTCGACCAGGTTCTTCCCGATGTCGTGCACGTCGCCCTTGACGGTGGCGAGGATCACCTTGCCCTTGGTGGCGCTCTCGGTCTTCTCCATGAAGGGCTCGAGGTAGCCGACGGCGGCCTTCATGGCCTCGGCGCTCTGCAGCACCTCGGCCACGATCAGCTCGTTGTCGTTGAAGAGGCGGCCGACCTCGTCCATCCCGGTCATCAGCGGGCCGTTGACGATCTCGAGCGGCTTCGACTGCTTCAGCTTCTCGGCGAGGTCGTCGACCAGCCCGTCCTTGGAGCCCTCGACGATGTAGCGGGCCAGGCGCTCGTCGAGCGGCAGCGCGCTCCGGTCGGGGCGCCTGGCTGCCGCCGTTCGCCCACGGAAGTGGGCCGCGAACGCGGCGACGGGATCCTCGCCCCGCCACCAGATCAGGTCCTCGGCGAGGCGGCGCTCCTCCTCGGGGATCGAGGGATAGCGCTCGAGCTTCTCCGCGTTCACGATCGCCAGGTCGAGCCCCGCCTTCACGCAGTGGTAGAGGAAGACGGAGTTCAGGATCTCGCGGCCCGCGCCGGGAAGGCCGAAGGAGACGTTGCTGACGCCGAGGATGGTCTTCGTCCGCGGCAGGGCCTCCTTGATGAGCCGCACGCCCTCGATCGTCTCGGCGCCCGCGCCGACGTAGTTCTGGTCGCCGGTGCCGACCGGGAAGACGAGCGCGTCGAAGATGATGTCCTCCTCGGCGACGCCGTATTTCTCGGTGAGCAGCCGGTAGCTCCGCTCGGCGATCTGGAGCTTGCGCTCGCGCGTCACGGCCATGCCGCGCGCCTTGTCCTCGTCGATGCAGCCGACGACCACCGCCGCGCCGTAGCGGTGGATGAGCGGTACCACCTTCTCGAAGCGCTCCTCGCCGTCCTCGAGGTTGATCGAGTTGACGACCGCCTTTCCCTGGCAGCGCTCGAGGGCCTCCTCGAGGACCCGATGGTCCGTCGAGTCGAGCATGAGCGGCACCTTCACCTTGCGCGTCAGCACGTCGAGGAAGGTCGTCATGTCGGCCAGCTCGTCGCGGTCGGGGTTGGCGAGGCAGACGTCGAGGATCTGCGCCCCGCCCCGCACCTGCCGCCGGCCGATCTCGGCGGCCTGGTCGAGGTCGCCGCCGATGACGAGCTCCTTGAACTTGCGGCTGCCGATGACGTTGGTGCGCTCGCCGACGATGACCGGGCGGCGGTCGTCCTCCAGCGGCAGCACTTCGATGCCCGAGACAACGCTGCGGCGGACGGGCGCCGCGCTGCGCGGCCGGTAGCGGCGCGCGAGCTCCACGAGCGCCCGGACGTGCTCCGCCGTCGTGCCGCAGCAGCCGCCGATGATGTTCACCCAGCCCTCGGCGAGGAACCGCTCGACCTTGCGGACGAAGAGCTCCGGCGTCTCGTTGTACCGGCCTTCCTCGTCCGGGAGACCGGCGTTCGGAAAGCACGAGACCGGGAAGCGGGAGAACTGCGCCAGCGTGCGCAGGTGGTCGGTCATGAAGTCCGGACCGGTGGCGCAGTTCATGCCGATGGCCAGGAGGTCGCGGTGGGCCACCGAGACGTAGACCGCCTCGATCGACTGGCCCGCGAGCATCGTGCCCATGGTCTCGATCGAAACCGAGAGGACGACCGGCAGCACGACCCCCGCCTCGGCGAACGCGCGGTCGATGCCGAGGAGCGCCGCCTTCACGTTGAGCGTGTCCTGCTGGGTCTCGAGGAAGAGGACGTCGGCCCCGCCCTCGACGAGCCCGACGGTCTGCTCGGCGAATGCCGCGGCGACCTCGCCGAACGTGATCCCCCCGGTCACCGAGATCGTCTTCGTGCCCGGCCCCATGGAGCCGACGACGAAGCGCGGACGGTCCGGCGTCTCGAACTTCGCGCACGCCGCGCGGGCGAGGCGCGCCGCAGTGGCGTTGATCTCGCGGACCTTGTCGGCGAGCCCGTACTCCGCGAGCGGGATGCGCGTGCCGCCGAAGGTGTTGGTCTCGACCAGGTCGGCGCCCGCGGCGAGATAGCCCTCGTGCATCTCGCGGACGACGTCGGGCCGGGTGAGGACCAGATTCTCGTTGCAGCCCTCGTAGGCCTCGCCGCCGAAGTCGGCCGCGCCGAGGTCGCGGCCCTGGAGGTAGGTACCGGTCGCTCCGTCCAGGACGAGGATGCGTTCGGCCAGGAGGGCGCGCAGGCGGTCGGTGCGGGCCGTCATCGCGGGCAATCATAACGGCGGTGGCTCCCGGTGCAAAGGCGCGGTGCGTTTCCGACCACGTCGGCCGGGGGTTGCGGCCTTCGACGTGCGTGCAAAGCTCGAGCATGGCGAGTCGAGAGGTCGCCACCCGGCTCAGGCTGGCGGGCCCGCGCTGGTCGACCCTGCTGGCCGGGCTCCGGCACCCCCGCCGATTCTTCTCCGAGCTCGTCGAGCGCATCCAGGAGGACAACATCCTCACCATCGCGGAGGCGATGTCCTACTTCTTCTTCTTCGCGTTCTTCCCCTTTCTGCTCTTCCTGCTCGCGCTGGTGAGCCTGCTGCCGGTGCACGGCCTGGAGGACTGGCTGCTCGCGCAGGGGAGCCAGGTCTTCCCCGGCGAGGCGTACGGCATGCTCGAGCGCACCGTGCGCGGGCTCCTCGCCCTGCCGAGGAGGGGACTCCTCTCGTTCGGCGCGGTGCTGGCCCTCTGGAGCGCGTCGTCCGGCTTCGCCGCCGTCATGCACGGCCTCAACCGCGCCTATCGCGTCCGGGAGTCGCGTCCGTGGTGGCGGGTTCGCCTCACGGCGATCGCCCTGACGGTCGGCCTCTCGCTCTTCATGATCGTGGCGTTCGTGCTGGCGGTCTTCGGCGGCCAGCTGGCCCTGCTGGTCGGGCGGACGCTCGGGCCAGCCGGCATCGGCGCCGCCCTGGTGGCGCGCTGGGTCGTGGCGCTCGGTCTGATCGCGTTCGTGGTGGCGACGATCTACTACGTCTGTCCCGACGTCGAGCAGCAGTGGGTGTGGGTGACGCCGGGCTCGTTCATCTTCACGCTGGGCTTCGCCGGCGCGTCCGCCGGCTTCTCGTACTACGTCGGTCGCTTCGCCTCGTACGAGAAGACCTACGGCTCGCTCGGCGCCGTGATCGTCCTCCTCTTCTGGCTCTACCTTCTCGCGTTTTTCCTGCTCCTCGGTGGCGAGGTGAATGCCCTCCTCGAGCACCTGTCGCCGGCCGGCAAGATGGAGGGCGAGCGCGAGGCGGCGCCGGTGGAGATCCAGGCCGAGCGGATCGCGCGCGCCGGCGGGAGCGGCTAGCGCCGCCAGAGCCCGACGGCCTCGGCGAACCGCCGCCGTTCCTCGGGCGTCTGCTCGGGGTTCAGGTCGGGATGATTCGACTTGAGGAAGCGGCGCCACGCGGTCACGAAGCGTCGCTCCGTGCAGTCGAGGGGGAGGGAGAGCATGCGGAGCAGGCGCTTGGGTTGATTGGCGAGCGGCTCCCTGACCGTCCGCCGACGGGGAGGGCGCGGCACGGGATCGGACCAGCGCTCGGCTACCCCGAGCCACCAGCGGAAATCGGCGATCACCTCCGCGTAGGTCGGGTCCTTGCGCCACGTCCGCGGAAACCACTCGCGGTAGAGGCGGCCGAGCAGGCCCTCGAGCCGCAGCCTCAGCTCGGGCGACAGGCGGCCGTCGCGGCCGTCGTGCGCCTGGAGCGCCATGAGGAGGGCGTCCATCTCGCGCTGGTAAAACGTCCGGCGGACGCTCCAGCGCGCGTGCACCGCCTTCCCGAGCCAGGGGTGGAGGCGCCGCAGGAACGCACTTGCTGTGTTGGCCCGCTCCATCGTTTGTCCGCGATCAGGGTGTAGGAAATGGCTTCCCGCATCGCGCTTGTCAACGGGAAACGCCGGAGGCGGGCCTGGTCCAGATCAAAGTTCCCCGTCCCCGCGGCCGATAGTGTAGATGCCATGGCGAGCGCTCGGCCCCTGCTCGTGTGCGAGGTGATGACCACGACGCCGACGGTGCTGCACGCCACGCACTCGGTCGGGGCCGCTCGGCACCTCTTCGACACCGAGGGCTACGACCACCTCCCCGTGATCCGCGGTCGCAAACTCGTCGGTATCCTGAGTGCCCGTGACGTCAGGGAGTTCCTCGCCCGGGAACCCGACGGCCTCGATCGGCGGGTCGGATTCGCCGTGAGCCGGCCGCCGGTCGTCGTCCGTCGCGATGCGCCGGTCGCAGAGGCCGTACGCCTTCTCACGGACGAGGGTATTCACTGCCTGCCGGTGATCGATCAGGCCGGCGACCTGCTCGGCGTCCTGACGATCGCTGACCTCCTGAGCCTGCTCGCGCGCGTCCTCGACACGCTGGAGGGAGATGCAGCCCTGCGCCGGTCGAAGGGATGATCGGCATGCGCGTACGCGGGGGCGCAGCCGGTTCAGGCGATAAGGCCCTTCGAGTCCTCCTGGTCGAGGACAGTGCCACCGACCGGGAGCTCGTCGAGCGCGCCTTCCGCGAGCCGGCGCCCCTGACGGGCCCCGTGGACCTCGAGGTCGTGGGTGATGCCGAGGCAGCCCTGTCAGCGGTACGGGAGGCGACGTTCGCGGTAATCCTCACCGACTACTCCCTCCCCGGTCGCAACGGCATCGAGCTCCTCCGGGCGCTCCGCGAGACGAACGACGAGACGCCCGTGGTGTTGATGACGGGGCTCGGCGACGAGTTCCTGGCCGTCTCGGCACTCCAGCAGGGCGCTCTGGACTACGTCGTCAAGGAGATCGGGTTCGAGCGCGCGTTGCCGGTCGTGATCGAACGCGTCCTCGGCAAGCGAGCGCTCGCCCTGGAAGTCGAGGCCGGCCACCAGCGAATTGCGCAGTACGCCAAGCGGCTCGAGCGTCAGGTCGAGGACCAGACCGCGGCCCTGCGGCGGGCCCTGCAGGAGTCGGAGGCGCTCCGGCGCATCGGTCGGGCGCTGGCCGCAGCGCGTGAGCTGAAGCCAGCACTGGACCTGGTGACCCAGGCGACGGCGCAGCTCCTCCGGGCCAAGGCGGCAGCGGTAGTGATCCACACCGAGTCGGAGCGCGTTCTGGTGAGCGTGTGGGGGGCCCTCAAGGAGGCGCCCGGTCTCAAGCGGGCCGACCTGCTCGCCGCGCTCGGTACCGGCTTCCCGGAGACGGCCACGGCTGCGCTGCGAGGAGAGGGGGGCGGCGAGATCGGCCTCCTGTGGGCCGGACGTTCGGCGCCCCAGCCGTTCTCCTCGCACGATCTCGAGCTCCTCGAGGGAGTGACCGACCTGGCCGCCCTCAGCATCGCCAACGTACGTGCTCACGAGCAGCTGCGGCGGCCGGCCGCAGCCGATCTGATCCGAAAGGAGAGCTCGGAGGCGCCCGGCCGGGCGGCTCCGGGTGTGTCACCGGCGAGCCCGGCGCCACCGCCGCCACGCCGCGTCGCGGCCGAACCGGTCGACACGAGCGCGCTCGTCCTCCCGCCGTTCCCCGCCGCGCTCGGACGCTTGCTCGCCCTGGCGGAGGGCGACGACGCGACCCCCGCGGAGGTCGAGAAGGCCGTCGGTCTCGACCCCGCCCTGGCCACCCGCGCCATCCAGCTGGCCGGCGCGCCGGCCCTCGGCCGGGTTCGCCCCCCATCCTCGCTGCGCGAGGCGCTCATCGTGCTCGGCCTCCGGGGAATCCGGAATCTCGCCTTCGCACAGTTCTCCCGCCGGCTCGTCGTGCGCTGGGGTGAGGTCGACCAGCTGCTCTGGGAGCTGTCCCTGGCGACGGCCGCCGGCACGCAGCTCCTCCTCGAGGCTCGCGAGCCCGCCGTGGCGGACGATGCCTATCTCTGTGGCCTCCTCCACAACGTGGGTGCCGTCGCGCTCAACAACGCCCATCCCGACCGCTACGCGCGAGCGATTCAGCAGGCGATCGCCGAAGAGCGGCCCTTCGGCGACGCGGAGCGGGAGGCGCTCGGGTGGGACGGCCGGAGCGTCACCGGGCGGCTGGTCTCGAGCTGGAGCCTGCCCCCACGGGTCACGGAGACGCTCCGGAATCGACAGCGGGGCGCGGGTCCGATCGATGCTCCTCTCGGCTGGGCCTCGAGCGTGGCGCTGCGCATGAGCCCCGTGTGGCAGCGGATGCTCGGGGACCGGCCGGAGCCGGCCTGGGTCGCGCGCGAGGTGGACGCTGCCGAGAGCACGCTGGCTCTCGCGCCGGCCGCGCTCGACGAGGTACGCCAGGCCACCTCCGCCCGCTGCGAGACGCTACGCAAGCTGGTCGGCTGAGGAGCGCCATGGCGATACGCATTCTCCTGATCGACGACAATCCCTTCGATCGCGAGCTCGTGCGGCGCGGCCTGCGGGGGCTGGCCACGCCGCCCGGGCCGGTCGAGCTCGTCGGTGCGGGCGAGTGGGCGGAGGCGCGTCCCCACCTCGAGGCCGGGGGCTTCGACCTCCTGCTCCTCGACTATCACCTGCCAGGCCTCACCGGCCTCGACGTTCTGCGCGAGCTCAGGGGACACGCCCACCCGCCGGTCATCATGCTGACGGGGCAGGACGACGTCGCGACCGCGGTCGAGACCTTGCGCGCGGGCGCGTCCGACTACGTCTCGAAGTCCGCCGATCCGGGTCCGGGCCTCTGCCTCGCCGTCGAGCGCGTGCTCGAGCGCGTGCGGCTCGAGCGCGAGGTGGCCGAGTCGCGCGCCCGGCTGGCGGCCTACGCGGCGGAGCTCGAGCACAAGGTCGCCACTCGCACGGCGGTCGTGCGCGCCCAGGCGGCCGAGATCGAGGCGCTATATCTCAGGGCGGAAGAGGCGGCGCGACTCAAGGAGGAGATCGTCGCCAACGTGTCCCACGAGTTCCGGACCCCGCTCAACGTCATCCTCGGCTACGCTGACCTTCTCGGCGAGCATCTACCAGGGGAAGGCGGCGAGGCCGGCGAGATGCTCGCCAAGGTGCGCGGCCAGGCCGAACGTCTGCGCGAGCTCGTCGAGTCGCTGCTCGCGCTCAGGAACGTCGACGCGGGTGCCGACGGCGTCGTACCTTCTTCGTTCACGCTCGCAGACTTCATGGAGGAGCTGCGGGCCGAAGCCCTCCGGCTGGGTGCGGATCGCGGGCTCAGCTTCAGCTGGAAGTCGCCACCCGAGCCGTGCGAGGTCGAGCACGATCGCGAGAAGGTGCGGGCGATCGCCTACCATCTGCTGACCAACGCCATCAAGTTCACGCCGAGCGGTGAGATCGAGGTGGAGGCGACGCGCACGGCCGACGGGGGCATCGTCCTGACCGTCCGCGACACGGGCATCGGTGTCCCGCCCGAAGCCCGGGCGGTCATCTTCGACGATTTCCGCCAGCTCGACGGCTCGACCACCCGGCGCTACGAGGGCATGGGGCTCGGCCTCGGCATCGTCAGACGATACACGGCGCTGCTGCAGGGGGCCCTCCGTCTGGACAGCACGCCCGGCGAAGGCACCACGATCGTCGTGGACCTGCCGGGGCCGCGGCGGGCGCGAGACGTCGCCACTCGGCGGGAGTGAGCGCCGATGGCGCCCCTCAGGCGGTGCCTGGCGGCTGGTTGAGCAGGAGCCAGTAGAGACCGAGCTCCGTCACGGACCGCGCGAACTGTTCGAAGTCCACCGGCTTGACCACGTAGCTGTTGACCCCGAGGTCGTAGCTCTCGACGATGTCACGCTCCTCACGTGACGAGGTCATCACGACGACGGGGATGCGCTTCGTCCGCGGATCGGTCTTGATCCGGCGGAGGACCTCGAGCCCGTCCACCTTCGGCAACTTCAGGTCCAGGAACACGACCTTCGGCGCGTTCTCGACGCCGCGGCCGGCGTAGGAACCGGTGGCGAAGATGAACTCCAGGGCTTCCGCCCCGTCGCGCACGAGGTGGACAGCGTCAGCCAGGTTCCGCTTCCGGAGCGCCCTGAGCGCGAGCTCCGCGTCCTCCGGGCTGTCCTCCACCAGCAGGATCTCGACTCCCGTCAGGTTCATGCGCCGCTCCTCCTTCCGCGGGAAGGGTGAAATAGAAGGTGGCGCCGCGGTCGACCGCCCCCTCGGCCCACACGCGCCCGCCGTGCCGCTGCACGATGCGCTGCACGATGGCGAGACCCACGCCGGTGCCCTCGAACTCCTCGGCGCGGTGGAGCCGCTGAAAGACCTTGAACAGCTTGTCGGCGAAGCGCGCGTCGAATCCGGCGCCGTTGTCGCTTACGAAGTACGTCGGCTCGCTTCGCTCCATGCATCCGATCTCGACCGTCGGGTGGGAGACGCGCTGGGAGAACTTGAACGCGTTGCCGATCAGGTTGACGAAGACCTGCTGCAGCATCCCGCGATCGCCGGAGGTGCACGGCAGGTCGCCGATGCGCACCGACACGGTGCCGCGCGGCTCCACCCGCTGCAGCTCCTCGGCGACGGACCGGGCGAGCGCCGCCATGTCGACGGGCACGCGCTCGAGCTCCTGGCGCCCGAGCCGTGAGAGGGCGAGGAGATCGTCGATGAGCCGCCCCATCTGCCGCACGTTGTCACGGACCACTCGTAGCAGACGCTTGCCGTCCGCATCGAGGGCGTTCGCGTGCTCCTCGACGAGGAGCTGCGAGAAGCCGTGGATGGCGCGCAACGGCGCGCGCAGGTCGTGCGCCACGGCATAGCTGAACGATTCGAGCTCCTCGTTCTTGCGTTCGAGATCGGCGAGCAGGGCAGCCCGGATGTCAGCGAGCTCGCGGGCCGCCCGACCCTCCGCGGCCTCCATCTCCTTGTGCAGCAGCTCCTCGCGCATGCGGCGGTGCTCGTCCTCGAAGTGCTTTCGCCTGAGCTGCGCCCGCAGCCGCGCCTTCAGCACCTCGAAGTCCGCCGACTTCGTGATGTAATCGTCCGCGCCGGCATTGATGCTCTCGATCATGGCCTGCTGCTCCTCGAGCGCGGTGAGCATGATCAGGGGAATGTCCCGACAGGCGGGACTGTCCTTGATACGCCGGCACGTCTCCTCACCGGACAGGCCCGGCATCACGAGGTCGAGCAGGATGCAGTCGACCGGCTGCACCTCGAGCAGCGCGAGGGCCTCCTCCCCCGAGCGCGCCAGGACCACGTCATAGCCTTCGTTGCGGACCTGCCCGG
>Ga0070699_100003203_pt1 | contig 14473 bp, 11 predicted proteins | sample KBSK1503metaG_FD_65473 | JGI IMG/M metagenome (GOLD analysis project Ga0070699, IMG submission 65473) | Corn, switchgrass and miscanthus rhizosphere microbial communities from Kellogg Biological Station, Michigan, USA - KBS K1-50-3 metaG | ecosystem: Host-associated > Plants > Roots >...
TACAAGGAGTAGACTCAGTACGTGAATCTATCTCCTAGTCGAAAGTACAATAGCCGAAATTAGGGATTTTGTGCCCAAAAACTTTTTCCAAGGCGACCAACACAGATTTACCCCACTACCCGAGCATCCCGCACAATCGCTTTGCTCCAGGCACCGCCTTTATCGACAACGAACTTTTCGTTACCAACGCGCTCGACAATTTCCCGCCAGTCCTTTACCACGTTAACCGGCGTGGACAAATTTACTTTCTCCACCGAGTAGGAACGAAGGACGGCACTCCCCAGTTTACGTTTTCCATGGATCTATCAGGCGACTTGGTGAACGAGCTTCCGCCCGGCCATGAAGTTTACGAGGCGCCGAACGCCATGGTATTCGCCCGTCCGGAAGTAAGATCGTTAATTACGCGGGATGAACGAACCACCATAGAACGCTTACTTAAAGCGCACTTCAGAGAAGAATCTTACAAAGCAGAACTCAAGAAACGATCCATCGTAGTACACATGGCGTCGGAAGTAGACGTGGACCGACTTCTCGAAGACAACCTAGCCGAGGAAAGGATTCAGTACCGTATAGCATTCAAGTTCGACTTGGTCACAAAGAAAACCGGCAGCCGTACATTTGTTATCCGACTTTCACGATCATACGACAACAGATGGATTGAATACGCCGCGATAACCGATCTCCGCGCCCAAGCAACCGCCGTCATATCCGAATTGGCCCTCAAAATCAAACAAGGCATTCTCTACGACCTCAACGACGCCATATTCGATCCCGATTCTTCCGGAGGCGTACCTCTGAAGCAAGCACAACGGGTGGTAATTCAAATAGCGCATCATGGCGAGGAGTAAATTCTGCGCACTCCCACCCAGCTACCTATAAGGCACCACAAAGCTGTCATACAGCCCACCGTCCGTTGCACAGATGAAACACGTTTGTTAGCATCCAAATTACTTTGAGCGTAGGATTCGCTACAACAAAACTAGATCCGCTAGAAAGACTCCGTAGAGCTTACCGGCTCTGTACCCAAGCGACCGCTAATCTCGAGCGCTGCCGAGCGGAACGCAGGCCAAGAGAGAAAGCCAACCACTTCGCCCGCGCCGTAGTCGACATCAGAAATATTCAAGCTGAAATTGAAGCTGCAGGAGTGCAATTAAAGGAATACGTAATCATCGACGCCCAACTAACTGAGTAACCGATTTTCAAGGCATCTCGCCACTCACCTGAAGCACCGCTTGTTTTGAACGCACCCAAAGATACAAAACTTCGCCAGGCGTAAGTCCTTGCCCGGAGGCAGCCAACGCAGCCCTCTCTAAAATCTCCTCACAAGTTAGAACGCCCCTAGAATCCATTCGCAATCGACGCAACAGCACTTCAAGCGAGGGTGAACTTCCCCGCATCTTTCTCCCTACTTTCGCGATGGCTGTTCTGCGATACATCCTCGTCGAACTCTGGTCGGAGCTACAACAGCTATGCCTTATGCCTTTAACGCAATGCCCGACTTATGCCCACACCAGACTTTTTTCTAGTTCTATGTTTCTTCGAACTGATTCAAACAAGTAACGCAACGCGGATTCCGATGTTGCGCAAGTAAGACCCGAAACCCTGCATGCCACAACTGGCCATCATCAATCACGGTATACTTCGCTTGCCTGATTTGCCGTAACCCCTTTCTCGATTGTTCGAGAATTCCCCACCATTCAGGCAAATGATCTTCACATTTCAAGGTCTGAGGCCTTATCAGATAATGAAGATTCCCAACCGGATTCCTTCTGTTACCCTCCTTGCTACCGTTAAAGGTGCACATAAAATCCTGGCGGCTGACCTTTGTTTCAAAGACCATCACCAGCTTCTCGGGCGCGACTACCCGATCTATGTCACCAAGACTCCTGAATTCAGCAAGATCACTCAACGTCACTTCCAACCAAAATCGATGTTGCAACGAACCGATGACGACCGCATCAGCCACATAACCCTCACCCAAGTAAACTTCCGAAGCATAATCAAACCCTGCGCCCGTAACCCTTCGCCGCATCCAACCCGGGACTCTGCCCGTTAAATCGTAATGTAACGTACTCGGCGGCATCGATTACTCCAAAAAATTGACTTCTGATTTCAACTACAACGCTTCATGCCACATTCCGGTCTAATCCAAACTGCCACATATGAAGCGACTCACCAGGGTTTGCCAGTGCCGATTCAGAAAAGTTCTTTTTATCCCCGACCTTTAGTTCCTCAAAAGGCAACAAGAGCGCCTCAGCCGAAGTGATAAGATCGCTGACTTGCCCCCGCTTGAGTCCCTTCAAAAACTCTTGCGGCAATCCTGTCAACTTGTACGCCTTGAAAATCTGCCCCGAAGATGGTTCCAGGTTGCGCCAAGGCCGCGACCGCACTTGCAAATTGAAATTTAACCCATGCCGAGCTACCCATCCGTCAGCTATACTGATCGCTTCCTTCAACGTCGATCCGGAACCGACAAACTTCAGTTCTTTCTCTTCAACTGCGCGCACCTCAAAATACCCGGCGTGCTCCTCTACACACTCGATAAACCCTCCCTGGCCGATTGGCATCAAGTACGTGTTCACTCCTAACGGAAGCCATGCGTATTCTGAAACCTTAGATACACGCTCAATTACGTCGAATGTTTCCTCAACAGATTCGACAGAGCGCAAGGCTTCGTACATCTTTAATCGTTCGCGCCATCCTTCCTCCGCTCGCTCGACCCTGCTTTGATCATGTAAGTACGCGCCGCCTTCTTCGACTCGCTTCTTAGACACGCCGTAACTTCCGGCAATCACGCTCGACAATAAAGACGACTTGCTCCCGGCACTCGCCGAAAGAATCGCCTTGTCGACCATCTCAATAATCACCGCGTCTTTCTTTCCCGACTCCGGATGCAAACGAAGCGCGCGTCCAATCATCTGCGGACCTAACACGCGGCCGGCAGCCTCGGTCGCAGGCCTTGTTAAAATACACGCCGACACCCGCTTCTCATCGTAACCTTCGGAAAGCAATTTTGCGTTAGCCAGTACTTTGATCTTCCCGACTCGGAACTGCTCCATGATCCTTCCGTACTCCGCGTCGTCCATCTTTCCCCAGACCGCTGCGGCTGGAATGCCCCGAGAATTAAACGCCGCCGCAACATCCTTCGCATGATCGATATTGACAGTGAAGACTAACGACATCCGATTAGCAGCGTGCCGCTCCCACGCGTCAACAACCATCGCGTTACGCTCAGGCGTGTTTACTGCATGCGCAAGCCTCTTTTTATCGTAGTCGCCACGCCGAATAGGCACATTCTCTAACACAAGCCCTGTGTGAAAATAATGGCCTTGTGCGGGCACCAAATAGCCCGCACTTGTTAACTGTCCGATCGTCTGATAAACGATTACGGACTGGAAGTATTTTTCCGAGGCAATGGAAACCTGGTTTCCGCGTATGTATGTCGCTGTTAGACCCAGGATAAAAACAGCGCCGGAAAAATGCTTTAGAATCAACTCATAGCTGTCCGATGCAGCATGGTGCGCCTCATCAATCAATACCAACTGAAAATGTTTTGGATCAATTCGAGCCAGAGCCTTTTGATTAAGCGCCCCTGCAGTGGAAACGACTAAATCAAAACCACTAAACTCTTTCCCACGCTCCAAAGCGCCAACATTGCATTGAGGAATAAAATCACGCGAACTCAAAACAGTTTGACGGACCAGCTCACATGTAGGCTCAACTACCAAACAGCGCCAACCCCACCGCTTCACCACCTCCCGTACCAAACAATAAAGCTCTACCGTTTTCCCAGCGCCCGTTGGCTGCACACAAACCGCTAAGGCAGGCCCTACACCACCAGCCTCCGCACGCTCCTTAGCACGACGCAACCCTTCCCAGATACTGACAAGAGCGTCCTTTTGATAGGGAAATAAATTGATCTTAGGTGCGGACACCGCCGCCGCCTGCGCCGCTGATGAGGAAGAACTCCGGCTGCGAACAACCTGAACCGAATCTTGACTGAAACCCATTCTTATTCCACACTGCTTTTATAGGTTGTTACTTCGTCAACCGAATACATCCGCTCTAACACTACAGTCCGGACAATATAAGACCTTAATCCTCGCTGGATCCAAGATAGATAGACTTAGACACGTCCTTATGAGCCGCGTTAGTACGGGACTCTGCCGGCATGTCGCTCACGCTCTCCAACGGCTTTACAATCTCCCCCGATTGCACCAGGTAGCGGGCCCCGGAAAGCACGTCAAAGAAAACCGTGTCATAGACCGCTGTCTTAACCACCGGGCTGACTGAAGCCACTGTCGCCACAGACCTGGGCGAAAACAGGACCGCAGGCTGACTCCCACCAAGCGCCGCAAGCTCCCGATCTACCGCCATCTGTTCCGATACCAACACCGGCACCGCAGGAGCCTGCAGCATCCTGGTCGAGGCCACCAGCTCAGGGGAAAAGACGTTTACGGAGGTCACGCGGGCAAACACCAACACCCCGCGCCTCACGTAGGCCTGTGTTTCTTTGTACGGCGGCACTCCACCCGTCTTGATTCCACGCGGGTTGATAAAACCGCCATCGCGCTTCCGGAGACTCTTGCCATTCAAATAACAGTCGACCGCGCCTTCGCCGCTATTGTAAGAAGCCAGCACCAGGTCCAGCCGGCCGTTGAATTGTTTGGTCAACACCGAGACGTAGCGCGCCGCCGCATCTATTGACTGAATGGCGTCAAAGGGATTAGTAAGATTGAAACGCGCTGCGGTCGTAGGAATGAACTGCATCATGCCCCGGGCGCCCTTCGGCGAAACCTGGCCTGGCCGGAAGCGCGTCTCGAGATAAGCAAGCGTCCAAAGCACTCGCGGATCAACACCATACTTACGTGCCGCCATCGCAATGTAAGGCTCGTAAAGAAGCGCGCGCTGGCGCATAGAACTCCTCGACGCCCTCCTCGCCCGGCGCCGTGAGTGTTGCCACCTAACCACACTGCGCTTGAATCTCTTTTTGCTGACACCAGCAGATCGCCCCCGCGGTTTTTTCTCTTTCTCGACCGCTTCAGCCTTCGCTTCAGCCTGTGAAAGCAGAACAACCAACGTTAACGCCGCTAAGTTAATAGGCAGGTATTTTCGTATTTTCATAAAAGGATATCCTCTCCCTCGCACACCCTTCTGCACTACCCGTGCCGCAACGCGGTCCCACCTATGGCACAGTCTTTGTAAGTCCGCCAAAACGAAACCGCACCAAGGCCGCTAGGCCGAAGCGCGGAAATACGAGAAGGAGTCCAAATCAGAATTAGTTCTCAAGGAGCAAGACTATGAATACGAAACCATTCAACATGCGCTTGTGGCTACGTGATCGCGCTGCCGATGTAGCCATCGACGAAACCCTTTTGCAGCAATCAGCGGTCGCCCGCGCGGCGAAGAAAGTCATCCAGGCAAGTGTCATCATGCACGTGCTTACACCAGTGCTGGTGATCATCGCGATGGTTGCACTAACGCCATTGGTGGTCTGCGCACAAGGCTCCGCGCCTGGCGGATCCATCTTCGGCGGCAACGATCAGACGCTGGGCAACGGAGTGCGCGAAGCGATCAAGTGGGGCCGAAATCTTCTTTTCCTGCTCGGCGTCGGCGGGCTCATGTGGGCGGCTTTCAACTACATGACGGAAAAGAACTGGACCAAGCAGGCAATAGGCTCCGTCTTTTGCTTCGCTTTCGGCGCCGTCGCCAGCCTGGCCTTTTCGTTCTCTCAAGGTAGCGCGGTCAACCTTGATACCAACCTCGGTAACTGAAGACCGTCTTTACCGAAGAGAGCTTCTTCTGGTTCGCTCGACAGCAGGTCCCAACGTAGCCACTCCCACGGCTACGGGACTTGTCCTCGGCGCACCACCAAAGAACAGGTAAACCGAAATGCACCCGAGACCTATACGTTCACAAATCTATCTCCCCGTCGTTCGCTTCGGCGTCGTAGATAGCGACTGGAAGTTTGTAATCTTCATCACGCTGCTTTGCTACAGCATTCCGTTTTTGTTCAACCTGAAGATTCTGAACTTCCCGATCGAGATCTGGTCAACTTTGCTCGGCCTGATCCTGAGCGTGGTCTTCTTTAACTTCGTGCGTATGGGACGTAAGCCTTTCTGGCTGCAACATACCATCGCCGCCTATACCAGGTCGTCCAGACAGAGACACACGCTCCCGACCGACCCAAAGAAACCAGCGTGGCTTTTACCAGACGAGAAAGAGTAACGAATCGTGACGTTTCCAAATCTATTAACCATCAGCCCATTTATTTTGCTTTTCGGCGCAGCAGTGGGATTCGCGTGGAAAGCCATGCGAGTGGCCGGAAGATCCAAAGCCGCTCTCGCAGACGCCGAGACCAGCAACATCAATGAGCGCATTAATACCGATCGTAAGTTGCTCCGGCTACTACCCCAGCCGGCAGGACGTAAACGTGAATCCTCGATCGCCGGGATTGTGGGCGCGTTGCTTCGGCACACTGACGGCAGCTACACAAAGGCCTATCACGTAGAACTCAATAACACCATCTTCCAACCGGAACATCTGATCGAATCACGCATCGACGAGCTGGCCCGGCTGTTGGCCAGCACCAAACCACCGGACACCGTTATCCAGTTCCGGCTCTCGACTCAACCGGATCTCGGGCGCGCAATTCAACGCCATCTGCGCACCAAGGACGATGTAAACAACGACCCGCTCGCCAACATCCTCCACACGCAGGGCATTTGCTTCTATCAAGACGCGGCTGAGGCAGGAGTTTTTCGCGACCATACGCTTTCAGTCTGGGTGCGAGTACCGGTCAAGCACCACAACGATGAAAGCCGGCGAGGACTCGGGACTTGCTTCCCGTCCCTGAAACGCGAAATAGCAGTTCGCGGCAAACTCGGCCTCATTGGCGCGCTATTGGCAACTATTCGCCAGACTACCAGCAGCTCGCTTGTGCGCCGCACCGTCACCGACGAAAAACATTCCATCGAAGAAGCAAGAAAAACACTTCGGCAAATCGAACATCAAAGCCCACTCAAACTTGTGCCCTTCTCCAGACAGGAGTTGTGGGAAGCCGTCTATCTGGGACACCGGCAAAACAGCGACAGCGTTCCTACACTACCAGCGGTCCCTGGCTGCGACATACGTGACTATCTGTGCCTAGAAACCATCTCCGGCGACAGCGACTTTGTAATGCACGGAAACTTCCCGGTCGCGATAATCTCACTGTTTGTTCCGCCCCAGCCGAACATCTTTGCCGACTGCATGAGAGTCCTTACCACCAACCCGGCCCTCAGCTTTCGCCACACGATCGTTACCGAATACGTCTATCTGGATCAGAATAAGGTCCGCAAGCGCCTCGACAAACGCATCCGCCAGGTGAGCCGCGCCAACAGGACCGGAAAACACGGCAGCTTCGAAGCGCGAAAAGCCATCGGCCAGCTCTCCCATGTACGCGAAGAAATTACCGGCGATACGCAAGCGATTGTGAAGGCCCGCTTTTACGCCGTCATCTACAGCAGCGCGGCAACTACCAAGGAAGAACTGCATAACTCACTGCGCGAGCTGGACCAGTACTGCGAACAACTGATTACCACTATCAGACGCATTCCCGGCGCCGAAGCCGCTCGCGAAGAGCCCGCAGCCCTCCGCTCCGTATATCTCCGCGGCCTGGTTGGCGAATTCGACAAGTCCGACACCGGCAGAGAGATTCTTGAAACCACAGACTCCCTCGCCCCACTTACCCCTACTGAGTCCGCATGGACCGGTAGTCCTCGTCCACACACCATCTGCTCTACTCCGACCGGCCACCTGGTCGGCATCGACCTCTACGATCGCACTCTGGTAACCAGTCCGCTTTGTCTCCTCATCGCGCAACCTCGCGGCGGTAAATCTGTCTTTATGTGCCGAATGATCACCGATGTCCTCGCCACCAAACCTCACGCGCGCGTCCGGGCGGTAGATTACGGTAAATCCCTCGAACCTCTGGTCGAAGTACTTGAGGGACGATATCTACGCTTTGACGAAGGCAACAAGACAATCAACACCTGGGACTACCCGGGCCTCGAACACGGCATCATGCCTGACGACCTCCAAATCTCTTTTGTAGTCGCCGACCTAATGCACCTCGCCCGCGCCAACGATACGGTCAGCGAAAACATTCTCATCATGCTGGTCAGGGAAGTTTACAAAAACCAGGTCCCCAGGAATCTCCCCGGGCGGCCGAAAGTCGAACCGCGCCTTTCAAATCTACTGGATTTGCTGCGCATCCTTCCCTTCGAACACGATATCGCGAAGAACAACGGCGAAGCCTTGATGGTCGCCCTCGAGTCCTTCAGAAACGATCCCTGGATTGACGCGCCCACTCACCCGGATTTTCTGGTCGACGATTCGCGGCTCGATGTTTATGAAATCGACTCCCTCGGCAACCTTCCCGACCGCGTTCGACAATCGATGGCCTTCCGCATCGCCGCCCACGTCATGCGCTCGATCGGAAAACGCAACCAGGACGGCACCCGATCCCCGTTGCTGCTAGCCTTCGATGAAATGTGGGAGATTGTCAGACGCTATCCACTAATCCTGGAAGTTATCGAAAGGGCCGCGCGGACCGGCGGCAAAGAAAACGCCGTTACCCTGCTTGCTTCCCACGCCTACGAAGACTTCACCGGTACTGCCGAAACGCCGAACCCAATCGGCATTTCATTAGCCAAGACTGCCGGCGTCAAACTGATCGGCAAGCAGGCCGGAGATTACGCGCGCCTGATCAAAGAGACCAGCCTCGCACCGGCAGCGCAGGCTTGCATACATGGCCTCAAGAACGTCGCCGGCGAGTACGCACAGTTCCTCGGGATTTTCGGGACCGGCCAGGATCAGGTTGTCGAAATGCTCAAAGTAGATCTCTCGCCAACCGAACTCTGGACCTTTACCACAAACCCGGACGAACGAAATGCCCGCGCCCGAGTTGCGTCCATTAGACCCGAATGGCCGATGGCCATAACGGTCGGCGCCCTGGCCACCTACTACCCACGCGGCCTAACCGCGCAGTCACTAACTGAAATTGACGAATCTCTTTTTGCCAACAGTGAAATCGCCGCGGCCTGACATTGGAGTCAACATGAAGATCAAAAATACCGCCAAACACACGCTCATTGGAATTCTGTTAGGACTAATCCTAACACCTGGCCTTCTTACTCCGCCGCCAGTCCAGGCTCAGTGGGCTGTATTCGACGCCTCAAATTACGCCGCGAAGATCGAAGAAATGACCCGCCACGTAAATGAATGGATGAAGACCGTCCAGCATTACACGGACATGTACGACAAGGCGGTGAAACAACTCACCAGCCTCAACGGAATTCTGACGACCGTCGATAAACAATTAGCCCGTAACAAAAACCTCGTCGCCTCTATCGCCTCAATCGGCAAAGCCGTTCGCGATGTCTACCAACTCAAGCGCCAGATAGAAACGATGGTCCAATGCCGCATCCGGGCCATTCGTTCGCTCGACAGTCGACTACGCGCCGGCATCTTCAATCCCCAGCAGGACCTTCAGGACCTGGAAGAATATCTCCGTAATTCAATTGGCCGCTCCAGCCAGGACACGATCGCCAACACAGAACGGCTCGCCAATGCCGACAACGAATTCGAGAGATTGCGCTACGAACTCCAGCTCGCCTACGGACGATTAGCTGAAGCCGAAGCCGCTCTCAAACAATTCGAAAAGATGGTTGAAGCTGAATTGACCAAACCTGAAAGCGAACGCTACAACCTGGGCGTTCTCCAAAGCCAAATAGGGACCGTAAAGATCCAAATCGAACAGATCAAAGCTCAGATTAGCGTTCTGACTGAAAAGCTAACCGCAAAAATGAAGGAATACGGAATGCTCATCAGCATCAGAAGCGACTATGGACAGCTAGTCCATAACACCACCGCAGCCTGGGAAGCTACCGTTCCCGTCAGAGAAGACATTCTCAAGGGCATTGACGAAGAGTTCGCCCAGGATGAAGGCATAGACGATGACCCGAACGACGGGCGATTCACCATGGATCCTTACCAAAGAGATCCTCCTATTCTGCGACCACAATCGACGCCACGGCCTACGCCGTAACGCACGGAACGAAAAACGAGAGTCCGCCAAGAGAAAAAGACAAGGCAATGGAAAACAAACTTCGCACAATGCTCCGGCACAAACCAGCGCGCCAGGCTGGACTTTGTTTCCTTGCTGCCTGTGCCATTGCCTTTGCCTGCTCCCTGCTAGCCCGTAACTTTCTCTACGCGGTCGCGAGCCTAGCATTCCTTATCGGTAACCTGATCGCACTTCGGCTTATCCGGAATGCCGGTCCGCGGGCACCTAAAGCAACAGCCCGAAAATACGTCACACCGGCACTGATTCTGTTTTGTCTTTCGACGGTGCTCACGCTCGTTCCCGTCACGAGCGTCCGTGCCCAAAGTCCATCTCCCACGCCACCAAGACTCCAGCCGCAGCCAACCCCGCCGTTTGAAGCTGGGAATCCCAGCGGGCAGCTCTCTGAATTGCTCAACCACGTGCGCGAACTCGTGCCGTACATCAGACGCCAAATTGAACGTCCGATGCTGCAAAAGTTCAAAACACTGGCCATGATCCTCGGAAGCCTTGTGCTTCTGTTCTCATTCATCCGTGTCATCCGTGAAAACGACGGAGCTTCGCAGGAACTCTATTATTGGGGCGCGCGGGCCGCTATCTTCATGGCCTTCTTTGCCCTCGCCCCTTCGATCGTAAGCACTCTCTACAAGATTGGACGCACTCTCACAATTCCGATTGAAAGCTCAATCGAGGAACGCCGCGAAGCCTTCAACAAAACCTATTACGAGTTCGTCCACGGCACCTACATCGTCAAGGACGAACAAAAAATCTATCTGGAGCCCATCTATCTAAAGCCCGGCGAGGACGGCTGGGTCGGCGTACTCACTGACGGAGAAGTCGGCACCAGTGGAAAGATGAAAGGCCTTGAACAACTCGAGAAGTCCGCCGACCTCACGTCATGGCACATGGATAAGCTCTTCCTTGGCCTGAATGTCTCCCGCGGCATTTTGCAGGCAGGAGAAATCTTTCTCTTACTGCTAGGCGGCTTCATCATGATCGGCCTCCGACTGGCCGCCCCGTTCATGGTCGCGATCGCCATCGACAAAAAGTTGGCCGAACGAATCACCTATCCCTTCGTTTGGGGCACAGTTGTCTTTACTCTTGTCTTTCCAGTGGTGCGCGACGTCCTCACCTACATTGCCTATACCGTAGGCAGCTTCGGCCTCATGATGTATAAGGGCGAACCGCTCTACAGCATCGACCCGGCTACCGCAAACATCGTTCAGACAGGCTCGTACTACAACCCGACCCTGATAATCATCATGAGCTTCGTGCTGATGACCATTTGCGGCCTGATGCTCTGGCTCTCCCCATACCTCTCTTACCGAATAGCCACCGGCCAGGTTTTCGAGGCCGTGTCCTCAACCGCATCGGGCTGGATGGCAGCCATGGTCGGGTCCGCAATCGAATTCGCGGGCCTAAAAGCCGGCGCCTCACTACAACGCCAAGCTGAAAACACGCAAACCCAAGCTGGTTGGACAGCCGAAATGACGCGCGCGAAAGGAACATTGGAGGTTTCCAATCTCGGCGCCCAAGCTAGAAAGATCTCCGGGGCAGCCGCGATCCAGGGGAATTTACAAACCACGCTGGCAGCCATCCACGCCGGCGCTACGCAAACTCGCATGTCATCGATGGCCAATCAGAATTTCACGGTTGCGTCTGTCGCTGCCCAGGTGGGCGATAGCAATAGACAAGTAGGCTACCGCCGAGACCAAAACATCACCCAAAAGAATTTGGGCTTCGATCTTGAATCTAATCGCATAGCAACTGAATCCAGTGCCCGCAAGAAGGAACTCTGGGGCACCGCAGTAGGCGGGTCAGTTCCCTTCGGCGGCGGAACCGTAATCGCCGAGCAGGGAGGCTTTGCACAAAACCAGCGCACTCGCAACTACAACGCGCTAAATGAAATTGACCGCTACGTTACAAACAGAAATGAATTTGGCACTGCCGATAAGATCCAGAGTAGCCAAACAACGTACCAGGAGAACATGACAACGGCCGCCAAAAACAACTATGCCGAACAGGTTAAAGCAGCTGACACCGCCGAAGGCATCGCGGCTGGCGGAGCAAAGTCTGGCGCAGGCACAGCATTAGGCGGAGTAAACAAAGCTTACAGCCTTGAAATGCAGGGCAACCAGATCCAGTACGACACCACGAGCGCCGCCGCTGGAGTAATCAAAGACGCAGGTTTCAGGGCCGCAAAGATGCGCGAGGTCTCAAGCGTTATTAGCGGCGTCGCCCGCGACATGGACCGCCGCATTGAAGAAGGTATGCGCCAACGATACTAAAAGCGAAAGAAGAACAACCCCCATGAATACCGCAACTGCCGAGCACGATTTGAACACCCCGCGCGAAACGGCGGATCCGCAAAGCATACAGCTCGAACCAATCGAACGAGCAATTGAATACAACTTGCAAACAGGGTTTGTCCGGCAGTACAGCGAGTTTCGCGGCGTCTACTGGACCGCCCACCCACGAAGAAGCAGCAACCTGACAGTGCGGATCTGGGCACAACCACGCAAAGACGTGATCCACATCATGGTCTTCGACGAAAGTCCCAAGAATACAGAGAATCCCGCCCACGGTGTCGAAATCAAACAATGGACCACCAAAGTTATGATGACCGGTGAAGATTGGGAATGGAAAGAACGCTTGGCGGGTAAAGCAGGAATAGCCTTGGTCCAAGCAAAAAAACAACCCACTTGCCCAATCTGCCGAGAGAGCCTGGTAGTACGAAAAGTTCGCGAAGCCCGCTCAAGACAATTCTTCGGCTGTCCGAACTATCCCGGATGCGGCGGCTCACTTTCAATCGGCGCTTTCGAGGCCGAACGAAGTAAACCACCAGCAATAGCCCCACCTCCAACCGCGACAAACTCACAGCAACCCGCTGTCGGTAGCGGATAAAAACCAAAGGGTAAAAATCATGATAAGCGACATTCAGGAAACAAAAAAAACAACCATCGGTCTCAACGCAGGAAAAGTCGCATCGAAGCGCTATTCGCTCAAAGATGCAACCGGCGAAGCCACCGAAGACTGGTCCGCGATCGTCAACCGCGTCGTCACTCACGTCTCAGCCGCGGAAACGAACTCTCAGAAACGTGAAGATTTCTACCGCGCAATGGTAGAGATTATCGAAGCGCGAAAGTTTCTACCCAACACTCCCTGCCTGGTCAACGCCGGCCGGCCGAAGGGACAGCTCGCAGCTTGCTTTGTCCTCGACGTTCCCGACTCACTGATTGGGATAATGGACCACGCTAAGACTACCGCCCTGATCCATCAAACAGGCGGTGGAACAGGAATGACGTACGAACACGTCAGACCACTTGGTTGCATAGTCAGCTCCCGCCACGGCACAGCTTCCGGGCCCGTTTCGTTCATGACCTTCGTCAATCAAATCACGGAAGTCGTAAAGCAAGGCGGGGTCCGTCGCGGCGCCAACATGGGCATGATGCGCGTCACGCATCCGGACATCCTCCGTTTCATTCACGCCAAGAACGACCAAACCACGCTGGTCAACTTCAACATCTCGGTCAACGTCACCGATGACTTCCTTGCGGCCGTCGACAACCAGGAATGGTTTCAACTCTCATTCGACGGTCACTCCTGGGACCAACCCATCTTCGATCCCGTCACCGATACTGACTACGCCGTCTATTACGATCGCGGCGAGTACGAAGCCTTGGGCGGGCGCGATCTCGACAAAGCCACTCCCATCACCTTCTGCGACCGCGCGGACTTTGAAAACTACCAACCAGGCAACCTGGTAAAGATCACCCCGCCGGCGCCCGGCATGGTCTACGCTCCGGACATTTGGAACAGGATCGTAGCCTCAGCGCACAAGTACGCCGAGCCAGGCGTTGCTTTCATTGATGAAGTCAATCGCCACAATCACATGATGGCCTCGATGGGCCCAATCTTTTCCTGCAACCCCTGTGGAGAGCAATTCCTCCACGCCAATAACTCCTGCAACCTCGGCTCGATCGACGTCAGCAAGTTTTACGATCGGGAACACCGTGGACCGCGCAACATCAATTGGAACCATCTGCGCCACGTCGTTCGCTACTCCACGCAATTCCTGGACAACGTGATCGACACTTGCACCTGGCCGCTTCCAGAGATTGAAGACACGGTCAAGCGCACCCGGCCGGTTGGACTCGGCATCATGGGTTTTGCCGACCTCTGCCTTAAGCTGCAGATCACTTACGGCAGCCAGCAGTCATGCGACCTGATGGATGAACTCATGGGCTTTGTCCGCAGAGAGGCCTGGATCCGCTCGCTCGAGCTGGGAGCTGAGAAGGGCACCTTCCCGGAACTCGAAGCCAACCGCGAGGCCTACAGCCGGTTTCTCTACGACACCGTAGGCGTTCC
>Ga0070699_100003204_pt1 | contig 14473 bp, 8 predicted proteins | sample KBSK1503metaG_FD_65473 | JGI IMG/M metagenome (GOLD analysis project Ga0070699, IMG submission 65473) | Corn, switchgrass and miscanthus rhizosphere microbial communities from Kellogg Biological Station, Michigan, USA - KBS K1-50-3 metaG | ecosystem: Host-associated > Plants > Roots >...
ACCGGCAAGACCGTGACCGCCACCGGCCTGACGCTGACGGGCGCGGCGGCCAACTACGCGCTCACCACGACGACGGCAACGACAACGGCCGCGATCACGGCGCTCAGCGTGACGCCGACCGTGGCGATTTCGAACAAGACCTACGATGGGACGATGACCGCGTCGATCTCCAGCTGCTCGGTGAGCGGAGTGCTGGCCGGCGAAACCGTGGGGTGCTCGGGCACGGCACTCTTCGATTCTGCAAGCGCGGGCGCGGGCAAGACGGTCCAGATCTCGAGCCTGGCCCTGACGGGACCGGCAGCGACCAATTACGTGCTCACGTCGACCAGCGCGACGGCCACCGCGACGATCACCCCGCTTGGCGTGACCGCGACGTTGACGATCGCCGACAAGACCTACGACGGCACGCCCACCGCGACGGTGACGGGATGCGCCGTGCCGGGAGCGGTCGAAGGCGATGTGGTCACCTGCTCGGGCATCGCGGCATTCGATACAGCGGCGGCGGGCTCGGGCAAGAACGTAACGATCAGCAACGTCGCGCTGGCGGGCGCGGCGAGCTCCAACTACACGCTCCCGGGTAACACGGCCGTCGCGACCGCGGCCATCACCCGGCGGAACGTGACGCCGAGCATCACGGCCGCCAACAAGCGGTTCGACGGCACGACGACGGCGACGATCACAGCGTGCACGCTGAGCGGCGTCGTGACCGGCGATACGGTTGGCTGCACCGGAACGGGCACGTTCGCGTCCGCCGCCGCTGGCACCAACAAGCCGGTGACCGCGACCCTGACGCTCAACGGCACGGCGGCCAGCAACTACGTGCTCAGCACGACGACCGCGACGACCACGGCCTCGATCATCGCCAACAACGCGCCGGCGGTGACGAACCCCGGCCCGCAGACAGGCTACACGGGCGTCGCCGCGACTCTCGCCGTCGCCGCCGCTGACGCCGACAGCGATTCGCTGACGTGGAGCGCGCAATCGCTGCCGCCCGGCATCTCGCTGAATACGTCCACGGGCGTGCTCTCAGGGACACCGACGACGCTCGGCACGTTCACGACGACAGTGAGCGCGTCGGATGGATGGGATACGACCCAGGTCTCGTTCATGTGGAACATGGCGTCGCCGATTCCCCTCGCCGCCTCGTCTCTGGCGCCGAACGGGTCCGTTTCGACCGCTACACCCACGCTGTCGTGGGTCGCGGTGCCGCTGGTCGAGTACTACTTGCTGTCCCTCTCCGATTCCGGCGCGGATTCGCCGCTGGAGGTCTGGTACACCCCGGCCCAGGCAGGCTGCACGACGGGCGGGACGTGCGCCGTGTCCGCGCCGCGCGCGCTGAAGGCCGGGCTCGTGACGTGGAAGGTCCTGACGTGGAACCACCTCGGATACGGGCCGTGGTCGTCTGGGGCGTCGGTGGTCGTCGACCTCGCTGACGCCCTGGTGCCGACGCCGACCACGAGCGGGCCGTCGGGTCCGATCGCGACGCGCACGCCGACCTACGCGTTCAGCCTCGTCAGCGGCGCAACGTGGTATCAACTCTCGATCACCGACGCCCTCGGCACCGTTCGAGACTTCTGGTACACGCCGACTGAGGCGTGCACCGTCACGTCGTGCGCAGTCACGCCGACGGCGGCGGTTGCCACCGGCCTCGGGAAGTGGCGCGTTCGCGCGTGGCGTGCGTCCGGCGCGGGCGCCTGGAGCGCATTCGTCAACTTCGACGCGGCTGATGCCCTGCCGGGCAAGGTGACACTGAGCGCGCCGTCCGGATCGGTGACGACGTCCACACCGACGTTCACGTGGGCGGCGATGCCGACTGCCAGCTATTACCTGCTGAGCATGACGGACCGCGACAACATCACCTACGAACGCTGGTATCGTCCGGCCGACGTGGGGTGCGCGGCCGGCACCGGGACGTGCACGGCGTCGCCGGGCACCGTGCTCAAGGCGGGCACCGCGAGCTGGAAGGTGCTGACGTGGAATGGCTCGGGATACGGCCCGTGGAGCGACACGCGCGATATCCTGATCGAAATTGCGGATCCGTCCGCGCCGGTGCCGCTCACGGTGAGCCCGACGGGGACGATCACCTCGACAAACGTTTCGTACCGGTGGACGTCCGTCGCGACCGCGATCAATTATCGGTTCTCGATCCGCAACAACGGCGGCGCGCCGACGTATCTCTGGTTCACGCCCGCGGCGGCCGGCTGCAGCACGGGCGGCGACTGCGTCGTCACGCCGCAGATCACGCTGACGAACGGGACCGTGGAGTGGCAGGTGCAGGCGTGGACGAACATCGGTTACGGCGCGTGGAGCTCGATCGTCGCGCTGACGGTGAACATCCCGGCGCCGTCGACGCCGGTTCTCATTTCGCCGAACGGGACCCTGTCGACCGCGACGCCGCAGCTGCGCTGGAACGCCTCGGACAACGCGACGCTCTACTACCTGCGCCTGTTCGACTCGACGGGTCAGCGGATCGATCAGTGGTTGTCGCCGTCGCAGGCCGGCTGCGCCACCGGAGGCGTCTGCACGCTCAACGCGGGCGTCGCGCTCGCCGGCGGAGCGGGCTCGTGGCAGGTGATTGCCTGGAACCCGGCCGGCTACAGCGCATGGTCAACCACGACGCCGTTCATCGTGCCCTGATGACAGCCGCCATCGTCATTGCCCTGCTGTGTTCGACGTCCTGCGCGCCGCCCGCGCGCGGCCGCGAGGTGAGCGCCCAGGCTGCGCCCGCTCCCGGCACCGAGGCGGTGCTGGAGGGAACGCTGGAGGTGCTGATCGAGGATTCAAGCCAGGGCAGCCGCACGCACTACTTCCTGGTGACCGACAGCACGCGCGTCGCGCTGCGATTCTCCCGTTCGCCCAATCTGCTCACGGGTGCGCATATCCGCGTGCGAGGCCGATGGACGGCCGACGGCGAGCTGGAAGTCACGTCCTTCGAGGTCGTGACGGCTGGTAATGGCGTGGAACCCGGTACTTTTGCCAATAGTTCATCGATTCGCAGACATTTCTCGGCGGCGGCGCCGAAACAACCGCAGCTCCCGGCGACCGAAAGTCCCCGCGAAACACCCCGGAATTCGGCGCCAAATGCCACTAAGCGCAATGCGGGCGAGACTTATTTCCGATCTTCTGGAACCGGCGCCGGATGGCGATCTCTTTGCACAAGACGGGAGCAGGTCCGGGGTGTTTAGCCGCGGACCAGGAACCCAAGTCCCCAACAACTTGAGTGAACGAACATGAGGCATGAGATGCCCTCTGCTCTCATAGGGCAGAGCGCTGCACTGCGCGAACTGAAAGAAGAGATCACCCGCGTCGCCCATTCGGACGCGAAGGTCCTGATCACGGGCGAGAGCGGCACGGGCAAGGAGCTCGTGGCGCGCGCGATTCACCAGCAGAGTGCGCGCGGCGATCGCGCCTTCGTGCCGGTGAACTGCGCCGGCCTGACGGAGACGCTCCTCGAGTCCGAGCTGTTCGGCTACCTGAAAGGGAGCTTCACAGGGGCGTACCGCGACCGTCCGGGCAAGCTGGAGGCGGCCGACAAGGGCACGGTCATGCTCGACGAAATCGGCGAGATGACGCCGCGCATGCAGGGTCTTCTCCTCCGCTTTCTCGAGACCGGCGAGGTACAGAAGGTCGGCTCCGACCGCATCGACCGCCGCGTCAACGTTCGCGTGGTCGCCGCGACGAACCGGAACCTGGCGGAAATGGTCAGCCAGGGCCTGTTCCGTGAAGACCTGTTCTACCGGATCAACGTCGTGCACCTGTGCGTGCCGCCGTTGAGCGGGAGAAAAGAAGACATCCCGATGCTCGTCGAGCACTTCCTCTCGCGTTTCACGGGGCGGGCGCACGCCAACGGCAACGGCAACGGGAATGGGAACGGCAATGGGAACGGCATTGGGAACGGCAACGGGCATCCCAACGGCAACGGTCACCCGACCGGAAACGGCAACGGTCACCCGAACGGCGACGGCGCCAGCAACGGCAATGGCCACGACGCGCGCGGCGTCGTGCCGGCGACGCTGACGGTGCCGCAGAACGTCCTGTCGGTCCTGTCGGAATACAACTGGCCTGGCAACGTCCGCGAGCTCGAGAACGTCGTCGAACGGCTCGTGGTGACGGCGAAGAGCGACACGGTCACCATCGCGGATCTTCCAGCGGAGATTCGCGCGTATACCGGCGTGCAGCCGAAGGTCATGCGCGAGCGGAGAAAGACGATCGCCGACGACCTGTACCGGCGCGTCGTTCAGGAAGGCGAGTCGTTCTGGACGGCGGTCTACCCGCTCTACATGCAGCGCGAGATCACCAAGACCAACGTTCGCGAGGTGGTGCGCCGCGGCCTCAACGACGCGCGCGGCAACTACAAGATCGTGGCGCGCATGTTCAACCTGGAGGCAGACGACTACAAGCGCTTCCTGAACTTCCTCCGGAAGCACGACTGTCAGCTGCCGTTCAAGGAGTTCCGCTAACCCGGCAGGAGGCGCCGCGGTAACGTATCAGCGTGAGACCCATCATTCCCGCGCTGATCGCCGCAGCGGCCGCCGCATCGTGCGGTGGTGACAAGGGGACGACCCCGCCTCCCGGCGGCTCGCAGAATGCGGCGGCCGCAACCCTGCGGCTGGCCTGGTCGCAGGCGGCGCCGACACAGGCGGCGCTCAACGCCTACGGTTACATCCTGTTCGTCGATGGGTCGCGCATGCCGCTTTCCGGTGTGAGCTGTTCGGCGGCCGCGGCCGATTACGACTGCTCTGCCCCGCTCCCATCGCTGTCAACGGGCACGCACGTCCTCGAGATGACGACCGTGGACAACACGACCGCTGTCGAGAGCAGCCGCTCGGAGTCGATCGTCTTCAACGGAAGCCCGACGGCTCCTCGCCGCGAGGACGTGACCGCATCGGCATCGACAACTGCCGCCACAGACGCAGCGCTCGAGGGACCATCCCTCACGTGCGTCAGTGGTAATCCCTCCACGTGCTTCGTCGTCGCGCCCATGGCGACCGGGCTCGCCGCGGTCGAGCGCCTCGCGACGCTGCCCGACAATCGCGTCCTCGCTGTGTTACCCGGAGGCATCACGCAGGTGCTGCCAGGCGGTGAGCCGCAGCGACTCGATATCAATCGCGGGCAGCCGGTCAACGTCGCGGCCGTCACGGTTGATCCTGAATTCCTCTCGAATCGATTCGTGTACCTGGCAACCGTCGCGACGTCCACAGACGGCCGCGATCGCGTCAGCATCGTGCGGATGCGCGAGCTCGCGGGGTCGCTCGGCGAGGCGGCGACGATTGCGGCCGATCTGCCGGCGGCGCAGGGGCGGCCGGTGCTGTCCATTGGCCCCGATGGGCGCCTGTACCTTGCTCTCCCGTCGGCACGCGGACAGCGGGCTCCCTACGACGGTCTGGTGCTTCGTCTCACGAGGGACGGTGCCGCCGCAGGCTACGAACCAGCGCGCTCGCCGGTGCTCGCCGTGGGCAGCGACCGGCCCTCGTCCTTTGCGTGGCTGGATGATGGACGTCTCCTTCTCGCGTCGACCGCGGTCGCACAGGGAGTGCCCTTGGGGGTCGTCCCGGTCAGCCCTGATGCCAGCTGGCCCGCGCAAATGACCCCGCTCCAGGCTGGCAGCCAGGGCTGGTCCGCCGGCGGTTTCGCGGAGATTGCCGCCGTGCCTCCGGCCGGAGATGGGATACCCGAATCGCGCTTCTTTCTGCTTGGCCTGGACCCGGCGGCGCTGTACGTGGCGCGGATGGCCGCCGGACCGGCGCCCGATGTCCACGCCGTGAACCCCATACCTCTGGGCCCCTGGATGCCGTCCGCGCTCGCCGTCGACGCCAGAGGGGATGCCCTCGTGGCCGCTCGCAGGGCCGGCGATTCGCGCGTCAGCCTCCTCAGGGTGCACGCCCGATGACGGAAAGTCGCCTTCCGCGGATACCGATTCGGTCAAGTTTCCGGTGCGGAAGAGCGAAGTCCCCGATCGCCGCGACAAATCAGGTTGGCCCATTTGGGACACCCCGCGTGACGGTTACGGCCGTGGGCTCCAACTATCTTGGAATCAGCAGGTTACATGGCCTCGTTGAAATTTGGAACACTCTCGTGATCCGCGGCAATGAGATTGCTCATCTACAGGCCGAAGCGTTCAGGACGTCAGACCATCGACCGTTTGACTATTTTCAGTGTGCGTTAGGCAAGGGGGCGACGATGCGATTGCGACAAGTGATGGTTTTCGTGGTGGCGTTCTGGACAATCGGAGTGCTGCTGCCAGCACAGGCCAGTGCGCAGTTCCGACTGCGCATCGAGGACCCGACGACTGGAATGGGCGTCGTGGTCAGCGATGAAGGCATTGGCGACATGGGCAGCGGTCAGCCGGGCGTGATCATGTTCAGCCTGTTCGGCCTGGGCGGAACTGACACGAGCCTGACGATTGCCCAGGGCCGCCAGGCTCCGTATAACACGAGTGCACTTGGTGACCTTTACCTGAACTCAGTCACGATTAGTTCGACTGGTCCGGCAAAGCTGTTGCTGACGTTGGAAGACACCGGGTACACGGCCGCTGCCGGAATGCTGCAGCTGACGTCCCGGATGATCGACAACGATCCTGGTCCCGCGGAATCGGGTTACTTCAACGCGGGCGCAGGTTCGACGGTGAAGATCCGGTCGTATATCACCTCGACGGCGCCGCCGTCGTTCGGCGCCGACTCGGCGAATCCGAACTCGCCTTCGGCGCTGTCGGCGATGGGGCCGCTGAGCGGCACCGGCACGGGAGTGCAGATGCTCACGCCCGGCACCTCGTTGACGGGCGATCAGTCGGCGCTGTTCATGAACACCGGGACCTATTCGCTCTACACGCAGGTCATGGTGGACCTGGTCGGGACCGGTTACAACGAAGTGTCGTTCTACCAGGACGCCAGCGTCGTCCAGGCGCCTGACGCACTCACGCCCGAACCGGCGTCGTTGTTCCTGATTTCGACCGGCCTGTTGGGACTGGCGGGCGCGCGGCGCCGCTACTTGCTCAACCGGTCGTAAGCGTCTCCGTCTACGTCGTTCCTCAAGTTGCTCGCCAGCCGGTGTGAGACCCGAGAGGTCCCCGACATAAGGGGACTCGGGGCTCGCCCGGCTCGCGATGCGTTTGGGGCACAACCGTCGCGTTCACTCACAACCTGCACGAGATGAGGGGAATTCTGTCTATGACCGTCGGTCGAGCTCACCGGTCCTTCACCATCACGGCCCTGGCCCTCGCGCTCGTCGGCGCTGGATGCCGGCACGATCCGGAGTCGCTGAAGCGCCAGTACCTCGCGAGCGGCGACGCCTACATGGAGAAGAAGCAGTACGCCGAAGCCGCGATCCAGTTTCAGAACGCGATTCAGCAGGACGACCACTTCGGCGAGGCACGATTCAAGCTCGCCAGTGCGTATCTCCGGCAGGGGAACGGCTCGAAGGCGCTCGCGGAGGCCGTTCGCGCCGCGGATCTGATGCCGAAGGACAAGGAAGCGCAGCTGCAGGCCGCGAACCTGCTCATCCTCGCAGGCCGCTACAACGACGCGGAGGACCGCGCCCGCAACGTGCTCGAGCAGGATCCAAAGGACATCGGGGCAACGGTGGCGCTCGGCAACGCGCTGGCGGGCCTGAGGGATCTCGACGGCGCCGTCAAGCAGCTCGAAGAAGCGATCCGGCTGGACCCGGGCCGCTCCGGCAGCTACACGAACCTTGCGACACTTCAGCTCGGCGCCGGGCGGTTATCGGAAGCGGAAGCCGCATACAAGGCGGCCGTCAACAAGGCGCCTACGTCGACCATCTCACGCATGGCGCTCGCGCAGTTCTACTGGCTGACGGCCCGCCCGAAGGAAGCGGAGGCCGAAGTCCTGAAAGCCGTGGAGACCGCGCCGCGCGACATCGGCGTGAACCGGTTCGCCTCCGCGTTCTACCAGACGGCGAACCAGCCCGAGAAAGCCGAGAAGTATTTCAAGACCGCGGTCGACGCCGATGGCTCGAGCCGCGCGCACCTGGCGCTGGCCGAGTACTACATCGCGGCATCGCGCTTCGCCGAAGCAGGAACCGTTCTCCAGAGCCTGCTCACGGACAAGGAGGTCGGCATCATCGCGCGCGTGCGTCTTGCTGCCGTCGACTATTCGTCCGGACGTCCCGACGTCGCCGCGAAGGCGATCAACGACATCCTCAAGGCGCAGCCACAGCAGGTCGACGCGCTGCTGGTGAAGGCGAACATCCTCTTCGACCAGAAGCGGTTCGACGAAGCGCTGACATCGACGACCGAGGCGATCAAGGCCGATCAGCGATCGGTGGCCGCCTACTTCGCGCGAGGAAAAATCCAGGCGGCGATGGCCCGCTGGCAGGACGCGAAGGATTCCTACAGCGAAGTGCTGAAGCTGAACCCGCGCGCGGCCAGCGCGCAGGTCGAGCTCTCGAAACTGCACCTGCAGGCCGGCGCCACCGATACGGCGGTGACGCTGGCGGGCGCGGCGGTCACGACGGACCCGCGCCGCGCGGATGCACGCCTGATCCTCGCGCGCGGCCTGATCGCGCGCGGCGACTACGTCCAGGCGGACGCAATTCTCCAAGATCTCCTGAAGGGCGTGGGAGAAGGGGCGCAATCGGCGGTCGTGCACGCGCAGCTCGGCTGGCTTCACTTCGCCAAGAAGGAACAGGCCGCCGCGACTGCGCAGTTCGAGCAGGCGCTGCGCCTCGATCCTCTGCAGATCGATGCTCTGTCGGGCATCGTTACCCAGGACCTGACGTCCGGCCGGCAAGCCGGGGCAATTGCCCGGTTCGAGCCGCTCCTGCGCCAAGCTCCCACCAACGCGGGAGTGCTCACGCTGGCCGGACGCACGTACCTCACCGTCGGCAAGTCGAAGGAGTCCGAGGAGTTCTTCAGACGCGCGATCGCCGCCGACGCCGGCTCCCTCGACGCGTATACCTATCTGGGCCAGGCGTACCTGGCGCAGAACCGCATCGAGGACGCACGGCGTGAATTCGAGAACCGGGCACAGCTCGAGATGCATCCGGTCGCCGCGCTGACGATGGTTGGATTGATCTACCAGCTCGAGAACCGCCAGAAGGACGCGCAGCGGACATTCGAGCAGGTCCTCTCGCTGGATCCGAAGTCGTCGATCGCGGCCAACAACCTGGCGTGGATCTATTCTGAGAACGGCGGCAACCTCGACGTCGCGCTGCAACTGGCACAGACGGCGCGCGCCGGCCTTCCGGATTCGAGCGAGACGGCCGATACCCTCGGCTGGATCTACCTGAAGAAAGAGCTGTATTCCCTCTCGATCGACATGTTCAGGCGCGCCGTCGAAAACGAGCCGAAGAATCCCGCGTTCCAGTACCATCTTGGGTTCGCGTACGCACGGCAGGGCGACACGCTGAAGGCAAAATCGCAGCTGGAGACCGCGCTGCGCCTCAACCCGGAATTCAAGGACGCCGCGGAAGCGAAGCGGCTCCTGGCGAACATCCGCTCGTAAGGAACGACGCCCCAAGACGCAGACTCGACCGCCGTTGTCACCTTTCCGCTCCTGGTGACTCTGATTCACCAGGGGGTGGTGGCCATGCGTCTCATCAGTGCTGCGCTCGTGGTCTTCGTTCTTGCCGTTGCGTACGCGATGTCGGGGTTTGCTCCAGCCATGCTGGCACAGCAAGGTGCCAGCGGCTCGCAGCAGCCCGGCGCGCGCGTTCCGGACGGCCAAGCGATCTTCCGCTTCGACACCTTTGGTGACGAGCAGCTGTGGACCGACGTCCTGCGGATGCACGACGTCGTGTCGACAGTCGATCCTGCGACGGCCCTGGCCGTCGGACTCAAGGTTGATGTCGATGCCCTGCCCGCCGGCATCGTCGCCGCGCTCCGAGCCGGCCAGATCGACCTGACGAACCCGGCGGTGACGGTCGAACTCCTGCGCCTCAATGCCGTGGTCGGCGTGAAGGGGTCGGTGAACGAGGCTGGTCAGCTCACGAAAATCGGCATCACGTGCGCCCTCTGCCATTCGTCCGTCGACAACTCGTTCGCGCGTGGCATTGGTAAGCGGCTCGATGGGTGGGCCAACGGGGATCTCAATGTCGGCGCCATCGTCGCCCTGTCACCTGCGCTCGACGAGGCTACGAAAGCCGAATTCAGGACCTGGGGACCAGGCAAGTACGATCCGCGCCATCACGCCTTCGACGGGACCAACATCATCCCGCTGAACAGTCCGTCGCTGCCGATCGTGATTCCGCCGATCTATGGATTGAAGGGCGTCGGGTTCGAAACCTACACCGCCGATGGGCCGATCTCTTACTGGAATAGTTACGTCGGCGTGGGCCAGATGGGCGGTCACGGCACCTTCCGGGATCCGCGCATCGGCCTTGCGATCACCCAGACGCCGGATCTCGTCACGCCAAAGCTTGCCGCGCTGCTGAAGTATCAACTGAGCCTGCACACGCCGCCGCCTCCAGCCGGCAGCTTCGATCGGGACGCTGCGGCACGCGGCACGCGCGTGTTCCGCAACGAGGGCGGCTGCGTCAACTGCCATCGGTCTCCGAACTTCACGGACGTTCTCGATGGCGCGAGCCCTTCGATACCACTGCTGCACACCGCGACGGAGGTCGGCACCGAGCCCGTCTATGCGACACGGTCCGCTACCGGTGCGTATCGCACGACTCCGCTGCGCGGCCTCTGGCAGCATGCTCCGTACTTTCACGACGGGAGCGCGCGCGATCTTCGCGCGGTGGTCGAGCACTACGACGGACAGTTCGGCCTGCACCTCTCCGAGGCGCAGAAGGCCGACCTCGTCGAATACCTCAAGTCGCTCTGAAGGGGCAACGACTACGAGAGCGGGTGACGCAGGACATCGAGCAGCAGCTTTTCGAGCTCGATGACCTCGGAGCGGGTGCCGGCGCGGGTCTCCCACCACCGGTCGGCCTTGAATGGCGAGAACCGCGCGCTGCGAACCATGATCTTCGTCGACTGCCCTTTCATCGACCGATGAAGGACGCGTCTGACCCGGCGCGAGTGATCGGACGCACTGACCACGACGACCGAGCGGAAGCCGTTGCGCCGACACCACTCGGCGAACACGAGGCCTTCGTCGGTCGTTCCACTCACCGCCGCGGGGATGTACTCGACGGACTCGACGCCGAGTGCCTTCAGCTCTCGAGCGGCGACGGCATTCGTATCCTCGTAGGACGGCAGCCGCCGCTGGAGCTCGCGATCCGCTGAATCGGGTGGCTCGTCGAACAGCGCTGCGCGCGTCGCCGTGCCGTCTTGCACGAGGTCGGCGGCCTCGAGCAGGCCTGCGGCGCCGGCGTCAACGGTCACGACGATGATGTCGGCGGGCTCGATCGGATCGTCGGCGACCAGTGCACGGCCGGCCGCGCCCAGCAGTGCCGTTCGTGCGGCCGGGACGAGGACCACCGCGACGACGACAGCGAGCGCGACGAACGAGGCAATGCCCCACCGGCGCGACGGAACGAACCTCGCGTTCACGAGAGCGTGCAGACGATTATGAAGGGAGATGCCGCCGGAGCGCAGGCACCAGCGACCTGGCGAAGGCGATCGCCTGGAGGCGCGCGGCGCTGGCATCGGCACGCGGCTCGGCATCCCACGCGATCATCACGACGGCGCCGTTGGTGCTCCGGCGCGTCATGGCATCGACGATCGTGTAGGCCTTCGCCTTGAAGATGTCGGGCGTGACACGCCCGTTGACGTCGTACCAGAAGAGCAGGCCCCGGCGGCCCGCCTCGGTATCACGCGCGATCTCGTTGATGGTGAGCGTTCCCGATTCGGCCGTCACGGCCAGCGGCGAAGCAGCCGACCCCAGCGCCTCGCTGGCGTCGCCCGCCAGGTCTTTGCCTTCGCGCTGCTGTTGGTAGTAGCCGACATAGAGTCGAATGCGCGCGCCAGCCGCCGTTCGATACGCCCGCACGAGCTCGCTGTCGACGCCGATGAACCGGCGCTCGCCGGTTTCGCTCGGATATCTGCCGACATCGACCAGCGCGTCATCGATCGCCGGGAAGCCGTCCGGCGAGATCGGCCGGCCGATCTCCTCGGTCCACTCGCCAATCCGGCTCTCGAGCGAGCTGAGATCGCCGGGCAGCGGCACCTCGAGCGGTTTCGCGGAGACGCGCGCCGCGGCCGCGGCGAGCATCAGCGACACGATGGCGGCGTCGAGCCACATCGTGCGGCGGATCGGCGCGCTGACCGCTGACGGCGCCGCCATCGACGGACCATCGTCAGGTCGCGCGGCGGACTGCGGCTTCGATCGGGAGAGAACGGAGAAGAAGGCGCCGACAGCGAGGTACCCCATCGCCGACACGGCGAGACCCTGCATGAGATGCGAGGTGCCGTGGAGAGCGCCGTCGCCGAAGCCGTTGTACGCCAGCCATCCGACGACCCCGATGCGGATGCCGTTGGCCAGGTAGCTGACCGCAATCGCAAACGACAGCAGGATCACCCGGCGCACGTTGGAGTCGAGCCACAGGTAGGCCGCCGGCAGCACCATCGCTGTCAGCGCGATCAGCTGATTGACGCCGCTGCATTCTCGCAGCACGACGATGGTGTGCGAGGCAAGATTGATGTTGGTGCCTTCGCGCAGCGCGGGAATGCCGATCACGTGCAGCAGCGCGGTCGCAATTCTGGTCGAGAGGACCCGGCTGGGATCCTGGAGCGCCGCGATCGGGATGCTCCAGATCGGCACCATCAGCAGCAGATAGACGAGCGCGAACCAGTGCGGCTTGACCGCGTCGCGGCCGAACAGAATCAGGAGCAGGCCAACGAAGGCCACGACGACCGAGACGTCCTCGAACGAATTGAGCGCGCAGAGCCATCCAACGAGCAAAAGGACGGTGCCGCCGATGACGAGCGGGATCCCGCCCCGGTAGTCAGGAACCGCGGGCGCCGCCTGCGCGCGCTCCGACCTGGTCCACCAGATATAGGCCGCGATGAAGGGAACGGCGAACCCGTACGAATAGAGCGCGTCATTCGACCAGACGCTGATCAACGAGGCGATCGGGTGGGCGAAACAGATCGCAAATGCGACGGCGGCGATGCCGGTCATCGCCAGGCGGTGTGAAGATCTCATGGGGAACAGCCCGGAACCGGAGCAAGGATGCGACCAACGGCCGGGCTGACAACCCGAACGGCCGAAGTCGAGAGGAGTCTGTGATTGCGGGCGTCGACGCTCGGCCGCGCCGGCGACCGGCGCCGAAATGTCCGCCGGGAGGAAGACTTTAGTAGGAGTGACGCGCGCTTTTACACGCAGACCGCCCTTGCGCCACCGATCCCGGATTCCGCGCTAAACCGCTGATCAGACTGCACTTGGCACGCCAGGCAGGTGCCGGCTCGAACGGACGAGGAATTGCTCCTCTGCAGGCAGGTTCGTGGACTCTCCAAAGCTGAAACGTTGGATAGGTATCGCGCTGATCCTGGCGGCTATCCTTGCGACCGCGCTGTCGTGGAGCGGAACGCCGCTTGGCGCGCTCGTGTCCGCCCTAGCTCGATGACCGCGGCGTTCCGGAGCAAAAACGCCCTGAACAGGACGTCTGTTTACAGATCTGCGTCCGGCGTCCGGTGCCCGGCGTCCCGGCCCCTCCGACGATCACAGAAAGTGATCCGGGGCCCTCGCGAACGTAATGCTTCAGCCTCGGAGCGCGCCGCGCTCGTGCTCGGAGCTGCTGTGACGCCAACCGCTTGCCACCAATCCGAGGCTGGCAGTCATCTTGCTCGACTGCAGCCGGTCCCCAACGGCGTCATCCGAACCAGCGCAATACCCGCCGTTGCCGGGCCCGTTTCAGCGTGGCGTGTAACGCTCCCGGCGCGCTCCGCACACGGTGAGGCGATATGACGAAGTTGAGTTTATGTTGTGCAGTGTTCATCAGCATCACGGTCCTGCCGGCCCAGAGCGCGCTCGCTGCGTGTTCCGGTTCGGGGACGTCCTGGAACTGCACCGCAGGGAGCACGGTCGCCCAGGTTCAGACCGCGGTCAACGGCGCGACAGATGGCGCGACAATTACCTTCGCGGCGGGTTCGTACACCTGGGGCAACGGCATCGCGCTGAGCAATGACAAGGGCGTCACGCTTCAGGGCGCCGGCGCGGGCTCATCGATTGTGACGGTCACCGCGGGGTCGGCGATCTCGCTCACCACCCTCAGCGGCAACAACATCCACCTGTATCGCATCACGGGATTCACGTTCCAGAATGCACCGGCCAACCTGATTTTCTGGTTCTTCGGGACCGGCGTGCTGAACAACGTCCGCATCGATCACAACACGTTCAGCAATTACGCCACGAGCGCCATCGCGATCTTCTTCGGCGAGACGGGCTCCAACGGCAAGTACTTCGGCGTGATCGATCACAACACGTTCAGCGGCACCGTGAACTACATGGGGTTGAAGGTACTCGGACCAGGCGACCCGAGCCGATACCCGACGTCGGTGCGCGGCACCTCGAGCAACATCTTCCTCGAGGACAACGTGTTCGACTTCGCCAGCGCCACCGACCTCGGCTCG
>Ga0070699_100003207_pt1 | contig 14471 bp, 12 predicted proteins | sample KBSK1503metaG_FD_65473 | JGI IMG/M metagenome (GOLD analysis project Ga0070699, IMG submission 65473) | Corn, switchgrass and miscanthus rhizosphere microbial communities from Kellogg Biological Station, Michigan, USA - KBS K1-50-3 metaG | ecosystem: Host-associated > Plants > Roots >...
GTTGCGCACGACGAACTCGGGCTCGTCGTAGATCGGCCTCAGGTACGGTCGCTCGAGGAGGCGAGCCGGCGCCCGCACCGTGTGGAGGACGTCATCGAGCGTCGCTCCGGCGTTCATGAGCGCCACGGTCTGGTCGTGCAGCGACTCGAGCAGCTCGGCAGTCTCCGCAAGCGCCTGGCGGATGCGCGCGGCGCCGCGGATCGGGAACCCATGGCCCGGGCACATGAGCTCGGCGCCGAGCTCGGCCATTTGCCGGAGGGCGCGCGCCCAGTCGAGGGGGAAGCGCTGTACCTTCTGCGGGTTGCCTGCGTTCGGGGCCGCCCAGATGAAGAAGTCACCGGTACAGAGGAGCTTGTGGTCGGGCACCCAGACCCACAGATGGTCGTCGGTCTCGCCGCGCGCGTGGGTGAGGCTGAGGTGGACTCCGCCGACCGTCACGCCGAGCGTCGAGCCGAAGGTGACGTCGGGGTAGCGGTATAGCGCAGGCCAGCGCACGTCCGGCACCTGGAACTGGCGCGCGTTGATGGTGGCGTTGAGGCCCAGCGTCCGCCGGTAGCGGTCGAAGCGAGCGGGCAGCGCCTCGTGGCCGACGACGACCGGCGCCGGCCAGCCGCGCGCACGGGCCTCCTCCTCGAACGCCGGGACGCCGAACACGTGGTCGATGTGGCCGTGCGTGTAGATCGCGGTGTGGAGCGGGCGGGCCGACCAGCGGCGGATCGACTGGTGGACGTCCGCCGCGAACGGGAAGCCGCCGGTGTCGATCAGGATGAGACCCTCGGGGGTGTCGAGCGCGGTCACGTTGGCGAAGCTCGAGACGAACGCGATCCCGGGCTCGAGCTCCTCCAGCTCCTGCAGCGCCGCCCAGGGATGGTGCTCGGCCGGGGACAGGTCGCCGGTCCAGAGGCGCTCGCCGATCTCCGTCACCCGCCCCATGGACGTGGCTCTCTACTCTCGCCGGGCGGGCGCCGGCAACGCCACCCGTCTCTGCGCCTTCCCGCTGAAGCTCCGCTCGGGCGCCGGCCCGGACTGACGCGCTCAGCTGCCGGCCGCTTCGTAGTCCGCAGTCACCACCGGTCCGGCTCGAACATCGCCTCCTGCCGCGCGGCGCGGCGGCGGAGAATCTCCCGTTGCTCGCGGTGCGTGAAGATGTAGAGGTCGTTCCGCTCGACGCCGCGCACGACACGGCGGGCGACCTCCTCGGGGGCGATCGTGCTGCCGACGAGAGCGCCTGGCGGCGGCACGACCGGCTCGCCGGGGTTGCGCAGCTCGGCCGGGCGATTACGGACCGAGTTTTCGTTGATGCTCGTCTGGACGAGCATCGGACAGAGGACGCTCACGCCGATGCCCTGGGGACGGAGCTCGCGGTGGAGCGCCTCGGTGAGGCCGACCACGGCGAACTTGGACGCGCAGTAAACGCCCAGCCATTCCATTCCGACGAGCCCGGCCATCGACGCGGTGTTGATCACGTGTCCGCCCGCGCCCTGGGCGATCAGCCGGGGCACGAAGGTCTCGATGCCGTGCACGACGCCCCAGAAGTTGACGCGCATCGTGTACTCCCAGTCGGCGTGCGTCGCCGTGGCGAGCTGTCCGAAGGTGCCGATGCCGGCGTTGTTGCACACGATGTGGACCGCGCCGAAGCGCCGCTCGGCGGCGTTGGCCAACGCATGGACGCTCTCGAGCCTCGTGACGTCGGTGGGGACGGCGAGGACGTCGGCGCCCGACCGGGTGAGCCGCTCGGCGACGCGGGCCATCGCCGCCTCGTCGAGGTCGGCGAGCACGATCCGCGCTCCGCGCGCCGCGAACGCGTCGGCCAGCGCGGCACCGATGCCCCCGCCGCCGCCCGTGATCACCGCGACGCGCTCGCGGAAATCGTGCATCGGAGCCTCCTCAGTCGCTGGTGTGCGAGATCGCCTTCAGCGTGAAGTCGTTGGGGTCGAAGCGCTGCTCGATGAACTGGTCCTGGGGGCGGCCGCCGATAGCGGCGCGGTTGGTCTTGTCGTTGACGCCGACCACGAGGCTCGGCAGCACCCCGGAGAAGCTCCGGTCGGCGGTGGCGGCGAAGGTGTAGCCGCACATCGCGTTGTAGAAGTACTCGCCGGCCCGGTTGCTCACCAGCTTCCAGTAGATGCGGTACATCTCCTGGTCGAAGTACATCACGACCTTTCCGAAGTTGTAGTAGGGGTCGGTCGAGCTCCCCTCGACGATCCAGGCCGGGCGGGGCACGAAGACGAGGTTCTCGGTGATGAGCCAGGGGGCGCCCTTGTGGCCCTTCCCGGCCTCGAAGTTCGCGCGGAGCGGCGGGGTGTCGATCAGCCAGCGCGTCGGCGAGACGGCGCGCTGCTGGAGGGCGTAGGGCTGACCGACCACCGGGGCCAGCGTCTGCCCCTGGCCGACCAGCTTCCACTTGTAGGTCTCGACCTTGCCGGCGTAGCAGTTGATGTCGTCGGCGAAGATGTCCATGCCGGCGACGGGCTCGGAGCGGGTTGCGGCGCTGATGTGGCGCGCGCGCCGGGTCTGCGGGACGTAGGCCCACATGTCGTCCTTGGCGTCCCAGTCGAGGTGCCGGACGGTGAGGGTGGAGACGCCTTCCACGTCCACCGGCTCGAGGGCGACGGACGTGGCCTTGGCGACCAGGCGCTCCGGGTTCGGGATCGGCCCGCCGTGGCGGCCGACGTAGCTCGTCGCCTGGATCCGCGTCCGGATCGTCCGGTAGGGACCGTCCTTGTCGACCCCCGTCAGGTAGAAGCTCGCCCCGGTCCCGCCCGCCATCAGGCTCGCGGCGGTGAAGTTCCAGGCGATCTTGCAGCCCGCGTCGGGATCCTTCGGGTCGATCTTCGGGAAGGGGTAGCCGAAGTAGAAGTCGGGGACCTTGCCGGTCGCCTTGTCGCGCAGTCCGCAGGTGGCGGAATCGAGATCGTACTTGCCGTCGTTGGCCGCCGCTGCGTCCCAGAAGGGCCGGCTGTAGTTGTCGTGGAAACGAGCGGGGTCGGCCGGGACCACCCGGAACCAGTACTCACCCGCCTTTACGCGGCGCAGCACGGGCTCCGGGAGGAGGTCCTTGCCCCGCTCCCAAGTGCCCGCGTCGAGCGTCCAGGGCTGCTCGCCGCTGGGTGCTTCGGCCCCCCACGTGCTCGCGAGGGACAACAAGAGCACGAGCGCCGCCCTCCAGCCCACGGCCCCACACCTTCGCATATGGGGACGGTGTACGGGAGCGGGGGAGACGAAGCAAATCCGGGAGACGAAGAAAAGCCGAAGACCGCCATTTTTCTCGTTGACCGGGGTCCGTCAATCGCGCTAGCGGACCCCAGCGACCCCAGCCCGGACAACCGGCAGAGAAGGGGAGAGTCCGGTGAACAGCAGAGTACTATTGGTGGGCGCCAATAGCTGCCGGTGTCCCGGGCGCTCGCCGCCCTTCCCGCATCCACAGTATTGCTTCGACACGAACATCGCGTCTTGTGGAACAGTGTGCACGAAGACGCCTGGTGTACCGTGCGGCCCGAACTGTCATACCTGCGGCGGTCCATGAGCGAGGCTCCCGGCCGGCGGCCGATCGTCCCATTCCTACGCTTGCCGGCGGACGGCGAGCCCTACCTTGCCGGGCAGCGATGCGCCGCCTGCGGCGCGGTCTTCCTCGGCCGGCGGCTCGCGTGTGGCCGGTGCACGGCGCGGGGACCCTTCGAGGAGGTCCAGCTGTCGCGCACCGGGACGCTCTGGGTCTACTCGATCGTCCACCAGTCCTCACCGGGGGTCCCGGTGCCCTACGTCGCCGCGATCGTCGACCTGCCCGAGGGCGTGTCCATCCGTTGCAACCTGATCGACGTCCCGCCCGATCCCGCCGCGCTGTCGTTCGGCATGCCGGTCGAGATGACGACCGGCGTCAGCCAGCAGGACCGCGAGGGGAACGACGTGGTGGCGTTCTACTTCCGCCCTGTACGGGGGGAGGTGCGCGATGCGTGACGTCTACGTGGCCGGCGTCGGCATGATCAGGTTCGGACGCTACAAGGACCGCGACGTGCCCGACCTGGGTGGCGAGGCCGTGATGCTCGCCCTCGACGACGCGGGGCTCGCGCTGCGTGAAGTCGAGCTCCTGGCCGCCGGCTCGCTCTTCCAGGCCAACGCGATGGTGGGGCAGCGTATCCTGCAGCAGGTCGGCCAGACCGGTATCCCGGTGGTGAACGTCGCCAACGCGTGCGCCACCGGCTCCACCGCCGTTCGCGAGGCGTGGCTCGCGGTCGCCTCCGGCGAGCACGAGGTCGCGCTCGCGGTCGGCGTCGAGCAGATGGGGAAGATGGGGCTCCTCGGCGGCGGGGGCGGCTCGGGCGTGCGCACCGAGGGCGTGCTCGGCAGCGGGCTCATGCCGGCCGTGTTCGGTCAGGCCGGGATGGAGCACATGCGGCGCTACGGCACGACCCAGGCGCAGTTCGCCAAGGTGGCCGTGAAGAACCACCGGCACTCCACCCGCAACCCGCTCTCGCAGTACCAGGTGGAGGTGAGCCTCGACGAAGTGCTCAACGCACGGATGGTCGCGTACCCGAACACGCTCTACATGTGCTGCCCGACCGGCGACGGGGCGGCCGCGGCCGTCCTCGTCTCGCCCGAGAAGGCGCGGCAGGTCGGGGCGCGGGTCAAGGTGCTCGCCTCCGTGCTCACCTCGGACCCGTGGAGCGAGCGCGACCTGACGCTGCCCGACGTGAACACCCTCACGCGGACCGCCGCCACGCGCGCCTACGAGCGCGCCGGCGTCGGTCCCGAGGACCTCGACCTCGTCGAGCTGCACGACTGCTTCGCGACGGCCGAGGTGCTGCATTACGAAAACCTCCGGCTCTGCGCCGAGGGCGAGGCCGGCCGCCTGATCGACACCGACGAGACCGCCCATGGCGGTCGCATCCCGGTCAACGTCTCCGGCGGCCTGCTCTCCAAGGGGCATCCGCTCGGCGCCACCGGCGTCGCTAACATCTTCGAGATCGTCCAGCACCTGCGCGGCCGGGCCGGCGCGCGGCAAGTCGAAGATGCCCGCGTGGGTCTCGCGCACGTCATCGGCCTCGGGTCGGCGTGTACGGTGAACATCCTCGCGGTGTAATCGCGCAGGCAACCAGCGCGCAGTCGGACACGATACCCCCGTTCGGCGTGAAAGCACCTTAGCGCGGTGCTCGCACAGCCACCCAGCGTCCGGGGTTGACGGGTGCCGGCGCCAGATTCCGCATGTTGGCTCTGCCTGTTAAGCGAGGGAAGCAGAGATTTCCGAAGAGACGTCTCGCACACCATCCATATCGTCGAGTTCCCGCTCGGTTTGTGATCAGCGAGAAATACCTGAGTCCCCGACCACGTCGTAGACGCGTCCTGAGCGCGTAGGCTCACGCGTCGTCTCGACGTGCCCGCCTGGGCGGGCGATCGACGCCTTTATGATTCGCCGGCAGGTCATTCGCGAGGATGATCGCAGATGCTCGGCAAGGTCGATCAGGCCGTGGCGCTTCCACCCGACGGCCGCAAGCCACGTCCGCGCGTGGACGACCGGCGGCATGCCAAACACCGAATCGACGGGCTGCTTCCAGCCGCTGAACCATGGCGCCGACGAGCAGCGGTCCAGGCCGCCTTCTCGGGCGCAGTGTTTTCGGCGGTTCAACAAGACATAGGCCAGGCAATGGCGCATCTCGCGCGGCGTTGTGAGCGCCCGGCAGTGATATCTATCCCCCCACACGGCTCCGCGCCGGCCAAGCACCCGGTTCACCGCGCGGGCCACGCGGATAATCAGGCCAGCGATCCCTCGCCCGAGCGCTCGTTGATCATCAGCCTCGATGATCAAATGGAGGTGATCGTCCTGCACACTGAAGTGGAGCAGGCGGAAGGCATCGTGGGACGAAGCGGCGAGTGCGCGCTGAACCAAGGGAAACACCCGCTCGGCGCGCAGGCAGCCGATGGCCTTCGCCGCGCGAAGCGTCACGTGTACCGGCTGCGCGGCGACGTGCGGCGGCCGGGCGACGTGTGCCACGCCGGGGCGCCGACCGAGAGTAGGCTTGCGTCCGGCTCCTGCACGAGGGCCACCCCAGGTGCGAGGAGTGGGAAAGGCCAGCTGTTGCAAGCGACGCGCCATCTTGATTAGGCTACAAACTAGCATAGTAAGTAGTGCATGTCAAGTGCCCGGATCGCCGTGCTTGAGCCGCTGATGTGAAGGTCGACACCCGGACATGCGAGCGCGCGGGTGGGCGACGTACGTGCGCTTGGAGTACGCCGCAACGGTGGGGGATTGCTCGACAGGTCCCGAGTCGCTGTTGATTCGGATGGAGCCATCGAGCGCAGGGTCCCGGGATCGTCCCGCCGCTGCGCGCTCGCGCGGGGGCTGCTTCGTAGGTCGCCGGCAGCCGCATCCCCGCCGCCGCGGGACACACGAGGCGGTGCTGTGTGCGTACTGCCAGGGGCGGAAGGCCCCATGTGCCGGCGCGTTGAATGCCCAGCTGCGCGTGGACCGAGGACCGGGAGGCGCAGGGGCACCCCGTCCCGGGCCGCCCCGCTCAGGAGGAGCCCGGGCGCCGACGACTACCGCAGGCGCAGGACGTGCCGGCGCGGGTCGACCGCGTACGTGAAGTGGTCGAGGAAGCTGAGACCGATGATGCCGTCGAGCGGTGGCGGCACGGCGGGGTGCACCACGGCCATGACGTCGCGTGCGCGGTTGCCGCCGACGTCGACCGTGCGGAGGCGGACGAGGGGGGCGCTGACGATGCCGTTCGCCGTTTGCAGCTGGACCTGACCGTCCGCGGCGAGGCCGAGCCGGCGGGCCACGGTCGGCGCCAGCACGCAAAGGCTCGCGCCCGTGTCGAGGAGGAAGAGGCCGCTCACATTGCCGTCGAGCGTGGCGCGGACCTTCCAGGTGGCGCCGTCGCCGTCGAGAGGGACTTCGCTCTGGGCACCGGCGGCCCACTCGGCACGGACGGGCTCGGCGACGAGCGCGCTCGCGACGCCGAGCAGGACGAGGAGCCGGATCACCGGCTCGCGGTCGAGGCCGTGCCTCCCTGGCGCTCTTCCAGGCAGAGACGCACCTTGCTGACCAGGTCGAGACCGCTGAAGGGCTTGGTGATGTAGTGGTTGGCGCCGAGCGCGATGCCCTTCTCGATGTCGGCCGGCGTGGACTTGGCGGTGAGGAAGATCACGGGGAGGCTCTTGGTCGCCGGGTTGGCGCGGATGTGCCGCAGGACCTCGTAGCCGTCGACGTCCGGCATCATGATGTCGCAGATGACCGCGTCGAGCGGCTCCTGCGCGAGGACGGCGAGCGCCTCGCGGCCGCCCGGGCACTTGATCGGATGCATGCCCTCGATGCGCAGCCGCGTCTCGACCAGCTCCGCGATCAGCGGGTGATCCTCGACGATCAGAATCCGCGGCTTGTTCTCCGAATCCATGGAATCTCCTCCCCTCTCCCTCTCCTCGGCTCTACGTGTGATCGAACAGCAGCTCGTCGGCCTTCACGCCCGCCGCCACCAGTCGCTCGAAATACCGGCTGCGGAAACCCGTCGTCCGGAAGTGCCCCCGTACGGCTCCGCGGTTGTCGATGCCCGTCTGGGCGAACTCGAAGATGTCCTGCATCTGGACGGCCTCGCCCTCCATCCCGACCATCTCCGTGACCTTGAGGACCTTGCGCGTCCCGTCCGAGAGGCGCGTGACCTGGACGATCACGTGGATGGCGGAGGTGAGCTGCTGGCGGATGGCCTTGATCGGCAGGTCCACGCCCGCCATCAGGACCATCATCTCGATCCGGCTCAGGCAGTCGCGCGGGTTGTTGGCGTGCACGGTGCTGATCGAGCCGTCGTGGCCGGAGTTCATGGCCTGCAGCATGTCGAGCGCCTCGCCGCCACGCACCTCGCCGACGATGATGCGGTCGGGGCGCATGCGGAGGGCGTTGCGCACCAGGTCGCGCGCCGTGATCTCGCCCTTGCCCTGGATGTCGGGCTGACGGGTCTCGAGCGGCACCACGTGGGGCTGCTGAGGCTGGAGCTCGGCCGAGTCCTCGATGGTGAGGATGCGCTCGTGCTGCGGGATGAAGCTCGTGAGACAGTTGAGGAGGGTCGTCTTCCCGGCACCGGTGCCGCCGGAGATGATGATGTTCAGCCGCGCCTGCACGACGGCGCGCAGGTAGCGCACCATGTCGTCGGTCAGGCTGCTGAAGCCCACCAGGTCGTCGATGAGATAGGGGTCACGACCGAACCGCCGGATGGAGAGGCAAGGTCCGCGCAGCGCGAGCGGGGGGATGATGGCGTTCACCCGCGAGCCGTCGGGCAGCCGCGCGTCGACCATGGGCGAGGAAGCATCCACCCGCCGTCCGACCGCAGACACGATGGACCGGATGAGGTCCAGCAGGTGCTCGTCGTCGCGAAAGCGCACGTCCGTCCGCTCGAGCCGGCCGGCGCGCTCGACATAGACGGCGTCGGGACCGTTCACCAGGATGTCGGAGGTGTCGTGGTGCTGGAGCAGGGCCTCGAGAGGCCCGAAATCGACCGCCTTGCCGGTCGTCTTCGGCTGGTCCGGCGCGGACCCGTTCGACGCGACGTTCATCGTCTCTGCCCCCCTCATGCGATTCCGTAGCGGTCGAGCTTCCGGTAGAGCGTCCGCCGCGAGAGGCCGAGCAGCCGCGCGGCCTCGACGCGCTTGCCGCCCGCGGCCTGGAGCGCGCGCAGGATCTGCTCGCGCTCGGCCGCCTCGAGCGACAGCTCGGGGAGCCGTTGGCCGTCGGCCGTGCGCTGCACGTGCGTCTCGAAGAGGTGGGGCGGGAGGTTCTCCGGTAACAGCACGCTGCCCTTGCAGACCACCATGGCGCGCTCGAGGACGTTGGCCAGCTCGCGGACGTTCCCCGGCCACGGGTAGCGGCTCAGGATCTCGAGGACGTGCGGCGTGATGCCGCTCACCGTCCGCCCGAGCTTCTCGTTGAAGGCGGTGATGAAGTGGCGCGAGAGCGGCTCGATGTCGTCCGGCCGGCTGCGCAGCGGCGGCAGATGGATGGCGCCCACGTTCAGGCGATAGTAGAGGTCGTCCCGGAACGCGCCCTGGCGCACCATGTCGGCGAGGTCGCGGTTGGTGGCGGCGATCACCCGGATGTCGATGCGGATCGGGTCAGGGGAGCCGATGCGCTTGATCTCGCGGTTCTCGAGCACGCGCAGCAGCTTGACCTGCACGCCGAGCGGTAGCTCCCCGATCTCGTCGAGGAAGATGGTGCCCCCGTGCGCGGCTTCGAAGAGACCCTTGCGGTCGCGGTCGGCGCCGGTGAAGGCGCCGCGCAGGTGGCCGAAGAGCTCGCTCTCGAGGAGCGTGGGCGCGAGCGTGGTGCAGTTGCACACGACGAAGGGGCGGTCGCGAAGCGGCGACAGACGGTGCAGCGCGCGCGCCACCAGCTCCTTGCCGGTGCCGCTCTCGCCGGTGACGAGCGCGGTGGTGGGGTAGCGGGCCAGGCGCTCGATGAAGGCGAAGACCTCGAGCATGCGCTGCGAGCGGGCGACGATGCCCTCGAACGTGACGCAGCCCTGGAGGCGCTGCTCGAGGATGCGGGTGCGGTGCTCGAGCTGGCGCTTCTCGAGGACGGTCTGCAGCACGCGCTCGAGGCGCCGGAAGTCGATCGGCTTCTCGACGTAGTCCGCGGCCCCGAGCTGGATCGCCTCGACGGCGTCCTTCACGGACGAGTAGGCGCTCATGAGCACCAGCTGGATGTCGGGGTCGCGGTCCTTCAGGTGACGCAGCAGCTCGAGCCCGCTCATGCCGGGCATGCGGACGTCGGAGAGGATCACGTCCACCGGCTCCTGGTCGAGGGTCGCGAGCGCGGCCGTCGCGCCGTCGGTGGCCTTCACGTGAAAGCGCTTCTCGCTGAGGAAGATCTCGAGGATCTTCCGGATGTCCGGATCGTCCTCGACGACGAGGATCTTCGGTCGATCGGGGTACTCGCCCCCGCGGTCATCCGGGGCAACGAGTTGTGCGTCGTTCATGGTCTTGTCGTCCACCGTGTGTCACGACCGGGCTCGAGCCCGGTGTCGATGTGTCAGCCGTGACGCAAGCGGCGTGCCATGTGTCGGAGGGGGCGCAGTCGGGCGGGAAACGCGGGCATTTTCTTCGCCGGACGCCGCGCGCCGGAGATCCGGCGGCCCGCCCTTGTGTCACGGGGCTGCCGGGCCGACCAGATCTTGCCGAGTCGCGCGGGCCGGCGACCGGAGCAGGAGGGCCCTCGCGGGCCCTGGCATCAGTTCTCGGCCATCATCCCGGAGCGGCGCAGGACGTCGTCCGTGACGCCGCGCTTCCGGGCCAGATCCTGGATTGCCTTCCAGGCAAGCTTGCTGGGCTCTGCGTGCGCGTTCTCCCAGCGGTTGACCGTCGACACGGTGACCGCGATCTCGTGCGCGAACTCCTCCTGCGTCATGCCAAGCTTTTGACGCAGGCCACGAATCAAGTTTCCCGGGTTCTCTTCCATCACATCCTCCGCTCGCTGGCCTCCGATGAGGCGGTGGCGTGGAGAGACCGGACAGCAAGTGACATGCCACCGGCGCACGCATGGAACGGCGGAGGGTCCGCGCTGAAGGCTGTGCCACGCGCGGCGAAAATGTGTGTCGCCGGTGTAGATTCGTCACCGACTTCCGCGCCTGCGGGGGCCGTGGTACTCGGACCGCATGGCGTCGCGGCCGGGGCTGCTATCGCTGGCGATCGGGCTCCTGCTCGCCGGCCTGGCCCGCGCCGACGCCCCGCTCTCGCCCGAGGAAACCGTCCGGCGCTATCTGCAGGCGGTCAAGGACGGCGACTTCGACCAGGCCTACGACCTGGTCTCGAAGGCGATGCGGCAGGGGAAGGACAAGGAAGTGTGGGTGAAGGAGCAGAAGACCGGCATGTCCTTCGCCCAGGTCAAGATCTTTGCGTTTCACGTCCAGCCCGCGAAGGTCGACGGCGACACGGCCCACGTGCCGAACATCCTCGACTCGCAGGACCGCTTCGTGAACCAGCTCGGCCTGACCGAGTACGAGCTCTACACCCTGGTCAAGGAAGACGGGCGGTGGAAGGTCGACCAACAGACGATCGTCGAGCCGCCGGACGTGCCGAAGTGGTTCCCCGAGGCCCAAAAGGGCCCGCAAAAGTAGCCCCGAACACCCTTATTGACACTCTAACACGGGGTTTGTTAGGTCCCCGAGCCTCCGGAGCCGCGGGGCTCCGGGAAGGGAGGGCACATGCGCCGCTCGTGCATCCCGGTCGCGATCGCGATGCTCGCGCTCGGGGTCGGTTGTCATCGCGAACCCGAGATGGTCCCGCTCATCACGAAGACCATCTACATCACCGACCGCTTCTACGACGTGCAGGCGCTCTCCGCCGACCGCGCCTTCATCGTCGGCTACGGCGGCAAGATCATCGAGACGACCGACGGCGGCCGGAGCTGGGAAGGGCACCCGAGTGGAGTCGAGACCGCGCTCTACGCCGTCCGCTTCACCGATGATCAGCACGGCTGGGTGGCAGGGCAGGAGGGCGTCGTGCTCCATACCGCCGACGGCGGCAAGAGCTGGCAGCCCCAGGAGTCGAACGCGGTCTTCAAGGACGCCGACAGCAAGCAGAACCTCTACCTCTTCGGGCTCGACGCGCTGGACAACGACCATGCCTGGGCGGTGGGCGACCGTTCGATCCTGACCTCGACGTCCGACGGGGGAAAGACCTGGCGCGCGCGAAAAGTGTCCATGGAGGCCGACCTCTCGGGCGGCGAGAGCCTCGCGGCTGCAGATCCGATCCTCTACGACGTCAAGTTCACCGACCCGCAGCACGGCTGGATCGTCGGCGAGTTCGGCAAGATCATGCACACCGAAGACGGCGGCGAGACCTGGCACGAGCAGGAGCGGACGCTCATGGAGGGCACCGGCATCTTCGATCAGCTCGACCTGCCGACGCTCTTCGGCATGCAGATGCGAAGCGGCGAGGAGGGACTCGCTGCCGGCCTCGAGGGGCACGTCGCGCGGACGCACGACGGCGGGAAGCGATGGGGCTTCGAGCAGGTCGAGGTCGAGTACCCGCTCGTCGATCCACTCTTCCGCGTGCTCGAGTTCCCCGACGGCACGGGATGGGCCACCGGCGCGGCCGGCGAGGTGCTCCGCAAGGAGGGAACGGACGCGCCGTGGAAGCGCGCCAAGCTCGGCCAGGACGTGCTCACCTGGCTGCACGGCATCAGCTTCTCCGATCAGCAGCACGGCTGGCTGGTCGGTGGCTACGGTCTGATCTATCGCACCACCGACGGCGGCAAGAGCTGGCTGCCGTCACAAGGTTGAGAACAGGGGGCGCGTCATGAGCAGCGGAACGGCGAGCGAGCAGGACAAGCGCGCGCTCTATTGGCTCGGCGAGCGGCTGATCGACTACCGGCACCCGGTGATGTTCGTCGTCATCATCGTGACGGGGCTGTTCGCCTACTGGAGCTTCCAGCTGAAGCTGGCGACGAGCTTCGGGGACCTGCTGCCGCAGAGCCATCCCTTCGTCCAGATCCACAACAAGTACGCGGGCACGTTCGGCGGCGCGAACAACATCCAGCTCATGGTCGAGGTGAAGGAGGGAGACATCTTCACCGTCCCCACCCTGACGCGAATCTACAAGATCACGGAGGAGGTCGACCGCGTCTACGGCGTCAACCACAACCAGATCGACTCGATCGGGCACCGGACCACGCGCTACCTGCGCGCCCAGTCGGGCGGGTTCCTCAAAGCCGAACCGGTCATGCTTTCGGCGCCGAAGACGGCCGAGGACGCGACGTCGATCAAGCGGATCGTCCACAACACCGAGAGCATCTACGGCATCCTCGTCTCGCTCGACGACCGCGCCGCGCTGGTGCGCGCCAACTTCATCGAAGGACGCCTCGATCACCGGCGCACCTTCACGGAGATCAACGAGCGGGTCATCGCCCCCTTCGAGAAGGGCTGGATCGGCGCGCTCATCAAGGGCACCGACCCGCTCCATCAGGACCAGCCGGCGCCGGCGATCGTCGAGACGGTCTACCGCGGCACGGCCGCCGCCGACGCCGGTCTCAAGACCGGAGACACGATCGCCTCGGTCAACGGCCGTCCGGTGAAGGATCGCGTCGAGCTCGCGGCCCAGATGGTCCGCTACTCACCCGGGATGGCGGTGACGCTGGGCGTCAAGCGGGGCGACGCGGTCGAGAACGTCAAGCTCACCGTCCCCGAGCCCGACCTCGGGCTCTACGTCGCCGGCGAGCCGCGTCTCTACGGCTACGTCTACAGCTACGCCAACGACGTTTTCTGGATCCTCACCGTCACATACTGCCTCGAGTGGATCCTTCGCTGGATGTACTTCCACGACTGGCGCGGTGCGCTCCGTCCGACGCTCACCGGGGTGATCGCGGCGTTCTGGGGGCTCGGGTTCGTGCACCTGATCGGCTTCACGCTCGACCCGCTGATCCTCGTGATGCCGTTCCTCATCACCGCGCGCGCCGTGAGCCACGCCATCCAGATGCACGACCGCTACTACGAGGAGTTCGAGCGACACAACTGGGACCAGCGGAAGGCGATCGTCGCCGCCTTCGCCGAGCTCTTCGTGCCGACCTTGTCCGGCATCCTGACCGACGCGTTCGGTGTCCTCGTCATCATGCTCGTGCCGGTCGTCATGCTGCGCAACCTCGCGGTGGTCGCGTCCTGGTGGATTCTGGCGATCACCATCGCGGAGCTGCTGCTGAACCCGATCGTCTATTACTACCTCCGCGCGCCCGACCCCGAGGTGGTCCTCGCGCGCGACCGCGGCTGGTACAAGCGGTTGATCAACCGCTTCACCGACTGGAACCTGTCCGCGGTGGGGAAGATCAGCACGATGGTCTTCTGGCTCGCGCTGGGCGCCATCGGCGCCATCCTCATGCGCGGCCTCATCGTCGGCGACCCGAGCTCGGCCTCGCCGCTGGTCTGGTCGGACTCGCCCTACAACGTCTCGCACGCCCACATCCAGGACAAGTTCGGCGGCGTCGAGCCGCTCATCGTGGTGGCCGAGGGCCACGATCGCGACGCGATGAAGGACCCGCAGGTGCTCCGCACCATGGTCAAGTTCCAGCGCTTCCTCGAACGCGATCCCAACGTCGGATACAGCTTCTCGCTCGGCGACATCCTGCGTGCCGTCAACATGGTCTTCCACGAGCTCGAGCCCAAGTGGGGCGTCATCCCGGCGACTGCGCGTGACGTCGGGCAGACGTTCTTCGTCTTCTTCGCCAACCTCCCGCCCACCGAGACGAGCAAGTACGTGACCCCCGACTACGCCACCGCGCACGTCACCTTCTTCTGCCGCAACCACAAGGGCGACGCCGTGGCCCGGGTGATCAAGCGTGCGCAGGAGTTCATGGCCGCGAACCCGATGGACAAGGCCACGTTCAAGCTGGCCGGCGGGCTGATCGGCGTGCTCGCCGCGGCCAACGAGGAGCTCGTCCGGAACGACCTCCTGATGAACGTCCTCGGCTTCGGCACGATCTACGTGATCGTGCTCTTCAC
>Ga0070699_100003209_pt1 | contig 14468 bp, 16 predicted proteins | sample KBSK1503metaG_FD_65473 | JGI IMG/M metagenome (GOLD analysis project Ga0070699, IMG submission 65473) | Corn, switchgrass and miscanthus rhizosphere microbial communities from Kellogg Biological Station, Michigan, USA - KBS K1-50-3 metaG | ecosystem: Host-associated > Plants > Roots >...
TACAAGAAAAACCTGCCCGATCTCGAAACGTTATACAGAAAAGGTGAGATACACCCGTCCGTCCTTGATTTCATCGGTGAACTTAAAGAAAGGCCAAGTTGATCCGCGCAGCGGAGTCGCAAGCGCCCGCCGGCTGATCTGTGAACCGATTTTCATGAGGATCGCTGTAGAGGGTCGCGTCTATACATTACACTAATGCTGAGAGGACTAGCTTTGGTTCAGGGCCTTCTGGACTTAATGTCTATTGTATTGTATAGACGCGACCTTCTTATACTTCTTATAGCATCCAAAATAGATTGGTTCGATTGGGCAGCCCCCAAGGAATAGCCGAAGTCTTGAGATGAGGTGGCTCCGCTGCAGCCTCACTTTACCAATGAAATTCAATGAAATGATCGCTCTTCAGGACGAGAAATCTTGTATCTTACAAGACGTGACACAGCTATTCTCTCCCGATGGCCAAGACCGATTTCAAGTTCGTGGACGAGTACATTGTCGCGCAACCCGGAGCGATTCAGAGTGTACTCGAGTGCGTGCGCAAGACCATCCGCAAGGCGTTGTCCGGAGCCGAGGAAGTGATCTCGTACCAGATCCCGGCATACAAACTGCATGGTAAGCTCGTGCTCTATTTCGCTGGGTGGAGGCAGCACTACTCGCTTTACCCCGCCACCGATTACGTCATCGCCGCATTTAAGGACGACCTCGCACCGTACCTTAACAAGAGGACGATCCGCTTTCCGCTCGCACAGCCCGTCCCAGTGAAGTTGATCAAGCGCATCGCGAAGTCCCGCGCGAAAGAAGTCGCTGAGCGCGAAAAGGCGAAGGTAGCTATACGGTACGCAAAGGAGGTTAAGGATGGTCCCCGCAGGGTCAGATCTAAGTGTGCAATACACAAATGAACTTTTATCTTATCACCGATTTTTATCTCAGCGCGATAGAGCCGGACCTCATTGTCGCGAAACGTGATCTGCGTATCGGGATCAGCCAATTCTTCACGAGCCGTCCGCAGACTTTTGATGGTCCGGAATAGCGGCGGTATCTGGCCATCTGCTATCTGCCATCCGTCATTCGTCCCGCCGCTTCGCCCGTCATCCGTTCGCGTGGTATTGTTATTCTGCCAGAACGGTATTACAATCTCCTTTGATGAAGACTCTGACGATCAAAGTTCCTGACGCTCTCTTCGCGGAAATAGCGGGTGCCGCCAAGGCTCGCAATGTAACGAGGTCAGAGATCGTCCGTGAACGGCTGCACCGAAAACCGATCGCGTCGAAGCGCTCTTCGCTTTGGAGCCATATGGAAGACCTGGTTATCGAGGCAGACTCCCTTCCGGCCAATCTATCGTCCAACCGGAAACATCTAAAAGGATATGGCAAGAACCGTCCTTATCGATAGCGGACCTATCGTGGCCGCACTGCGGAGACGCGATCAGCACCACAGTTGGGCGCGGGCGCAATTCGAGGCAACGACCGAGTCGTTTCTGACTTGTGAAGGAGTTATCTCCGAGAGTTTGTTCCTGTTGGAGCGCGCACCTGGCGGAAAGGCGTCGCTTTGCAGTCTTTTGGAACGAGGAATTATTGTCTCGGCTTTTTCGTTCCAACATCAGCTTACCGAAACTCTTGGCCTGATCCGGCGCTACCAAGATACCCCTATGAGTTTTGCCGACGCCTGCCTCGTTCGAATGGCGGAGCTACGTGACGAAGCAATCATTTTCACGACCGATACCGATTTTCAGATCTATCGCAAAAAGGGTCGACAAGTGATTCCGCTTCTGATCCCGACCGATAGCAACTAGACGCGCACGAGCGCTGAAGCTCCCGCGATAACGCGAACAGACACTAATAGCCACAAAGAGCACAAGGAACGCAGAGGTCAGAGATTCTCTTTGCTGCCTTGGGTTACTGCAAGAAAAGGCTCAGGATCATCCATGATCCAGCATGGTGAGAGAAATTGGGGTCACGTCTTAACAAGCACCATCCCCAGGCGTTTGATCTTTTTCGCTAGCTAACTTACCACTGCGATGTTCTCCTCCTAACTCAACGACCTTTGGCTGGCTGGCAGTGGCGCGGTTGCTTTTCCGGATAATCGGCTCTGGTCGGAATACTGGGCGAACTACGGCACCTGCGGTGCCAGGGAAGCGCATTACAAAATGACAGATGACAAATAGCTAAGAGGCAGAAGCTGGAAGTACCTTTGCTTCCTTTGCTAACTTCTGTTCAAGCAAATCTTCGCGGTGCGGTTTTCCGGGTGGCGGACATGGCAACGAAGTTAAGATCAGGAAACGTGATCGCTGCGTGGCGACGTCTTGCACATTAAAAACATCCTTATTCAGCGGGCGAATCGTCGGACCTTTGCGCACTATTCTCGATTCCCATTTCCTGAGCTTTTTGCCGTGACATTTCGCACCTGGAAGATGCGGCTACTTTGCTTATGGCTCGTCTTTCCTCTGCACATGCCAGCGCCGGGTTCTGGGCACAAAAAGCGCAGAAGCGGTTCGCTTCTGGCGGCCGGCTTGCCACGATGCCTGTGTCACAAATGCAGGTTCAGCTACGGTCAACAAAGCGTCGACATACGGGACGATATGAATCGTGTGACGTTCTATCTGGTCGGTCCGGCGCCGATTATGCTCGAGGCGTGTAGCCTCCAGACGAAGGGCATAACGTTTGACCGCTTCTTCTTTATGCTGGCGACCCATCCGTTCCCGCAATTCGCGCGCGTAATTCTCGAAATATTCGTCGATACGGTGCAGCTCCCGGCGGAGAAAGAGTTGTTGTCGTTCTTTTATTTTGGAGAGTTCCAGCGCCAGCTCGCTGCACAGATCGCGACCGATCCACTCCGCCACTGCATCGGGATCCAGCGGGGGCCAATCCGTCTCAGCCGGTTCAACCTGACTCATTTGATCGAGCGCGAATTCCATCGAGTTATCGCGTTCGCCATTGGGAAGAGTGAACGCCAACCGATGGCTGCTCCAGCTCTGGTCAGTGGCCTGAATCTCGCAACGCATTGCTGCCACTACCGAGAAAATCCAGGTCCTCAGGAACGGAGTCGTTCGCCAACCGGCATGGGACCCGAACTGTGCCTGCCAAAGTTTGTCCGCTACGTCGTTCGACGGCGCCTTCACGCTGATCTCCGGTGAGAGGCAAACCCTGGAATGGGCCAGGTGCCGGCGCCAGAGCGCTTCCGCTAGCCGAAACGTCAGCGGGCAACCAGGAAAAACCTCGCTCTGCGCATTAGCGGGGTCGGGCGAACCGGTATCGCGAAAATAGACCTCGCCGGAAAATAACTCCCCGTCCTCGCGCCAAAGACGCGCGGCGTCGCCTTCCGCTAAGACTTCCAATCGATCGTGCCACGAGCGTTCGCAAATCGCGCCGAGCGAGTGGAGCCCCTCCTCAAAGAACTCCATCAGATGCTCGGCCCGGGTGGGAATCTTCGGAAACTTCATGGCGAATCGGGTTGATCAGATGCTTTCGTAATCGTGAGAAAACAACGTTTCGTCGAGCTGTTTGATCTCTTCCAGAGCAGCGCGACTTCGACTGAGCTCTTCTCCGAGGTCCTTGAGTGCACCCGCGAGATCGCCTCCGGAATCCTGCCAACGGCGGAAGACTTCCTCTTCAAAATCCTCACTGGTAAAGCGTTCGCCCAGAATAAGCCCGGTCTCGCCCACAACCAGGTCGAACAGGTTCAATTTCTCCTGCAGAATATCGAGCAGGTGTGCCTGCAGGGTACCCGCCTGCACCAGATTGTAGATCTCAACAACCCGTTTCTGCCCAATCCGATGCAGACGTCCAATCCGCTGTTCGATCTCCATCGGGTTCCATGGTAAATCGAAGTTCACTAATCGGTGACAAAACTGGAGGTTCCGCCCCTCGGTTCCGCTGCGGGTCAGGAGCAGCGCGCCGCCCTGCTCGCGAAACGTCTCGACGATCCCTTGTCGCTTTGCTGCGGGTATTCGCCCGTTCAGAACCCACGTTTTCACTCCTTTCTGCGCGAGTTTCTCTGCCAATGCCATCTGCGTGCCGAGAAACTGAGTGAAAATGACTAATCCGCCTTCGGTTCGTGTCAGCGCCGGAAGAACACCAGTCTTTCTTTCCCAGCTCCGTTCCATGGACGCATTGGTCTTCCATCGCGCTACGAGCTTCTGTTCGGGAAATTTGTCCAGTGCCTCCATCCAGGCGACCGGGCTGCTCCCCAGCGCTTGCAACAGCAAGCGCCCCCAAAGACTGGCATTGCCGGCAGGCATTCCTCTTAAAGCAGTACGCAGTTCGCGATCCCATTTCTGCCAAAACTCACGTTCCCCAGAATCCGGCTCGTACAGCACGGTTTCGGCTCGACGCGACGGCATCTGAATCCCGGCATTAGCTCGGGTGTTCCGGATCATCACCTGCCCAAGCAGCTGGCGTAGTTGTTCCGGTTCTCGAGCTTCGTATGGCCGATCACGATTGATGAATCGCTGCCGAAACTCTTTGGGGGAAGGCAAATGACCTGGCTTGAGAAGAGTGACCAGGTTATAAAGGTCTTCGAGCGAATTCTGGACCGGCGTCGCAGTCAGCAGCAGTAAAAATTGCCGGGGCAACGCGTTCACCGCCTGCCAGGCTCGTGATGTGCGGTTCCGCAGGTAATGGGCTTCATCAACGATCACCATGTCCCAGGGCCGGCGCGCAGCCAAAGTAAGGTGTATGTCCTGTTTGAACGTGTGAATAGAAGCAATGAGCGCACGCTCTTCGGTCCAAAATCGTTCGGGATCATTCCGGAATTGCGCCTGATTGCTCGTGACTGAGCTCAAAGCAAACTTGCTCTCCAGCTCTTCCGCCCATTGATCGACCAAAGAGGGAACAGTTAGCACCAAAAATCGGCGGACCAACCCGCGCGTGACGTATTCCTTGAGCACGAGCCCGGCTTCGATGGTCTTGCCCAAACCAACTTCGTCAGAGAGTAATGCCCGACCCCGCAGCGTTCCGGTAACCCGTAGCGCTGTCCTGACCTGATACTCAAGTTGATCAATGGAGCAATATGGAAGACAAAGAAGATCGTCGGATTGATTCGAGACCCAGATCAGCGATGCCCGCTCGATCTTGAGAAAGTCCTCTATTCCGGAATGAGTACCAAACAGATCGTGCGACGGCATTTGGGCGGTAGCAATCTCCAGCCGCACATCCGGCATCGGCAAAACTGTTCTTGATGTCGCAGGGTCGGGCGCTCGATCTTTTCGCGGGCGCTCCGGCAAGGGCACCTTCCGTTTCTGATTCCGTTTATTGGCTTCGGCAATGCGCTTTTGGATTGCCTCACGCTCCAGTCGCTTCTTTTCCTCTCGGCGCGCTCTTTTTTCCAGCAGATGAACCGCTTCCGGATCAAAACCAAGCTCGGCAGGAGGCGGGTACTGTTGCGACCGGGCACTGACCAATTCTTCACCCATGAGAAGAATCTCCCCGGCAAGGAATTGCCAAGGGTCGCGGAATTTGCCTATATACTCTCTCTCCTGTCCCTCGAGGAGCGATCTGCGTCCGAACACTGTGACATTCCGCTTCGCGACCGGGAAACGGCGCGAGACAAATCGTAGGGCTACCTCAATCGAGAGGGGGTCAATCGGACAATCGAAATTGTCTGGTTCTCCATCTCCGGTGATTCGCCATTGGAGGATTTCGTCAGCCACCCAGACTGCGCCATGAGCCAGTTTCTTGTCGGTATGATACGGTCGCCAGTCAAATACTATCCGTTGTTTGCACCAGTCGAGCGTGACATGCAGCTCAATTCTGCGGTCTTCTGGGAACAACGACGGTGTGCTCATGCTGCCCGAGCTTTTCAAGCTGACGAGTCAGACCATATGTGCAAGACAAAAAAACCTGGATGGTTCAGGGATCGCCGGACAGGCTGGCGATCCTCGGTGCTTTAGAACGTCTAGAAACTGGTTTTGGTGGGAGCGACGACCAGATCGCGAACACAGATATTAGACGGCAATTTCCAGCAGTACAAAATGATTTGAGCCAGTTGATCCGGCTCCATAAAATCCGGATTACCCAACAGCTCGCATCTCTCACCGCATATTTCGTCGCCGTATACGCCACCGCGACCGGAGAGGTCTTGCGATCGCTGACCGAGCTGATGTTGATAATAGTCCCTGCGCGGTTAGCTATCATTCTGCCGAGAACTGCTTTGGTACAGTTTAAAACACCCTTGAGATTGACATCGATTTCATGCGAATAGCTTTCGTAGTAAATATCTCTGAAATCCCGAGCATCAACGACTCCGGCATTGTTCACCAAACATCCCGTTGTGCCGAATTCTTTCTCGGCCTTTCTCACAGCCACGACAATTCCTTGGTAGTCGACCACGTCTGCCTGCTCAAAGATAACGCGATCTGCGCCTAGCTCCGGCAAAGGTTCGATCCGCCGTGAAATGAGCAATAGCGGGTGTCCTTCGGCCGCAAACGCTTTAGCGGTACTTCTACCGATTCCTGAACTCCCTCCAGTAATAACGACCAGAGGCCTTACACGCGCAGCTCCTTGTTCTTGCATCGCCTTTATTCTAGGCATTTCTGGCAGTACCGGGCGAACTGTTTACTCAGCGTCTTGAACGTCCTTCCGCTCCACTTCAAACCATTCCGCTACCTCATCCTCCGATGCGCCATTCTTCACTGCCAGATAAAGAATCTCTGTTCGGACACCAGACTTGAAAACGATCGGCTGACCAAACTGACGATTTGGATCTAAGACCACCCTTCGCTCAGTTCCGAGCGTCGAATTCGAAAAACGCTTAGCAGCGTGAGGTTCTTTTTCGATAACAACATTTCGCCCAAGATTGCGCACGCGCTCAACTGTCTAGTCCAACCTCAACACGAAGTCGTTCACCTTCGAGATCGTTCCGATTTTCTTCTTCAAACACTCGTTACTTCACCAAACGTTCTGGCAACAAGCTTCGCGGCTATGTCATGTGTTTCCGCCTTAAGCTTGCTGGGCGAGCGAAGGTTGGCGATTCGTTTCAGATTCCTGGGAGGGGCGCGATCGAAGGGCCTTAACGGACCGAAGAATATTTTGCGCACGCCCCAAGGTCCTCAGGCCAAGCAAACACAGAATTGTTCAACAAAAGGGCAACAAAGAAAAATTTGAACAGAAAGCCACAAAGATCGACGTGCCCCTAATCATCATACATTTTAGTGTAATGTGCAAGTTAAGACGTGACCTGTCTCGAACATGCTTCTTTGGAACAGAAGGAACGGAGATAACGGAGATTGGAGCTAACGTAAGCTTGGCGGATACGTCGTCGGACAAGATATCGGTCCAGGAGCGCAGAGAAAATTCCTACTTTGTTTCCTTCGTAATCTTATGTTTAGGATCTCTTGGTAATTTTAGGATGCTATGACGCGTCGCAGGTCCGGAACGAATTGGTCGTGGCTACGCGGATTGATTGAGTTCAATCTGCGGCAACGGCCCGAGTTTCAAAAGGATTTTCGACTTGAAGAGAAGATTCAGTCCCTGGGCCAGGGGCTTTTCCACCGGAACTATTTATTTGAAGCCGCTGGCGAAGTCTTGGTGTTGAGGCTGTCGAAGGTCGAACGTGGCTGGCAGAGCCGGAAAGAAGCTGTCATCGGTTTACGTAAAGAAGCGAAAACCCTCCAGACGCTGGAAGCGTTCAATTTGCCATTCGAGGTGCCAAAGCTCATTTGTCTCGTGAAAGAAGATTCAGCGGACCCGGTTGGATTAATCGAATCGGCGGTTAATGGGGAATCGCTCTCGCTTTTTTGCCGGGGTGTTGAACCCGAATTTCCATTGAAGATCATCGCTGAGGCTGCGGTTGCGGTGCACAAGTTGCCGAAATCCGATTTTACTCATCTCACCACGCGCGCCGACAGCCGTGCTCATGTGATAGATCAACTGCAAGACTTGCCTCTATCTCTGTTTGAAGAGTTCGAAGAGGCGGCAAAGGCTCGGGATTGGATTCTAGATCATTTGCCGGAGGGACAGCCTTCAACAGTCTTGCATGGCGATTTGCTTCCACAGAACGTCCTATTTGATCATTCGAGAGACAGCAGAGTTGCGGTAATCGATTGGGAGTGCGCGGAGATCGGTGATCCGGCTTTTGATCTGGCGATTGTGACCAGAGGGGCTCGCAAGCCACTGGGAGCGACGGGCGGGTTACAACGGCTCGTTGAGTACTACAATGAAGCAAGTGCACAGAAGATAACCCGCAGGGCCGTGATCGTGCATGAATCGTTGTTTCATCTGAAGTGGATGGCTGAGGCAGTAGAAAACAGGGCGATAAATCGGTTCGGCGGACACGGACCCGAGCATTACGCTGGTCTGCTGCGAAGTATCCTGGGTCGAGCGCAACAGCTATCCCAAGAATAATAGCGGGAACAGGTCGAGCGGATTTGATTCTAGTGGTTAACGCCAGCGCACGACTATTTTTGTAAGAAGTTTAATTTGCAACTGCTTCGCTAGTTGCTAGTTGTCACGAGTCCCCCAAATGGCAGAAATAACCGTCCGATTGCGTAATGTGCACGGGACCGAAGCAGCGCTCGGCTGGGCCGGATCCCACACGCTCATGGTTGATCGAGCCGAGGGCAAGGCGGGAGGAAAAGGTCTCGGATTCAATGGCGGTCAATTGCTGGGATTGGCGATCGGGGGCTGTTTATGCAACGATCTTCAGTATGTCGCTCATGACCTTGGCGTCCGGCTTTTAACGGTTGAAATAGATGTCACGCTTCGGCTCGAAGGGAATCCGACCTTAGCTACTGCCGCCGAGATTGCGGTACGCGTCGATGTCACCGACAAAATGACCGACGTGCACGCACTGATTAACCGGGCAGTAGCGATTTCGACAGTAGCTAACTCACTACAACGCGGGCTTGCTATAACTGTGAGCCAACCGCAGAGCGGATAGCAAATACCAGACAGAAGCCGGAAGTAGGGGGTTCTGGACTAATCTGAAAGACAACCATCATGAGCGAACAACTTCCCCCAAACGAATTCCTGGTAATTTCCCGCGGACAATGGAACAGCGATCTCTCGCGGAATGAAAGACAGAACGTGATCGACCAATTCTATGCCTGGCTTGATCAATTAGTTGACGAGGGAAAAATGAAACGCGGGCAACGGCTTAGGTATGAAGGTAAAACGATCGGGCGGAAAGGTATGGTAACAGACGGCCCTTTCGGCGAATCCAAAGAAGTAATTGGCGGTTACTGGTTTATTCTCGCTAACAATCTCGACGACGCGGCGCAAATCGCCAAAGGTAACCCATGTCTAGACTGCGGCTTGTTCGTCGAAGTCAGGCCCATCGATCCACAGGTTGCAACCCCGGACAATACCCGGTGAGGCGAAGTGCATGACGGGCGAAGCGCATGACAAATGACAAATGACAGATGACAAATTGCTAAGAGGCTGAATTCAGAAGTAGTCACTAGTAAGCAGTAATGATTAAGTTTCATGGCTGGAGCCGTCGTGGCAGCGCTTCGCTTACTTTGCTTTTCCTTGGCGTCTTTGCGTCTTTGCGTCTTTGCGTGAGATCTTTCTTCCGTCTTCGAGCTTTCGTCGGAGTGCCAAGAACCGATCGTTCTTGACGCCTCGCAGGTGCTTACCTTGCAGGGAATTTCGGTCCTAACAAACCCGGAAGGCCGGCTAACGAGTCCAGGATCGCATCCGGACTAATCTCCGACTTCTCTATTTGGGCGAGCTGAAACTTGCCGGTTCGAACCAAGACACCGGTACAGCCGGCCGCTTTTGCCCCTCCTACGTCGGCCTCCAGATCGTCGCCAATCACAACCGTGGCTTTGGACGGAACGCCCATACTTTGACAAGCCAAAAGAAAAAACGCGCGAGCAGGTTTACCAATTAACACCGCTTCTCTTTGGGTGGCGTACTCCAGAGCCGCTACGAAAGAGCCGACATCCAGACAGAGGCCATCCGTCCCGCGGAAATAGCGGTTCCGAGCCAGCGTGATGAAGGCAGCGCCGTCGAGAAGAAAACGAAACGCGCGATTGAGTGCGGCATAGGTAAGATCGTCGCCGATGTCACCCACCAGCACCGCTTGGGGCGAGCTCTCCACAAATTCGATCGTCGCTAAATCCTCCAGCAACGAAGCTTTAAGCAGAGGAAAACAGCGCGTAATTCCTTCCCCCAGGAGATAGTCTCGCCCGATGATCGGAGCAGTGATTAATTGCTCTGGCCGTAGCTCGATCCCCAGCGCGCGCAGCTGGGCCAGGATCGCTGAACGCGGTTTGCTTGTGGTGTTCGTCACAATTCGGAACGGGATCTCCTTCTGGATCAGAACTCTGAGCGCTTCCGCTGCGCCCGGAATAAGCGCGCCGGCTTCGATGACGGTGCCATCCAAATCAATCAAAAAGCCGCCGACTCGCTCCGATAATCCCACACCTTCCAATAAAGCAAAAATCGCACCGGCTGACCCGTTTATTCGTTGCCTGGTTTCAAATCGGTGTCGAACCTTTGCTTCCTTTGCTAACCTGAGGGTTGCGCTACGCTTCACCCTAACCCAGGGTTCCGTTACACTTCACCCTGGGCTAAGTTCTGTAACGCCTTTGGCCTAAGTGGACCTTCGGAAATCACAGATCGTCACTTCAAACCGCGGAGACGGGATCCAACGGGGTCACGTCTTAACCAGCCTGTTTGAAAGTCTTCGCGGCCTTTGCGATCTTCTGTGAAATAGCCAAATAAGGTCGCTTCTTAACCAGACGCGATCCTAACTTGCATCCTGGACTAGCATAGTTGCACCTTTGTCTGTTTCATGCCGAGATTACGAGAACTCAGTCCGGCGCGCCATCATGCCGATCCGACCTCACTCAACGAATTTCGATTCCAGATCGGTATGACAATCGACCTGCTAGAGTTCATCGGTTTGGTCATCACTGGGTTCACCTCCTGTGCGGAGTTTGGTTCCTACGCCTTCGTGCATCCGGTGATCCGCGGTTTGCCACGCGAACACCATGTCAGTGTCGAAAAAGGTCTGCTCAAGACGTTCGGGCGCGTGATGCCTGTGCTAATGACGCTTTGTGTCGTCCTTTCGTTCGCTTACGCCATGCAGCTGCGAGCGGCCCAGGGTATGGCGAACTTTGTTCGTTGGGCGGCGGCGCTCGTCTTCCTGGCCGCCCTTGTCTCCACCTTGATTTTCAATGTCCCAATTAACTTGGCGACCAAGAGATGGGACCCTCAAAATCCTCCGCCTAATTGGAAGCAAACGCGCGATCGCTGGGAGTTCTTTCAAGGGCTTCGCTCCTGGCTGCTGTTGATCGGCTTTATTCTTCTTTGTCTCGCGGTGGCGCTGCGGCATTGACGGGCGAAGCGCATGCCGCAAAGCGAATGACAAATGACAAATGACAGATGACAAATCGCTCAGAGGCTGAATCCAGAAGCCGGGAGTCAGGAGTACCGTTTCGCGGATTGAGCGGCTTCTTAGGCTCCTTCCTCCTTCGCAAGGCCTTCCGACTTCGCCAGGCAGTTAGCCATGGTTCGATCATCGGGCGAGGCTTCGTCGGACACGTCGTCGGACAAGTCGGTGTGATTGTTATCTGCCATTCACTTTGCAAGTCCGGCGTTCCGCGTTCCGCAATCCGCAATCCGCGTTTGCGTTTTTGTGTTATCGCCGCTTGAGGGCTTCTAATTCTTCCAGAGTGCGCGGCCACTCCGATCCCAACAGTCGAGACAAACTGCGATCGGCCAGGACTTTTCCACCGGTCTGGCATCGGGCGCAGTAGTTTGTCTCGTTATCGGCGTAGCGAATACGGAGAACCTTTTCGCCACATCGCGGGCACGGCTCACCGTAGCGGCCATGGACTGCCATGCCTTTGTGAAATGCAGTGACTTTTTCAGGAAACCCAGTGCCGACTTCGGTTTGCAGGCGACCCACCCATTGCTCAAGCGTGTGACGCGCGCTAGTGAAAAGCCGTTGCCACTCATTCGGCCTGAGTTTGTGGGTTTGTGTAACGGGTGATAGTTGCGCTGCGTGCAGAATTTCATCTGAATAAGCGTTGCCGATACCGCTCACTAAGCGTGGATCAGTTAGGGCTCGCTTGAGGGTGCGGTTTTCCGCGATGAGTGCGCTGCGAAAAGACTCGAGATCGCTTGTCAATATATCGATTCCTCCCGGGTCCATGGAGCACAGGCTTTCTTCGCCACTAAGAAGGTGTAACGATGCGCGACGTTTGGTGCCGGCTTCAGTCAGCATAAGAGAACCATTGGGAAAGTCGAAGGCCGCAAGATTGTTGCGGCCGGCTAACCGAGTCTCTGGTGGTCGCCAGTGGAGCCGACCGGCAATCATCAGATGAAGCACCAGCCAGAGATCGTTCTCCACTCCAATAACGATTCGTTTGCCGATTCGCCGCAGTTCGCGAACAACTCGCCCCTCTACCTGGCGAATCGGCGGTTGTGTGGTTCGAACCAGAAAAGTACTCGCAACCCGAACCCGAATGAGTCGCTGACCGACTATGCGTGATTCGAGTGCTTTAATATAGGTGACGATATCCGGCAGTTCCGGCATTCCGATTTAATGTCCCTTCAAACGCGCAAAGCCATCTGCTTCCAGGCGGCGCCGGATCGCTTCGCAGACGGTCTCCAGCACCTTGACGCGGGCATACCGTTTGCAGTTCGATTCGACGATCGTCCACGGTGCGTATGGCGTGGTGGTGCGGTGCAACATCTCCTCAACGGCGTCGCGGTACTGATCCAGCTTCTCCCGATTTCGCCAGTCCTCGTCGGTGATCTTCCATTGCTTGTGGTTCATTTCCTGCCGCTCCCGAAACCGCCGCAGCTGCTCGTCGGGATCGATGTGCAGCCAAAACTTTAGCAGGACCGTCCCGAAGTGCACCAGTTGCTGCTCCATCCCGTTGATCTCCCGGTACGCCCGCCGCCACTGAGCCTCCGTGCAGAACCCCTCCACCCGCTCGACCAGCACGCGGCCGTACCACGTCCGGTCGAAGATCGTGATGTGCCCGGCCTTGGGCATCTGCGCCCAGAAACGCCACAGGTAATGATGAGCCTTCTCGACGTCGTTTGGGGCCGCGACGGGCACAACCTCGTACCCCCGCGGATCCAGGTTTTGCGTCAGCCGGCGGATATTGCCTCCCTTGCCGGCAGCGTCCCACCCCTCGTACGCGATGACAACGGGCACGCGCCGCAGATAGATCTGGTGCTCCAGCTCACGAAGCTTCGCCTGGGCCTTCTTCAGCCGGGTAGCATACTCTTCGAGGGTTAACGACAGGGACAGATCCACCTGGTCGAGCGCGGTCGTCTTGAAGGCATTGATCGCCGGAGCCGGGTAGGAAGGCGGCGTAGGCGGGTCGTCGGCCTTCCGGTTCGCGGCCACGACACCGCGCTCCAGCGCGTCGATCACGGTAGCGAAAATCTTGAGCGTCGCGAACCGACGGTCGTGAGCCTCGACGACGGTCCAAGGGGCGTAGTCGGCATCAGTCTGGGTTAGCATGTCCTCTGCGGCTGTCAGGTATTCGGCGTACCGCTGATGCTGCCGCAGGTCGTCCTCGGTCACCCGCCAAGCTGTGGCTGCGCTCGCGCGCAGAGCGTCAAAGCGTCGCTTCTGTTCATTCTTGGAGATGTGGAGGAAGCACTTGGCAATGACCACCCCTTCGTCGGCCAGCTGCCGCTCGAATGAGCGGATGTCCTCGAACGCCTGGCGGAGTCGTTTCCCCTTGATCTGCCTCTTGACCCGGTCGGTCACAACTCGGCGATTCCAACTCCGATCGAAAATGGCCAGCCGCCCGCGGGTCGGCGTCCGCTTCCAGAACCGCCACAGGAACGGGTAGAACGCCTCCTCCTCCGTCGGCCCGCTCGCGCTGTGGACAGTAAACCCCCTCGGATCAAGAGGCAGAATCAATTGGTTGATCAGGGTACCCTTGCCGGCCGCGCTCCAGCCCTCGAAGACAACAATGACAGGGATGCCTCGGGCCTTAACCTGCCGCTGCAGGGCGGCTAACTTCAGGTCCGCATCGCATTTGAGCCTCTTGTACTCCGCCTTGGGAACCTCCCGCGACAGATCGATGTTCTTAAGCATAAAGCGCTCAGACCAGCGTAGCATGTCTCCGCTGCTTCTACATCGGGCGAAGCGCATGCCCAGCCCGCATCCCCGCCCGAAACACTTCGTGTAACGATGTGGGCGGGGCTACGCGAGGCGTTGCCGGCGGGACAAATAGCAAATAGCTTGGCAAAATTAGTCCGTTTTCCCTACTTTCGCCAAAGGTGGTGTGTTCTAACTATTAATCCTGAGCGCATGGAAGTGTCGCCGGTCCAGCTCCTGATTTTTCAGCCAAGCCCGTTTTGTAATCTGAACTGTACCTACTGTTATCTGCCAGACCGCCAGGACAAGCGAGTCATGGACGTGGAAATCGTCAGAACCACGGTTCGAAGGCTTAGAGAGGAAAAGTTGCTCGAACCGGCGGTGAGTATCATTTGGCACGCCGGCGAACCGACCGTTGTCCGCAGGGAGCGCTATGCCGAGTATTTCGCGGCCATCAA
>Ga0070699_100003210_pt1 | contig 14466 bp, 16 predicted proteins | sample KBSK1503metaG_FD_65473 | JGI IMG/M metagenome (GOLD analysis project Ga0070699, IMG submission 65473) | Corn, switchgrass and miscanthus rhizosphere microbial communities from Kellogg Biological Station, Michigan, USA - KBS K1-50-3 metaG | ecosystem: Host-associated > Plants > Roots >...
CTCGCCCGCGCCGCGGGTGACGTTGGTGTTCATGTACACCATGTCGGTCCGGTCGCCGAGCGGCGTGCCGGCGCCCGCCACAGGCTCGGTGCCCTTGGCGACGGGCAGGCTCTCCCCCGTCAACGCCGACTCGTCGACCTCCAGCGTGGCCGCCTTCAGCAGCCGCCCGTCCGCGGGTACGATATCGCCCGCCTCGATCGCGACGATGTCGCCGGGAACCAGCTGCCCGGCGGGGATCTCCGCCAGCTGGCCATCCCGCCTCACCCTGGCCTTGATGATCACCATCTTCTGCAAGGCGGAGACGGCCGCGGCGGCCTTCCCCTCCTGATGCAGGCCCTCGACCGCGTTGAACAGCGTCAGCAAGATCAGCAGGATGCCCGTGCCGAGTTGCTTGAGCGGGTAGAGGCTGCCGATGCCGGCCGCGAGCAGCACGATCTGCATCGGGTCGCGGTACTGGCGGAAGAACGCGTGCCAGCGGGACTCGGCCTGGGCGGCGGCGAACTCGTTCGAGCCGAACCGCTCGGCCCGCGCGGCCGCCTCGGCCGAGGTGAGACCGCGCTGCCCGTCCACCCCTTCGGAGTGCAGGACCTGATCGGCGCCGAGCGTGTGCCACGCGAGCTCGCCGTTCGCGGGCGGTCCTCCCGATCTCGGTGTACCCGTCACTCCCGAGGTCATGTGGTGCTCCAGTGATCTGGCCGGTACCGTACAGAACGCCTCAATCTGTGCTGCCAAAGCCTTGCAGCCGATCGTCGCCTCTGTAAATACAGAGCGGCGGTTAGCGGAGCTTCGCCGGAGATTGGTCCGCAGACAGCGGGGCCAGGGCACAGAGACCTCGGCTATTTTCGCTGGACCGTCCGTACGGCGCCCGCGACGATGGGCTCCATGCCGTCGTCGTGGAAGAAGGTCGCGTTCGTCGCGGTGGGCGGCCTGACGGAGGTGGGCTTCGCCGGTCCTTTCTGCTGGTGGTCAGTCATCAAGGTCTGCGGCGTAGTGGACCTGGCCTCCGGGAACGAGTGGCCAGGGACCGGCAGGAGACCGGAGCCTGGTTTGACGCTGCCCGCGGGACCGCGCTCGGAATCGGCCTGGGCTCTGTGCCGGTTATGGATGCCGGAGCCGGTCCGGACCTTCATCATCAGCGGGCCTCGGGACGGTATCGGTGATGAGGTCGGACAGGCGCTGGGCGATCTCCCCGCCGGGGTCGAGCCGCGGGTTGAAGATCGTGATCTCCAGGCCGCATGCTCTATCACTCGCGAGGAGGCCGCCGAGGATCTCTGTGGCCTCCCGCCAGGTCATGCCGCCGGGGTGGCGGTAGTCCACGGCTGGCATCAGGGCATCATCGAGAACATCGACGTCGAGATGCACCCAGAATCCTTTAAGGTCAGGCTTGGCGACCGTGGTCAGCGTCCTATAGCGGCCCCGGCGGCGCAGTGCGAGGAGCGGTCCGAGCACGATGCTGCAATCGCCGCCGAGCAGGACGGGAAAGCGGCCGGCGTCGAGCGTGGCAGCCACGGCACTGGCAGCATCGCGGGCGACCGCCGTGATCCCGTGCGGATTCAGGATCCCGGTCTCCGGGTCGCGCACGTCGTCGTATGGCGGCACCTCGATACGCACCGCGTCCGGGGAGCCGAGGCGCTGGTGGAGAGCCGCCCTCCGCAACGCGTCAGGAGCATCTTCCAGCCCGGTCGGGCGAAGCCCGAGCGGAGACGGCACCTCAATGATCTGCGGAATCATCGCCCATCTCCCAACTTGAGGCCTCGGAATTGCGCTGAACGCGGCAGCGGCTGAGGTCGTGTGCATCCAGCATCCCAAGTTCGCTGCGCTCGCCGTCTGCGAGTCCAGCCCTGACTACGTCACGACGAACACAAGCTCGTGCGCACCTTCGCCGGGCGTCTCGGGCCTACGCCTCGGCCTCGGGGATCGGCGGGCCGACGACGCGGAGCCCGTAGCGGGGGGCGACTTCGAGCCAGCGCGCGACGTCCGCATCCGACACGCCCGCATCGGGCAGGCGCCGTTCGGCAGCCGGGACCCCGACCTCGTCGTAGATGTCGAGCAGCCCGCCGGGCAGGGTCAAGGCCAGGAACCGCACAGGGACGGTGCCGGTCGTGCGGAACGCGTGCGGTACCTCCCGCGGCAGGTAGATGAAGTCGCCGGCGGTCATCCGGATCAGCCGCTCGCCGGCACGGTACGTCATCGCGCCCTGGAGCAGGAACCAGGCCTCCGCCTCCCGGGTGTGCACGTGCAGCGGGCTGGCCTGGCCCGGTGGCTGGGTGACGACCGAGGCGCCCAGCAGGCTGGCGGTCTCCTCGGCCACGACCAGGCGTTCGAACAGCATTCCCATGGCCCAGGTGGCCGGGCCGGTACCGGCAGCGCGGCTGACCACCACATCAGTGGCGGATCCGGACGTGCCGGTGGACAGATTTGCCATGACAGCTCCAAAAGTTGAACCGATGATACTTCGGATGAATCTAGAGTGATACGAACCATGTGCTCCGTCAAACCGGTTTCCGGCAGCTTGACAGGCCGGCGATATCCACCCTACAGTCTGATTATTAATCCGAGGACTATTCGGATAGAAATCTAGGAGGATCAGATGTCCACCATCAGCCAGACTCGCTCGACCGCGTACGCGGTGATGCAGCGGATCTTCGACGAAGGCTTCGCCGTCGGCGACGGCTCCGTCGCCGGCCAGCTCTGCTCGCCCGACCTCGTGGACCACCAGTTCGGCACGGCCGGCCGCGGCGCGGACGCGATCGCCCATGTCAAGGACGCTATGCGGGACGTGCACCGGGCCTTCCCCGACATAAAGTTCACGATCGAGGACGCCGTGGAGTCCGGGGACATGATCTGGGTTCGCGTGCGGGGCCAGGGGACCGCGACCGGCCCGTACTTCGGGCCGCCCAGCGGCCGGCCCGTGGACTTCACCGTGATCGACGTGTGCCGTGTCGTGGACGGCCGCATCGTCGAGCACTGGGGAGTGCCGGACCGCTTCGCGGTGCTCGCCCAGACCGGGGTGCTCGACCGGCTGGCGGCCTGACTGGCGTGACCGGCCCGCCGGCCGGCGGGTCCTGCTTGGCCCCGGCGCGCCCGTGCGGCCACAATGGTCCGCAGGGACTTCGGATCAACCGGTGGAGGATGGGCGAGTGGAGGATGGGCGAGTTATGGCTGCGGACCATGCGCAGCAGCGCAAGCCCTACCACTCGCCCCGCCGGGCCGAGCAGGCCATCGCCACCCGGCGGGCAGTGCTGGACGCCGCTCGCGAACTGTTCATCGAGCAGGGGTATGCGGTCACGACGGTCGCGGACATCGCCCGCCGCGCCCAGGTCGCCGTGGACACGGTGTACGCGGCCGTCGGCCGTAAACCCGCCCTGCTGCGCGAAGTCCTGGAGACCGCGATCTCCGGAAGTGATCAGGCCGTGCCCGCCGAGCAGCGCGACTACGTGGCGCGTGTCCGGGCTGCGACGGGCGCCCGGAAGAAGATCGAGACGTACGTCGCGGCCCTGGTCGAAATCCAGCCCCGCCTCGCCCCGGTCTACCTGGCCCTGCGCGACGCCGCCGCCACCGACCCCGACTCCGCCGTAACGTGGCGCGAGATCAGCGAGCGACGTGCCCATAACATGCGGGCATTTGCCGCCGACCTCCGCGCCACCGGTGAGCTGCGCACAGACCTGTCCGATGACGACATCGCGGACATCGTCTGGAGCATGAACGGCCCCGAGTACTGGACCCTGCTCGTCAGCGACCGCGGCTGGTCACCCGGGCAATTCGGCAACCACCTCACCGACGCCTGGCAACGGCTATTCCTCGCCCGCCCGCCGCGAAGCCGCCAGTGACGAGACGCGAAGTACAAAATTGGCTGCCCTGCCAGGCTCGGCCACGTGAAGCGTCGCGCACAGCCGGGCTTTGCCGGCCGCGGCCGAAGAGCACGCGCTGACCGCGTAATGCCTGTACCGGCGCGGGCTGCCTGTTGCGTCCCGGGCACCGGCAAGCAAAACTCGCAGCCATGACATCCAGCATCGGCAGCAATCCCGAGGACGAGTACGCCGACGACGAGTATGCGGACCATGACGCCGAGGATCGAGAGCAGCCCTCGGCGCCGGCCGATATTCCCGACGAGGAGCCCGAAGAAGACGTGCTCGAACAGCGCCAGGAAGTCCCGTACCGCGAGGACGACCGGTAACAGCCGGCACTCATCGGTCTCGTGCCCGCTAAACAGGCGGGGCGACGGTCACCAAGCCGACGGAATGCCTCCTCGAATCCCTCACGGCCGCGTAGGGGCGCCGGTTCGCCCCATGGCAAGATACTCGGCAAGCCCGGCGAACAGGACATCCCGGCGCTCATCGCCAGCTGCTGTCAGCGGGCCCCCGTGACTGGTTCCGCCTCGCGGCCCGCCACTTCCTGGCCTGCGTCGGTCACGGCAGGGCTGACGGTGTGGCCGAGGTGGATGCTGCTGAATTCGTAGGCGGTCTCGGCGTGCTTCGTGACGTCGACGCCGGTCGCCTCGTCCTCCCCGGAGATCCGGAAGCCCATTGTCTTGTCGATGATCTTGCCGAGAATCCAGGCGACGGTGAAGGAGTAAAGGCCGACCGCGACCGGGCCGAGGGCCTGCACCCCGAGCTGCCCGACACCGCCGCCGTAGAACAGCCCCTTGCGCTGCCCGTGCAGCAGCGGGTAAGCGGCCAGGAAGCCCAGTGACAGCGCGCCGAATGCGCCGCCGACCAGGTGCACGCCCACCACGTCGAGCGAGTCGTCGAAGCCGAGCCGGTGCTTCAGCCCGATCGCGTGGCAGCAGACGACGCCGGCCGCCAGACCGAGCACGATCGCCGCCCAGGGATCGATGAACGCACATGCGGGCGTGATCGCGACCAGCCCGGCGACGGCGCCGGAGGCGACCCCGAGGGTGGTGGGCTTGCCGCACGGAACCGCTCCACCTCAGATCTCCTTTTACCTGTCTGACTCACAGGCTCGGCAACGCGAATTCGCCGCAGGCATCGACAGCAATCAGGCCTGGGCGATCTTCGCCCGGACCTCGTTGGCCACGGCTGCCAGTTCGGCTACCAGGCCGGTGTCCTGAGGCCACCAGGCGAGTGACACCGAGCAGCGCGGCAGGTCGCGAATTGGCACGAAGGTCACGCCGGGGCGCTTGTACCACAGGCCGACGGCCTCGGAGGTGATGCTCAGGCCAACGCCCCTGGAGACCAGGTGCATCTCCGCGTCGAGGGTGCCGGCCTCGGCAACCACCGGTGGAGGCCCGGACCGGTAGTCCGTGAGTATCCAGTAATCCCGCCACGGGCCCGGGGAGACAGGCGCGGCGATAATCGGCTCGGGCAGCACGTCCGCGACGCTCAGCGACTCGCGGGCCGCCAGCGGATGATCCTCGGGAAGGCACGCAACGAGCCGCTCGGTGGCCAGTTCCACCGACACCAGGCCCGCCAGTCCCAGCGGCGGCCGCACCACGGCGGCGGTGACCAGGTTGTCGCGCAGCCCGGCGGAGGGGTCGGTGAAGTCGAACTCCTCGGTCTCGATCCCCGCGTCGGACTGCCTTTCCTGGTACGTGCGCAGCAGCCGGGGCACCACCTCCAGGCCGGCTCCGATCGTGTAGCCCAGCTTCAGCGTCCGCCGCGGTGCCGCGGTCATGCTGCGCACGGTCTTGATAGCCGCGGCTAGCTCAGTAAGGATCTGGCTAGCGAGGCCAGCGAACACCGATGGAAGAGCCGCATTGCTTAGCGGGTGGTCCTCGGGCAGCGAGCCCGGCCTCGTCATCACCAGGGCCTCGGGCGCGCTCGTCTGGGACGCCAAGGGCAACGAGTACATCGACTGCACCTCGATGGCCTGGTCGAACAACATAGGGGCGTCGGTCCCTGAGGTGGTCGACGCCGCCTTCGCGCAGGCCCGTCAGCTCAGCCACCTCCGATCCAACTTCGACTCCGTGCCGCTTCTGCTGCTGAGCAAGGCGATGACGGACGCCGCGCCGGGCGACCTCAAGCGGATCGGCTTCACCCTGCACGGCAGCCTCGCCGTGGAAATGGCCATGAAGCAAACGATCTCGAGCAGTTCGGCTATGTCCAGTCGCTGAGGCGGACTCTAGGCCCGTTCGGCTCATTCGCTATCGCCTTCTCGATGATCAGCATTACCACGGCCATTTTCTTCCTCCTGCCCAGCCTGTTCGGGACCGCGGGCGCGGCCGGTGTGTGGCTGTGGATCCCGTGTGCGGCCGGGGTGTTCCTCATCGTGCTCGTATACGCGCATCTCGCGGCCCGCATTCCCATTACCGGCTACGCCTACCAGTGGAACAGCCGCCTGATCAATCCGCACTACGGCTGGTTCACCGGCTACACTGCGCTGCTGGCCTTCATCGCCGGCACCGCGGCCACGGCAGTCGCGCTGGCCAGCGTCTTCGCCAGCGACATCTGGGCCGCGCCTACGCACGGCGACATCGTCTTGTTCGCGGCAGTGGCGATGGCGGTGGCCGCGCTCATCAACATCGTCAGCATCCGGGCCGTGAGCGCGGTCAACAACACCGGGGTGTTCTTCGAGATCACTGGTTCGGTGGGGGCCGCGGCCCTGCTCTTCTTCGGGGCCATCTTCTTCTTCCGGCACGACTCCGGCTTCGCCATCCTGACCTCGACGCAACGGACGGTGAGCGGGCCGCTGTGGTACGGCTTCGTCCTGGCCGCGCTGCTCCCGATGTACTGCTTCATCGGCTGGGAGGGCGCCGCGGACCTAGCCGAAGAGACCAACGACCCCCGGTCGGTCACGCCATCCGCGATGATCCGGGCCAACTACGTCTCGGTGGCGGCCAGCCTGTTCATGATCGTCGGCTTCCTCATCGCGATCCCGCATGGCACGGCCGCCCTGCTCAGCCAGGAGGCCGCCGAGCCGGAGACGCCGGCCGAAGCCTCCCCGTCCGTCAGCTGACCGCTCCGAGGAGCCCGTGTGCCGGCCAGCCCAGCGGCGTGGCGTGAGAAATCCCTCATCATCCTGGGCGTTGAGAGGCTGACCGCTGCCGCGAATGTCTAATTCGTATGCGCGTTCGGGAGGTGCTTGCCGATGTAGCCCACGTAGATCTTCCTGGTCTGACTGGCGTCATCGTAATAGTAGATCCGAGGGGACACCAGCCCCTTCCGGGCTATCTTGAAATGCGCATCCATGAAAATGGCGCCGTCCGGATGTATGTCCCTGGGAACCGGGAATACCCGCAGCTTCCGGAGTTTGGGTGAGCGTTCGACGGGCTCGGATTCCTGAGTGGAATGCGCGCCCGGCGGATAGCCGGGCCGCCCGGGGGGAGTGTGGCCAAGGTAGGCGTGGACCCCTTTGCTGAATTCACCGCGGCGCCGCGCGGCCGCGTATCCGTCGAGGACCCGCAGCACGTCCCAGGATTTGGCGGCCCAGGTACCGAGCGGATCGAAGTCGTCCAGTTCTAGCGTGTTCTTCGGGTCCCCGGTGAATATGACGTAGGAAAGCACGTGCTCATCGAGCCGCTCGAGTAGCTCGGCGAACGATCCGGGTGATTGCGCAGCCGCCGCGGCGGCCCGGGTCTGATCGACGCGGCCCGCTCGGGAGAGAATGCCGCGAAGCCGGTCGAGCTCCAGCTTCGCCTTCAGCAGCTCGGCCTGCGTCTCGGCGTGATCCAGCTGCTCATCCTCCAGCCGGGCGCGGACCACATCACGATCGTCTTCTACGTCTTCAAGCATGTCCTGGAGGGCCGCGAGCAGCCGCGATATCTCCCGGTAACCGCGCAGCACTCCCCGGCCTTCGGCAAGCAACTCCCGGTACCGGGCGGTTATGTCGTCAGGGCCGCCCGGCCCGTCAGCATGGGAGGCGCCAGACTGGAACTCGCTGACAAGACTGGTGAGCAGCTCACCGGCGATGGCGACCTCGCGGACCGCCGTGGTCGCTGTCTCCCCCGCCGGAGCCAGGCCAGCAGCTCCGTCACCTGGCCTGCGGGCGAAAGAGCCTGGTGGCGTTTCCTGGATGGCTCGCAGGACGGCGGCCGGCTCCTCCCTGGACAGCAAGCGATCGACCTGGGCAACATGCGAAGGCAGCGGCAGATTCAGTGCCTGGCTTCGGTTTGCCCGGCCAAGCAAATGCGCGAGCTTGCCGGGAGCCTGCTCGGCGATCGTCCGGGCGAGCAGCACACGGTGCCGCCGGGCATCGACGGCGCTGGCCGGATCGACCTCCGGCAAGAACGTGCGGACCGCTCCCAGCGGCACCGAGTGCGAGGGTGCGAACGATTCCTCGAGCTTCGCGGCCGCCCCGGTGTCAAGCACGTAGATTCCGGCCAGCCCGACGCACTCGCGGGTCAGCCGCTCGACGTGGCCGATCATCCTTGGCACAGGAACATCCGGGATAGGTGCGGCAACAAGGGCGGTGCCGCGGCGCCCGGGATCGCAGATCGCCGATATCAGCCCGTCGACGTCAGCCACGGTGACCAAGGTCGGCCGGGCGGACAGGATCAGCTCGCCGTCGTGGGCGTCTGCCGCCGACAAGATCACCCGGACCATATGCGGGACCCCCGTCCACCACGCGTCCGCGGCATCAACGTCCTTGACGAGGCGCTCATGTGATGCCACCGGTCCGGGCGTTGACGGCGGCGCGTTGACATCGACCCAGATCCAGTCATCCGCCCTGCCGTCATGGTGCACTGTCACGGTCGTCACCCATTCCCCCGCGGATGAAGACTCGGTCAGCCGATACCGCAGCGAGCGGGAGCCATCGTGCGGATGCAGTTCGGTAACTACGAGCTGGGCATGTTCGGCTACCTCGTGAACTCCGGGGGAAACAGGCACGAAGCCGTATCCCTTGAGCGCCAGCCACGAACGGAACTCCTCCGCTGTGAGCCGCACCGCGTCCTGGCCGTGCCGCAGCGAGAAGATCGACCGGTACCCAACTGCCATCCAGATCCCAATTACTTCCCGGAGCCCCACCCGACGACGGCGCTTGGATCACTATGGTATCGCCTGCCGTAGGGCCAGAATTTTCCGATTCCCTATCGAATACCTGTTGCATCTTCCGCGGTCAGCGGCCAGCCCGGCCTGGTGGTTCAGCAAGACGGCGTCACGGTGACCGTGTTCGCGATCGACATCACAGCTGGACGGATCACGCACATATGAGCCATCCGCAACCCCGGCAAGCTCCGGCCCTGCTTCCCGCCGCTGATAACCTGCTGGCCGCCCCGGATGGCGGCTTTCAGCAGCAGACGCGCTGACCGGTTCTGCGTGGCCCGGCGCCTGGGCCCGGCCCTGGACCGGCCGCCGCTGGATGAGTTCCGGCTGGCGGACGCTGGCTTCAGGAGAACAATGCGCTGTAGGCGTTGAGCGCGGGCTGGCCGCCGAGGTGGGCGTAGAGCACCGTGGAGGCGGGGTCGATTTCGCGGCGGCTGATCAGGTCGATCAGCCCGGCCATGGACTTGCCCTCATAGACCGGGTCGGTGATCATCCCTTCGGTGCGGGCGGCGAGCCGCATCGCGTCCAGGGTGGCGTCGTCAGGGATGCCGTAGGTGCCCGCGTGGTAGCGCTCGTCCAGCTCGATCTCCTCATCGCCCAGCTCGCGCCCGACGCCGATGAGCCGGGCGGTGTGCCGTGCGATCCGCGTGACCTGTTCACGGGTTTCAGCCGGCTTAGCTGAGGCATCGATGCCGATGACACGGCGCGGCCGCCCGCCGGAGGCGGCCAGCGCGGCAAAGCCGGCGACCATGCCCGCCTGGGTGCTGCCGGTCACCGAGCACACCACGATGGTGTCGAAGAACACGCCGAGCTCGCGTTCCTGACCGGCGACCTCGAACGCCCAGCCCGCGAACCCCAGGCCGCCAAGGGGATGGTCCGAAGCTCCGGCCGGGATAGCATACGGCCGGCCGCCGGATTCCTCGATCTCCCGCAGCGTCTGCTCCCAGCTCTTCTTGATGCCGATGCCGAACTGTGCGGTCACCAGCCGTACGTCAGCTCCGGCTAGTCGGCTGAGCAGGATGTTGCCGACCTTGTCGTACACCGGATCGGGCCAGTTCACCCAGCTTTCCTGGATGAGCACGCAGTTCAGGCCGGCCCTGGCCGCGACTGCCGCGACCTGGCGGGTGTGGTTGGACTGCACGCCGCCGATCGACACCAGCGTGTCACAGCCCCTGGCCAGGGCATCGGCTACCAGGTACTCCAGCTTGCGCGTCTTGTTACCGCCGTAGGCGATCCCGGAATTGCAGTCCTCGCGCTTGGCCCACACAGGCGCGCCGCCCAGATGAGCGGACAGCCGTTCTAGCGGGTGCACCGGGGACGGGCCGAACAGCAGCGGATACCGCTCAAACGAGCCGATCGACATCGCATCCTCCCGGGATCAGCACGCGGCCGCGCCTGCCCCTACGGGCCAGGCGCTCGCCGGGCGCCGTGAACGCTCGCTCGATCTCCGCCCGGCCGAGGAGAACGTCATCCGGCCCCGTCACGCAGCCTCCAGGTCCCTGGCGGACAGGTAGACGCCGTGCTTGCGGAACGCCGCCGGCGCCCGTACCAGCGCATCGGCTCGCTGGATCTTCAGTTCCGCCGGGAACCATGGCTGCTGAAGTACTCGTATCTCCGTCCATTCCGGCGCGGCCTGGTCGTGCTGTGCGGCCAGATGCTCCGCGAGTGCGGCCAGCAGCACGTCCCACCGCTCGTCGCCGGTGCCAGGCGGCTCGTCACGCAGCAACGACAGCTGAACGTCCTTCGGCTCCCACCGGTACTCCTCGAGAAACTCCCACACAAGCTTCCAGCGGGTCTTGGCATCATCGACATCCCCCAGGCGCCCGCCAAGGTCAGCCAGCGTCATCGGCCGGTAGCTCGTCATGGCAGCTCCGAAGTCCTATGAGTCGTGGTCCAACTAGTGGCATGAGGCCCTCATCTGAGCATACGGCGCCGACCTCGACCATCGCAGAACCGCAGCCTTGCGTGACGCGGGGTGGCGTCGTTGGCGGACTTGATCCGGCGTGGAACGGTATAGCAGCGTTCGTTATGACTTACCTGCCGGGCGGTGTCATCCGGCGGAGGTGGCCAGCTGGCGGCTAAGGAAGCCGATCTGGGCGGGGTCGGCGATAACGTGGACGGCCTCGACCTGTTCTCCCCGCATGCGCAGTACCAGCAGTGCGGCGAGGGCGCGGCCGTGGAAGCCGAGGAGGGCGGGCTGCCCGCCGACCGGGTGCGAGACTAGGGTCGAGCCCGGTCCCCAGAACCGCAGCAGATTCGCGGCGACATTTTCCGCCCCTGTGACAACGGAACGCGGCTCGGCGGCGGCCGCCCCGAGATCGACGTCGCCCCAGGCATCCGGGGCGAGCACCGCCAGTAGCCCGTCGAGGTCGCCGCTAGCGCATGCGGCGATGAACCTGTCGGTGACCAGGCGATGCTCCGCGGATTCAACGTCGAAGCGGGTGCCTGGCCGGCCGTCGGCGATCTTCAGCCTGGCCCGCTTCGCCAGCTGCCGGCAGGATGCGGTAGGCCGGCCAACGGTCTGGGCGATCGTGTCGAACGGCATCCGGAAGACGTCGTGCAGTACGAAGACCACCCGCTCCGCCGGGCTGAGCTTCTGCAGCATGACCAGCAGCGCCAGCCGGACGCTGTCATCGAAGGTGACCCGGTCGGCAGGATCGGCCAGTGCCGGCTGGGCCCGCGGTGCGGCGAACTCGATCTCGCCGGGGTCATGTGCCCGCTCCCGCCGGGACCGGGCGGACCTTATCTGGTCCAGGGCCAGGCGGCTGGTCACCACGATGAGCCAGCCGCGCTCCTCGTCTATCTCGCCGGCACCGGCGCGCAGCAGACGCGCAAACGCGTCCTGCACGACGTCTTCGGCGGCGCCGAGGTCACCGAGCATCCGGAATGCCAGGTCAACCAGGTAAGAGCGGTGTTCCCGGTAAGCCTGGCTGATCGTTGCATCGTCCTGTTTCCCGGGCATACCGCTTCCTCACGCCGCTGTGCGGGCCGGTACCAGCGTGCGGCCCGTTGCCTTACAAGAGGACGAAGCAGCGCCCGGGAAAGTGACGGAGGCGCGGTGTCACTTTCCGCTCTGCCATGCCGTCCTTGCCTGTGACGCTGCCCGGGATTCCGGTGCGGCGGGCAGGCTTCCCGAGGGGCACCCATGGACCTTGTGCAGAGCAGGATCGTAACCGACGACGTCGAGCGGCTCGCCGCGTTCTACGCCCGCCTGGTGCGCGTCTCGGTGGTGCTGAACGACTACTACGTCGAGGTGCCCACCGGAGCGGCCTCGGTCGGGTTCTCACGGCGCCGGTTCACCGAGTGCCGGGAGGACCAGGCGGCCCGGCCGTGCAGTCCGCAGCACCAAGCCGAGATGATGCTCGACTTCAGGACCGGCGACGTGGACGCCGAATACAAGCGGATCAGCCAGCTAGGAGTCACCTGGGTGATGCCGCCCGCCACGCAGCTGTGGGGGTGCCGCACGATGATCTTCAGGGACCCGGCAGGAAACCTCGTCAGCGTCTCCTCCCCGGCTGAGGCCGCGCCGGGCTAGCCAGCGCGAGCGACCGCACTCTCGCATCCGACCGCCTGCCAGCGCATCCGACCACCAGACAGACCGCGTGACCGGAACGGCCGCGGCCTCGGCTACGTACGCCGATCTCCAGAAGGGACCATTCCGATGGTTGCCACTACCAGAACCGCGGGCCAGCCAGACGGCTCACCGCTGCCGGCCCGCCGCGGGCTGCTGGTCTTGCTGTTGCTGTGCGGCGCGCAGTTCCTCGCCGTGCTCGACGCCACGATAGTCAACGTCGCGCTGCCCTCTGTTCAGCGCACGCTGCATTTCACCCCGCAGAACCTGCAATGGGTTGCCTCCGGCTACGCGCTGACGTTCGCCGGCTTCCTGCTGCTCGGCGGCCGGGCGGCCGACCGGCTGGGACGCCGCCGGGTCTTCATGGCCGGGGTGCTGCTGTTCATCGCCGCCTCGCTGGCCAGCGGCCTGGCCACGTCGTCGGGCGTGCTGATCGCAGCCAGGCTGGTCCAGGGCTTCGGAGGTGCGATCATGTCCCCGGCGGCCCTATCCCTGCTCACCACCAGTTTCCAGGGCAAGGACCGGGCCAGGGCGCTGGGAATCTACGGGTCGATCGGCGGCGCCGGCGGGGCCGCGGGCGTGCTATTCGGCGGACTGCTGACCAGCGGTCCCGGCTGGCGCTGGGTCTTCTTCGTCAACGTCCCGCTTGGTATCGCTATCGTGGCGGCAACACCGCGGCTGATCAGCGGCGCGCGCCAGGCCGCCCGGCTGCGCGACCTGGACCTGCCAGGCGCGTTCCTGATCACCGGGTCGCTGCTGCTGCTGGTCTACGGCCTCACCCGGGCGCCCGATGCGGGATGGAGCAACGCGCGGACGATCGCGGAGTTCGCCGGCGCGGCCGCGCTGCTTGCGGTCTTCATCGCCAACGAGGCCCGGTCCGGCACGGCACTGCTGCCGCTTCGCACCTTCCGGCTGCCCGGCATCGCATCCGCCAACGTCGCGGCGCTGCTGCAGTTCAGCGCCGTGATCCCGGTATTCTTCTTCCTCACCCTGTATCTGCAGCAGGTGCTGGGATACTCCGCACTGCGGTCCGGACTCGCGTTCCTGCCGCTGGCGGCAGGCGTAGTCGCCATCGCCCCGGCCGCCGCCCGGCTGGTCAGCCGCTTTGGCCCGGCCCCCACCCTGATCGCCGGCCCGCTCGTGTTCGCCGGCGGCCTGGTCTACCTGAGCCGCCTGCCCGTGCACGGGGCCTACCTCACCGACATCCTGCCCGGCCTGGCCATGATCGCGGTCGGCGCGGGCCTCGGCTTCGTGTCGATCATCAACGCCGCGACCGGTGGCGTGCCGCGCAGCAACGCGGGCGTGGCGGCCGGCCTGGTCAACACCATGCAGCGGGTCGGCTCCGCGGTGGGGCTGGCCGTACTCACCGCCGTCGCCACCGCCCGCACCCGGGCGCTCGCCGCCCCCGGCCACCAGGTCATCGCCGTGGTCGGCGGCTACGACCGCGCATTCGCAATCGCGGCCGGCTTCGCGGCCGCCGCCAGCCTGCTCAGCCTCACCAGCACCCGGACCCGGCGCCGCATCAGGCCAGCCAGCCCAGACGACCATGCCCCGGCTGCTCGCATACCGGCCGCCGACGCGGCCTGAACCCCAACTCTGAAAGGAATCTGACATGAACACGCCCACGATCCTGGTGACCGGAGCTACCGGTAATGTCGGCCGCCCGCTCGTCGCTGGCTTGCTGGCCGCCGGGGCCCGGGTCCGGGCCCTGACCCGCGACCCCGCCGCGGCCGGCTTCCCGCCCGGCGTCGCGGTGACCGGCGGCGACTACGCCGCACCCGGTGCTCTCGCCGAAGCCGTGCGCGGCGCGGACGCCGTGTTCGTCAACATCGGGGCGCTGAGGGAGCACGCCGGGGAGTTGATCGCCGCGGCCCGCGGCGCCGGGGTGAGCAAGATCGTCATGCTCTCCTCGATCGCGGTCCGCGACGAGGGCGACCAGGTCCTCTCACTCGG
>Ga0070699_100003212_pt1 | contig 14458 bp, 20 predicted proteins | sample KBSK1503metaG_FD_65473 | JGI IMG/M metagenome (GOLD analysis project Ga0070699, IMG submission 65473) | Corn, switchgrass and miscanthus rhizosphere microbial communities from Kellogg Biological Station, Michigan, USA - KBS K1-50-3 metaG | ecosystem: Host-associated > Plants > Roots >...
GGTGGCCGGGGTGAACAGCAAGCGGCCGACGGGGAGTCTGCGGCCGAGAGCTGCCAGAAGCAAGCGGTCGGTCGGGAGCAGGTCTGGTCGCTTGACATGGCGGCGGAGGATGGCGACCTCATGCCGGAGGGCCAGCAACTCGAGATCGCGTTCAGCCTCCGCCTGAGCGCGGAGCAGGAGTATGGCCACCAACAGGCGGGCCAGAGCGTAGACGGATGCGAGGAGCACGAGCCGGCAAAATAGCCGCGACTCCAGCCCGGCTTCAAGCCGGAGGTAGTCGCCAGGCAATTACGCGATGCCGCCAGGCACCCAGCGAGGTGTGGTTAGGGACATTTGACGCGGCTGACGAGTTTTCGCGCCGCACACAGGCACTCCCGAACGTGATGTTCGAGGTAATGTTGGAGGGCAGTCACAAGCTGATCGCCTACGTCGCCGGCCGGATGCGCCGGTACCGAATCCGGATCACGCCGGGCGATCGGATCCGAGTCGAGCTGTCCCCCTACGACCTCGACCGAGGAGGATCGTCTACCGGCACCGGGACTAACGTCAGTCGCAATTCGAAGCTGGACGGCAGAAAAGCGGTTGGTGCACGAGCCGCTGAGTGGTCATGACCCAGCCAAATAGGACCGGCCTGACGGCGCTCTCCGCCCGGCCGCTGGAGCTCGCGCAGGGAGCTGACGACGGTGTCGTCCAGGGCGACCGGTCTCTTTCTCCCGGCAGGCCCAGCGAAAGCGCGGGCGTGGGCGGCCGTCTGCGCAGCGAAGCTCCCGTTCACGCGCGAACCCCAGGGGCCGAGCATCCCTTCGGCGCGCGATGGGCACCACAGGCACCCTTCGAGAAGCCGGGCTTCTTCCTATTTGGGCTGGTCAGCGACCGCCACGCCTTGTCAATCCAATAAAACGGCTCGCAATTAACCTGCCGGTCCCCGGAGCGACCGGGGACCGGCACCTGTTCTGGCCGCTTGACGAGGTGACGCACACCATGTAACGGGACACGGCGATTTGACTGCGTCCCTGTCCCGGCCGACGCACTTTGTCCGTAGGACCCTTTCGTCCAGATCGGCTTCGGCGCCATGGAGCTGCCCATCAAGCGGCTGGGTGTCGCCTGCCCATCCGAGCAGCAGCAGGCTCGGCAAAGTAGGCGCGATCGAGCCCGCTGTGGCGAGCCAGCTTGCTCGCCACGATCCCCCTTTCCTTCGTAGTGGACGAATAATTGCACCCCACGGCGTATTCGGTCCGCTGTCCTTTGGACAAAAGCATGCATAAGCAGTTGCTGGTCGCTGTTGACGGCGCCTTTGTATGGACGCGATCCCATCCGTTGCCGCCTGAGAAGAGGTCCTCGAAGTCAGGGCCAGCTCTCCTTGGACAGCTCCTTGGTCGTGAACTCGGGAGGGCCGAGCGTGGCCAGCTACAACCTCAGACCAGGCCGGCCTCGGCGCGCGCGGCGGTATATGGGCCCGGAGCCCGGCTCCATGCAAAGGTGGTCGCCGAGCTCGGAAGCAGGGACGACGCGCCGATGCGGGATCTCGAAGTGAGGATCCCACGGCAGCAGGCGGACGTGGGCCCTCCAGGTGTTGCGGACCAGAACCAGACCTCGCTCCGGTCCGCCTCGGCACGCCGAGCGGACGAACCCGAGCAGCCGCGCTCCGACGACCTCGACGCAGGCTTCCTCATGCATCTCCCGCCGGAGCGTGTCCTCCCACGTGTCCCCGTCTGCCGGCCGGCCACCCGGCCAGCCCCAGATCACGGGGTTGGGGCTGATCAGAACGACGCTCTCATCGGAGGTGACGCAGAAGGCGTTCTCCCCGTGCGGCCGACCGTCGGGCACCGAGGCCGGTGGATGCCACGAGACGACCCACGGGTGACCGCCCTCCGCCAGGACGGAAAGCTTTTGGTGATCCGCGGCCATCGGTCCGTCGAGGGCCGGCCGGGCGACGGGCTGGCTCTCAGGCTGCCTCGCGGAGGTACTCGTGAAGCACGCCGCCAAACGATCCCGGCGCAGTACTGGGTCGCGTCTATGTCGAGAACGTGTCCGATCCGCTCTCCGGTCTATACGGTTTAGCCGCCGACGAGGTCACCGTCGAAAACGGCCATCTGACATCAGCTCAGCGCGAGGGCAGCGATACCTATGCAGACACCTTGCATCGCCATCAGACGACCAGCAGCGACGGCTTTGGCCAGTGGGATCCCGCCTCGGGCGTGGGCGCTTCGGCCGGGCAACTCGAGCACGTGATGCGGGGCAATACATCCTCATGGTCCTTCGGTGCGTGGTTTGTTGTCATCACCGTCGATCCCGACTTCGGCTGGTACGAGTCGTGCGTATGAATGGGGCCTTTGGGGCGGGGCGCATTCTCAATCGAAAGACGGCCGAGAGTCAGATGCGGGGGGGAGGGTAATGGGCATCGGTCAAGCCCTCCTGGAGGCCAGCGCTGTGGATCGCCGCACCGCGCGGCTCCTGAATCCGGGCCTAAACGAGCATCTAGTTCTCACCCACGCAGAAGTGCCCCAGATCGACGTCACGTTGTGACGAGGATGATCCTGAGATCAATCCGCTCGGCGTCAAGGGCCTCGGCGAGCTAGGGGTGGTCGGGGCGGCCCCAGCCATTGCCAATGCCGTCTTCCACGCCACCGGCCGACGCATCAGGCATCTGCCGATCCTTCCCGAGCACCTCTTGTAGGGCCGGGCGATGGTGATGTCGATGGCCATCCTCTCGGCGGCGGGCGCTTAGAGGTTCGGGGCGTGTCAGGTTGGGCCGTCGCGATCGCGCTGGTCCGCGCCGTGGTCGCTTTACAGGCGAACTTGATCGAAGTCATCGAGACCGCGTCGCTGCTGACCACGTTGTGCCCACCGCGGGAAGAGAAGGGTTGCCCGCGCACGTCAGTCAACCGCTCACCGAGCAGTCGTTGAAATGGAGGCCCCCATGGATCAGGCTTCGAGCCCCGGGACGTTCTCGCCCAAGGCAGAAACAAAGATCCGCGAGGCCCTGCTGGATGCCCGGTCGTGCGCCGCAAGGCGATCCTGCAGGAGCTGGTGGCCGAGGTCTAGGTGGACAGCCGAAGTTGCATCCGGCCGACCTTCCGGCTTCCCCTGGGCGGGGTTTTGTGCAGTGCCCGGAATGGTGCGCCTGGAGGGAATCGAACCCCTGCCTTGAGGTCCGGAGCCGCGCCGGGGGTCGTCCGCGCCGGTCCGCACAGTGCTTGACAGTGCTGTGCCGAATGGGCCGCGAGGCCATCGCGTCCATGCCGCACCGCGCCGTCCGGGGCGTCGCACGGAATCCGTGATCCCGTCGTGATCCCTGCACCGTCCGCGCCGCCAGGCAACGGGCGCCGAGCATGCGCGTGCTCACCGCATCCTTCATTCGGCCGAGCTGATGTAGATGCGGAGCCGGCGGTAGACCTTCGGCGCCGGCACCAGGCGCTCGATGGCCCCTTCCTCCGGACGTGCAGGTCGTAGTTCCTGTTCTGCTCCACCAAGTCGCTCGGAGGCCCGAGCAGCTCGCCCACGCGTAGGCCGGTGTCCGCCAGCAGCCGCTTGATGAGCTTGTCCCGCTCCGTCCGGGCGGCACGTTCCATGCGCTGGATGTCCTCTCGGCTCAGCACGTCCACGAGCCGCTTAGACAGCTTCGGGAGCTGCGCCTTCACGCCCCCGGGCTCGGCCTCCTCCTTGGCGCAAGCAAGGAAGTGGTTGATCGCTCACGCGTTGGAGTGGACCGAGTGCCGCGACCGCGGCTGCCCGTTCCGGCCGCCGGACCCACCGAGAAGACCGTGACGGCGCACGTCACCCCAAAGTCCTTGAGAAGCCGGGAGCGGAAGACCGCACCCAGGCAGCGGTGCTCGCCATCAGGCAGGGCGTCGTCCAGTAACTGGGCGCGACCCCGGCCGGTTCTCACGAAATAATGCCGTTGTGAGCCGGGTGGCCACGGGTCTGTTGATTGCAAGCTCCACGCTGCTGTCCGTCGCCCTAGCGGTCGCCGTCAACGTCGCCACGGGCGGGTCACTGCCCTCACCCCTAAACAAGGTGCAGTGGATGGCCTGGCCGGTGGTGGGAGTGCTGGCCGCGGCGGTCGTCGTGGTCGGAGTATGGCAGGCGCTCAGGTACGGTCCTCAGCACTCAGGCGCCGCCTCGGCTCCCTCCATCCGCCCGGCCGAGCTTCCTCCCGACATCGTCCGGTTCGCGGGCCGCGAGGCAGAGCTCTCCGCTCTTCTGGCCGCGGTTCCCAGGCACCCCCGCACCGGTCTCGGCGCGCCGGTCCTGATCGGCATCTTCGGAGCGGGCGGAATGGGCAAGACTGCGCTGGCTACCCGTCTGGCACACGCTGTCGCGGATCGATACAACGATGGACAGCTCTTCGTTGAGCTGCACGGCGCCACGCCAGAGCCGGCCGATCCCTCCGAGGTTCAGCTCAGGCTTCTCCGGACATTGGGACTGCCGGCCGAGGCGGTGCCCGAAGACGCGACCGCAAGGCAGGCTCTCTACAGAAGCGTGCTTGCCAACCGTCGCGTTTTGATCTACCTGGACGACGCCGGCAGCGAGAGTCAGGCGCGTCCTCTCATCCCCGCCGCGCGCGGCTGTGTCGTGCTGGTCACCGCGCGCCCCACTCTGGCCGGGCTCCCCTTGAAAGCGTGGCGAAACCTTGACGCGCTGGACGAAGCCCAGGCGATCGCGTTCCTCAGCGCCAGCGTCGGCGATGGTCGCGTGGAGGCTGAGCCTGCCGCTGCGGCCGCAGTCGCGGCTCGGTGCGGCCATTTACCTCTCGCCCTCAGCATCGCCGGCGCCCGTCTTCGCGCTCGGCCCCGGTGGACGGTCGCCGAGCTGTCCAGGCGGCTGGCCGACGAGCAGCGGCGTCTGGACGAGCTGCGCCTCGGCAACCTCGACGTCCGGGCCAGCATCGGGCTCAGCTACGCCGATCTCGACTCTGCCGGCGCACGGCTCTTCCGCCTGCTCAGCCTGCTGGAATACGCTGACTTCGGCCGCCGCGCGGCGGCAGCGCTGCTTGGTGGAAACGATCACCTGCGCGAGGCTGAGACAGGTCTCGAGCGACTAGCCGATGCCAAGCTGGTCGAGATCGTCGGGCCCTGGCGATATCGCCTTCACGACCTGGTGCGCCTGTTCGCGCGCGAGCGTCTGCATGCAGAAGAGCCTGTCGAAGAGCAATGGGCCGCCCGGCAGCGGGCGCTGAGTTACTACGTTCGCCGGACCAGGCAGGTGTGGGCGCGTTTGGTCGACCCCGACTCCACAACTGCCGATCGCGCCGAAGCGGAGCAATGGTTGGAGCGGAGGCGGACTTCAATCGTGGCGGCGGTGCGGCATGCACTCGAAAGGGGCGAAGAGGGCCTTGCTCGGGAGCTCGCGGCGGCGGTGTCGCCATATCTGCAAACCCATGGCTCCAGCGGCGACCTGCGCGTGGTTGGACGCGCCTTAGAAGCAGGGCACCTCGTAACGGAGTGACATTCGAAGGACGGCTGCCCGAGGAAGTGCCGATATCCGTCTTGTGAGGTTTACGGCGAGTCGGATCCGCGATGCTCAAGAAGTGCTTGCCCTGCAGGTCGAGCACCGTGGCCTTCGACTCAACCTCGAGCTCGGAGCCGATGGCGCCGCCAGCATTTGTCACTCCTGGGTTCAGCCGGAGCACACAACCTACAGCCGTGTCCAGAGTCACCTGCTTGACCAAGGTCTGTACTTCGCCACCGACGAGGGCACGGGCGGCCTGCCCTTGCGCCAGAAGGTGTAGGAGGGCAAAAGATCGTGCGGTGATCTCGCCATGACCTCGGATCGGCGATCCTACCGCGATGCTTGAACTCATCCGGCTCCTCCTCAGCTCCTTTGACTAAGTTCCATCGCCAAGGCGGAAGGCGTCGGCTATGAATTCGTCTAGTGGCCTACTCCCTCAGCCCGCCTTCAGAAAGTCGCAAAGTCCACAGGGCCAGACCTGGTTGATTGTCCGCGATGATAACCTCAAGCCTTTTCTCTTTGTACTTGGCAGGGTCATAGGCGCTCCCGCTCACCTTACCTGCTTCGAGTGCGGTCACGGCCGGTTTGAGGAAGTTGTATTAATAACCACGGGCTAGGTCCGAGACGGAAGGACTCATTGCGCCTTGACGCCGGCTCTCAAATGCTGTCAGCTCTCCCGCTGAGGGATACACCCACCCTCTGTGAATCGCCGGGCGGTCGTATTGGACCAAGAGCTGGTTTACTAGCTGGCGTATGGCCGGTGATGGCTTCCGGGCGAAGACGAGCCGGTCCATCCAGCGCCATGTGAGTGACTTTCGAGCCAGTGCACTAGCCCCCGTCCGGTCCAAGCGCAAATTGATCTCATACCAGCGGCCGCGTTCATCACTAATCATCTCGAGGCGCCATTCTGAGCGCGGCCAGCGACCCCGACCCAGCGTCGTAGACAGGTGGCTCTCAACGTGAGTGACCTCTAGCCTATGAGCACGCGCCCAACTATCGAAAACCGGCCAGGGATCAGCCGGATACCGGAATCTGGCCACTTGACTCGGCGGACGGAACCGCCTGCCTCGTTCGAGTGCCTCGACCCCTGCTGGCAGCGGAATCTTGCCGCGCTCATTTGGGTCGGGGAAGCGAATCCCGTCCGGATCCAGGAACTCAATCAAATCGATGAGAGCCCGTTGGAGATGGATGGGTCTCGTGTGCCCCGAGAGATCGCGGGCGAGCGTGCCGATGTCATCACGCAGCTCTTTGAACCATCTGGCGAACGCAGTGTCCTCCAGTCGATCCTCAAATTCGGCATATCCCATGCTATCGCTTCGCACGGAGTCTCCAACCCTGCGCTCGACCAGCATTAACTCACCGATGGCCCGTTGGTTGACCCGGTAAATGCCGAAGGCTTCGTCCTCGATGCTGTCTGTTGCTAGGACGTCTGTTATGTCGAGTAGGTGCAACTGAAGTCGTGTCGTCCGCCTCACGTCTCCCATGTCAAGAAGCTGGACCTCGCGGCGCAAGATCTCTGCCCAGGCAAGATACTGGGAAAGCAACCAAAGCGTGCTTACCGTGGCATAGGATCCCTTGGTGTAATAAGCGGGGAGGAAGTCCAGAAGTTCGATGTTGTACAAGCGGCTCTGTAAGTCGAAGGCAGCACGTGCGAGCGGCTCGGAGTAGCGGCCAAGGAGAAACTCGGATCGAGCTTCTCGATCTCTTCGACGGTCAACCCGCGCCTTCCAGGTTGGGACATAGAAGATCGTTAGCAACGTTGTCACGAGAAGGCCCACGGCCCCTATAGCTGCAGCTACCATCTGACTCGACATTGACTCCGTCTCCGTATCTTCCTCCACACATCCCCGTCTCGCAACAGTTCCGTCGGCTATGAACGTGCTGGTCCCACAGATTGGGCATTGAGTTCCCGGCCAGCGGTCAGACCTTTCTGCTCCGCCCCTACGGCAAGCAAGGCTGGCCCTTCTGCCTGAGCAGTCCCGACTACGAGGTGTTCGTCTCGACCAACGAGAGCTTAAGGTTTCCGCAGTCTGGGTCCAGTTGCACAGCGCCTACCTCCATTCGTACGGCGTGGTGCCGGCGCTTGCGCGCGTGGCCGACTTGCTCATCGCCGAGGTCCTAGACGTCCACGTGCTGGAGCTAGTTGCCTCGCGCCTGGACCTCTACGCCGATGTGCAGCCTTGGAATCTGCAGGTCGGGGATCTTCGCCGCTTCGTGAGCATGGGCCGTTGGCAGCGCGGGTTTCTCGAGCAGCAAGAGGTCTACATGCAGGGCCGGCGCTTCACCGGCTTCGTCTTCGGGAAGGGGAAGTCATTGCAGTGCCGGGTCTACGACAGGACGATCGAGATCGCGCGTCGCGGCCTGCGCTGGCCGTCCGAGTTGTGGGGGGAGGGCGATGGGGTGCTGGCCCCAGGGCGTAGCCTCGATCATCTGGCGCCAGACCCAGGCGGCCCGTCGGACGGGCGGTCACGTTGGAGACTCCGGTGCCCCGCCAGCGCCCCGTCGATGGGGAGGTGGTCTCTCGGCCTGTGCTCGGAGGTCTGCACCACGTCTACGAACGAGCTGCCTGACCCTGACTCGTCTTTTTGCCGCCCTACAGCCCCCACCGTGTGCCGTAAACCAAGCTCGGTCACCTCCATCAGGCGGCCCTGGAGTATGCGTGGAGTAAACCTCCCAACCGGTCACGGCGCACTATCCGTCCGCCTGTCACTAAACCCAACCACCCTTCGAGCGGGCTTAACGGCTGGGCAGCCAAAAGATTGTGCTGATGGAGCAATTTGGTGGTAGAGTCTGGAGGTGAGGATTATTGCCTCCCAGATCTCTCTGCGACTGGCGGTCGCCCTGGCCGCTGGCTTGGGCTTGACCCTGGTCGAGGCGGCGCGGGCTGTAGGTGCTTCCATCAGTGGCGCTAAGAACGGACTGGAAGTTCTAGAGGAGGATGGTTTGGCCAGTCGCTCCGGCGCCCGCTACGAGCTGGCCGACTCGCCAGCTGCTCGGTCGCTCGTGGCCTTTGCCATCGCATCCCTTCAGCCTGACGAGGTCTTGAGGCTCATCGCCGCGGGGACTGGGGCGGTCGAGTTCGTTGGGGCCCGTGAGGACGATGTGTTGATTGTGTTCAGCCGTGGTGCCGACCCTCTCGAGGAGAGCCGGGCGGCCCAGCGGGTCGAGGAGGTTCTACGGGGATCGGGAAGGCGAGCGACCTTCCAGTCGCATGACGACGTGCGCCGAAGCCTGAAGGAGGAGCCGAGCCGACGTCGTGAGTACCTGGCGTTCCGGCCTCTGTTGGGGGATCCAGCCGTCACGTTTCCAAAACCTGTCCATCGCAGCTCCCAGCCGGGCCGAACATTGAGGCGGCCGCGAGCCGAACTCCCGCAGTTGTCGAGGCGCCACGCGGCCGCACTCAAGGCTCGCTACGGAATCGCATCGGCCAAGCTGTTCGGATCCGCGGTCAGAGGAGACTTCGGGCCAGCAAGCGATGTCGATGTCGCCGTTCGTTTCTCGCGCCAGCCGAAGCTACGCGACCTCCTCGGGCTGGAGCGTGAGCTCGAAGCAGTGTTCGACCGGGATGTCGAGATCGTCCTAGAGGACAACGCCAAGCCCAGCCTGCGGCGCGAGATTGAAAGCGAAGGCGTGCCACTGCCCCTGTGAGCGGGTCCAGTGAGCGCGCTAAACAAATGCTCGGTGACATGCTCGACAATGCCGAGAAAGCTCTTCGCTACTACGGGGAGATGGGCAAGGGCTGGCGCGATGACGAGAAGACGATCGACGCCATCCTGCGGCGGATCGGCAACCTCGGCGAGGCAGCCAAACGAATGCCGGTGGCTGAACGGGCAAACTACGTGCAAATTAACTGGCGCGAGATCATAGGCATGCGCGATCGCGTGATCCACCGGTATGACGACGTCGACCTGAACATCCTGGGGGAAGTGCTCCGGGAAGACCTGCCCGAGCTCATAGGGCAACTACGGCAACACGGAATCGCCAGCAGCTGACGACCGCCTTGGGTGATCCGGATCCGAAGCGGGGAGGGAGACCGACTAAGAGGACTCGCCTGTGGCCTTAACAATCCGGCGCGACCGGCGCAGCAGGTGCCGGCCCTTCTGGCACCTTGTGAGGGGGCGACCGCGTTGGCGTCGGCGGCGGCTGGCCGCGAGCTCCGGGCCAGGCAGCGAATGGGTGTACGGCACATCGGCGGGCGCTCAGGCTGACAGCGCATTTGACAGCAGCCGGCCGTGGATCGACAGCTACCGCGGTGGTCAGCAGAGGATAGTAGCGCACGGAATCGAATACGGACATGGACCTCCGAAGACACCGACGGATGACTGCCCGGCAGATGGCATTCAGAAGGTCAGGGGTTCGAATCCCCTCGGGTCCACCACCACATGTGGTGGTCATAGGTCCACTTGTGTACGACCCCTTGTGTTGAGTCGCAGCATGGCCTTGCAGCTTGACAGCAGTTCTGACAGCAACCCGGCTCTGAACACTGATAGGTCAGTGGTGTCATGCCTAGTCGTCTGACGATGCCCCGGCCGGAGGCGTTGATCTCCGCCGCGCCATGGCGCGCGGGCTGATCGCGGACATCGGCACCAGAGGTTACCCGGAGGGCGGGTCAGCGCGCGACGCCGGGCGGCCGGCCCCGCAGACAATCCACCGGCTTGGCTCAGGCCGATCGGCCATGGGCAGGCGCCGCCGCGCCCGTGCCTAACGACGGTCGGCTACGTCTCCGAGGCGGAGAATCGGCGCCTGCTCTGGCCCATTGAGGAGTGGCTGCTGGAACTCCGGATGGTGAGGCGCAGCAGGCGCAACGATCGAGGTACCGACAGGTGATGAGGTGGACTCCGAATACCGGACCGTGAGACGCCCGGCGAGCTACCCTGGGCGGGCAGAGCGAACCCCAGCGACCTGGCCCGCAGATCGCCGCCGGGCGGTGGAGGCCGCAACCCGAAGATCGACTTCTGCGGCCAGAAGCGATCAACCAGATCCACCTCTCCAGCACTGACCAAGAGGCCCGGCGGCAATTCGGCATTGTCGACCCATTGGCTGGGGGCCAAGGGGTCGCGGGTTCAAATACCGGCTCCCCGACCAACCCCTTCAGCCTGCCACTTCCGTATTGGCGGCGCCCTCCGTTGACACCGCCGTGGCCGAGTCTAGGGATGGCCTCATAGGATCAGGATCGTTCCTGACTGGATCGACAATTCGCCAACCTACCGTCTGGTAGCCGTACCGGAAAGTGCCGTGCCAAGTGGCTTGAAGGCTCTCACTTGGGGAAAGTCTGGCAGACGCTGAAGGCTCTTGCCGTCAGAGCTAACTCTTTACCAGTGTTCGTTGAGTGAGCGGATGTACATCAGCTTTGTCGTGGCACTGAAAACGCAGGCGGCCCGGACTCGTAAGCTTGGGGGAGGCTTCGATGTCTGTCACGGTGGGTTCCTTAGGAAGGCCAAGTTGTAACCGATGGCGCAACCCAAGGATTTGGAGTCATTAATGGCTTTACAGAACTCGTTGAGAGTGTATCGCGTCGACATGTTCAAGACGTCGCCGTGGCGAAAAATCTTCTTGTTGCGTACTTGGCGAACCGCATCCCAAATGACTGTGGCTGGAACGACATAGACCCAATGGTCGCATGAGTCCCATTGTCCCTGTAGGCGGGAAGCGGCTTCGTCTGGCACGTCCTTCGTGGATGTCGGCTTGCCGAAGGGTGGGAAGGGCAGAACACAGTGAACGTGAGCTGCGATATTGGAGTTGATGTAGCCGCGGAGCTGCTCGCGGTCGATCTGGACCCGATTGTGGCCAGGATGGGCTGGCTTGTGGCTGAGGTGAATGCTGGGTTTGCTCTCAAAGAGGGATAGCCGCCCGGCGCCGAGTTTGGAGCCAACATCCCACGGTCGGTTCTTGATGTCGCGCTGGGGTGGGCGACCATATAAGGGCGCGGGGAAATTGCTGAAGCAGGTACCATGTAGCCCAGGAGTCGACAGTATGCTCCGGCAGGGTCGCTCAGCGAGACTCTTCCTGCACGTCGCTTAAGTGTAGCCGCGGGTGGTTGACCCCGTCCGTGCATGTGGCAGACGTTGTGCTAGGTTCGGATGGGTATGAGGGTTGGCTTGGCGGGGTCAGGGTTAAGTCCATAAGTTCGGTGGTCTGCTTGCTCTGCCCCGGGCGCGTGTTATAGGTGTTGGTGTTCATGGCGCTCGAGGAACTTACGAATCGTGAAGCGGTCTGCGGGGCTCAGCATAGAGGAGGGGCTAGCTGTGAGGTCCGGCACGGTCAACAAAATCAGCACAGATGCCTCAGGTTCAGCTAACCCATTGGGTGGCGTGTACCGCGACTTAGTCGACTGGGGCCACACCTTGCCTGTATGGCAGAACGAACTCTTGCGCCGCATCACCAAGTCGGGGTCGTTGACTGACCCTGGTATCGCAGAACTTGCCGAGGCCGCCATCAGGGAATCCGAGCAGCAGCAACTTCCGTACGCCAGGCTGAGCGCTGCCGATTTTCCGTCCACGGTGCGCGTCGACGACGGTGTGACGCTGCTCTCGGTGGGCTCCCTCAAGAACGTAAACGCTCTGCGGTCAGATCAGACGGTCACCTTTGGACATCAGCTGACGGTTGTGTACGGTCTCAACGCCTCGGGCAAGTCCGGATATGCGCGCGTGCTCAAGAAGGTGTTTCGGGCGCGCGTGGTTGATGAAATCCTTCCCAACCTACGTGATGATCCCTCAACCATTGCGGGCAAGGCTAGCGGCATCCTTTCGTTCCAGACTGTTGATGGTGATGTCCAGACGGTGCCCTGGACGGACGGTGACGTCCTCCCTGCCAACTGCGCGCGCTTTGCGGTCCTGGACGCTCAATGCTCCAGGACATACATCGCTAACAACGAACTGACTGTTGCCCCAGAAGGTCTAGAATTGCCCGCCCTTGCAGCCAAGGAGGTCGATCGCGTTCAGCAGTACCTCCGGAAGCATGCGGGCCAGCACCGCCCAGACAAGTCGATGCTCGAAGGCTTCGCCACTGAAACCCCATCGGGGAGGTTCGTCAAGTCCCTCTCGCCGACGACAACGTCTTCGGAGATCGAGCACCACACGCAGTTTGGCGAAATCGAGGCTAAGCGGTTTGATTCGCTTCTCTCGGAAATAGCGTCGCTGAAGCAGGATTCGGCGGCCGAAGCGCGCAAGCGCATTGCAGTCGAGAGGAGGAATCTCCTGGCCTTACGCGACTACGTTTCCGGCATCGAACAGGCGATCAGCGGTGCTGCGGTTGCGCAACTGGTTCAGGCCGCCGACGAGGTGCGCCGTGCGGAGTCTGTTGCGCAGGCCATCCGGGCGATCGGCGACAGCGTGACCCGTGATGATGCCCTCGGCACAGAACTTTGGCGCACATTCACCCGTGCGGCGATCGCCTACGTTGCCTCCGTCACAGGTCATCAAAACGAGATGACTATCGACGGCAGGTGCGCCCTTTGCTGGCAGGAACTGGACCACGGCGCCGAGCAGCGCCTCCAGCGGTTCACCGCCTTTCTCACGAGCGATGCGGAAGTAAATCTCGCCAACGCGAAACAGACCCTTGGCGAATTGCGTGCGCGTATTGCGGCTGTGCCGGCCACACCCTCAGTGTCTCACGCAATAATTGCCAACAATGTTGATTCCGACATTGCCGTCGCTCTGACGGAAACCATATCGTCGGCGCACGCCCGCGCTACAGCCCTCCTGGCGGCGCATGTGATGGAGGAGAGGGTCGGGGTTCCACCTTACGATTCATCGCTCCTGCGCGAAGTCGATGAGAGGTTGAAGGCCCTTGACGAACGGCAAAGCTCAATCGCCAGTGATGTGGGGATTGCCTCGCGACTCGCTGCTCTGGAGGCCGAGCGCACAGAGCTTGATACGCGCCGGCTTCTGTCTGAAGCCAGATCGGCCGTAATAGCCTTCGTGCGAGGCTTGCGGGAGGCGCAACGGTACGAGCTGGCCGCCCGTTCCATCAGCACTCGGCCGATTTCCAAGAAGGCTGTTGAGCTGGGAGCGAAGTATCAGACGACGGCCTTTGTCGAGCGGGTCCGCTCAGAACTGAAGGATGAGCTGAGGTTTGCTCGGCACACACCGCTGTTTGCGCCAACGACGGTCAAGGCGCGCATCCACATGCGGCCCATCGTCAGTCAAGATCTGAAGGATATTTCCGCGGATCGCGTCTTCAGTGAAGGTGAGCGTACGGCCATCGCCTTGGCCAGCTTTCTGGCTGAGGTCAGCATTACCGGCGACGCTGCTGGCTTGATTTTCGACGATCCAATATCGTCGCTGGACAGCAACATCAGATCCCACGTTGCACGTCGACTCGTTAAGGAATCCAACCGCCGGCAAGTAATCGTCTTGACGCATGACCTCAGCTTCTTTGCTGACCTGCGACGCGCAGCCAAGGATCAGGGGGTGGATTGCCAGTCCCGAACATTGACTGCGGACGAATGGTCAGTTGGAATGGTCGAAAGTGACATGCCATTCGGTGCGCGCAGCGTGAGTGACCGTATCAAGGTCTTGATCGCCATGATCGCGGAGGTCGAAGCCAAGGGTGCGGCTGGTGAGAACATTGCGGCACGCGATCTTGCGGTCCATTTCTACTCACGGTTACGCAGCACGTGGGAGCGCTTTGTTGAGACGGAGATGCTCGGGGGCGTGGTGGAACGCCTCGAAAAGGAGGTGCGACCCAGCCTCTTCTACCAGATCGTGGTCACCGACGAGATCAAGCACCTTGTGCAAGAAGGCTATACCCGCTGCTCCGATGTGATCGACGCACACGATCATCCGGCGAGAGCTGGCTACCAGATGCCAGCAACCCACGACATGAGACAGGATCTCGCGCTCTTGGAGAAGGCTAGGAAGCTGGTGCGCGAGGGCAGGAAGCAGGCCTAGCTACTTCCTCCGGAAGAACACCTCGGGCTGCTGTCGAGCGGTGAAAGAGGCTGCGGCGTTTTGGCGATCACAAAAGTAGGCCCGTCGCCTGTGAGCGACGGCCTTCGGCACCGCGC
>Ga0070699_100003215_pt1 | contig 14449 bp, 10 predicted proteins | sample KBSK1503metaG_FD_65473 | JGI IMG/M metagenome (GOLD analysis project Ga0070699, IMG submission 65473) | Corn, switchgrass and miscanthus rhizosphere microbial communities from Kellogg Biological Station, Michigan, USA - KBS K1-50-3 metaG | ecosystem: Host-associated > Plants > Roots >...
GTGAAGGGCTTGGTCACCACGCCGACGGTGAGCGACCCGAGCTCCTTGGCCACCCGCGCGATGACCGGCGCGGCGCCCGTGCCCGTGCCCCCGCCCATGCCCGCGGTGATGAAGATCATGTCGGCGCCGCCGAGATGCTCGCGGAGCCGGTCCACGTCCTCCTCGGCGGCGTTCTTGCCGACCGACGGGTTGCCGCCGGCGCCCAGGCCGCGGGTCAGCTCCGCGCCGAGCTGGACCTTCACCGGGGACAGGTTCGCCCGCAACGCCTGCGCATCGGTGTTGGCGGCGATGAAGTCGACTCCGGGAAGCCCGGCCGCGATCATCGTGTTGACCGCGTTGCCGCCGCCCCCGCCGACGCCCACCACCTTGATCCGCGCCCCCTCACTGGCATCGACGAACTCGATCATCGCCGCCCCTCCTCTTCCACCATCCCGCACGGTATCCGATGATCCGGACGTCCCGCGCGCCGGCTTCGACCGCGCGCGTGGCGTTAGAAAAACTCCCGCAGCCACTCGACCATCCGCTGCCGCACCGCCCCCACCTGCCCGCGCACACCGTCACCGCCGCGTGCCGTCGCCGGGCCCTGTTGCCTCAGCCCGTGCAGCACGAGACCTACTGCGGTCGAATACATGGGACTCGCTACCGCGTCAACCAACCCGGTGAGATGAAGTGGCACCCCGAGACGGACCGGGATGTGAAAAATGCGGTCCGCGAGCTCGGTGAGGCCCGCGAGCGCCGCCCCGCCACCGGTCAGCACGAGTCCCGAGGTGAGCAGCCCGTCGCAGCCCGCTCGTTCGATCTCGTGCTTGACGAGCTGGAGCATCTCTTCGGCGCGTGGCTCGATGACGTCGGCGAGCGCGCGTCGCGACAAGAGATGCGGTGAGCGGCCGCCGACGCCAGCCACCTCGATCGTCTGCTCCACCGGGGCCGTCTGCACGAGCGCCGAGCCGTGGCGCTGCTTCAGACGCTCGGCCTCGCCGAACGGCGTGCGGAGCGCGGCCGCGAGGTCGTTCGTCACGTGGCCGCCGCCCACCGGCAGCACCGCCGTGTGGCGGATGGCGCCCGCATGAACCACGCTCACCGACGTCGTCCCGGCGCCGAGGTCGACGAGCGCCACACCGAGCTCGCGCTCCTCGGGCGTCAACACCGCCTCTGCCGCCGCCAGCGGCCCGCCCAGCACGTCGCGCACGTGCAGGCCCGCGCGGTTGCAGCACTTGACGAGGTTCTGGCCCGAGCTGACCGCGCCGGTGACGATGTGCACGCGCGCCTCGAGGCGGACGCCCGCCATGCCGACCGGCTCCTTGATGCCGTCCTGGTCGTCGACGATGAACTCCTGGGGCAGGACGTGGAGCACCTCGCGGTCGGCGGGCAGCGCCACCGCCCGGGCGGCGTCGATGACGCGCTCGACGTCGCCCGGCCCCACCTCGCGGTTCTTCACCGCGACGACGCCGTGGCTGTTGAAGCCCTTCAGGTGGCTGCCGGCGGCGCCCGCGATGACGCTGCGGATCTCGCAGCCGGCCATCAGCTCGGCCTCGTCGACGGCCCGCCGGATCGACTCGACGGTGGCCTCGATGTTGACCACCACGCCTTTCTTGAGACCGCGCGACACGGCCGTGCCGATGCCCGTGATCTCGACCCCACCCTCGGCGAGCTCGGCGACGATGACACCGATCTTGTAGGTGCCGACGTCGAGCCCCACGACCAACGGACTCCGCTTTCGCATGCGTGCCATTGCGCCCCCTCAGGTCCTGGTCTGGCGCCGGGCCGCCGCCTTCCCGGCACGCGTCCGGACGATCACCTCGCCGTCGAAGAGCAGGGAGACGCCCGTCATCGCGGCCTCGCGTCCGTTCCACGCCGCCAGCACGGGCGGCAACAAGGCCAGGCGGGAGCGGAAGCCCACCCAGCCGACCTCGATCGGCACGGTCGGGCGGACCGGCAGCAGCACCAACCCCCGGATGCGGTCGACGTGGATCTCCGAGACGGTCCCCACGCCCGGGGCGTGACCAGTGGCGCGGAGCAGCGCGAGGGCGCGCCGGATCGCGCGTGGTCCGAAGGCCTCGCGCCCGCCGAGGTCGGCTTCGACGAGTCCGGTCACGTACGGGAGGTCGTGCGGATCGGTCGATCCGACGTCCGCGAACACCCGCCCGTTCGCGGCGACGTAGTAGAGGCGGCCTGCGAGGGCGAGGATGGCGACCGGGCGATACTCGCGGACCTGGATGACGACGCGGTGAGGCAGCTCCCGCGTGACGCGGGCCGAGCGCACCCACGGCTGGTGGCCAAGGCGGGCCACGGCCGCGGGCACGTCGATGTCCCAGATGCTCATGCCGGACTCGATGCCGGTGGCGGCGCGGAGCGCGTCGGGAGCGAGCCGCCCGTGGCTCCTGATCACCACTTCGCGCACCGCGAAGTACGGATGGCTCCGGACGGCGTCCCGGACGAGCGGCCAGACCACGGCCCCGGCACCGATCCCGAGCACAGCGATGAGCACGCCGCGGACGACGGCGCCGAGCCGCGGGTCCCGCCGAGCGACGCGCGGCCGCCGACGGCGGTTGCGCGCGCCGAAGAGCCGGCTCACCACGTTCCGACGAACCGGACCTCGGGCTCCAGCCATACCCCGCTCCGCTCCCAGACCACGCGCTGGGCCACGTCCATCAGCCCTTTCACGTCCTCGGCCGAGGCTCCACCCTCGTTCACGATGAAGTTGGCATGTCGTTCGGAGATGCGCGCCCGTCCGATGCGGGCGCCCTTCAGACCGGCAACGTCGATCAACCGCCCCGCGTGGTCTCCGGCCGGGTTCTTGAAGATCGAGCCGGCGTTCGCCCGCCCGTGCGGCTGGCTCGCGACACGCCGCTGCCGGATCTCCTCCATTCGCTGGCAGACGGAGGTCGCGTCCTCGCGCCCGAGCGTGAAGCGGACCGCGGTGACCACGAACCGGGGCGGCAGCGCCGTGCCGCGGTAGCGGAACCCGAGATCCTCGCGCGCCAGCACGACGGGCTCACCCCGGGCGTCGAGCCCTTCCACGGCCGTCGCCGCGCTCGCGACGTCACCCCCGTACGCGCCGGCGTTCATGAACACGGCCCCGCCCACGCTGCCCGGGATGCCCTCGGCGTGCTCCAGGCCGGCGAGGCCACGCGCCGCCGCCGTCCGGGCGAGCCGGCCGAGGTTCGCTGCCGCTCCCGCGCGGACGTCCGCCCCGGCCTCGCTCTCCCGCCATTCGAGGCGCGCGAACCCGCGGCCGAGCTTCACGACCACGCCGGGCACGCCACCGTCGCCGACCAGCACGTTGGAGCCGCCGCCGAGCAGGGTCACCCGCGCGGCCCACGTGGCGGCGGCGCGGAGCACGAAGGCGAGCTCCTCTACGGTCTCCGGGACGACCAGAAGCTCCGCCGGTCCGCCGATGCGAAACGACGTGTGCCGCGCGAGCGGTTCGCCGGGACATGCGCGCGCACCGAGGCACGCGGAGATGGTCTCGACGAGCGGTGCGCGTGGCTCCAGCATCGGGTGTTCGCCTACTGGACCAGGCGGAGCGGCAGCCCGGCTCTGAGCAGCGCGAGCAGCTCGTCGGCCGTCCGGTGGATGTCGCCCGCCCCGAGGGTCAGCACCAGGTCCCCGTGACGGACCGTCGCGAGCAGGGCCTCGGCCACGTGCTCCCGCGCCGCCACCCAGCGCACGTCGAGGTGGCCGCGGCGCTTGAGCGCATGGAACAGCTCCTCCCCCGAGACGCCTTCGAGCCGCTCCTCGCCGGCCGCATAGATGTCGGTCAGCAGGAGCACGTCGACGTCGTCGAACGCCTCGAGGAACTCGTTGAACAGGTCACGGGTCCGCGTGTAGCGATGCGGCTGAAAGGCCGCCACAGTTCGGCGCGAAAAGCCTTCCCGCGCCGCCCGCAGCGTGGCCCGGATCTCCTCGGGATGGTGCGCGTAGTCGTCCACCACGAGCACGTCCTGCTCCTCGCCCTTCACCTCGAAGCGGCGATGGATGCCTCCGAACTCCTCGAGGGCGTGCGCCGCGATGCGGAACGGGATCTCGAGGTCGGCGGCGACGGCGAACGCCGCGAGCGCGTTGAGGGCATGATGGCGCCCGGGCATGCGGAGCCGGACGGGGCCGAGCCGCCGCTCGCCGCGCCACACCTCGAACACGGTCTCGAGCCCCTCGACACGGAGCTCGCGCGCCTGCCAGTCGGCGTCGGGCGAGGTGCCGTAGGTGACGAAGCGCTTGCGGATGTGCGGCACGAGCGCCCGCACCGCGACGTTGTCGAGACAGAGGACGGCCAGCCCGTAGAACGGCACGCGATGGATGAACTGCAGGTACGCCTCGCGCACCCGGTCCATGTCGCGGTAGTAGTCGAGGTGCTCGCGGTCGATGTTGGTGACGACCGCGATGATCGGCGAGAGGAGGAGGAACGTGCCGTCGCTCTCGTCGGCCTCGGCGACCAGGAACTCCCCCTGGCCGAGGCGGGCATTGGTGCCGAGCGTGCGGAGCTTGCCGCCGACGACCACCGTCGGGTCCCGCCCCGCCTCGCGCAGCACGGCCGCCACCAACGAGGTGGTGGTCGTCTTCCCGTGCGTGCCGGCCACCGCCACCCCGTACTTCATGCGCATGAGCTCGGCGAGCATCTCGGCGCGCGGGACCACGGGGATCTTCAGCTCACGCGCGCGGCTCGCCTCGGTGTTTGCAAACGTGACCGCCGACGAGATGACGAGCACGTCGATGTCGTCCGTGATGCGGGCCGCGTCGTGCGGGCCGATGTCGATGCGTGCACCGAGGCGCGCGAGCCGGCGCGTCGTCTCGCCGTCGACGAGGTCGGAACCGGAGACGTCGTAGCCGAGCGTCAGCAGCACCTCGGCGATGCCGCTCATGCCGATACCGCCGATGCCGACGAAATGAACTCGCCGCTTCCGCCCGCTCACCGCGTTTGCTCCGGGGCGCGATCGCCCGGACCACGCACCCCACTCCAGGCCCACCACGAGCGAAGCACTTATCGAAGCCTCGCCCTCTCTTCAAGTGGGACGGCGATAATTCTAGCTCATCGGCGTCCTCCGCCGAGGACGCGCAGGCACTCCGCCGCCACCTGTTCCGCCGCGTCGGGCCGGCCGAGCGCGCGGGCGCGTGCCGCCATCGCCGCGCGCTGCTCGGGATCGTCCACCAGCTCCCGGACGGCCGCGCCGAGACGCTCACCGTTGCAGTCCTGGTCGAGGATCATGCGCGCCGCACCCGCGGCGACGAGCACCTCCGCGTTGAGGCGCTGGTGGTCGTCGGCGGCGTACGGATAGGGGACGAGGATCGACGGCAGTCCCACGGCGGTGATCTCGGCGCAGCTCATCGCTCCCGCGCGCGAGATCACGAGGTCGGCCGTCGCGTACGCGCCGCCCATGTCGGTGATGAAGGGCTCGACGCGCGGCGCGAGGCCGAGGGCTTCGTAGGCCGCGCGAACCTCCCCGACGTCCGCGGCACCGGTCTGATGCGTGACCTCGAGCCCCCGGGCTGAGACCCCGAGCGTCCGGAACGCCTCGACCGCCGCGACGTTCAGCTGATGCGCGCCCCCGCTCCCGCCGAAGACGAGCACGCCGGGCCGGGCTCGGGGGGCCCGCGTCGCGCCGCGGAGCACGTCGCGCCGGATGGGGTTCCCGGTGTGGGCCGCACGGCCACGCGGGAAGAAGCGGACGGAGTCGGCGAAGCCGACGCACACGCGCGCGGCGAGGCGGCCGAGGAGGCGATTCGCCGCGCCGGGTACGACGTTCTGCTCGAGGAGGACGATGGGAATGCGGGCGAGTCGCGCCGCCACCACGACCGCGACCGAGGCGTAGCCTCCGACGCCGACCACCAGACGCGGCCGGAGCTCGCCGAGGAGTCCGCGGCCACGGATCGCTCCGCGTGCCATGGCGACCAGCCCGGCGGCGGCCCGTCCCGCCCCACCGCCCCGGAGCTGACGTCCCGGGAGCAGGCGGAGCGGATAGCCGGCTGCGGGCACGACCCGTGCCTCGATCCCGGTCGCCGTGCCGACGAACGTGACCTCGAAGCCCTGCCCGGCGAGCGCGTCGGCGAGGGCCAGGCCCGGGTACAGGTGCCCCCCCGTGCCGCCGCCGGCGATGACCACGCCGCCGCGCTGCGCCGCGCCCGGTCGGGCGGCGTGCGACGCTCCGATCGTCATCCAGCCTCGCGTGCGAGCGCGAGCAACACGCCCACCTGGGTGAGGGCCGCGATCATCGCCGACCCCCCGTAGGACAGGAAGGGCAACGCCAGCCCCTTGGTCGGCAGACAGCCGAGGACGACGCCGGCGTTCACGAGCGCCTGCAGCACGAGCGAGACGGTGACCCCGAAGGCGGCGAGGCTGGCGAAGGGATCGGGGTGGCGGAGCGCCGTCCTGAGGCCGCGCGCCGCGATCACGCCGAAGAGCCCGAGCACGACCAGCACCCCGGCCAGTCCGAGCTCCTCTCCGACCACCGAGAAGATGAAATCGGTATGCGCCTCGGGCAGGTAGAACATCTTCTGCCGGCTCTCCCCGAGGCCGACGCCCCACAGCCGCCCCGAGCCGAAGGCGATGAACGACTGCCACAGCTGGAACCCGATGCCGCGCGGATCGAGCGCGGGGTTCAAGAAGGCGAGGAGCCGCTTCGCGCGGTAGCCGGCTCTCGTCGCCTCGAAGACGACGAGCGGCAGGGCCACGAGGACCGGCAGCGCGAGGTGCCGCACGCGGACGCCGCCCGCGAAGAGCATCACGAAGAGGAGGCCGACGGTGAGCGCCGCGGTACCGAAGTCCGGCTCGAGCAAGAGCAGACCCGCCACGAAACCGACCACGAGGCAGTGCGGCACGACACCGACCACGAATTGCCGTACTCGCTCCCCCTTCTTGCTGAGCGAGCGCGCCAGATAGAGGACGAGGGCCACCTTGGCCGCCTCCGAGGGCTGCAGGCTCAAGGGACCGACGTGCAACCAGCGCCGCGCCCCTCCCCGCACCAGGCCGATGCCCGGGACGAGGACCAGGACGAGCGCCACGACGCTCGCCGCGAGCAGGGGGTACGCCACGCGGCGGTAGGTCTCCGAGGGCAGCCGCGAGGCGACGACGCAGGCCGCGGTGCCGAGCGCGACGGCGAAGAGGTGGCGGCGGAAGAAGTAGAGCGAGTCGCCGAGCCGCTCCTGTCCGTAGAAGTAGGTCACGTTGAAGACCATGACGATGCCGAGGCCGAGGAGCGCCGCCACGGCAGCGACCAGCCAGGGATCGCCACGGAGCCCGCCGACGACACGGGGCCGCTGGCCCGCGAGCGGGCCGCGGAAGACGGGGGCCTGGGCGACAGCCGGCGGCACCGTCCCGGCCCCGATCACCCGAGGGCCTCGATCGCCGCGCGGAAGGCGCGGCCCCGTGCGGCGTAGTCCGTGAACATGTCGAAGCTCGAGCACGCCGGCGCGAGCAGGACGACGTCGCCGGACCGGGCGTGGGCTGCCGCCGCGCGCACCGCGGCGTCGAGCGAGGGCACGGGCTCGACCGCCACGTCGCGTCGCCCGAGCGCCGCCGTGATCGCGGTGCACGCCGCACCGAAGACGAGGGCCAGCCGGACCTTGCCCGCCGCCGCGTCCGCGAGCGGGGCGTAGCTGCCCCCCTTGTCGACGCCGCCCGACAGCAGCACGACGGGGCCGAGAAACGACTCGAGGCTCCTCACCGCCGCGCCGACGTTGGTCGCCTTCGAGTCGTCGAACCACTCCACCCCGCGCCGCGTCGCGACCCGTGTCATCCGGTGCGGGAGCGGCTCGAACCCGTCGACCGCATCCTGGACGGCTGCCGGCGGCGCCCCGGCGAGCCGTGCCAGCGTGACCGCGGCCAGGAGGTTCTCGAGGTTGTGGCGCCCGACGAGCCGGGTGCGGGCGAGACCGTACCGTTCCTCCTCGGTGCCCGGGAGCCGGAGCGCCACGTATCCCTCGCCAGCGAAGGCCCCGGAGGGGGCAGGGTCCGACCCGAAGGAGACCACTCGGGAGCGGACTCGGCTCGCGAGGCGCCAGACGCCGGCGTCGTCACGGTTCAAGACCGCGAAGTCGTCTGTCCCCTGGCGCGCGAAGAGCCGCGCCTTGGCCGCGGCGTAGACCTCGAAGGAGCCGTGCCGGTCGAGGTGATCCGGCGTCAGGTTGATCAAGCAGCCGATTCCCGGGCGAAACTGCTCCACCCACTCGAGCTGGAAGCTCGACACCTCGGCGACCGCCACCTCGGCGTCCGATCCGACCGCGGCGACGAGGGGCGTGCCGAGGTTGCCACCGACGAAGACCCGCCGGCCGGCGCGTGCGAGCGCGAGACCCACGAGGCTCGTCGTGGTGCTCTTGCCGTTCGTCCCGGTGATGGCGACGAGCGGGCATTCGAGCAGGCTCGCCGCCACCTCGATCTCGCTCCGCACCGGGAGGCCGCGCCGAACCGCGGCCGCGAGCAGCGGCGCCTCGCGCGCCACTCCGGGGCTCGGCACGACGAGATCGACGTCGGCGAGCAGGTCGGGGCCCTCCTCGCCGAGCCGGAGCTCGACGTCCGTCCAGTGGCGCGCCTCGACTCCCAGGGCGTCGGCTGGACGCCGGTCCGCCACGCGCACCCGCACGCCGCGGGCGGCGAGCACGCGCGCCACCGCCTGGCCGGTGCGCTGGAAGCCCAGGACGAGCGCCTGGCGCGGCAGGGCCATCAGCGGAGCTTGAGCGTCGAGAGGGCCAGGAGGGCGCAGACGATCGACACGATCCAGAAGCGGACGATGATCTGGGGCTCGGGCCAGCCGAGCAGCTCGAAGTGATGGTGGATCGGAGCCATGCGGAAGATGCGCTTGCGTCTCAGCTTGTAGGAGACGACCTGTCCGATGACCGACAGGGCCTCGACCACGAAGACCCCGCCCACCAGCACGAGCACGAGCTCCTGGCGCGTGATCAGGGCGACGACGCCGAGCGCCGAGCCGAGCGCCAGGGACCCGACGTCGCCCATGAACATCTGAGCGGGGTAGGCGTTGAACCAGAGGAAGCCGAGCCCTGCCGCGGCCAGGGCACCGCAGAACACGGCGAGCTCGCCGGCGCCCGGCACGTACGGGATCTGCAGGTACTCTGCGATCTTGGCGTGGCCGGCGGTGTAGGCGAACACCGTGAAGGTGCCCCCCGCGATCATCACGGGACCGATCGCCAGCCCGTCGAGGCCGTCGGTCAGGTTGACGGCGTTGGCGGCGCCGACGATGACGAGCGCCCCGAAGGGGACGTACCAGAGACCGAGATCCGGACGCACGTCCTTGAAGAACGGCATGGTGAGATGCCCGCCGTGCTCCGACCAGAGGTAGAGCGCGCCCGCCGCCGCGCCGGCGATCCCGAACTCGGCCGCGAGGCGCAGCCGGCCCGGAAGACCGGCCGACGTTCGCCGCCGAACCTTCGCGTAGTCGTCGAAGAAGCCGATGAGGCCGTGGCCGAGCGTCACGAGCACCGCAATCCACACGTACCAATCGTGCAGGTCGGCGAGCAGCAGGGTGGCGAGCAGCAGCGAAAAGATGATGAGCGTGCCGCCCATGGTGGGCGTCCCCGCCTTGACCGCGTGCGCCGCGGGCCCGTCGGAGCGGATCGACTGGCCGATCTGGAGCCGCACCAGACGGCGGATGAGCGTCGGCCCGAGCAGCAGCGACAGGGTGAGCGCCGTGAGGCCGGCGAGCAGCGTCCGGAAGGTGATGTAGCGAAAGACGTTGAGGGGCGGAAAGGTGGTGTGGAGCGGGTAGAGGAGCAGATAGAGCATCACGGCATGCGCTCCGTCTCCAGGCGGCGAAGGACCTCCTCCATGGCCGCGCCGCGCGAGCCCTTGAGCAGCACGAGATCGCCGGGGCGGCAGAGCGCCTGGAGCCGCGCCGCCAGCGCGTCGTGGCTCTGGGCGACGATGATCCGATCGGGAGCCATTCCCGCCGCCTCCGCACCCGCCCGCACCTCCTCGGCATGCTCGCCGAGCAGGAACAGCGTGTCGAGATGCGCCGCGGCCGCCGCGGTGCCGAGCTCGCGGTGTGCCCGGGCAGCCTCCGTGCCGAGCTCCCGCATCTCCCCGAGGACGGCCAGCCGGCGCCGGCCCCGGCTGGTCGCGAGGGTGCGCAACGCGGCCGCCATCGAAGACGGGTTGGCGTTGTAGGCGTCGTTCAGCACGGTCACGCCGGTCGGGAGCTGGGTCACCTCCATGCGCATGCCGGGCGGCTGGAAAGCCTCGAGCCCGGCGCGCACGACGTCGAGCTCGACGCCGAGCGCATGCGCGGCGGCGGCGGCTGCGAGGGCGTTGGTCACGTTGTGACGCCCGGGCACGGCGAGGCGGACTGGCGTCTCCTGCCGCTCGAGGACGAGCCGGAACTCGACGCCCTCGAGGCCCCGGTCGACGATCCCGGCGGCGGCGACGGGCAGTTCGCCGAGCGTGCCGAAGGGGACCTTGCGGCCCGGGAACGCATCGGCCGCCGCCGTCACCAGCGGATCGTCCGCGTTCACCACCGCGGTCGCGGACGGCCTGAGGCGCCGATACAGCTCCGCCTTGGCCTCGGCCACGCCGTGCAGCGATCCGAGCCGCTCGAGGTGCGCCGGCGCAACGCAGGTGATCACGCCGACGTCGGGTTCGGCGATCTCCGCGAGGCGCCAGATCTCGCCGGGGCCGTTCATGCCGAGCTCGAGGACGGCGACGGCGTCGTCGTTGGCAAGTCGGAGCAGCGTGAGGGGCAACCCGACCAGGTTGTTCTGCGTCCCCGTCGTCCGCAGCACCCGGCCCGCGCCGAGCGCACGCTCCAGGATCGCCGCCAGCATCTCCTTGGTGGTGGTCTTGCCGTTGCTGCCGGTGATCGCGACGACGCGCGGACGGCGGCGGCGGCGGTGGAACGCGGCCAGGTTGCCGAGGGCCGCGAGGGTGTCGCGCACCAGGATGACGCCACAACCCGGCGCCCCGTCGTCCAGCGGGTGCTCGAGGACGACCGCGCCCGCGCCACGCCGGGCCGCTTCGCCGACGAAGCCGTGGCCGTCGTGCGTGTCCCCCCGAATGGCGACGAAGAGCTCCCCCGCGGCGAGCGCCCGGCTGTCGGTCGTGACGCCGGGGAAGCACGTGACGTGGCCGAGCCTTGCCAGCGTCCCACCCGTGGCGGCCAGGACCTCTTCGAGCGTGAAGACGGCGCCGGCAGCCGGACGCCCCTTGTCCTCGGACGTGATCACCGGACCTCCTCCACCTGCCCGCTCCCCTGGGTTCCGAGGGCGCGACACACCTCCTCGCGGTCGTCCAGATGGCGCTTGTCGTGACCCACGATCTGGTAATCCTCGTGCCCCTTCCCGGCGACGAGTACAAGATCGCCCGGACGTGCGAGCCCGATCGCGAGCGCGATCGCCAGCCGCCGGTCCGGCTCGACGAGATAGCCGCGACCATCCGCCGTCGGCCCCCGCATGGGCGGCATGCCCGCGCGCCTCACCCCGGCTTCGATCGCCTCGAGGATGCGCCCGGGGTCCTCGGTACGAGGGTTGTCCGAGGTGAGAACGACCACGTCGCTCAGACGGGCGGCCTCCTCTCCCATGAGCGGCCGCTTGCCCGGATCGCGATCCCCACCGCAGCCGAAGACGACGACGAGCCGGCCGCGCGTCAGCGGACGGAGCACGGCGAGCGTGCGGGCGAGCGCGTCGGGCGTGTGGGCATAGTCGACCATGACCGTGAAGCCGCGCCCGTCGAAGCGCTCGAGGCGGCCGGGCGGCGCCGCCACCGCCGCGAGGCCCGCCGCGATGGTCTCGCGGGAAACTCCGAGCGCCCACGCGGCCGCCGCCGCGCCGCAGAGGTTCTCGACTTGAGGCGCGCCGACTAGACGGCTCTGGAAGGGGAGCTGCGATCCGCCGAGCACGAGCACGCCGCGGGTGCCTCCCAGCGTCGTCTCGACCTCGAGCACGCGGACGTCGGCACCGCCCGTCCGGCCGACCCGTACGCACCGCGTGGAGACCTCGTCTGCGAGCCGTGCGCCCGCAGGGTCGTCGACGTTCACGACCGCCACCGGGTCAGGTTTCCGGCTCGCCGCCAGGTGCTCGAGGAAGAGCCTGGCCTTGGCGCGGTAGTAGCTCTCCGCATCACCGTGAAAATCCAGGTGGTCGCGCGTCAGGTTGGTGAAGAGGGCGGCGTCGAACCTGCAGCCGACGACGCGCTCCTGGGCGAGCGCGTGGGACGACACCTCCATCGCCACGTGGGTGGCTCCGGCGCGGCGCATCTCCGCGAGCAGCCCCTGGAGCACCGGGGCTTCGGGGGTGGTGAGCGGCGCCGGCCGATCGCGGCCGGCAAAGCGGTAGCCCACTGTGCCGATGACGCCGGCCCGCAGCCCGGCGGCCTGCCAGATCGCCTCGAGGATGAAGGTGGTGCTCGTCTTGCCGTTGGTGCCGGTGACGCCGACCAGCGTCAGCTCGGCGCTCGGCTCCCCGGCCAGACGGGCCGCCGCCTGGCCGAGCGCGCGACGAACCGCCTTGACGGACACGACGGGCACGCTGTCCTCCAGGGTGCCGCTGGCGGCCGCTACGGGGCCCTCGGCGACCACGGCGCGGGCGCCGCGGGCCACCGCCTCGGCCACGTGCCGGCGCCCGTCGGTGCGCAGCCCGGGGAGCGCGAAGAACGCTTCGCCCGGACGGACCGCCCGCGAGTCCGTGGCGATGCCCGTCACCTCGACGTCCCGCACGGCCTCGGCGAGGCCGTCGATGAGCGCCCCGAGCCGCATCAGGGCGACGCGACCGCCTCGACCGGGCTCAGGCGAAGCGCCAGCCGCCGCTCGGCCATGAGCGGTGTCCCCGGCAGCGGCTCCTGGGCCGCCACGTAGCCGGTCCCGATCACCCGGACCTCCCAGCCCGCCTCCTGCGCGCGGGCGAGAGCCTCGCGCAGCGAGAGGCCGATGAAGCTCGGCGTCTCCGCGACCGACGGGGCGGTCGTCTTCCGGGCGGCCGGCGTTGGGGCCGGCTTCGCCGGGACGATGTGGGCTACCCGGGTGAGCCCCGCCGGGGCGGGAGGCTGCACGCCGAGGCGCTTCAGCACCGCGGCCGCGATCGCTCGAAAGACCGGTGCGGCCACGACGCCGCCGTAGCTCGAGGTGCCGGGCTCGTCGATCAGCACCAGGATCACCGCCCGCGGCTCGTCGGCGGGCACGAACCCCACGAAGGAGCCGATGCGCTTGGAGGAGTATCCGCCGGTACTCGGGTCCACCTTCTGCGCCGTCCCCGTCTTCCCGGCCACCGCAAAGTCCTCGAGCCGGGCCTTCGTGCCGGTGCCGCCCTCCTGCTCGACGACGCGGCGGAGAAGCTCCGTCGTGGTGCGGGCACTGCGCGCGCTCACCACGCGCCGGACGGCGGTCGGCTCGTTCTCGAACACCACCTCGCCGTTCGGCGCGAGAATCCGCTTCACGACGAAGGGGCGCAGCAGCGTGCCACCGTTTGCGATCGCCGCGAACGCCGCGGCCATCTGCACGGGCGTGACCGAGACGCCCTGCCCGAAACTGAGCGTCGCGAGGTCGATCTGGCTCCAGCTCGCGACCGGCCGCATGATACCCGGCGTCTCGCCAGGCAGCTCGATACCGGTCCGGGCACCGAAGCCGAAGGCGCGCAGGTAGCGGTGGTAGCGCTCGCGGCCGAGACGCTCGCCGACCTTGCTCGCGCCGATGTTGCTCGAGTACTGGATCACCTCGGCGAACGACAGCCAGCCGTGCGGGTGCGCGTCGTGAATCGCCCGCCCGCCGGCCATGAACCGCCCGCGCTCGCAGAAGAAGAGCTCGCCCGGCGTGACGATCCGTTCCTCGATCGCCGCCGCGGCGAGGACCGCCTTGAAGGTGGAGCCGGGCTCGTACGGGTCCGTGATCGCCCGATTGCGGACGCGGCCGCGCCAGCGCTTGTCCCTCCAGTCGCCGGGCTCGTTCGGGTTGTAGGTCGGGACGTTGGCCAGCGCGAGCACCTCGCCCGTCGCCGGGTCGAGCACGACTGCCGCTCCGCCCACCGCCCGCGCGGCAGCCACCCCGTTCTGCAGCTCGCGCTCGGTCGCCTCCTGGATGCCCGCGTCGATGGTCAGCGCCAGGCGGCCGCCCTGGTCCGGCGCTGCACGCACGCCGCCCGTGAACATCTCCCGCCCGCGCGCGTCACGGTCGACCTCGAGGAACTGCGGCTCGCCCCGGATGACGCGGTCGAAGCGCTGCTCGAGCCCCTCGAGGCCCTGGGAATCGACGCCCACGAAGCCGAGGACGTGCGCCGCGAGGCTCCCGTGCGGGTAGAAGCGCCGTCCTTCCGTGACCGTGTAGACGCCCGGCAGCCCGAGCCGCGCAACGGCTTCGGCCTCGCGCGGCAATGCCTGACGCTTCAGCCAGACGAACGGCGTCCGGCTCTGGAGCTTCGCGCGCAGCGCCCGCACCGGCATGTGCAGCGCGCCGGCGAGGGCCGCGACGCGCCCGCTGGCGATGGCACCCCGCGCGGAGAGCTCGCGAGGCCGCACGTAGATCGA
>Ga0070699_100003217_pt1 | contig 14444 bp, 10 predicted proteins | sample KBSK1503metaG_FD_65473 | JGI IMG/M metagenome (GOLD analysis project Ga0070699, IMG submission 65473) | Corn, switchgrass and miscanthus rhizosphere microbial communities from Kellogg Biological Station, Michigan, USA - KBS K1-50-3 metaG | ecosystem: Host-associated > Plants > Roots >...
GATGCTGAAGAAGACCTTGAGGTCGAAGGCGACGGCGAGCAGGTGTCCCGTTACATGGTGTGCGTCACCTCGCCAAGCGGCCGGTTTGTACTCGTGGATCTTGGCCGCCACGCCGATCGCGGCGTTCCACTCTGCCGTCCCTGACCGCGGCCGATGTGTCCCGTTAACCCTCCGTTAACCCACTGTTAACCTCGCCTGCGTCATCTCATCACGCGTCCCGCCGGTACTCGTGGAACTCCACGTCCGGCGACGGCGAGGGGCTCGTCGCTGGCAACCGACGAACCGACGAGTTAACGGCACAGGAGTGCGGCACCCACGCCATCGTGGCGGTGGTCATGGGGCCCTACCAAGTTCGGGAACGCCAGATGGTGAGGCAGCTGTTGCCGTCGCTGCAGTCGGAGATGCTCTGCCTGGCTGACCGTGCTTTGCATAGCTTTCAGCTTTGGCAGCAAGCTCAGGCAACGGGAGCCGCTTGTTTTGGCGAGTTCGAACTGACCACCGACTCGAAGTCAGCCAGAGGCTCGAGGACGGCTCCTACCTGGCTGACGTTCGCTGCAGTGGGGGCAGTGTGCGGAGCTGCGTCTTCGAGCTGGCTGCTCGGCCCGGTACCCAAGCTCGGCCGCGGCCACCTGGCCGCGTCCGCCGACGTCCTTTCCCGGCAGAAAGTGCCGTCAGCGGCCGCACCCGCGCCAACGGGAGCCGTCAATGGCCAGCGCATGTGCAAACTTGCCAAGGGCTTTCGGCAACTCCAGACCATGAAATCGGTTCCCCGAGGGAATAGCCTGAGATCGCAGGTTGTGCGTCTGACGCAGTCATTCACCTTCAGGGGGAGGAGATGCAACTCAATATCAGACGAAGACTGGGTCTGATGTTCGTCGCTCTAGTCACGGTGCTGTATGCCGCATTGCCCAATGTGAGCGCTGCCGAGGACATGACCGTTCCGCGGTGGCTGGGAAGCTGGGCCACCAGTCCAGCGCCGCCTGACCTCGGCGGTCCCTCCGTGGCCGGGTTCGACAACCAGACCCTTCGAGAAGTTGTCTACCTGCACTTCGGTGGCGATCGCGTCCGGGTCCGGGTGACCAACGCCTTTGGGGCTTCGCCGCTGGCGCTCGGACAGGCGGATCTTGCGCTGCGTGGTCCCAACGCTTCGATCTTTGCTGGCAGCGACCGGAAGCTCACCTTTGGCGGCAGGGTGTCGATGACGATTCCTGCGGGTGCCGAGGTCTACAGCGATCCGGTCAATCTCAGGGTCCGCGCAGGGCAGGAGCTCTCAGTCAGCCTGTTCTTGCCCAGCGGGACGGGACCCACCACCTGGCACAGCTTCGCCGACACCACCAATTACGTCGCACCCGGCAATCATGCATCCGACACAGATGGGACGGCATACACGAGCACGACCACTCACTGGTTCTTCCTTGACGGCGTGGACGTCGCCGCGCCGAGGACCGACAATGCCGTCGTCGCTCTTGGTGACTCGATCACGGATGGCGCCCTCTCCACGCTGGACGCCAACAACCGGTGGCCTGACTTCCTGTCCCGGCGCTTGAACAGCCAGGAGGACAACCGTACCTCGGTACTGGACGAGGGCATCGGTGGCAACAGGGTCCTCAACAACGCGCCTTGCTGCGGCGTCAACGCCCTGGCCAGGCTGGATCGCGACGTGCTCTCTCAGGACGGCGTCCGCTTCGTCATCTTGTTGGAAGGGATCAACGACATCGGCTTCAGCCAGTTGAGCGGTCCAGAGACTGCCCCACAGACTGACGTCAGCGCTGAGCAGATCATCGCGGGCTACAAGCAGATCATCGCCCAGGTTCACTTGAAGGGTCTCAAGGTCTTCGGCGGTACTCTGACGCCATTCAAGGGCGCCGCCTACGAGACGCCGGCTGGGCTGGTCAAGCGAGATGCCGTCAACCACTTCGTCCGCACCAGCGGTGCCTTCGACGCTGTCATCGACTTTGACAGGGCCACGCGAGACCCCAACGATCCGGAGAGGTTCTTGCCGGCGTTCGACAGCGGAGATCACCTCCACCCAAACGATGTCGGGTATCAGGCCATGGCCAACGCGATCGCGCTGTCCCCGTTTCGATCCGCCGGGGAAGGGAGCTGATCCCGGCTAGCCCCGCACGCGTGAGCGACCAGCTTGGTGGCCCGTCGCTCACGCCTCCGGCCTTCCCGTCATCCACCGTTCTTCCCGGTCACCCCCAATTCGGTCCGGGCGCGGTCCACCGGGTGGACCAGCAGCCCAGTTAATCTCGTAGCCTTTGCGCTAGCGGCAAGGCCGCGGCTTGAATCTGGTTGACAGGGGGTGCCGGTCACCTCGAGAAGGCTTCAGATCGGCTCCTCGGGAAGTGGGAGGCGTGTGCATCATGACTGGGGGGATGTATTCGATGCCGTTGCCGGCTGCCCGCGGGCTGTCGTGCCCTCCGCCTGGCCTTCCGGCGCTCAGCTTCCGGGATGCTATGCAGCTGCCCGGGCTGCGCGAGACGCGGATCGTGGCCGGTCTCGGCGGCATCGACCGGTACATCACAGGTGTCAAGGTCCTCGAGGCGCCTGAAACACTGAGGTACGTGGCTCAAGGTGACCTGCTTCTGACGATGGGCTTTGCGTTCAAGGGCGACCGGCAGGCACAGACGGAGGTCGTCGGCAAGGTGGCCAGGGCCGGCGCGGCTGGGCTGGCTCTTCGGCCGAAGCCTTACCTGGGCGAGATCCCGGCAACGATGGCCGAGCAGGCCGATGCATTCTCGATTCCATTGCTGGACATCCCCGAGCGCGTCACTTACAAGGACCTCGCCTGGCCGATCGTCGAGCGGCTCGTGCGAGGTGAGGAACCGCTTGGTCAGCATCCGATGGAGATAAGTCGCCAGTTCATCCAGCTGGTCCTGAAGGGCGCAGGGATCCAAGGTGTCGTCCAGGCCCTGGGTGAGATCGTCCTCGGCCTGGCTGTCGTCGCCGATCAGGATCTGAACGTCCTCTCGAGCTATGCTCCGCCTGGCCTGACCGGCGGCCGACTGCCCGAAGCGCCGGACATGAGATCGCTCACCAGCCTGCCGGGCTGGGAGGTTGGGCCTGGCGAAGTGGGCCGCATCTCGGCACCGGGGATGCTGACAGGCGGGATCGTCACTCCCGTGCTTGCTGGTGCTGAGTGCCTCGGCTACGTCTGCGCGGTCCCCGACCCGCAGCTCGATGAGCTGGCCCTTGTCGTTGTGGAGCACGCTGCCAGCGCCCTCGCGCTCGAGATGCTCAAAGACAGAGCAGTGGCCGCCGCCGAGCACCGTGTGCGCGGCCAGCTGGCGGACGACCTGCTGTCCGGCTCGTACGGGGACGCGGCTGACCTCCGCCGACGCGCCCGCTATCTCCACTACGACCTCACGGTGCCGCACGCACTCCTCCTAGTCCACGTCGATGATTTCACACGCCAGAGTCGCGAACCAGACGAGCTCAGCATCTCTCCACACGAGCGCCGGTTCCTCAGCCTAGTCCGCCGAGTGGTGGGGAGCGTGCACTTCAGGCACCTGATGGCCAGCCGCGGCAAAGACGTGATAATCCTGCTGCCGCTGACGGAGACCCGGGACTCGGGGGCTGTCCAGCAGCTTGCTGAGGGGATCGTGGAGACGGTGAAGTCCTCAGATCTTGGGCTGACGGCCTCGGTAGTGGTCGGTCGGACCTGCATCAAGCCAGATGACTTCCGCCCTGCCCTAATCGAGGCGCAGCGGATGCTTGATCTGATGATCAGGCTGGGGAGGCGCGAGCAAGTTGTCGTCTTTGAGCGGCATGGGGTCCACAGGTTGCTGTTCCAGGTGGAGGACAGGGCTGGGCTGGAGGCCTTTACGACAGAGTTGCTGGGACCCCTCGCCAGTTACGATCGGGCCAGGGGGACGCCCTACCTGAGGACACTGGAGGTCTTTCTGGGGCGGCACCGCAACCAAATGCGCGCCGCCCGCGAGCTGAACATACACCTGAACACGGTGCGCTACCGGCTGGCCAGGATAGGGGAGATCCTCGGCGTCGACCTCAATGACGAGGACGCGAGGCTGGACCTGCTCCTGGCGCTCCGGATTCGAGCCATCTTCGGACTGCATTAAGCCTTAGCCATGACGGAACGCGGTCGACGTCTGCTCCACCGGCCAGGAAATTGTCGTCTTCAACGCGTCCTACCGATCCGCAGTGAAAGATATAGTGGATCTCAGCCGTGCTCCCAGCTTCCGTCGCACCACGCGTGGTAGAGCTGTCCATCCGTTGCCCGCGCTAAGACGTCCAGCCGGCCTTCTCCCCAGCTGCAGGCGGTCACCGGCCCGACAAACGGAACCGACAGTTCGGCCTTGTCGCTCGGCGTGCGCAGCGACCCGAATTGCCGCCATCGCTGACCCTCCCAGGATCGGTGGAGCATGTCTCCACGGTAACCGCGCGCGAAGCGTCGAGCCCGCCGGGGCCCCAGCTGCAGGCCGTGGGGTGTCCCGAGAGCGGCGTGGCTGCGGGATAAATGTGGTTGTAGTCTCGCGGTGATCCCAGCGACTCCAACTGGCTCCACTGCTTCCCATCCCACTACTTCATTAGCAGATCGCTGACGGGTCCGCGCGTGAAGACCGCTATCTGGTCTCCGGCGCTGCAGCAGCTGACCGGGCCGCCAAGCAGGTAAGGCCGCGATCCCGCGGAGTTGTCCAGTGTGGGGGCCCCGAGCGATTCGAACTCGCCCCAGACCTGGCCATCCCAAACTGCGTGGAGGAGGAGGCCGCCGGGCCGGCGGCGAAGACGTGGACTCGCTCCGGGCGGGGCTGCAAGCGCTCGGAGGGCCGCCCAGGCCCATTGGGATGGCAAGCCTCCCCGCCAGCGCGGCTGGCGCACCCACGTACGCGAAGAGGAGCTGCCCGCGACCTTCGCCACGCGGGAGGTGCAGGAGCTCGCCGTCGGGGCCACTGGCCACCATGTGAGGCCAGGGGCCGCCGCTGGGACAGGCGGCGAGCGGCCAGTCTACGGGGACCATGTGGCCGATCTCCCGACTCGTGCCGCGGGCAGGCCAGGCGACCTGGGCTCGCCCCCAGGCCCCCTCGCTCCACTCACGCAACATGAGCTCGTTGTTGGAGCCACGCGCGAGCAGCATGAGCTGATGTGGTCCCGCGCTGACCGCCACGGGGTTGAAAAGGCCAGCGCCCAAGGCTTCCCATCTCATGGCTGCCCCATGGACGAGGATAGGATGTCGAGAGCCGGGTTGAGCTGGGCGTCCGACACGGGGCCTTGCTGCGATTCTGTGGGGTCGATCATGAGAGACGGGTCTGCCAGGCTTATCTCCTCGTCCGGCTTCAGCGCGCTGCCCGCTACGGAGCGTCCGTCCGGCAGCAGCCGGCGCTCGACGGTCAGGTGCAGGTCGGCGCCGTCGGAGAGGTGGAAGTCACCTTGTATCGAGTCTTTGGTGAAGGTCCTGGTTCCGACCAGGGTGGCACGCCTGTGTACGGCCAGTGACCCCGCGACCATCTCGGCGGCCGAGCCGTGTTTGCGTTCACCAGGACCACCAGCGGCACCGCTGTCGCGGGATGGCCACTGACCGGGACCGGATCCGGGTGCCCGGATCGCGCCTGCAGCTCGAAGGCGAGCCGCTTGGCACGAACTCGCTGACGGTGGAAGCCGCCGCCTCGACCAGCCCTCCGGGGTTGTTGCGAAGGTCAAGGACCACGGCTCGGGCGCTGGCCAGACCCGTCTCGAGGCCGCCATGGAACGCTGTCGTTGATGGTGTCGAACTCGTAGATCCGGACGTAGAGGACTCCGGCACCGATCTGCGCGGTGCGAACAGAGGGTAGCGAAAAGGCGGCCCTGGTGAGGCTCTTTTCAAAGGTGCGGCCACCCCTCTGAATGCCGACGACGACGGTGGTACCGGCTCGGCCCCGGATCCGGTCGGCGACCTGCTGCAGCGACAGTTGGTCGGTGTTGACCCCATCGACGGTCAGCAGGACGTCCCCAGGCGTTAGCCCTGCCGCTCGGCCGGGAAGCCGGGCGCAACGCCCGACACGGCGGGGTGTGCCGAGGCGCCCGACATGCTGAGGTAGAGCGCTACCCCGGGGTTGGGACCTGACTGCTGGCGACCGCGGCCCGGACCTGAGCCGGGTCGAGGTAGTAGGAGTACGGATCCCCGAGGGCTTCGACCAGCCCGCTGACGCTGCCGGGGGCGAGCTTGCCGTAGTCCAGGTCGTCCTTGTAATAGTTGGAGCGGATCAGCGCGACGGCCTGGTTCAGCTCCGCCAGGTCTGCCGGCCGCCCCCGGGGAGGCGGGCGAGGCCTTCGACCGCATGAGCAGGGTCCGCTCCCCGAGGGCACCGGCTGTTCCGCCGATCAGCAGGCACGCCACGCAGGCACCCGCCAGGAGGTTGAACCGATGCGTTAGCAAGCGTGACACGCTCAGCTCACTTGCTCCCTCTCCCACTTGCCGCGCCGGAGCCTAAGCTCCGACGTAGATTAGCAGGAGATCTGTGGATAGGGCGACGACGAACCCCGTCACGATCCCCCATCCGATCAGCTCCCGTGAGCTCGTCCTCCGGAGCAGGTGGAACAGCTCCTGCGGACATAGATCAGCGCTCCCGCGGCCAGGGCCAGGAAGAGGACCTGGAGGTAGGGCACCGGCGCGACGAAGCCGATCAGCGTGCCGAGAGTGGTCGGACCGCCGCAGACGAGTCCGGCCAGTGTCGCGCTCGAGTTCGTCCCTGTTCAGTACGGTGAAGCTCAACGTTCGCCTCCTCTTCTCAGAATGGCTTGATGAGGGAAACGCCGCTATCCCGCTTACCCTCACCGCCGAACGCGCCTTTGAAGGCCCCGATCGGGGTGCCAGGTCTCGATACCCAGGAAAGCCCACGAGGGCTGCGCGGGTTCCGAGACGAGAGGCGCGGCGATCCCGAACCCCTCGGTGATGTTGTGGAGAGCAAAGCCGATCACCAGCACGCCCGCCATGACCAGCGCCCCGGTAGCCGCGGACTGCCCGATCGCCAAGCCTTCCGAGAAATTGTGTCACCCAAGCCCCATCGCGATCAGGGCCGAGAGCACGTAGCCGGCTGGTAGCGCCGCACGTGTGCGGAAAGCGCTGACGATGCGACCGCTGAAATAGACCAGGCACATGAAGCCAACGGCCAGGCCGGCGGTCAGGAGTGCCGGCAGCTCGAGGAAGGACAAACCGCCAGCCGTGCGCGCTGGCTCGACCGCTCCTTCCACGGGCTGGAGCGCTCGGTTCAGGATGTCAGCGAAGAGAAAGAGCAGGATGCCGGTCGCGATTGCGTTCGCGAACGCCTGCGCGCCCCTGGGGAGGGAATCCACCCTGGCAATCGGAAGGACCAGGAAGACGATGAAGCCGGCAGTTGCACCCAGGGCGGCGACGGTGCCTTCGGTCATTCCTCTGACTCGGAGAGCAGCCACACGCCTCGGCGGCGCTTTCCCAGGTTTCCCGCCGCCTGAGCGTTCTCCGGATAGGCGTACGGCGGGCCTGGCCTGCGAGCGAAGCGGCGACTGGCCGAGGCCATGACCTCCGTCATGCCGGGCAAGAGACCGGCGATCTCTTCAAGGCTCAGCTGCTCGTGCCTGGTTCCAACGGTGATCCGTTCGGAAACGGCTGTGCCGTCAGCCACCAGTCGGCGCGCGTCAGCAGCGATCTCAGGCATCTCCCAGCCTCCAAACCGTCAGCCCGTCCAACCTCCGGACTCGCATCTCGGTCTCACTCGTGCTCCCAGCTTCCATCCCACCAGGTGTGGTAGAGATGGCCGTCGACCGCTCTTGCGAAGACGTCCAGCCGTCCCGCGCCCCAGGTGCAGGCGGTCGCCGTCCCCACGAAGGGAATCGCCATATCCCGCGCGTCCGTGGGCATGCCCAGCGACTCGAACTGGCCCCAGCGCTCCCCGTCCCAGCCCCTGTGGAGCATGTCGCCATGCGGACCGCGAGCGAACACGTCGAGGCGACCAGCTCCCCAACTGCAGGCCACAGGCGGCCCTGAGAGCGGCGCCGGGATGGTGACCGCCGGGTAGGACGGGTTGTAGTCCTTCGGTGACCCCAGCGATTCGAACCGACTCCACTCGTTGCCGTCCCACCACTTCATGAGGAGATCGCCGACCGGGCCACGGGTGAAGACGGCGATCTGGTCGCCGCTGCGGCAGCAGCTCACCGGCCCGCTCAGTGGATAGAGTCGTGATTGCTCTCCTTCGCCCAGCGTGGGGACACCGAGGGACTCGAACTCCCTCCAGTCCTGGCCGTCCCAGATGGCGTGCAGCAAGCTGCCCCCCTGGCCGGCGGCGAAGACGTCGACTCGCTCGGAATCGCGGCCGCATGCGCTCGGTGGGCCGCCGAGCGCCATGGGGATGACAAGTGTCCCCGCCGCCAGCGCGGACGGCGCACCGACGTAGTCGAAACGGGGCTGCCAGCCACCTTCGCCGCCGGCCAGGTGGAGCAGCTCGCCATCGGGACCACGAGCCAGGAGGTGAGGCCACCTGCCGCCGCTGGGACAGACGGCCAGCGGCCAGTCGACGGGGATGCTGGCAATGGAACCATCGACACCGGCGACGGGAACGTCGAACGAGGTGGGCTGGCTCCAGGCTCCCTCGCGCAACTCTCGCAGCACGAGATCGTTGCCGCGACCCCGGCACAGCAGGGATAGACACCCAGTCCTCGGACTGAATGCGACCGGGTTGAAGATGCCTGTGCCGATGGATTGCCATCTCATGGCTCTTCCGACCGGATGGCACGCTCACGAGAACTCATTGACGGCTCTCCAAAGGCGACAGAAGGTCCAGCGCTCGGCTGAGCTGGGAGTCCTGGCGCTGCCGCTGTGAGAGCCGAGCCGGGTCGAACATGTTGGCTGGATCGGACAGGCTCACCTCTTGATCTGGTTGGAGGCCTCCGCCGGCGACGGAGCGGCCGTCTGGCAGGAACCAGCGCCGGACGGTGAGGTGCAGGTCGGCGCCGTCCGAGAGGTGGAAGTCCTCCTGCACGGAGTCTTTGCCGAACGTCCGCGTGCCCACCAGCCTGGCTCTCCTGTGGAAGGCCAGCGAGCCGGCCACCATCTCGGCAGCCGAGGCTGTGGCCGAGTTGACCAGCACGACCAGTGGCAGGGCCGTGGTGGGATGCCCGCTGACGGGCACGAGGCTGGGCTCCCGGGAGCGGCTCTGCAGCGCGAAGGCGACGCCGCTGGGCACGAACTCGCTGATGACCGAATCTGCCGTCCCGACCAGGCCTCCAGGGTTGTTTCGAAGATCCAGGACGATGGCATGCGCACCGCCCAGGCCCGCCTGCAGCTCGGCGTGGAATGCGGTCGTGGTGGATGGGTCGAACTGGTTGATCCGGAGGTAGAGGACGCCGTCACCGAGCGATGCCATACGGACCGACGGCGGCGCCGCGCTTGTCCTCATCAGGGCGACGTTGAAGCTGCGGCCAGCCCTCTGAACATCCAGTACCACGGTGGTGCCGGCCTGCCCCCTGATGCGGTTCGCGGCCTGCTCCACCGACAGGTGGTCGGTATCGACGCCGTCGATGCTGATCACGACGTCACCCTGCATCAGCCCCTGCTGCTCCGCTGGCGAGCTGGGCGCCACCCCGGACACCAGCGGACGCGCCGGGCAGTCGGATGAGCTGAGGTAGAGCCCGACCTCGCCCTGCTGGCTGGCCTGGCTGCCCTCTGCGGCCCGGGCCTGGGCCGGGTCCAGGTAGTAAGAGTAGGGATCGCCCAACGCTTGAACCACCCCGTTGGCGCTGCCCCGGTCGAGCTTGCTGTAGTCGAGGTTGCTCGCGTAGTAGTTCGACCGGATCAGCGCGATGGTCTGATTCAACTCCGAAGAGCTTGCCTTCTGGTGGGTGGCCGACACCGCCTTCGCCGCCGAGAGCACGGTTCTCCCGGCCAGGGCACCCCCGGCGCCCCCGACCAGCAGGCCGGCAAGGCCGACGACGGCCAGCACGCCGAAGCGTTGCCTCATAACGCCAGGTCGCAGCGCCTGACGGCAGCCCCACTGCCGTCCTCGGGGCCAGGCAGCAAGAGGCCTCCCGAAGGGCCTTGTGCCAACTCAGTCTCAACGGCGACAGCAACCCGCACCAGCTCCCTGCGCCTGGATTCTGCCCGGACCTTACGCGCAATGTAGACGGCCCTGCTGATACGTCGCCGCTTACGCCAGAGCAGCATGGTTTGTATGACTCCTCCCGGTCCAAAACGAGGCCTCTTTGCAACTGGGGCTGAGGTTGCTCGCGGCGAGCAGCCCCATGCACCCAGTCGGCAGTCGTGACGCTAGGCGCCCACGCGGATCCAGCCGTAACGCATGTTGCTGGGTTCGACGCCCATCGTCAGGTACTCTGCCCTCATCTTTGCCATGGTGTCGGCCGTGTAGTTGCCCATATTGGTCGAATAGCCCGGGAACTCGAGGAGCTCCTTGAGCGTGTTCGGCATCTGCGACGCATAGTCGGCGGGCACTGGTCGGTACTCGCGAGGGTCAGGCTCGAGCCCGTAGACCTTGGCAAGATTGCGCCCCAGGATCTTGCGCTTGGCTTCGTTGCTGAGCTCCGGGTAGCCCCACTTCTCGCGGGTCTGCTCAGGGATCTGGAAGCGCCACATGGCCTCCAGCTGCCACTGCGGTGAGCCGTACCAAACCGAGTCCGACCCGAAAACGATCTGGTTCGCGCCCTTGTACTTGAGGAGCTGGCCGAGAATGTGCGCCGTGACAGTGGGGAAGTTGATCACCGAGGAGGCGAAGGTGGTGCCCAGCTCGGCGAAGGAGTTCTTGAGGTGGCCCGTGAGCTGCGCGTACTCGGTCGTCCACTCGATGTTGGGTACCCCGTTGAGGAGCGAGCCGGGCTGTGCCGCCTCCGCAGCCAGGATGGACTGCCAGGCGAAGTAGTCGAAGAAGGTGTCCTTGATGCCGGAGTGGTAGGTAATGAAGTTGAGCTGGGGCCAGTCCCTGGCGGCCACGGGCAGGTCGCGGCAGCGGCCGTACTCCTCGATGTCGGCCATGCCGTGGGCCAGGCCCTTGTGCACGCAGATGCTGTTGAAGCCAGGGGCCTCGTTCTTGTAGAGCGGGTAGAGCTTGGCGATCAGCTCGTAGGTCGGGTAGGCAACCTCCGGGTCGTCCTGCCGCCACCGGTGCATGACGGCGTTGGGGCCGGTGTCGAGCGGAGAAGTAAGACCCGTGCCGGGCACACCATCCTGCGTGACGTTGAGCCGGCCGGGCAGGGCTGCGTTAGAGATGGAGTAGCCCTTCCAGGAGTCAGGCCGATGGTTCTCGGCCTGGTACTGGATGTACTCCAGGTTGGTCCTGCCGACGTAGAGCAGGCCGTGGGCCATGGCCCGCCGGGAACCTGAGATCTGGTTGATGAAGTTGCGGCCGGCCGCGGTCTGGGCTGCGGTCAGGATCTCGCCGAAGCGGGCGACGTCGACGCTCGGCGGCGGCCCCGGCGTCCCGCCCGGCTGGGCGGCAACGAAGGCGGTCACGTTGCTGATCAGGCCGACCGTGACCTGGCTGTCTAGGTAGACGTCCTTAATGAACTGCACGATGTGGAAGGTGTCAGGCGTCATCGGCATGCCAATCAGAGCCGGGTTCCACGGCCACCAAGGGTTGTTATGGGCCTCGTCCGGAAGGTTCGTCGGGTTGAAGGGGTTTTGGGTGAAGCCGGGCGTGGTCGGCCCCTGTGCGATGGCCCTCAGGGCCTGGGCCCCGACGTTAGTACCGCGCACAAAGTGGAGCTGGTCGTCGACGACGAAGAGGTCCCTGGGCAGGCTGTTCGAGAGGAACGCCGCCGGCTCGAACAGCTCTGCACGAGTGACGTTGAAGAAGTGGCCATAGACCTCGTTCATCGCGATCAGGGCCGCCGCCATGCCGCCGGTGCCAGCCAGGAACTTGCGCCGGCTGATCCCCAGCTTCCGGGAGGACTCGTCGGCGATCTCTTTGATCCTCTCCTCGACCTGCTTCTGCTGCTTCGACTGCGGCTTGGGCAGATACTCGCCGTTGGACACGTTCCGAGTCGGGATCGGGGAGCGGAACTCGTCCTCCTCGACATCGTAGGCCCGGGCGCACTTGGCGAGCTCCTCCTCGCTCATCATGGTGTGGTCCTGTTCCCAGTCGCCTCCCGTCTCCTTCCATTTCAAGTCAGCCATAACTCTCGAACTCCTTGCTATTGACTCAGGTGTCTGCCCAAGATCTCAATCGCACCACCGTTCAGGGCAGGCTGTGCTCGGGAGCAGAGGCTTGGGACCGATGAGCTCTCCCAGACTGCGCGCCTGATCTGACCGCAGTCGGGCGGGGCCGTGAACGATGATCGTGCCGTCGTGCCAGGCGCATCACCTCCCCTCAGGCACATGCGATAGCTGTGCGGACGTATCGTGTGCTCGATCGGGCACTCAATGACTACGTTCCCAAGCTATGCCCCGTCAGAACGAACTGCATTGGCAAAAGCTGACGAAATCCCTCGGCAACTTTGCACAACGCTGAGATCGAAGACCAGCAGCTCGTCCCGCTGGCACGGTTCGGCTCAGCTTCAGGCGTCCGGTCCGTCCACGGCAACACCAGGCCAGTTTGGGCGATGTCGTGGCCTAGCTACCGAGGTTTTCTACAAACACCAGTTCGGCCGGAGATAGACGAGAACCCTCCAGCCTCTAGGATCGGGAGTGTCTTATGCCCGCCGATCCTGACGAAGGAGGGCTCTTCGATGCCCAGTCTTGCATGCGTCGCCGCCGAGGTCAATGAGCTCACCGGCTCTGCCTTCCTGATCGCCTTTCAGCAGCATGCCTGCCAGATGGGCTTTCCAGGCCAGATCAGCGTAGTCGTCGACGAACGTCGTCTCGGGCGGGACCGCGCAGCCCGAAGACGTCATCCGGGTAATCGACGTCGTGGTGGAGGTACTCGACGGCAAGCGAGGTCTTGCCTACGCCGCCCAGACCGCTCAGGTCCATTCGGGTCTCAGCGCGGCTGAGCCAGCTCCTTCAGCTCCCGCTCCCGGCCTCGGAGGGGCGATTGGGCGGCAGTGGAACGCCGATGTTTACCCCCGGTCCCGGCGTGATGAGGGTTCGCGCCTTCGCTTCCATCAGGCCTGGCTGCCGTAGCGTGATGCGCAGGATCGAACAGCCTGGCCCAGGCCGAGCAGCAACAAAGCAAAGCCGATGGTTCCGAACATGATCTGAACCAGGGGCGCGCCGGGGGCGGGACAACCTGACGTTCACCGGGCCTGAGACCTGAACGGGAAGGTTGCTGAACGCGCTGGCTATGAGCGCCAATCCGATCAGGACGAAGCCCACGTCGGAGACGGTCGCCAGGTTCGATCGGGATCGCTTGTTCGGGTGGTGTGACTCGCCGCCCTTCTAGTTGACCACACTTCCCTCTTGATCCCGCTCCGGTTGCTGGATGGCACCGCCAGCAGATCTCGATTGGCCCGGTCGCATGGACACCAACCGTTCGTAAGGATCGTCAGCAGTCTTGCCAAACCTGTCGGGTGCCAAAAATGGGTCGGCCCTTGGGTCTGGCCGTGGAGGGTGCTGAAGCTCGACGTGGAGTATGGACGGGAGTCGGCCCGGCGGCTCGTTGCTGCTCAGGGTCGACGGCACGCTCAAGGTGGCGCAGGGGCGGCGACATTGGATTGTCCGCCTCAACCCCAAAGCAGCACTGCCACCTCGATGGGCCGCGCTGCAGCCGTCCTGCGCTCAGGCCGCGGCGCGGTTGTACTCCCGCAGCAGTCCGCCCAGCCTGGTCCTCACCAGGACTTGAGCGTCACGCTCGCCGAGCCGGGGATCGCCGGTCGGGGGACGAAGGTCGAGGCTGCGGTGGGGCCGAGCCCGGTTGTAGTGCTCGACGTACTCCTTCAGGATGTACCTGAGGTGGCGGTCGTTCACGACCAGAAGCCAGTCCAGCGCCTCGCGGCGAGCGGACCCGACCCAGCGCTCGGCGATCGAGTTCGCCCCGGGGAGTCCGCGGTGGCGGATGGCGGACTTCCGTTCCCTCGGCTGCGAGCACGGAATCGAAGGCGGCTGCGAACTTGGCGCCGCGATCACGGATCAGGAAGCGCGGCCGCAGGCCGAGCTCCGTCAGCTCCCAGGTGAGGTTGCGTGCCTGCTGCGTGACCCAACCTGAGTCTGGACTCTCGGTACAGGCGGCGAAGAGGATCCGGCGGCTCTCCAGATGGATGAAGAAGAAGATGTAGAGCCGCTTCAGAAAGACGGTGTCGACCGAGAAGAAGTCGGTGGCGACGATCGTGGAGGCGTGGGCGGCAAGGAAGCCGCGCCAGGTGAGGGCGGAGCGACGTGGCGCCGGCGGGATGCGGTGCTGACGCAGGACCCGGCGAATGGTGCTGCCAGAGACCTCGAAGCCGAGCTTGCGGAGCTCGCCCTTGAGGCGCAGATAGCCCCAGCGACTGTTCTGGTTGGCCAGCTGGCGGATCAGCCCCAGGCACTCTTCGCTGATCGAGGGTCGACCCCGGCGAGGACGACCTGCGAAGGTCGCCCACTTCCTTCG
>Ga0070699_100003218_pt1 | contig 14442 bp, 5 predicted proteins | sample KBSK1503metaG_FD_65473 | JGI IMG/M metagenome (GOLD analysis project Ga0070699, IMG submission 65473) | Corn, switchgrass and miscanthus rhizosphere microbial communities from Kellogg Biological Station, Michigan, USA - KBS K1-50-3 metaG | ecosystem: Host-associated > Plants > Roots >...
CCGCGGCCCGCACCCCGAGCAGGGTCTCGGCGGCGCGGTTGAGCGTCGTGATCCGGCCTTCGGCGTCGGTCGAGATGACACCGGCCGTGATGTTCGCGAGCAGGATCTCGAGGTAGCGCCGGCGCGAGTCGAGCTCCGTACGGCTCGTCTTCAGCTCGGCGGTCATGCGGTTGAAGGCGGAGACGAGCGTCCCGATCTCGTCGTGCCCTTCGCCCGGGATGCGCTGGTCGAGATCGCCCTGGGCGACCGCACGCGTACCCTCCGCCAGCCGCTGGATCGGGACGGTGATCCGGCGCGCGATGTAGAAGCCCACCCACGTGGCCGCGAACAGCACGACGACGGTCGCGAGGCCGAGCGTGATCGTGTAGGCGGTCTTGATCGGCTGCCGCTGCACCTTCAGGCGCACGTACTCGTCGTACGCGCGGCTGATCTCCTCGCGATGCTTGGCGACGCTCTTTGGCACGTAGGTGTCGACCGCCACCACCGCCACCGCCCGGCCGTCCACCAGCACGGGCACGGCGGCGCGAATCATGTCCGCCTCGCCGGCGGCGTCGACGACGGTCGCCTCCAACCCTTCCCCGACGCGACGAACGAGGTCGGACCACGGCGCGAGACCGATCCCACCCGGTAGCTCGCTCCGCCGGCTGCGCGCGATCGCCTGACCGCGCGCGAACACCTCGACGACGTCGAGCTGGTACTCGGTGCGGCGCTGGTCGACGAAGCGCTTGAGCGCCTCGCGTCGCTCGGGGGCCAACAAACCCTCGGCGTGCAGGCGCTCGGCGAGCCCGCGCGCGAAGCCGAGCGAGGTCTCGCCGAGGCCCCGGTAGTACGTCTGCGCGATCTCTCGCGAACCCGCAAGCGAGCTCTCCACCTGCTCGTTGAACCAGCGCTCGATCGAGTTGCTGACGAAGACGAGCGCGACCAGGAAGAGAAGCGTCGCCGGCAGGAGCGCGACACCCACGAACGCGCCCACCAGCCGCGTGCGGAGATGAGCGCCCACGATACGTCGCCGGCGCTCGAAGATCAGCTTCACGATGTTCCTGCCGACCAGGAAGACGAGCAGGATCAGGAGGATCATGTTCAGGTTGATGAGCACCACGAGCACCGCGTTGGTGCCGACCGACCCGGTGCCTGGAGACTGCGGCAGGTGGAACTCGAAGATGGCGAAGAGCACGACCGCGAGCGCGGTCGCGATGATGATCAGCCCTTCGAGGCGTCGCCGGCGAGACTCAGGCGTGGCCGCCTGCGCAGGCGGCGAGTCGGGCGAGCCGGGCATGGATCCGCGCGATGATAGGGAGAAGGGGAGACGAAGGCAAGACCGCTCCTTCTGGCCCAACACGGCAACTTAGCTCGGGAAAATGCGTGAAATCCGGTCGCTGGGCGCCGGATGCGCGGCGCTGCGCCCCGGGGCGCTACCGCCGCCCGAAGAGGTTCAGGATCAGCGTCAGGATGAGGCTCACCACGATACAGGTGACGAGCGGGAAGTAGAAGGTGAACGTTCCCCGGCGGATCAGGACGTCACCCGGCAGCCGGCCGAGCCAGGGGATGCGGGGGGCGAGCACGAGGAGCACCCCGACCAGGACGGCCGCGGCACCCAGGAGGATCAGAATGCGTCCCAGATCCTGCATAATGCGCACCATGCCCCACCCGCCGGGCGGCGAAAAGCACCGGGACACGGTACGAGCGTCCTTCGACAAGCAGGCGGTCGAGTTCTCCGCGAGTCCGGTCATGACCGACGCCGGCGCCCTGGCGCGCCTGGTCGCGTGGGCCGGCGTCGGCGGGCCAGAGCGCGTGCTCGACGTGGCGTGCGGGCCGGGGCTCGTGGCGGCCGCGTTCGCGCCTCGGGTGGCGAGCGTCATCGGTGTCGACCTCACGCCGGCCATGCTGGCGCGTGGCACGGCGATCGTGCGCGACCGGGGCATCTCGAACGTCGCCTTCGCGCTGGCGGACGTGGAGCGCTTGCCCTTCCCCGACGGACGCTTCGACCGCGTGGTCTCACGCCGGGCGTTCCATCACTTCCCCGACCCGGCACGGGTTCTCGGCGAGATGGGGCGCGTCTGTCTGCCGGGCGGCGCGGTCGTGATCGAGGATCAGGCGCCGCCGGCGGATCCGGCGGCCGCCGACGTGATGACGACGATCGACCGGCTCCGCGACCCGTCGCATACGCGGGCCGTCGACCCGGGCGCGTGGGCGCCGCTCTGCGCCGCGAGCGGGCTCGCGCTCGAGTGCGTGTGGCAGTCGTCGCTCGAGCTCGACTTCGACGAGTGGATCACGCGGGCGCACCCCGAGCCGGCGGACGGGGCGCGAGCGCGGGAGATGCTGGAATCCGCCGCCCGTGGAGAGATCCCGGGACTCGACGCCTGGCGCGTCGGCGACGCACTGCGGTTCACGGTCGGGCTGCAGCTCGTGCGCGCGCGTCGGACCTGAGCGGGATGGTCCGCCCGGTGGCTCGGGCCGTCCCTCAGGACGGCCCGAGCTCGAGGACGCCGTCGGCCGCGTGGCGCGCGGCGCGGCGGTGATTACTGGACGTTCGCGGTCTCGGAGGCGTCGCCGTTCAAGGTGAAGGTGCAGGTCGGGGTCTTGTTGGCGCCGCTGCTGCACACCCCCGACCAGAACACGGATCGGCCGTTGGTGACGCTGAGAGTAATTCTGGTCCCGGGCGCGAAGGGGGCGGCGCGGGTGGTGCCGACCGGGACGCTCAGGCCTGCCGGCGTGGAGCTGACGGTCTCGCCGGTGCGGCCGGTGGCGGTCAGGGTGAGCGTCGGCCCGCACACGTTCGCGACACCACCCCCGCCGCAGATCTGGGGTGCGGTGCAAGCGCCGCAGGTGAGCGTGCCGCCGCAGCCGTCGAGGATCGTGCCGCAGTTCTTTCCCTCGGCCGCGCAGGTCGTGGGCGTGCAGGTGCAGCCCGGAATGGGGGTGCCGACGCAGGCGCCGCCGGCGCAGGCGTCGCCGGAGGTGCAGGGATTGCCGTCGTTGCAGGCCGCGCTGTTCGGGGTGTGTACACAGCCGATCGCGGGGTCGCAGGAGTCGTCGGTGCAGACGTTGCCGTCGTTGCAGTTGAGCGCCGGCCCCCCGACGCAGACGCCGGCGGTGCACACGTCGGCGGTCGTGCAGGCATTGCCGTCGTTGCAGAGCGCCATGTTCGGCTTGGCCACGCACACCGCGGCGCCGTTGCAAGCGGTGCTGACGCAGGGGTTCGGGTTGGGGTTGGGGCACGGGCTCCCCGCCGGCTCGAACTTGCAGGTGGCCGAGCAGCAGTCACCGTTCAGAGTGTTGCCATCGTCGCACTGCTCGCCAAGGTCGAGGATGCCGTTGCCGCAGGTCTGCGCGACCTTCCCGATGATGGTGGAGAACAGGTTGGTCGAGATGCCGCCGACCGGCAGTCCGGGGCCGGCGATGCGGACGAAGTTCTGCCCACAGTTGCTACCGGTCACGGTCTGGGGCGCGGCGGGGTTGCCGATCGTGCCCGCGGGCGGCGGCACGGGGCCGGTCGCGAAGCGCAGGAACGGCCCGACGTTGCCCGTGAGCGCGAGCGAGAACGCCGTCGGCACGAGCCCGATCGGCACCGCGCCGATCGTCACCGTGTCGTTGATCACGCCGAGGCCGTCCGCCGTGAGCGACTTCACTCCGTACGGGTGAGTCACGGTATATATCCCACCGGCCTGGAGGCCCGAGATGCGGACGCGGATGCGACTGAAGACCATCTGGTTCCCCGGCGCGATCACGCCGTTCAGGAAGGTCCCCTCGATGGCGGCGGTGTAGAGGTAGCTGACGGCGCCGACCGTCCCCTTCGCGATCGCCCGGGAATAGAACACCTCCACCGGGAAGTTATCCGGGAAGTGGACCGGGAGCGCCGGATTTGGCAGCGTCAGGAGGAACGCGGGGCCAGCACAGACGGGGTCCAGGCACTTTGCCAGTGCCAGCGCCGTTGAGTCCTGATAGTACATCGGGAAGCCGTCCGCGGGGTCGATCGGCCCGAAACCGGCGAGGGGCACCGTGCACCCGACAGGCGCCGGTGGCGCCGGTGGCACGCCGCCCCTCGCGGCCGCGTAGTTCGCCACGCCGAGCAGCATGACCAGGCTCGCTACAGTTGCTGTGAATCGTTGCATTGTTCTTCCCCTCTTTGCTCCCCCGGCGCCCCTCTCGGGCCGGCTTCGCAGGTTCGCGTTGCGTTGTTGCTGTTGAGTTGACGTTTCCTCTTGCTGCGCCGTCTATTCTAGCCTGCCAGAATGCTCCCGCGTGCCGAGGGAACGCCCTGCTGTGTCACCGGCGTTGTACCTGCGCACGTTCAAGCTCATGGCCGACAACATGATGGCCTCTCTGCTGTTGGCTTTAGGGAAGGAGGAGGGCGCTGTAAATTCGCAAATACCTGCGACCGGATGAGGGATTTCAGTAGTTGGTATGTGAATCATGAGATCTGAAGACGGGTGCGCTGTGAAAGTATGTTGCGAGGAAAGTGACGCTGAGGTGAGCTGTCGGGAAGGCAACTGCGCCGACCGGGCTCCGAATGAAGTCAACGTTTCCATCGCCCTCCTTGAATCCCGGGCCCGCTTTTCCCGGTACGGCTTCAAGGCCAATCGAGCTGCCCGCTTTTGAGCGGTTGAAAAGAGAGGAGGCCGGAGCGCTCTGCCCCGGCCTCCCGTCTCGCGCTTGGTGCTGTGATTCGCCCCTCAGTCCGGGCCGTCCGTCATGGACGGCCCGAGTCGAGGCGCCGTGCCTACTGGACGCTCGCGGTCTCGGAGGCCGCGGCGTTCAGGGTGAAGGTACACGTCGGGGTCTTGATGCCGCCGCTGCTGCATGCTCCCGACCAGATCACGGACCGGCCGTTGGTCACCCCGAGGGTGATGCTGGTTCCGACGGAGAAGGTGGCGGAGCCGGTGGACCCGACGGGCACGCTCAGGCCCGCGGGGGTAGAGGAGACGGTCTCGCCGGCGCGGCCGGTGGCGGTCAGGGTAAGGGCCGCCGTCGCAGCAGGAGGAGGAGGGGGAGGAGGGGGAGCGCCGACGCCGCAGACGTTCGCGACGCCACCGCCGCCACAGGTCTGCGGTGCGGTGCAGACACCGCAGGTGAGCGTGCCCCCGCAGCCGTCGGGAATCGTGCCGCAGTTCTTAGCCTGGGCCGCGCAGGTCGTCGGTGTGCAGGGAGGCGGCGGCGGTGCGACGGCGTTGCCCACTACACCGGACCAGCGCGTCGAGTGCACGACCGCGCCGACCGTGCAGCTGACCCGGAAGTCGACCGCGCTGCCGGCGGGCACCGTGCCCGGCACCAGGAAGTTGATCGCCGTCGCCCGCACGAGCGGAACGGCCTGAGCGGCGAACGGCGTGACCGCGGCCGTGCCGGAGATGGCGCCCACCTTGATGGCCGCACCGGCACACCCGACCGGGTAGCGGGCAGGGTCCATGTTGGTGAGGCTGACCCGGGTGCTGGTGCCATCGGTGCGGGCGTCGCCCACCGCCGTGAAGCCCGCGAGGCTCGGGTTCTCGCCGGCATTGAGGGTGAGCGTCGCATCGCGGACGAAGCCCATGCACTTGCCGCCCGAGCAGCTGTCGCCGGTGGTCGCGGCGTTGCCGTCGTCGCACGCCAGCGCGTTGTTCAGGTGCACGCAGCCGACGGCGGGCGGCGTGCAGAAGTCGGTAGTGCAGACGTTGGCGTCGTCGCAGTTCGCCGGGGTACCGATGCACGCGCCGAGGGTGCACGTGTCGCCGACCGTGCACACGTTGCCGTCGGTGCAGGGGACCGCGTTGAAGCTCAGGAACCCACACGTCCCGGCGCCGTTGCAGGCGTTGTTGGTGCAGACGCTGGCGGCGGTGCAGGGCGAGCCGAGCGGCTCGAACGTGCACGTCGGCGAGCAGCAGTCGCCGGCGAGCGTGTTGCCGTCGTCGCACTGCTCACCCACGTCGAGGACGCCGTTGCCACAGACGTTGATCGTCTGGCCGGTGATGGTGAACAGATTCGTCCCCACGCCGCCGACGGGGAGCCCCGGCCCCGTCACCTGGACGAAGTTGGTGCCGCAAGGGCTCCCGGTGATGGTGTGGGGGGTGAGCCCATCGCCGATGAAGCCGGCGGGTGGAGCCGTATCCCACGTGAGGAAGGTCGAGCCGACCGGCCCGTTGAGCGCCAGCGAGAACGCAGTCGGTAGGAGCGAGATCGGTATCGCGCCGACCGTTACCGTGTTGACGACGGCACCGAGAGCGTTCGTCGTGAGCGACTTGACGCCATACGGATGAGTCACGGTATAGACCGCATTGGGCTGAAGGCCCGCGAGATTGACGCGGACCCGGGTGAAGACCATCTGGTTCCCCGCCGCGACCACGCCGTTGAAGAAGGTCCCTTCGAGGGCCGCAGTGTAGAGCCCGCTGACCGTGCCGGCCGTGAACTTCGCAACCGCCCGGGCATAGAAGGACTCCGGCGGGAAGTTGGCCGGGAAGGAGATCGGCGCCAGCGGGTTCGGAAGGGTGGCCGCCAGCGCCCCGCACCCTGCCAGGTTGAGGCACGGCTGCAGCGCCAGCCCGTTGGAATCCACGTAGTACAGCGGGAAGCCGGGGGGGGGCCCGACGGCCGGGCTGACCTCCGGCAAGGGGCCGTTGGTGCACACCTGGGCGGGGGTATTGCCGGCGAGGCAAGCCACCAGCGACAGGGCCACGGCGCCGGCCCTCCACATGACAGCGAACCTGCTTGCTTGCGCGGCGTGACCGGGCTCTCCCGCCCGAGTCCCGACGGGCCGGGAAAAACGGTCTGTCAGTTTCATCATCTCCGTGTCCTTCCTTTCACGACGCGTCATCGCAGACGCTTTGATGCGCCGTGTCCTAATCGAAGGGAGATGGAGCGGTAAATTCGCAATTACCCGCGATCGATTGGCGGTTCCCCCGCAATGCATTGCGAACGCGTCACCGGCTGCGCGACGAACCCCGGAGAGGCGACCGCGACCGGCCACCATGAGTCCAAGCCCTCGCCGGAGCGGAACTTTCGTGCGCCAGCCGGCGCCTCTGCCGAAGATTGATGCGACCGGTGCGCGCGGCCGGACTCAGCTCATCAAGCCGTGTCCCGCGCGTCATCCCATGCGGGGTTCCCCTAGAGCTCCCTGGAAAAATGCCGGGCTTGAACCGGGGGAAGCCCGGGGTCACGCATCTGCATTTGGCGACCACAACGCGTACTCCATGAAGCTTCGCAAGCGTCCCACGGACACAATCGCAGCGATTCGAGGCGCCACACGACCCACGACGTCGCGCAAGATCCTGCGACCCGTCGCGCAACATGCTGCGCCGTCCGCCAGGAGCTCGCAGCGGGCTGCTAGGCACTGCAATCTTTAGCATGCTACATCACAATCTCTTCGGGTTGACCCAAAGTGAGCCGCCTGTTACCACTCATGGTCGATGCGAAACTCTCGCGCTCGCCGCCCCCCCATCGACGCCCAGCTCGGCAAGATCGCTTTCCGAACCTCGCTGGCGCTCGCCCTGGCGCTGAGCATCGTCTTCGTCGACCCGGGCACGTCGCACGGCCAGGTGCCGAGCCTGCCGGACGTCGGACGGCCGTTTGCGGGGGACCCGCGCCTCGAGCCCATCCCCGACGGTCCGATTCACCTCGTGAACTTCGACGTGTTCGCCGACGGCAAGGTCGTCACGATGCGCTTCCCGCCGCGCGTGAACGGTCAGACGCAGTCCAACGGCGACGGGCACGCCGACCTGTACGTGCTCTTCGACGCGAGCACGGGCCTGCGGATCGCGCAGCCGCCCATCCTCGAGGCGGTGCCCAAGAACGCCGCCGGCCCCGGCGTCGAGGTGGACGACCTCACCGCCCGGCTCTTCAGCCCCATCTGGGAGATGCACGCGGTCACCGTCGACTCGTCGTACAACCCGGCGGACCCTGCCATGCGCATCGACTCCGAGGCGAAGCTGCTCGCGTCGCCGCTGGTGCGCACGAACGTCCAGACCAACATCTTCCTCAACTGCCCAGTGGTCCCGGTGGGGTCGACGATCGATCCGGGCTCGGCGCCGATCGAGGAGGCGCTCTGGGACGGTCACGTCGTCAACATCGTGCCCTACGACATCGAGGACGGCCCGTTCAATCCGCAGATCCTCTTCAAGTTCGAGGATTCGACGGGGAACGTCCTCGGCGCGCCGCACCTCGTCGCCTCGCGCGCGCCGGGAAGGCCCTTCTACAGCTCGATCTGGGAGGTCTGGACCGTCCACGTCCCGGACGGCTTCGACGTGACCACGATCCGATCCGCCGCCGACGTCAAGAGCAGCGGGTTCCCGATCTCGTCGTCGGGGATCCGGCTCGACTGTCCCGCGGTGGCGGTCGACGGCGTGCCGATCCCGCCCGAGGACGCCTTCGCCATGCTGCTGAACGACAACGGCCGCTTCAACCCCGACAAGCCGTTCCAGTTCGACGTCCCGGAAACCGCGTTCACGAAGCCGCGAACCTTCGTGATCACCGAGAACGGGCCGGTGATCCCCGCCGTTCCCCCGACCGGGACGTTCCCCCCCGTCGATCCAGACGGCAAGGGAAACGTGATTCCGCTGATCCTGACCGACCCGTTCGCGGTGAACTCCTCCGGGCCCAACACGACCGGCGACATCGTCCGCATCGACCAGGCGGAGCTCGACGCGGCGCGTGCCAACAATACTCCTCCGCTCCTTCCCGCCGCGATCGAGGCGAACTTCACGCGCCTGATCCAGGCGGGGTTGCTCTCGCCCGACTGGGGTCCATGCGGGCGGTCGTACCAGGATCGTCTCGCGGTCGTCGGGCGGGCGCTCTTCGAGCTCGTCTGGAAGCCGGAGCAGGGCGCCAACCAGAAGGACGTCACGCGGTGCCTCGCCTGCCACTCACAGCCGGCCGCCGGCGGGGCGGCGCGCGGGCTCTACACGCGGGAGCTCCCCGGCGGCATCCGGATCAACGCGGGCTCGTTGTGGGGCTCGGGCGGCGCCGAGGAGCTCGTGAAGGAGAAGAAGGCGCGGGGCGAGAGCGTGACCTTCGCGCACGGCTCGCTCGGCCACCTCGCCTCGATCCGTCAGACGCTGAACAACGTCTCCAACACCTTCTTCGGCATCCAGTCGATCGAGTTCGTCCGCGCTCAGGCCAGCGCCGTGGCGTCGTGCGACACCGACGGTGACGGCACCGTCTCGCTCGCCGAGGCGATGACCTGCGACCTCGACGGCGACGGTGTCGCCAACGAGCTGAGCGTCGGCGAAGTGACCGCGGAAACCACCTTCTTCATGAGCCTGCCCGCGCCCGACCAGGCGCCCGACGTCCTCCTGCCGCTGCTCGGCGTGACGCGCGAGTCGGTCGAGCAGGGCAAGCGCCTCTTCCGCCGCTCGATCGACGACGGTGGCGCTGCCTGCGCGTCGTGCCACACCCCGTTCCATCCGCTCGAGCACACGGAGTTCGTGTTGTCGAATCCGCAGACGAACGTCGGCCTGCCGATTCGCGTCTCGCACCACGTCGCCGATGCGGACGACGTCGCCGAAGGGCTCGCGTCCTTCGTAGGACAGGCGGGCCTGCGGACTTACGGGGACTTCAAGCTGCACAAGATGGGCGCGCGGCTGTTCAGCAACAACACCGACCGCGCCAAGACCGCCGAGGTATGGGACGCCGGCAGCGTCTTCCCTTACGCGCGAGACGGCAGCTTCGGCTCCAACCTGCGTGCGGTCATCGAGGCCCACGAGGGCGTGCCGCTCGACGCCGTGACCGTGGACATCGCCCCACAGGTCGACCAGCCGTCGGGCGGATCGACCGTCAGCAGCCAGACCGTCACGCTCACCAACACCTCCGCGCAAGCGATCGACGCGAGCGCGGCTGCGCCGATCCGGGTCGTCCTCTCGGGCGCGATCACCGCCGGTGTCCACGCGCTCAACGCCGACGGCAGCGGGCCCGCCGGGAGCTCGCGGCAAGGCTCCTTCTGGCTCGTCACGGCGCCGATCCCGGCAGGCGGGACGGTCACCCTCGAGCTGCGCTTCGACAACCCGGATGCACTGCCGCTCGCGTACGACCTCGTCGTCGAGGATCACCCCGGGTACTCGGAGGCCGTCGCGGCCACGCGCGCGTTCGAGGCGCTCGATCCTCCGTTGCAGGACGAAATCGTCGCGTTCCTGCGCGCGCAGCTGATCGGCGCCAAGCTGGGCGAGGGCAGCGGCGGCGTGGCGGCTGACGCCCTCTGCGGCAACGGCGTCCTCGACCCCGGCGAGGAGTGCGACGACGGCAACGTCGTGAGCGGCGATTGCTGCTCTTCGGTCTGCCACCTCGAGCAGGCCGGCTGCTTCTGCGACGACCACAACGTTTGCACCGACACGAGCACGTGTGATGGCGGCGGAATGTGCCAGGGCACGGGCTTCAACACCGATCCGTGCCAGGACGGCAACGCCTGCACGGCGGCCGATAGCTGTGCCGCGGGAACGTGTGTCGCGGGGCCACCGCTCGACTGCGACGACCACAACCTCTGCACCGACGACTCGTGCGACCCCGCGAGCGGCTGCGTCCACACGCCGAAGTCGCCCGGCTGCGACGACGGCGACCCCTGCACCGACGATTCCTGCGACCCGGCCACGGGCGAGTGCCAGCACACCCCGAACACGGCGCCTTGCGACGACGGCAACGCGTGCACCACCGGCGACCGGTGCTCGGCCGGCAGTTGCCAGGGTGGGCCGGCCCTCGCCTGCGACGACGGCAACGTCTGCACCACCGATTCCTGCGATCCGGCCCACGGCTGCGTGCACGCCCCCAATACGCTCTCCTGCGACGACGGCAACGCCTGCACCATCGGCGACGTTTGCTCCGGTGGCCGGTGCACGGGCGGCACGGCACGCAGCTGCGACGACGGAAACGTCTGCACCACCGACTCGTGCGACCCGGCCACGGGATGCGTGCACACGCCCAACACCGCCAGCTGTGACGACGGCAACGTGTGTACCACCGCCGACACCTGCTCGGGCGGAACGTGCGTGGGGGGACCGCCCCTCGTCTGCCCCACGGGCCCGCCCGTGGCCGTCGTCGAAGCCGACACGTTCGTGTCGTCCGACAAGCCGGCGGTCAACTTCGGGGCCGGCAGGCTCCTCAACGCCGACGCCGGTCCCACCGTGCAGCGCACCTTCCTCCGCGTGCGCGTCGTCGGCGTCGGCCCCCGGCAGGTCACCGGTGCCCACCTGCGGTTGCAGGTCGCGAAGGTGACCAACGCCCAGAGCGTCACGGGCGGCCGCATCCACCCGATCACGGACTGCGGCTGGAACGAGCGCACCATGACCTGGAACACGCAGCCCGCCATCGACGGGCCGGTGCTGGCGACGGCGGGCTCGGCCGCGCAGGGCCGTGTGATCGACTTCGACGTGAGCGCGGCGATTCACGGCGACGGCGTCTATTGCTTCGCGCTCGATACCCCCTCGACCGACAGCGTCATCTACAACTCCCGCGAAGCAGCGGCCGGAAAGCCGGAGGTCGCCGTCACGGCGGTCTGCCCGTGCGCACCCGGCCCCGCGAGCACCACCACGATCACGACGCCGACGACGTCCACCACGACCACCACGACGCTGCCCGCCGCCACGGCCGTCGGTGCGGTCGTCGCCGACACCTACGTGCAGTCTGATCTTCCGACGACCAACTTCGGGACGAAGACGGTCCTTTCCGTGGACAACGGCGTCGCTTCGGCGCCCGGTACCACGGGTGTGCAGCGCACGTTCCTGCGTATCAGCGTCAGCGGCGTCGGCACGCGCCGAGTCTCCTCCGCACGCCTGCAGCTACAGGTGGCGAAGGTGACCAACGCGCAGAGCGTCTCGGGCGGCAGGATTCACGCGATCACGGGCTGCAACTGGGACGAACGCACGCTCACCTGGAAGACGCAGCCGGCGATCGACGGACCGGTCCTGGCAACCATCGGCGCGGTGGCACAGGGGCAGACCGTGAATTTCGACGTCACCGCGGCCATCCCCGGGGACGGCCTCTACTGTTTCGCGATCGACACCACCAGCACCGACAGCGTGATCTACAACTCCCGCGAAGGCAGCCTGCCGCGTCCCACCGTGGTCATCCAAGTCGCGCAGTAGAAAGGTCGATGGGAGAAACGGACATGAAGACCCTGCGCAGCATCATGCTGACGAGCATCCTGATCCTCCCGCTGCTGGGGTCGGGAAGCACGGTCCAGGCACAGTCATGCCCGCACCAGGGGCTCGCGAGCTTCGGCCCGGTCGGCGACGCCACGTTCGGGTACCCGGCATACTACGTCGACCAGAACGGCCTCGCCCTCGCCGCTTGCCTCGATACCGGGACCCCGCTCTGCGGCCTGTCCCCGCTGCTCAACCCGACGGCGCCCGCCGACATCGCGGCCGGTAACTTCTTCCCCGAGTTCCCCTACACGTTCGCGACCGCGACCGTGCCGATGCCGGGAGGCGGCCAGGGGCTCGTCGTGTTCTCCATCATCGGCACCTTCGGCCCGGCGGGAGCTCCGCCGAGCCCCGGCGCCCAGGTCGTCTTCAGCCGGGTACGCTTCCGGATCGACACACCGGCCGCCGGGACCTACACGATCACGCACCCGTTCGGCGTACACACCTTGACGGCCGCCGCGGCCGGCCGCCGGAGCATCAACTTCACCGACGACTGCCTCCTCAGAGCCCCGGCGACGTGCGGGCCGGCATTCAACGCGTTCACCACGCCGCTCGACCCAAGCTCCTTCGTCAGCACCTGGCTCCAGTGGGACGCCACGCCGCCCGCGCCGCCGGCCGGGTTCATCGGGGATCCGGCGGTCATCCATCCGGTGACGGGCAGCCCGTGCGGCACGAACTTCTTCCGCGTCGAGGGACCCGGGCTGCCGGCCGGCGGGGTGCAGACGAACCTCTGGTCCGTGCTGGGCAAGAAGGCCTCGATCTGCGGTGATGGCGTGATCGAACCCGGCGAGCAGTGCGACGACGGCAACACGCTCGACGGCGACTGCTGCTCGTCCACGTGTCTGTTCGAGCCGGCCGGCGCGCCGTGCACGGGCTCCAATCCGTGCCTCACGGCCACCACCTGCAACAGCGCCGGCGTGTGCGGCGGCGGGACGCCCACCCCGAGCGCCTGCAACGACGGCAACGCCTGCACGACGAACGACACCTGCGCCAGCGGCGTGTGCGTCGGCGGGCCGGCCCTCAACTGCAACGACGCCAACGTCTGCACCACGGACTCGTGCGATCCGGTCGCCGGCTGCGTGCACACGCCGAACACGGCGCCCTGCGACGACGGCAACGCCTGCACGACGAGGGACACGTGCGCCAACGGCCGATGCGTCGGCGGGCCGCCGCCCGACTGCGACGACGGGAACGTCTGCACCACCGACTCCTGTTCAGCACCCACGGGCTGCGTCCACGCGCCGAACACGGCTCCGTGCAACGACGGCAACGTCTGCACCACCGCCGACACGTGCGCGGGCGGGGTGTGCGTCGGCGGGCCGCCCCTCGTGTGTCCGACGACCGCGCCGGTCGCTACGGTCACGGCCGACGCCTACGTCCAGTCCGATCTGCCGACCACCAACTTCGGCGCCAAGCCCCTTCTCGCCGTCGACGACGGCACCACCGCCAATCCGGGCACGATCGGCGTGCAGCATACGTTCCTGCGGGTGAGCGTCAGCGGCGTGGGCCCGCGCCAGGTCACGGGCGCTCATCTGCGATTGCAGGTGGCGAACGTGACCAACGCGCAGAGCGTCACGGGCGGCCTGCTCCACGCGATCACCGCGTGCGACTGGAACGAGGGCACGGTCACGTGGGACACGCAACCGGCGATCGACGGGCCGGTGCTGGCCACGGTCGGCGCGGTGGCGCAGGGCCAGACCGCGGACTTCGACGTGAGCCCCGCCATCCACGGCGACGGCGTCTACTGCTTCGCGCTGGACACCATCTCGACGGACAGCGTGATCTATAACTCCCGCGAGGCGGCGGCTGGGACGCCAGTGGTCGCCGTGACCGCCACCTGCCCGTGCGGCGGCGCGCCCGCGACTACAACCACCACCACGACCACGGTCCCTGCGTCGACGACCACGACGACGCTGCCCGCCACGGCGAGCGCCACCGGCGCGGTCGTCGCCGACACCTACGTCCAGTCCGATCGCCCCACGACCAATTTCGGTACGAGGGGTCTCCTCTTCGTCGACAACGGCGTCGCCTCGAACCCCGGCACCACCGGCGTGCAGCGCACGTTCCTCCGGGTCAAGGTCGGCGGCGTCGGCGCCCAGAGAGTGTCCTCGGCCCACCTGAGGCTGCAGGTCGCGAGCGTGACGAACGCCAGCAGCGTCAGCGGTGGCCGCATCCACGCCATCTCGAGCTGCAGCTGGAACGAGCGGACGATGACGTGGAAGACGCAGCCGCCGATCGACGGTCCGGCGCTCGTGACCCTCGGCGCCGTGTCGGCCGGTCACGTCGCGGACTTCGACGTGACACGCGCCATCCCGGGCGACGGCGTCTACTGCTTCGCGATCGACACGCG